>Ga0316207_10002523_pt1 | contig 18600 bp, 21 predicted proteins | sample 6weekpyrite_MG_FD_204943 | JGI IMG/M metagenome (GOLD analysis project Ga0316207, IMG submission 204943) | Microbial mat bacterial communities from mineral coupon in-situ incubated in ocean water Damariscotta River, Maine, United States -... | ecosystem: Environmental > Aquatic > Marine >...
ATCAGGTAACCCTGTTAAATATAAAGTCTGAAGGAGTAAAAACTGTGCAAAAACCTGTCTACGGCCCCACTGTTGGTTCACATCTTGGTAAACCTATTTACCAGTCAATTGAAAGTGATGGCATAAAGTATAATTTTGAACGTATGGCTGAATGCGATAGCGATGGTTGCCCATTGCAGCAATTAGCGAGCAATGAAATGATGGTAAATCCAGGGCTGATTTATAGTAAGGCGTCTTAAGCAATATAAATTTGTGGACAATGTTAGCTGTAAATTTTAGTTATTGGCGTGTATTTAGTGGTATTTGAGGTAATACTTGAAATCCAGTTTGTCGTGATATGCCTGTCATGTCGATTAAGGTGTCGAGACTGCTGATTTTGTTCTCCTCAATTTCCCATATAGAGGCAACCGGAAAGGTAATTATCTTATTGCTGGCGGGCACGCCATAAAAAGGTGTTACCACTTCCCCAATAAAACTTATTTGTGTCATAACATGATTTTCTTCTGCCATGATGAGTTCAATATCAACCGATAAATCAGGTATCGATTTTCTTAGTGTCGAGATAAAATTAATGTATTGTGTTGCATTAAGAATTTCATCTGTAAAGGTTGTTTTATAATAAAATGACTCAGATAAAAAGTTTAGCGCTTGTTTCAATTCTCCTTTGTTCCATGACATTTCAATGTGATGAAGAATAAGCTGTTTATTTTTTTTCATTATTTTTGTTCCAAAAATATACTATTCAATGATGAAAGTTATAACAATATTAATGTGTATTTCTTTAAGTGGTTTCGTGATGAATTTGTGATCTTTAATGGATAATCTTTATTATGTAATGTGAGTAATAATATCATTGCATTAACAAATTTTAAATAAACTTAATATAAAGAGGCATTCATGAAAATTAAAATAGCTCTAATCTTCGCTTCATTTATTATGCTGCAAGCATGCGGTTCCAAAGGTATGATGTTTACCGAGGCATCTGTAGATAACACAGATGTTTCGTTCGTTGCAGTTCGTACTTAATAATAAATTTAGAGGAAAAGGACTTCCTCAATTCAATAGTAATATTTTATAACTAATTTATTTTCTCTTTTTCATTAAGAAAACTGAAAACTTCATTTTTGTTACCTTTGAATATGATACGCTCTTTTTTATTGTTGAGTTGGTAGTCATACATGGGATCATAATATTCGACAAGCAAGACTTTTATCCATTCTTTATGAGACTCTATCTCTCCAGCGATTTGTTTTTTTATAGCATTTTCTACCATTGTTTTTAATTTCTTATGTCGCACCCCACCAAGTCGTCGTTGAATTTTATCGATGTTCGTAAACAGTTGTTCTGACCAGGAAAAAAAACCTTTTTCATCACCGTAAAATTTTTGGTGTTCTTTTAGCGCCAGAATAATATATTCCTGAAAAGTGATCTCAACTCTCTCTTCAATACTCGCCTCTAAAAGAATAACGGGTGATTTTTTCATTCTTTGAATTAAACACTCAGGCAATCGACGGGAACCAATATTTCCAGCTTCGTCTTCAAGTACGATTTTAGTGTGTTCTTGATGTAAGTGTTTCAGGAGCTCAATTGATAAGTTGTTTTCAATATCAATTTGAGAAGGCTGTGGTGTAACGTGTTTGCCAAAAACAGAACCTCTATGATGATATAACCCTTCCAGATCAATCTGCTGTTTTATTTTTTTTAGAAAAATTGTTTTTCCTATTCCGGTTCTTCCGCTGAGGATAATGGGAGAAATACGTTGTGATGATTTCTCTAGCTCATCAATTAAAAAACGACGCATGGCTTTATAACCACCCTTTACTCTTGGATAAATAATACCTGTTTTTTCGTAAATCCACTGTTGCGATATTTTAGAGCGCATGCCGCCACGAAAACAATAAAGCACACCTTCTGGGTTTTGTTTAACAAAATCAGTCCATTGTTCAATGCGTTCATCTTTTACTTTACCCTGTACTAATTTATGACCTAATTTGATGGCTTCATCTTGTCCCGCATTTTTATAACGGATACCAATATCCGTTCTTTCCTGATCATTCATCAAGGGAACATTTTTTGTGAATGGAAATGCACCCTGGTTAAATTCAATTGGTGCGCGCACATCTAGAAGATGTGTATTATTGAGGAATAAAGAACGAAAATCATCTAATTGTGGTAGTTCTATGTTTATTTCTGGAATGCTCATTTTTTATAAAAATATCTTCTGAATAAAACAAAGTTATATATTGTACTCTTATTTTCAACTTTGTCTGCCAGTAGCAAAAGGATTTATTAGCAAGATTGGAAATATCTAAATTAACCCACTACTGTTATTGTAGTAAGCATGGATCTGACAAATAATAAAAATAAAACTCAACTTGAATATTTTAGACGTATTAATAAGGCTCTAAAATTTATTGATGATAACATTGATCAAGTTATTCAGCTTGATGATGTTGCTGCTGCTAGTCATTTTTCCTCTTATCACTTTCATCGTCTTTTTCATGCCTTAGTTGGAGAGACGGTAAATGATTATGTCTTACGTAAGCGAATGGAACGGGCCGCTAACCGGCTTGCCTATAAAACTACATTAAGCATAACAGACGTGTCAGTTGCCGGGGGTTTTTCATCAAGTGCAAACTTTTCAAAAGCTTTTAAATTGTATTTTGGTGTGAGTCCTTCTGCATTAAGAAAGAAGAATATAAAAATCGATATAGATAGCAAGGCTGGAAAACTTTATAGCAAGTATGGAAAATCTTTTAATCCCCAAGAACTCTATTCTCAGTTTGTAACACAATCCGAGGTGTTTTCCTCGAGCAAACTAGAGGAATTATTTATGAAAATTAAAGTAGAAAACCACAAGGAAAAATCAATCGTTTTTTTAACTAGTCCTAAAGGTTATGATCTTAATTCGGTGTATGAAACGTGGGATAAAATTATTCTATGGGCAAACAATCAAGGAATTAAGTCTAATAAGCAGGTTCATTATGGCATTTGTTACGACAATCCAATAATTACACCTGAAGATAAGTGTCGCTATGAGGCAGCAATAGAAATTAATTCAGATATTGATGTTGTAGCGCCATATGAGAAATCTGTTATTCCAGCTGGTCAATATGCACTTGCTTATTATAAAGATGATGCAGAAAAAATTAGTAATTTCATGACGGAATTTTGTTCACAATGGTTTCCAAACAGTGGATATGAACCTGATGATTATCCACCTATTTTTAATTATTTGAATGACTCACGAAAAGAGGGCTATGTTGAAATGAATGTTTATTTCAAAGTTAAGAAATTAAAAATAAATTAACTTAATTTATAAAAAAGATAGGGTGTCGACAATTAATTATTCTATCTTTTTCATAATAATTCTTTTTGTAAATAATCAAGTAACAAGCTTACTTTTGCAGGCATGAAACGACGCTGTGGATAAATTGCATTTACCTCCAAAGAGGTAGGTATATACTCAGGCATGATAATTTTCATATCACCTTTTGCTATATCATCTTCAACTATCCAGCCAAGAATGACGGCAATCCCTTGGTTTTGTAGTACGGCTTGTCGAATTGCGTCCGGACTATTTGAAGAAAATTGACCGTGGACTGAAATTTTTTGTTTGCCGTGTATGCCATCAAAGTGCCATTCGTTTCGAGTATTTAATAAGTTATAAACGATGCAATTATGCTGCTCCAGATTTTTTAATACTTTTGGTTCGCCGTGTTTTTTTAAATAGGCTGGACTGGCAACAATATAACGTGGAACCATTCCAATTTTTCTTGCAACTAAAGACGAGTCGGATAACTCTCCAATTCTTATGGCAACATCGACGCCTTCTTTAACCAGATCAATGTAACTATCATCAAAAATGGTATCGACTTTAAGATCCGGATATTTAATTATAAACTTCCATAAGCAAGGCAAAATTTTGATACGTCCAGCAGCAATAGGAATATTTACCCGTAACATTCCGGTTGGCAGTGTTCGTTGATTCCCTAACTCGGCTTCGGTTTCAGCAATTTCATCCAGAATTTGACAACAACGTTCATAATAATGCCGACCGGCATCAGTGAGATTTATTTGGCGAGTGCTGCGACTTAGCAGCTTGGTAGCTAAATTTTCTTCAAGTGCAGCAATTTGCTTGCTCACTGTGGGCTGAGACAAGCCCATTTCTCGAGACACAGCAGAAAAGCTGCCTGACTCAGAAACTCGTCGGAAAATGTGCATTGCACTTATTTTATCCATATTGTCTCATCAATATATTCTTATTTAGAATAATTATTAGTCATTTTGTCAGTATTATCAAATTTATGTGAATATATTAATGTTTACTCCTCACTAAGTGCTGTTGTAGTGCTTGAATATAAAAATACAAATGGAGTATGAAATATGTCGTTTTACATAAGTCGCAATGTCCCTGGTAGCTTTGATGAAGTAACTGAAAAACTCAAAAACCAATTACATGCAAATGATTATTTGATAGCAGCAGATATCAATGTACAAGGTGCACTGAAACAAAAACTCGATGCTGACCTGCCAAAAATCAGCATCATCGGAACAAATACGCCTGCTGTCGGGTTAAAGATGTTTGGCAGTGATCCTAAGCTGGGAACGCTTCTACCGTTTTCAATCGTACTTCACGATCTTGATGAGGGGGAGGTTGAGGTGAGTATGATTGATCCCGAGTTTCTATTTAAACCTGTCGGTAAGCCAGAAATGAGCCAATTAGGTAGTGAAATTAAAACAGTATTTAATGAAATTTTGGATAGTCTGTAAAGAGTCTTGAGGTACGACTAGATAAAATTACTGCAGTATCAACACCATAGTTAAGCAACATTACTTACACTTTACCTATAAAGCCCCCCCCTATAGATAAAGAACTAAATAACGCTGCTTAACTATGGTGTCGACAGAGGATGTCGAAAAAACCACTAAGCATTTGTGCCTGTGCGTTAAGAGGTACTATTAGACTACAAAAGAGGATTTTAGGATGTGGTAAATACCACATGTGGTTATTTGTTTTGTGGAAATCACTTAAGATTTTGAAATCTAGGGTATTTTAAAACTCTATATGCTTAGTCTTAGTTGAGGAGGGGGAGCTACTTTGTGCGTAAACAGTGTACGTTGTATTCTGTATAAATAATGAATAAAGAGAAAATAAAACAGTATCTAGCTGAAAAAGATAAAAAGCTATTACCATTAATAACTTTATTACCGTATCCAGTTAACCATCGAAGTAGCAAGGATGTTTATGGTGCTTTATTGTATTCCATTGTTTCACAACAGCTGTCGGTGAAAGCGGTAGAAACGATTCATGAACGCTTATTAAATTTATTTGACAATAACGATCCTAAACCAGAGGCCTTATTAAAAATGTCGTTCGTTAATTTACAAAGTGCGGGTTTATCAAAACAGAAAGTATCTTATGTTCAAGCAATCGCACAAATTGCATATGAGGGTGGTTTAATTTATGAAAAGTTGTCTAAAAAAAGTGATGAGGAATTAATTAAACACTTAACTAAAATTCATGGTGTTGGCCAATGGACAGTTGAGATGCTGCTGATGTTTGTTTTTAATCGTAAAAATATTTTCCCTGTAGCCGACGTAGGCATTCAAAATACGATGCGTAAACTATATGGTCTGGAAGAAGAAGGGAGGGATTTCAAGAAAAAACTTATTTTAATTGCAGAACAATTGCAGCCATATCGAACCGTAGTAACCCGATATTTATGGGCTTGGAAATCGAAAGGCTATGTAAAAAATTAAAATAAAAAAAGGCGGAACAATGTCCGCCTTTTTTACAGTGACAAATATTTATTCGCCAACTTTATACATTTTGCTTATTTGTAATTTATAAGACCATGGTAAACCAGCATTTTTCCAACCATTAACAACACGTTGTCCTTTAGTTGCAACAGCTTTAGATTTATCGCCTTCATAACCTTCAGGAATGCTGTACACTTTTGTATACCCTAATTTTGCCAGTAAGTCTGCTGCTTTAGAGCTACGCGAACCTGAGCGGCAAATAAGGATGAGAGGATCCTTTTTTGTTAAACCGCTTACTTTTACATGGCGCTCAATTTCAGCAGCAAATTCTGAATTCACATCCATATTAAAATTTTTCTTTTTCTCATTCCATGAATACCAATCGTTTAGCTTCATATATGGAACATTTGCGTTGGCGATATTGGCCATACCTAAAAAATTAACTTCTGGACGGCTACGTACATCAATGAATAATGCTTTACCTTCATTCTTTTTCATATACGCGTAGGCTTGCTGAGGTGTCATGTATAAACCAAGATCAGTTTTCTTCTTAGATTTTAGCTTTGTCCAGTCATTCGCTGTGTCTGCTTGAATTGAAAAAGAAATAAGGCCAACCATAATCATGGCTAAAGTGGTTAAAAGCTTCATATCGTGCTCCGGTATTTATATTGAATAAGCATATTATTATATTCTAATGTTATGTAATATTCCATAGTATTTTAGTCAGAAATATTGCTTGAGGATAATGGTTGTTGTGAGGCTAATAACCATACGTAACGAGAGGTTTATTTTGCAACCAAAATTATTAACGAATACATAATGAAGCAACTATGCCTTATACAGAGAAGTTTCAAAACCTAGCGGATGCTGCACGCCTCAAGTGGAAGAAGTGCTATCAGAGTAAGTTGATGAGTTATTAGCAAAGGGTGCTATAGCATTGGGTATTCGTGATAAGGAAGAGAATGATGCTGATCACATTGAGGGTTCGATAAATATTAGCCGCGGTAAGTTTGAGATGCTTGTAGAGGGAGAAATTCCTGATCTTGATACAACAATACTTTGTTACTGCAATGCATTTAATCGTGGTGCTTTATCAGCCGCAACACTTAAAAGCATGGGCTACGCAAATGCAACATTTATTGTTGGTGGACTTTTGACGTATCGAGAGTTTTCGTAATATGTGAATGCACAGTTGCTTGAGGCTTTTCAGGCAACTATATTTACCAAACTAAGTCATCCGGGACTTGGAATTCTGCATAAGGATCGTTTTCATCTATAACGGTTTCTTCAGCTTCAAATAAAATTACGCGCTTTTCATTTCGTTGTTGAATTTTTTCAGCGATGAGCTTTGGAATAAGTTCGTAACGGCCTTCGATACGCGCTATACCTAACTTCCCTTCAATGATACGTTGTTTTATGTCAGCATTAATGTAGATACGATTAACTTTTTTGCGGTGCTCAAAGTTATAAACAATATCGCATTCTTCAGAACGTTTTATTAGATTTTCAGTGATGAGCTGATCTATTTCTGAAGAAAGCGCTTTTTGTTTTGCTTGCTCTTCTTTTCGTTGATTTAAAGCCTTGTCATGTTCAGCTTTTTCTTTTGCTGCTTGTTGTAGCTTTAGTTTATTTTCATCAACAACAGGCCTGCCTTTTTTTGAGCGGTTCTCTTTTTTCTTTTTATTAGATGCCGATTGCGCTTTTTTAACCTGTTGCTTTGTGACTACACCGGCTTTAAGAAATTGATCTTGAAAAGGATTACCCATTTATTTTCTCTTTTTAATTAACTGGTAGGCGTGCACGTAATTCATCACGATCAAACCACCAGTTTTCTTCGACGATAGAATTAACCACTAATGATAAGCGAGGTAGAAAAACTTCAGGTTCATTTAACTCTAACTTAAACATCCATGCATCCATTTCTTTTTGTGTTTGCACATTAGAATGACGTTTGGCAACGTTACCTAAAATCGTTTTTGCTAAAAAGGTCATGCTGTCATGTTCTTCATCTGTTGAACGAATATCGGCAATATAATATCCCACCATTGCAGCCACTGCAGCACCATCGGAGTCAGCAGGTGTTTCATCAACAATATGATTAAGCATAGCGACAGAGGTATCAGCAGAAATGGGGTAGGTCACTGCCATCCAAACACCATGACCTAAAGCAACAATTGAGGCTGGTTGTTCTGTTTGGTACATCACGTTACAGGCTTCAACCGCGTGTTGCCATTGTTCATTTTTCACAAAGGTGTCAAAAGTTGAACGTGCTTCATTCCAGGCTTCTTCTTTTAAATCTAACGCCAACATAAGTTCAGAAATATCGAGTTGAATTAATGCGCGTTCCATTGGTGCAGCATCGGCAGGTAAGTTTTTTAGCTTTCCCTGTGTCTCTGTGAGTTTAACGGCAAGCTCTTGGCGTTCTTCGCCAGATAATGCTGCACTGATGTCGTTTGCTTCGTTCATTTCGAACTCCTAACTGTAGAACCTGATAATTTTGGTCGGTTATTATAACAAAAATATCAGAGTTTGCTTATATATTGAGGCATTATAACCCTAATATTATTCTGGTACTGCATGGTATTGCAGTTGAACTTGGTTGTTGTGTTCTTGTCATGGTTGTAGGCTTATGAATAATAATCAATAGGGTCGCAACCATGTCTCCATTAGCTCAATTAACATCCCAGGGTTTAAGTATTCTTTCTTCGCTTTTTATCTTCATGGTAGGCGTTGGTTTTTTGATTGCTGTATTGCTATTTGTGTCGGACATTTCTCAAACTAAAGACGCGATCCGACGAAATTACCCTGTTATTGGTCGCTTTCGATATATTTTCAGTAGTTTAGGGGAGTTTTTTCGGCAGTATTTTTTTGCTATGGATAGAGAAGAAATGCCTTTTAACCGCGCTGAACGTAGTTGGGTGAATAAGTCATCACGCGCAATAGATAACACCATGGCTTTTGGTTCCACTAAAAACCTTACTCCGGCTGGTACACCATTATTTATTAATTGTCCTTTTCCTACCTTAGATGAGCATGCCACTTCAGCTCCGGCAGTAACCATTGGTCCTTATAGTCGAGAGCCGTATGAAGCAGAGTCTGTGATTAATATCTCTGGAATGAGTTACGGTGCAATATCAAAGCCTGCAGTACGCGCTCTGTCAAAAGGAGCAAAGCTAGCCGGTTGTTGGATGAACACGGGAGAGGGTGGTTTATCTGAACACCACTTAGAAGGTGGATGCGATATTGTTTTTCAAATTGGAACGGCTAAATATGGTGTGCGTACCGAAGATGGAAAACTGGATGATGTTAAATTAAAAGAAATAGCAACGTTACCTCAGGTGAAAATGTTTGAAATAAAAATGAGTCAGGGGGCGAAACCCGGTAAAGGAGGAATTTTGCCTGGCGCAAAAGTAACACCTGAGATAGCAAATATCCGCGGCATCGAGGTGGGAGAAAGCTCAATCTCTCCTAATCGTCATCCAGAAATTAGCAACATTAAAGAGTTATTAAATTTCGTAAAACACGTACGCGAAGTAACAGGAAAACCAACGGGCTTTAAAGTTGTGATTGGTTCAGATGGATGGTTAAAAGAGTTATGTGAAGAAATTCAACAATGCGGTATAGAGTGCGCTCCGGACTTTATAACGGTTGATAGTTGTGATGGTGGAACAGGGGCTGCTCCCATGCCTTTAATGGATGATGTCGGTTTACCGATTAAGGAGTCATTGCCTATGGTTGTTGATATTTTATTGCAATATGGGTTACGTGAACGAATCAAAATTATTGCTTCAGGGAAGTTAATCACACCATCTGGAGTGGCGTGGGCATTATGTAGTGGAGCAGATTTTATTACATCAGCTCGTGGCTTTATGTTTTCACTAGGCTGTATTCAAGCATTGAAGTGTAATAAAAACACATGTCCCACAGGAATAACAACGCATAACAAAGGATTACAAAAAGGATTAGATGTCGAAGAAAAGTCTATCCGAGTTAAAAACTTTGTAAATAAAATTCATTATGGCATAGGATTGATTTCACATTCGTGTGGCGTAAAACATCCTCGTGAATTAACGAGACGACATTGTCGGATCGTTCAAGCAAATGGAAAGTCAGAGACTTTGGATATTTTATATCCTGAGAAGGCGGTGTTAGCAAAATATAAATAAATTAGTTTTTATTATTAAGTATAAACGGTAACGCTATACGTGCAGGTTACCTCTTATTATCGCGACGTTATTTTGGCTTTAGCGCAGATGAAAATAATGTTTGTACGTCCAGCCATATGCCATCTTTAGTGGTAATTTCTTCTACTTCAACTTTGTGTTTTTGTTCAAATTCTGCACGGTGCTCTTGTGGTAGTTGCTCATACAAACCTCGATAACCCGCGCTTTGGATCACTTCCCACCAGTGACTAAATTTTTCCAGGTGATAACCAAGTTGAGCTTGCATCACTTGAGGTTGTTCAAAACCATTGTCGAGTAATATTTGCTTGCAGAGTTCTTCTTCAGCAAGTTGCAACCAGCGTGGAGTCGGTGGAACAACATCATATTCAGCGAGATTTTTAATAAAAATGTCTGTTACTGGCTGGAAGGCAGAAGGGGCAAAGCTGGAGAAAATGAGCTTTCCACCGGGTTTTAAAACGCGCAACCAGCTTTTAAGTGCCGCAGACATATTCGGCATAAAAAACAAACCGTATGAGCAAGTAATCACATCAAAGGTATTGCTTTGAAAATCCAGATTTTCTGCATCCATAACATGAAAGTCGATAGTGTCGCTCCCCGCGTGTTTTGCTTTTTCTTGCGCTTGATGAATCATGTTTTTTGATAAATCAATTGCTTGCACGCGTTCTGTGCCTTGAAGACTTTGAGCGGCTGCCATTGCAACGACCCCAGTTCCCGTCGCAATATCGAGTACTTTCTGCTTAGGTGTAATTTTTGCGTAAGAGACTAGCTTGTCGGCACAAGCTGGAAAAAAACGTAAAGAGGTGTTGTCATATTTTTGAGCAACTAAATCAAAGACGCTAGTAATTGCTTGTTTTTCATCCATAAAAATAATCCTTGTTTTAAAAGTTATGCGTAGTTGGTTTGAATAATATGTTGCGTAAACTCGGGGCGTAAGTAAAAACCACGCGGTAAAGTTTGTATTGTATTGCCTTCTTCATCCAATGTGGTTGTTAAAGATTTTGAGTTTGCACCTTTGGGACGTATTTGTAAGTAACGTCCCATGTGAGACGTGATTTGATCAAGTTTACCAAGACATACCATTTCCATTAGCTCTTCCCAGTCTTGTTGTAGTTGAGCTATTTCTGTTTCATTTGGGCTCCAGATGATGGCATTACCAATATGACGTTCTGCCAGTGGAATACGTTTATCCGCCTCTATGGGTAACCATAATACGCGTTGCAACTTTCGTTTAAACCAGGAACTTGCCCAATCTTGTTCATGCAAATTTGTTAAAGGCACGGTACAAACATATGTTGATTCTTTGGGTTTACCATTTTGAGTTAATGGCAAAGTTTTTAACTCTATACCAATTTGTTGAAAGTCGGGTTCAGCAAGTGAAGATGCCGTTGCACCTAAAGTTGTTTCAATTAGTTGACCTATCCAACCTTTAGCATGTCGGGTATCCGACGGGATCTTGCGTTGAAATTTTTTTGCAATATCAGCAAGCGTTAACCCTGCAAGATGTCTTGCGCGGCTTAATAATTCGGCTTCGCTTGTAGGCGCTTGGGGAAGGTTGACTGACATACAGGTATTGTATGTCAGCCATTGAAATAAGAAAATATTTTGAGAAAGTTTATGGGCTAACCAAGTCAAAGGGTTGGCTGCTGCCTTTAGTACATGAAATTAAATTTTCATTTTTAAATTTGCAATTTAGCTTTCTTTTCTTTCCCTGACTGCCTGTTTTAATTCGTGTTGGTGCCACTTCTTCGTTTATACCGTCACCATCTTTAGAAGAGTAAGTTGATACTTCTAACACGTTATTGCTGTATATGACCTGAAAGTCACTTTTACCTTTTGACGTGACTGTACTTTCAGTGTTGTAGGTAACAATTTCAGAGCCTGTATCCCGTTCTTGGGATGTAGAAATACAGTACATAGAGTTATAGGTTTTTTTAGCGCAGGTTGTTATTGTCGAAGGTAGGTAGCCAACAGGGTTTTTACGCTTGAGCCAACGACCATTACTTATTAATTTTAATAATATGGAACCAGGCTTGTTGGTTGTTTTTGTTGGCGCTTTTTTGATTACTGCGGGTGAGGGGCCTAGTTTTTCACTGTCACGTGTTGCTTTTAAAAGTTGTTGTAGGTGTGCCACTTTTGCTTTGGCAAGATAATAGCCATTTTTATCTGCTTTTTTATACCAGGAAATGGCAGTATTTAAATTTTTTGAAACGGCGGCACCAAGTTCATACATATTTGCCAATTGAAATTGTGCACTAGCAATATTCTTTTTTGCAGCAGCGTTTAAAAGTTTTATCGCTTTTTTATTATTTTTAGTAACTCCGCGTCCTTCGAAATAAAGTATGCCTAAACGCGCTTGAGCTGCTGCATGTCCACCATTTGAAGCTTTTTGAAACCATTCAGCAGCCTTTGTCATATTTTTGATGACACCGCGGCCACGTTCGTAAAACTTACCAACATCGTACATGGCTTTAATATTGCCCTGGTTGGCTAATTTTTGCTGCGCGTTAAATCGTTGAACCATGCCCCAGTCATCGGGGTTTGCAAAAGAATTAATAGGGGCGATGAGAATTAAACAAAAGATAAATATACTATTAAGCATTACTTTGCTGTGTTTCGATGCACTGATATTCATACAACGGTTCCCTTGTCTCGTTAACTATAATTATTTTATTTAGACACTTCTTTTTTTAATTTCTATAACTCTTTATAGCATATATATACTTTTAATTAATGTTAGTTTGTTTTAATTTGTCTTCAGGCTGCATAAAGCGATTGTTTAATTAAATATAAAAACAGGGTTATGCATTGTCCTTTAACCAGTGTCCAGATTTCCCACCTTCTTTTTCTGTTAACCCAACATCGGTGATGGTCATGCCGCGATCAATGGCTTTGCACATGTCATAAATGGTGAGAAGAGCGACTTGTATCGCAGTCAGCGCTTCCATTTCCACCCCTGTTTGGCCGCGTGTTTCAACTTGGCAAGTACAATATATGCTGTTACTGCTGGGCTCAGGTTTAAAGTCGAGTTCGACATGTGTGAGCATAAGTGGGTGGCACAATGGAATAAGATCGGCGGTTTTTTTGGATGCCATAATGCCTGCAATACGGGCAATCCCGAGTACATCTCCTTTTTTGTGCTCGCCTTGTAATATTTTCTCTAGTGTTTCGGCTTGCATGATAATTCGACCTTCACAAACGGCGCGTCGGTGAGTTTGCTTTTTCTCGCCAACATCGACCATATGGGCTTCGCCACGGCTGTTGAAGTGTGTTAGTTCAGACATTCTAGTCCTTATATATCAATAAGTTACGGTTAGTACGATTGGTTCAAATGTTAATTCATGATAGGCTTGCAAGCATGAATACGCAAATAGAGTTCGAATATTTATTATGACTAAAACAGTAGTTACGGTGAAATTTTTTGCCAGCCTACGTGAGCATGTGGGGCAAGCAGAATCTGAAATATTGGCGAGTGACGCTCAAACAGTTGCTGCCGTTTGGCAGTTGTCTACGAATGGTATGGAGCTGCCTGAAAATACCTTAATGGCTGTTAATATGGAGTACGTTGATGCCGATCATCCAGTACAAGAGGGGGATGAAGTGGCATTTTTTCCTCCGGTAACGGGTGGCTAAAGCAATGTTAATTGAAATCAAAGAGCGCTCTTTTGAACCCTATGAATGTTTGCTTGAGTACCAAAATACAGCAGATTTTTCAGGAAAATACGGTGCTACTGCAGTCTTTGTAGGGAGTATGCGTGATTTTAATGAAGGGGATGATGTGCAAAATATGACGTTAGAGCACTATCCCGGTATGACAGAAAAATATTTAGAAAAAATAAGCAAAGAAGCTGCTACTAAGTGGGATATTTTAGATTCGCTGATTATTCATAGAGTGGGTGAGATGTTGCCGAATGATCCTATTGTACTCGTAGCCGTTTGGAGTGCACATCGCGCGGCTGCTTTTGATGCTAGTCGATATTTAATGGAAGAATTAAAATCTCGAGCGCCTTTTTGGAAAAAAGAAGCTTTAATGGATGGTGACCGTTGGGTTGCTAAAAACACATAAAAATTAAAGAAAATATACAGTAGCTTGGTTTTTTACTTAATTGGAACTAAAGTAATTTTTCCACAATAAATATAGCTTTAAAGGATTGTATGAGCGTTATTGTTGTTTTGTCTCTTTCGATATTGATGCAGTTCAGCGCTGCCCTGTATTCGCTCGTGTTACTTCGCCACTTTGGCGGGCGGTTGGTTTGGCTTGCCTTAGCAGCGGCTCTTTTTCTGATGACTATTCGTCGTAGTATCAGTCTGTATAACGCGGCTGATGTTTACCCTCTTGTTATCCATTCTCTTGAAACAGAATTAGTTGCCTTACTTATTTCGGCGCTGGTTTTGGTTGCTATTCTTGCTTTTAGGCCGCTGATTAAAAATGTGATTACCTCGGAAAAAAAATTAGCCGAAGAAAAGCAACGCAATAACATTATTCTTGAATCTTCACCAGATGGAGTATGCATTATCAATCCGGCGGGTATTATTGAAGAAGTTAACCCTGCTTATTGTCAGATGCTGGATATGGAAGAAGCTTCATTGATTGGATATGATTTTAATAAGTTAACTGCCTCTATCTCCCCGCATGAATCAAAAAGTATTATAAAAAATATCATTTTAGAAGATCATGGTCGCTATGATTTGACTCAATTAAATGCTTCTGCCAATCCTGTATATATGGAGTTAATTGGTCGTCATGTTGTATCGCAAGAACATGATTTTATTTATCTGTTTTTGAGAGATATTACAGAAAGAAAAAATTCTGAAAAAGCATTAAATCTAATTAAAGGTACACTCGATCAAACGTTAGATAGTATTTTTATGTTTTCACCTGAGACTTTAAAATTTACTTATGTCAATGAAGGCGCAATTAAACACTCAGGCTTTCAACGAGAAGATTTATTAAACATGTCGTTGGTAGATATAAAGCCAGGATTTACTGAAGAGGACTTTAGAGTATTAATTACACCATTAATGAAGGGGGATGATAGTGTATTAAATTTCGAAGCAATACATGAAAATGCCAGTGGAAAAAAAATCCCTGTGGAAACTTTCTTACAGTATGTTCAAATTGATAATAGTGAAGCACAGTTTGTTGCGATTGTTCGTGACATGACCGAACATCAGGAATATCAGGCAAAACTAAGGGAACAAAAAGAGCGCGCTATAGTTACCCTTGCATCGATTGGTGATGGTGTTATCGCAACCAATATGATGGGCGAGATTGAATTTATGAATAAAGCCGCAGAAAAATTATGCGGCCTATCGTCGCATGAGGCAAAAGGTAAACCACTACCTCAGGTGTGCAGGTTGATCGATGAAAAAACGAAAAACACTATTGATGATCCTATTATAAAATCTTTACTTGAAAATGGTCCGATATATTTAAATAAAAATATTGAATTAAAAAGTATAAAAAACAATAAACTGTATTCAATTGAAGTTGTAGTTTCTCCTATTTTTGACAATGAAAATTTTGCTGTTGGAGCCGTATTGGTATTGCATGATACTACAGAATTACGCGGTATGGCTCAGCAACTATCTTATCAAGCTACTCATGATTCTTTAACCGGTTTAATTAATCGTCGCGAATTTGAAGAGCGTTTAACTGAAGCCCTTGAAATAGTTAAACGTGATAACTCTGATTACGTATTGTTTTATATGGACCTCGATCAATTTAAAATAATTAATGATACCTGTGGTCACTTAGCCGGTGATGACTTACTTTTAAAAGTGACCCAATTATTTGGTAATTGTATGCGTGAGACAGATACGCTTGCTCGTTTGGGAGGGGATGAATTTGGTGTCTTACTGGAAAATTGTCATGTCGAGAAGGCCAGAGAAATTGCCAGTAAAATTCATACTGAATTAAGTATTTTTAGATTTTGTTGGGAAGATAATATTTTTGAAATAGGAGTAAGTATTGGTATTGTGACGTTCAATGAATCATTAATTAATATTACTGATTTGTTAAGTGCCGCAGACTCAGCTTGTTATGTTGCTAAGGAACGTGGGCGTAACTCACAGCATTTGTATATTGAAGGTGATAAAGCTCTGGCAAGACATCATAGTGAAATGGAATGGTATCAACGTATACAACATGCTTTTGAAGAGCATAAATTTGAAATATATATGCAAGAAATTAAGCCAACCAATGAAAATGACCCTTTACATGCAGAAATATTACTACGCCTGATTGGCGAAGACAGAATGATTTCACCAAAGCAGTTTTTACCAACAGCAGAACGTTATCATATGGCAACAGATATCGATCGTTGGGTTTTAAAAATGGTTTTTTCTGTTATACAAGACGACAAATATCATCTTGCTTCTTTAGGCGGTGTTTGTGCGATTAATATTTCAGGACAATCATTGGGTAATGAAAATTTTTTAGAGTATGTAAGTTATCTTTTTACTGAATATAATGTTGATGGGCGTTTAATTTGTTTTGAAATTACCGAGACTGCTGTAATTAGTAATATTTCTTTAGCACGAAAATTTATGGCTGAAATGAAACTGCGAGGTTGCAAATTTTCTTTAGATGATTTCGGTAGTGGTTTAAGTTCATTTACGTATCTGAAAAACCTGGATGTTGATTTTATAAAAATTGACGGCAGTTTTGTTAAAAATATTTTAAATGATAAAGATGATTACACCATGGTAAGTACGATCAATCGTCTCGGGCATTCTTTAGGGTTAAAAACCATTGCAGAGTTTGCTGAAACTCCGGAGTTGATTGTGGCACTGGAAGAAATGGGGCTGGATTATATTCAGGGCTACGCAATTGATATGCCTCGCCCCGCACTTATTTCTTAAATATTTCTCAATGATGTTTTGTTATAACTGAGTTCGTCTTTAACCGGAACCTGAACAATTTCAAAATTCATCGTTTCGAGATCACCTATTACATAAGTCGGCGCTGCTCCGACGCCACCAACGGTACCGGGATTAATATAAAGTGTTACCGTATTATTGATGTTTTTAATTTCTTTAATGCTTGCTTTGTGATCATGGCCACAACAAACAATATTCCAATCGCCTGTAGTCGCCATTGCTTCTGCATAATGCGGGTAGTGCACCATGAAGATTTTTTTATCGGCTAAGTTAATGCCCGCATCTTGGCCGTAGTATTTTACAACACTGTCATCATTATGAGATAGGCGAGACAAACTAAACATGTCACCTGTATTGTTACCGTGAATCACGTGCACGGGTAAACCGATTGGGTTTAATATTCGTAACGTGGTTGGCGCCACCACATCACCACAGTGTAAAACAGCTTCTGCACCGCGCGCTTTACCATCTTTGACCGCTGCTTCGAGTAAAAAGCGGTTATCGTGACTATCGGAAACAATACAAACTTTCATGCGTTTTTACTTGTTAGAAGCAAGGTTTTTCAGGTGCATTATTGAAACGCGTAATAGAAGAAGTGATTTCTTCTTTTGCGGCATCAGCATCTAACCAGCCTTCAACTTTCACCCACTTGCCTTCTTCCAGATCTTTATAGTGCTCGAAGAAATGTTTGATTTGTGCCAAAAGTAATTCTGGAGCATCTGCTGGACTATTCATCTCCGCATACGATTTACAGAGCTTGGTAATGGGCACTGCAAGCAATTTAGCATCCGGGCCGGCTTCATCAGTCATGCTCAACATGCCAATAACACGACACTGGATAACCGAACCACTAATGAGGGGAATTGGGGTAATCACAAGGACATCAACCGGATCACCATCTTCAGATAAAGTGTGAGGGATATAGCCATAGTTACACGGGTAGTGCATTGCTGTATTCATAAAACGGTCTACAAACATTGCCCCCGTTTCTTTATCAACTTCATATTTAACAGGATCACTATGTGATGGTATTTCAATAATAACGTTAATTTCGTCCGGGACATTTTTACCGGTACTGACTTTATCCAAATTCATTTTTTGATCCTCGCGTAATTCAGGCTGCCTGCTCGTGTGTGGAAGCAGAAAAAAGGCGGCTATTCTACCAGTATGTGTTAAAAACGCATAATTTTGTGAGTTTATTGCCCGTAAGCCAATTATCTTGATTTTTATCCTGATTATGGAGAAATTAGAGGTAGTTCTGTATGTAAATATGCTGTAAATGACAATAAAATTGGAAGTAATTGCATTGACTTAACCGAGATCAACGATTAGTTTTAGGGCTTATCGTATTTTTGTTTGTTGGGTTATATTGAAATTACCAAATTCGGACGAGAGTAAAATGAGAACATCCCCCCGGGTAAATGGAGTATAAGAATAATGAGAATCGTATTAATAGGTGCCCCTGGTGGCGGCAAAGGAACACAGGCAAAATTGCTTGTGGATAAATATAATATCCCCCAGATTTCAACGGGTGATCTACTTCGGGCTGCGGTGAAGGCCGGTTCGCCTTTGGGCAGGAAAGCCAAGCAAGCGATGGATAATGGGCAGCTTGTTTCAGACGATATTGTCCTGGGTATGATTAAAGAGCGCCTTGCGGAAAATGATGCGCAAAATGGTTTTATTTTAGATGGATTTCCACGCAATATTCCTCAAGCAGAAGCGCTCGATAATTTATTAGATGAGGTAGATAAACCTCTTCAAGCTGCTTTATTAA
>Ga0316207_10002524_pt1 | contig 18591 bp, 16 predicted proteins | sample 6weekpyrite_MG_FD_204943 | JGI IMG/M metagenome (GOLD analysis project Ga0316207, IMG submission 204943) | Microbial mat bacterial communities from mineral coupon in-situ incubated in ocean water Damariscotta River, Maine, United States -... | ecosystem: Environmental > Aquatic > Marine >...
ATATCACTAGGCAGGAGGTCAGAGGTGAATTGTACACGAGAATAATCTAAACCCAAAACTCGGCTAAAGACCTTTGCTAAAGAGGTTTTACCTACGCCTGGAAGGTCTTCAATAAGTATATGTCCCTCGGCCAAAAAAGCGCACAAGGCCAATTTGACTTTCTCATCTTTACCTTTGATACATTTTTGAACTTCATGAATGATATTGTTTATATATGTTTGCATCTAATCATAGTAGCATAATAAAGACATGGTCTGAAAATTACCATCAAAGTTTTATCCAATGAAAAGATTAAAGCAAACATGGTATGATTTCAAAAATTAAACTCATAATAATGAGTTATAAGGTTAATTATGTTTTTCGAACCAGGTTTTATGGGAACGCGCGCTCCTATGTACTTAGATATTGTAGGGGTGTTCTTTTTTCTACTTCCTTTTTTAATGTTTTTTTCCATCCGTTATGCGGTGAAGGGTGAGATCAAAAAACATCTGTATTCTCAAGCGACTATCTTCGTCTTGACACTTATATTTGTGGTGGTATTTGAAACAGGGATGCGTCTTCAAGGTGGCTTTAGTGAATATATTAAGAACTCATCAGTCAACTATACTTTTTTTATTACATTCTTGATTATTCATATCTTAGTAGCTATCGCTACCTTTAACCTTTGGTCTTACCAGCTAATTACTTCAGTAAAAGGATACAGAGCAGGTACCCTAAAGATAGGTACAGGACAACGACACAAAAAACTTGCAAAGATCTTAGTTGCAGGTATCTTTATCACCATTGCCCAGGGTGTGGGCATCTACTACTTTTTATTTATAATGTAGACTAGGTGAGCTCTTGGAAATCTCCAAGTGACTCTCCTTCTCCCCTTAACTCTTTGAGAGAATAAAGCTCCCTCTTATCGGTCAAAAAGTCTTTGATTGTTTTAAAACTCCCTTCTTCAAGCATCGCTGATGATGTCTTCTTTTCTATTAATAAAAGCATAAGACAAAGGGTAGATGAGGCAAAGTTTGGAATGAACAAATATTCTGCTTGAAGGACTTCTTCTTTAAAATTAACCTGATTTTCTATTCCCTTAGATACACTCTCTAGGGGTAGATCACAATACCCACAGATCAGATGACTTAAGTCTACTGGATTTATAGGGCGTATATATTGATCATTATCAAGGGTGGCAGCAAGCATATACCTTCCGATAGTGTTATGGATAAAGGGGGTGATATCTTCTTCAACAATTTGTACACTTGAATCAGCAAGACTTAACATTGTGATCTCAATATTGAGTGCCTCTTGGACCTGATAATTTAGTACACTTGCTAAGGCTTCAATGTTTTTACTAAGAGGAACATTAACCAATATAGAGCTTAGATGTAAAAACATATCTGCTTCTAGAAGTTGGGGGCCCTGAGGATAGATCTGTGAATCAAAATGAAGTCTATGATAAATAGAAAAGAGTTTTCTCTCATCATCTTGACTCGTAATCAGCATAGCTTCAAGTTGAAGACCAGGGGATTGGGTAGGAAGAAGAAGTGAAAAATAGTGTTCCTTCTGTACCATCTCAAGGGATGGGTGAAGTTCTTGCAATGCTTTGAAGGCAAGGACTATATCAGGGTTTTTAACACTTGGATAGTTAAGTATGAGTTTTTTAATGAAGCTGCTTTCATCAGGGATATGAAAGAGACCATTGATAGTATTTGTATTTTGCATGCGAGATTATATATAAGGTTGGTATAATTGCGTCTTACATATATAAAGGTACGCAATAATTATGAACTTAACTAAGAAACTATTACACACAGCCTTACTCACAAGTATCATCTTTACTCAAAGTGGATGTTTGTATAAAACCCTTGAACCCAATGAATTGACAAAAGCAAACGAAGTTAGCATAAATGGCAATTCCTATATACCTGAATATGATGGGCTTGATCCTTATTTACTTTCACAAGAAGATCTTGTTTTAGGTAAAAAAGAAAATTGGTATGTACACAATAAAAAGCTTTATCTATTTTTAGATGAAGAGACGAAAGAAAAGTGGTTTATCCATATGGATATAATGATATTAGCTGCTGATAAGCAATGGGAAAAGCTAAGTTCTCCAACAGAAGAAGATTAGAACTTATAAAAAACTAGCTACCCTTTTTTCAAGCCAAAAAGTCGGCTTGAATATATTTCCTTGAATAAACCCCACGTGACCTCCATGTTTACTGACCTCTAAACTAAGATATTTTGATAATTCACTCTTTTTTGGTAAAACACTTGAAGGCATAAAGGGATCATCAAGGGAATGTATCATCAATGTAGGGGTCTGTATCTTCTTTAAAAACTGTTTAGCACTGTTCTTAGTGTAATATTCTTTGGCATTTTTAAAACCATGAGCAGGTGCGGTATATCTGTCATCAAATTCATAAATACTTTTGATAGCCTTTATTCTTTTTACGTTTAGCCCTAGCGTAGACTCCAGATCAAGACTTTCATGTTTAAGTAGGAGGCCTTTTTTTAAACTTCGTAATAAATAAACTTGATATATCCGGGCAAATCCCTTACTTAGATGACGTGTACAGGTCTCAAGCTCTAAAGGTGTACTTATAGCAGCCGCAGAACTAAGCGGTGAGTTGCTTCCATAAGAGGCTAATAGTTTTAAGAGCATATTTCCTCCCAAAGAGTACCCTATGGCATGTAGGCTTGTTTTCGGAAATCTCTGTACTAGATGTTTTATAAAATAACGGGCATCTTCGGTCTCTCCTGCGTGATAAGAGCGTTGTTTTTTATTTGTTTTATTTCCACAGCCTCTAAAGTGCATCATCACACAAAGATAACCTAATTGAGAGAGGGTACGCATCATTCTTTGAATATAATGAGAATCAATGGAACCTCCTAAACCATGAAAGAGGACACAAACATGGTTATAATTCTTGGTATAGGGATTATCATTCCATATAATCTCTGTAAAATCCCCATCTTCCAAGCTAAACTCTTCACGGAGATAAGTTTGCTTTGTTTTAGCCAAGATCAGAGGCATCATTGTCTGAAGATGTGGATTTTTTAAATGTAGAGGTGAAGTAAAGGACATCTACTTAAAGATTTCACAGGCCAGACCCACAGGGATAGGTTCATGGAGTTGGATTTGAATTGTATCATCTGTAGTGGTCTTAAATAGCTGATAAGGGACATAGAGTAATCGCGCAGAGAGTTTGTTCTCGGCTTTGAAGTCTTTTTCTTCAATATGAATGCGAATACCAGTGGAAACAGTAGGATTGAAGTTTTCAGGGATGGTGACGTTTGAGAGCAGGGCAATAGCGGTGATGGTCTGTGCTCTTGCCTCAGATCGTAAAATGTCAAGAAGGGCCTCATATCGGGTTTCGCCATCCATCTCATCAACACTGATATATCGGGTCTGAGTATTGGCTTGCAGAACCATTGCAAAAGATTCAAGGTTTTGTCCTTTGGTGAGTTGCTGGGAGGCATGCCCGACACATTCTTCAAGCATTAAAAATAGTTCTTCATTATCCACTGTTTATCCTTCGTAATTCATGGAAATATTATAGTATAATCCAACCATGATAACCTTTAGCCTCTCTGACCTTCGTCTGATAACTGACCCTTCAATCTTCTCTAGTGGATATGACCTTAACGAAGCTTCCCTGTCGAGTATTAAGAGTACGAGCATGCTCAGTGATGATATCATGCATATTGCTTCAACGACACAAGGGTCCAAGTTATATAAGCAAAGTATAAACATATACAGACATGAAGAGAGTGTGAAAATCATAGGTAAATGTTCATGCGAGATAGCCCGTAACTGTAAGCATGTTATCTCATCCGCTTTGGCTTATTTAGATAAAGAGTCTATGCAAGAAGAATCGCGTGATAACGAGTATGTAGATGAAGCACATAACTGGTTATCGCATTTACAAGAGAGCTTTAAAGCAAAAGAAGAGAAGGTCTTTACAAAATCGAGTCTACTCTTATATGAATTACATCTAAGCAAGGATGCCCAAGCAGTTGAACTTAGTCTTTATACGGCAAGGGAGCTTAAAAGTGGAGGATACGGAAAGGTTAATCGGGGACGGGCAAATACTATTTTCAATACTTATAAGCCTCCAGAATATTTACGTGAATCAGACAAGGAAGTGATTGTCCTGTTTAAGGCGCTGTGTGGCGGGATGAAAACAAGCAGCATTTTAAAAGGGCGCTTGGGTGCCTTAGTCCTTGAAGGTGCCCTTGCCACAGGAAGGTGTTACTGGAAGAGGTCGCATAAAAAAGCCTTGTTTCTCTCCAGTGAAAGAGAATTAAAACTTCAATGGAAAGAAGAAGATTCCCATAGCACTTTAGATTTTAATGTCGGTGAAAACACACACTTTATCCCGACAAATCCTGCTTATTACATAGATACCAAAAGTAAAGAGGTGGCACCCGTTCAAACAGAGCTGAAGACAGAACAGCTTGAGGTACTGTATAAAGCACCTCGTTTTGAGACACAAAATATTGAAGAGATGGCATTAGAAATTGCCAGTAAGATTCCTTCTTTATATATCAAAGAGCCAAAGAGCCTCAATTTAAAAGATATTACCGAAGCCAAAATCAAGCCTTATCTTTATCTAAGACAAGAATCCGGTATATACACCTTAAAACTGCTGTTTAAATATGATGAGTTCAGCATAAAAGCCTTTCCTTATCATCATTCACATACCTTTATTGAACAAAGAGTGAAGGTGATCCGAGATGAACAAAAAGAGAAACATTATATACAAGCCCTCCTCAAGCACGGTTTTAGACAAAAGGGCAATATCCTCTTGGCAGACTCCATCTCTTCATGGAAATCACTCTTAGATGGCACAGAAGAACTTGAGGATTTGGGGTTTGAAGTCTTTAAAGATAAAAACTTTGAGTTGAGTTTTCATGAAATACAAGAGGTAAATGTGAATGTTGAGCAGAGTTCACATTGGTTTGAGGTAGGGATGCATATTATGCATAATGGAGAAAAACTTCCTCTATTACCGATACTCTCTACTCTTTTAAAAGATGGGATTGACCTTAATGTACAAGAAGATCTAACCCTAGCCCTTGATACAGATCATTATATTAGTATCCCTATGCAGCTTATCAGACCTATTGTTAAAACCTTTTATGAACTCTTGGATAAGCCTAATAGCGAGGGTTTCAAACTTCATAAGTTTGAAGCCAAGGTCTTGGATAATTTTGATAATAGTGCCTTTAAAATAAAGGATAAAACACCCTTAACAAAACTGCGTGAAGAGATGAATAGTCTGAGTGAAAAAAGGCTGGTGTCTAAAGGATTGAAAGCGACCCTTCGGCCTTATCAAGAAGAGGGGCTAGCATGGATGCAATTTCTTAGAAGTTATGGTTTTGGGGGTATTTTAGCTGATGATATGGGCTTGGGAAAAACGATACAGACATTAGCGCATTTACAGCTTGAAAAGGATGCCAAACGTTTGAATCGGTGCGTTCTGATCATTGCGCCAACCTCTCTTTTAGGAAACTGGAAGGCTGAAGCGAATAAATTTACGCCAAACCTGAAAGTAGCCCTATATTATGGAGCTGAGAAAAAAAAGATATTAGATGATATTAATGCATATGATATTGCTATAACGACCTATACCCTAATGAATCTTGATATTGAGCTGCTCAAAGAGAAAAACTTTTATTATCTTATCTTAGATGAGGCGCAACGTATTAAAAATGCGCGCTCTGAGGTGGCAAAATCTGCGAAACTTATTCAAGCAGAAAACTTTTTGGCCTTGAGCGGGACACCAATGGAAAATCATTTAGGGGAATTGCATTCTATCTTTGATACAGTGATGCCAGGTTTTTTAGGCTCGATTAAAGAGTTTAAGAACTTATATCAAAATCCTATTGAAAAAGAGCATTGCTCAAAGACGCAAGAACGACTCAATGCACGTTTAAAACCTTTTATGCTCAGACGTACGAAAGACAGGGTTGCAAATGAACTTCCAGCTAAGACAGAAATCATTCGCTCGGTGACCTTGGATAAGGATCAAGCAGGCCTGTATGAGACGATTCGTCTTTCCATGGAAAAGTCGGTGCGAGAAAGTATTAAGAGTATGGGCTTAGCTAAGAGTCATATCTCTATTCTTGCGGCATTACTCAAACTAAGACAGGTCTGCTGTGATCCTCGGCTCCTAAAGATTGAAGAGGCTCAGCGTATTCAAGAATCGGCCAAACTTCGGATGCTTATAGAGCTGGTAGAAGAACTCAAGGAAGAGGGACGTCGTATCCTAATATTCTCACAATTTACCTCTATGTTGGAGATTATTGAAGATCAGATGATCAAGATTGGTGTGTCATATTCAAAACTTACAGGTGCTACGATTAAACGGCAAGAACAGATAGACAGATTCAATGCTAATGAAACAGAGGCCTTTTTGATCTCTTTAAAAGCGGGTGGGGTAGGACTGAATTTGACACAGGCTGATACCGTGATTCATTATGACCCTTGGTGGAACCCAGCAGTTGAAGATCAGGCAACAGACCGGGCATACCGTATTGGTCAGGATAAACCGGTGTTTGTTTATAAACTTATTGTAGAAAATAGTGTTGAAGAGAAGATTATTAAGATGCAAGAAGATAAAAAATCCTTAGCAGAGGCTATTTATGATGGAAAAGAAAAAGGCTTTTCTAAAATGGATGAAAAAGATTTATTGGATCTATTCAAATAAAATATTACACTTGAAAGTCCCTTTTTAAGAGAGTATTTAGTACATCAGATAAGTTATGGCATAATTAAGTACTAAAATAAAAGGTGCTTTTATGCCCGAAATATGGATAGCCTTCACGGGTCTTATTATTCTTTTTCTTTTTTGGCGACAATTGATGATCTTTAAGATGCGCCAAAAGATTAATTATGCTCCCTTAGTTGTTATCATTGGTCTTGTGTCTGCCATTTCTTTATTTATTTTTTCTGCTGGGAATAATGTGGCAAAGTCTGATCTTCAATATGCCTTTATGCCGCTTCTTATTGCCTTGATATTTTACATACCAATGTATCTGATGCACCAGATCCGTATCAATGATAAGAAATTCCAAGATGAAGAGAATGAGAAGCAGTTACGAACCTTTTTATCCTATATACAGGAATACTTTAGTGTCTTAGATGATAAGTTAAGTACCATGGCGAATACAGATGAGAAAACATTAGAAGCTGTACAGCTTACCTTGAAAAATGAGCTCTCTGTATTTTCTAAACTTTCAACAGGCCAAGAAAGATTACATGCCAAATTAGAAAAGATGTATACAGAGGAAGAATCGACTTTATTAGATATCAAAAAGTTTTTAGATACGGATATGCATAACTTGGATACGGTGGTGCACAGACATATTGATATATTACGAATAGCCGAACAAGATCATTTTAATAAGCTGCTCAACATACTAAATAGTATGAATGACAATAAGGGAGTGGATGAGCTTAAAGAGATACTCTCCTCTTTCTCTTATAAGATTGAATCCATAGAGAAAAAGCTGCAAGAAAATGCTTCCAAGGTAGTCAATGAAGTCCAAAGTGGCATTCAAAAAGCCATTGCCAGTATGAGTAAAGATCTTAAAGATGCAAAGCAATTAAGTGAGACCTTAAACCTTTCAACTCAAGAGTATGAGGTTAAACTTCAAGAACTGCACAAGCAAGCCAGTCTTCTCTTGCAAAAATCAGATACCATACATGAAAGTATGGAAGACACCTACACCCAAACCCAAAAGGTACGTCCTGTATATGCTTCTTTAAATGAGCTTATTGGCCGTCTTATGGATATTTATGCCGAATATAAGCAGGCAAAAAAAGAGCTTCAAGTCTTGGTGTCTGAATTGGGTAATGCCGAAGAGAGGCATTTTGAATTAATGGATAAAAAAATAGACACCTTAGGTCTTAATATACATGAGAAAATTGAGGCCTCCTTACATGAGTTGCAAGAACATTATCATATCGCAGATAAAGAAGTCAGCAATACAGTCAAGACCTTAGCTGCCAAGGCCCAGCTCCAAAAGTCGTATAATGACGAATTGAGCTAAAGGTATATGCCATTGATTGATAAAATGTTAAAAGTGATGTTGGTAGTATATTTTGTTGAGTAAAGTAAGATTAATAGATACCATCATCCTTTACCTAATGATATTTTTTTGTCTAGGTGGACTATTGAAGGCTGATGAACTTATAAAGCGTACACAAGTGATGATGGGAACTTATGTCTCAATCTCTCTTCCAAAGAATAAGGTCTCTCTTTCTACAAAGGCCTTTGAGCGTTTAAAAGAGGTAGAAATGGGACTCTCTTCTTATGATGAAAATGCTCAAGTCTATCAAATTAATCATAATAAAATGAGCTTTATTTCAAAAGATACTTATGAAGCCCTAGTCCTCTCCAAGCAGTATTATCATGATACAAAAGGTTATTTTGATATTACTATAGGTTCGATTACCAAGGGCCTGTTTCATTTTGGAGAAGATGCTCGTCTACCAAGTAAAAATGAGTTGTCTTTTGCAAGAGTGGATTTTAAAGGCCTACATTTTAATAAGGCTCAGGCTTGGATAGATTCGGGAATCAAACTTGATTTAGGAGGTATGGGTAAGGGCTATGGCGTGGACAAGGCCGTTGAATTGTTAAAAGAGCAGGGCGTTACAAAAGGTGTTGTAGCTCTTAGTGGGGATATCTTCTGTTTTCATCAGTGTTTTATGGCGATTCAAGATCCTTTTTCATCTAAGTATTTAGCAGACTTTTATATGGCCAAAGCTGATACCTCTATATCCACAAGTGGGAATTACAGAAGGTATGTTCAAAACACTAAGTATAATCATCTGATTAACCCTAAAACCAAAACTTCACAAAGAACCTTTGCCTCCATTACTCTTTTGTCAAGAGATTACTCCAATGCGGACCTAGATGCTTATGCAACCGCTACTTCTGTTATGCCCAAGGCAGAGGCTTTCACTTTTTTAAAGAGCTTAGATGGGGTAGGATATCTGGTTGTAACGACGGATAAGAAAATCTATATGAATGAGGCCTTGAGGTCTTTGACTAAACAGATGCATTTATATGAGAAAAATAGGGTAAAAGAGAGAAGCTTGATATACCTAAGATCTATTCCTTAGGTCTATAGACTTTAACATTCTCACTTCCCTTGGCATCTCTTAGGTATTGAGCATGTAATTGACTCATGATACCTTTATCACAATAGAGTAGGTATTCCTTGTCTTGGGGAAGTTTATCAAATTGTGTTTTGAGTTGGTGAAAGGGAATACGGATACTTTCACAAGATGTTTTAATACATTCTCCCTCAGTTCGTATATCTATGACTACATGATTGGCATTGAGTTCATTAACCACTTCTACAGCGGCTAGATTATTAACATCTTCAACAATCTCATGAACATAAATATGCTGTGCCTCTTCAACAGCCTTATCCAAAACGCTGTAGTCAAATTTTTCCGCTTCTTTTTGCATTCGCTTAAAGGAGCCATGAGTGATGGGATTTTGAGAGATAACACCGCAGTATTCAGGCATGTTCTCCGCAAAATGGCGTGTGCCAATATCATTGGCAATGGAGATGATTTCAGGTTTGTTCATGGTTGAAAGTGGACGTAAAATCAACTTCTTACTGACTTCATCGATCAAGGCTAGATTTCGCAGGGTCTGACTGGATACCTGAGCGACACTCTCACCGGTAAGCAGGGCGTCAATCTCAAGTTCATCAGCTATCTTCTCAGATGCCTTTATCATCAAACGCTTAAGGGTGACACCCATATAGCTTGCTCCAGTAGAGCGAAAAATTTCTTCAACAACCTCTTCAAAGGGGACAGAGATGAACTTGACCTTATGGGATGATCCAAACTTTGACCAAAGATACAAGGCAACTTGTTTAACCCCTATCTCATGGGCTAAGCCACCAAGGTTAAAAAAGACAAAGTGGGTCTTTATCCCGCGTTTCATTGTTAAGTATGAGGCTACGGTAGAATCAAACCCTCCTGACATCAATGAGAGAATATCGCCTTGGGTTCCTATTGGAAAACCACTGAGTCCCTTATACTTTGTGGTGATAATATTGAGTTGGTTGTGGATGAGTTCTAAGTTAACAGTTTCTTCAGCATTACGAAGGTCAACCCCCTTAGCCTCAGTATGCGCCAATAAGTAGCCACCTACGGTGCGTTCTATCTCATTGGAAGTAAAGGGATGGGTTCCTGTTCGTTTAGCTCTTACAACAATACTCTTGTTTTTGAGTTTTTCTGCCATGATCTCACCAATGATCTGTTTGATTTTATCAAGGGTGTCCATATCATCAAACTGTAAGGCTTCAAGTATATATTCAATACCGGAGGTGTCACAAAGGGCTTGTCTAACCTCTGGTAAGACGTGAATAGGGGATACTACTTCAATCTTGTCAGAAAACTTCTTGACATGGATATCTGTATCGATTCTTTCTAATATATGCGTTAGGTTGACATAAAGTTGTCCAACCATTTGTCGTTTTGCCGATGAACCCTTGACCATGATCTCAGGGAAAAGTTTAAGAATGAATTTTTGTGTTTTATTAGATGGGGTTTGCACGGATATGGCCTTATATTATATAGTTGAAATTATAACATAAGCAAGGCTCTAATCACTTAGCCTCAGGCTTGCTTGAAAGAGTATCAATAAAAGTACAGCCATAAGAAGTTCAAAACACCAAAAGGCAAGAATTTTGATATAAGCAAATAGTTCATACCCATATATCATACCAAAGGGTGAAGCTATATCAATGAGTGAAGTGATAAACAGAGCTGAAATTAGAAGAAATTTTTTATGCACAGAGATGATATCTGTAAAAAGTAAAAAATGTGCGTAAACAAAGATGGTGGTTGAGATAGCAATAAAATGAGGTACGGCTGTCTCTAAGAGGCCTTCAATACTTTTTGCCATAATAAAGCGTTCCTCATCTCCTGCAAAAAAAGAGAATACTTCTGAGGGTAAGATTCCAAACTTCTCTACAAAGAGCCATATCCCGCTTATAAGCTGAACAGAGATAAGTGAAATGGCAAACAAGAGTAATAATGAAGAGAGTCGAGTACTAATCACTTAAACCAAACTTGCTTTAAGATCAATATGAGACTGTATATACCTGTAATATGCCATGCGAGACTAAGGGTAACAAAACCATATACAAAAATATCATGTACAAAATAGGTGCCAAAAAGGCAAAGAAAACTTAATAAAAGCGTTCCCATGCTAAGAATAATGATTATTTTTTTATGTACAAACATAAGGTTTATACGTAAAAGTATAGCCATCGTGGTAAATAGGGCTAAAATAGCCAGAAAAAGTGAGATATGAAAATGTTCAAGAAGACTTAAGAGAGAAAGAGGCTCTAGAAACTCATCAGGATTGCCTTTTAAGGTTGAAAGGACTTCTTCAAAACTGGTGCCAAAAAAATTCCCCATATAAAATATGTCGCCTATAAAGTACAATAACATCATAATAGTATAAAAACTTAAAAGGAGAATATAATTTGCGTTAGCATGTAGATCTTTAGATAATAGGAATTTCATAAGTTACTTTTTAAACTTGACTTCAAATATACTCAATGCAATACGCGAAGACATTGTTGTCGCACGCGCTGACATTGTTGCAGCAGAGATAGAAGGGATGTCTTTACCAAGGGCAAGTGTAGGGCTAAGTGTTTTATTGTTTAAGACTTGTAGCCAACTCTTAGAGGGGAGATATTCGATGGGTTCATTGAAGGCGATGATCTCAACGGTTTGTAAGACCCCATCGGGAGTGATGATCGAAAGTACAGCCGTGTCTTTAGAACGTACCTTATGTAAGACCAAGATTCCTAGCGCAATCAATTTTCCATCTTTAGTCGCATGAAATGTTTTGTATATCTTTGTTTTTAATTTACTTTTTGCAAGTTTACTGACGGCTTGGGCCTCATTCTTTGTGAGTAAGATGCTCTTTTTCTCAATGTTGACATCTTCAGGAAAATGCAGGGTCATCGCCTCATAAGGAGAAAGTAATAGCTTGGCTTGAAGGGTAATGCTAAGGAATAAATATGGAAGGTATTTCATAAATAGGATACTTTTTTTGAAATTATAACACAAGACAAGCATGCTTGCCTTGTAGTAATAGATGATTATGGTATTTAGAAGATGAAACCAAGACTTACACTAAAGATATCTTGATCTTCCTTAGTCGTAGCACTGTCTTTATAATCGGCCATCGCATAATCTGCTTTTATTACAACTTGCTCATGAGGGAAGAAGTTGACACCAAATGTTGTTGTCGCAATTTCTGCATTGGCGTCAACACCAACAGAGGTATTAGTAGCATCAACAACTGAATCTGTCGGATTGATGTAATCGTACTGAATAAATACTGGAAGTTTATAATCAGAGTGTATTGTGTTTAATACGTCGTATTCTACATTTACATAATAACCATTTGCATCTTCAATCGATTTACCACCCGCATAGGCTCCATTCGCAGCAATTTTGTCAGCATCACTGATCCGTGTAGCAGTATAAAGTGCTTTTGCTTTAAAACCTGAATTCTCATAAGTCGCGTGAACATCATACATGAGTGCTGTGGCACCAGAAACTTCACCCTGAGATGCTGTACCATAATATCCAGAAGCACCTACCATAAGACCCGGCATACCGATGTAATCTAAACGAGCGACACCCGCAAGGTTGTTATAAGTAGACTTTCCTCTTGAACCTAAACGTGAACTACGGATCTGTTTTTGTTTACCAGCGTCTGAATTATCAAAGTTAAGAGCTTGAACAATACCTGCATTATAAGTGAAACCACTATCCCCAATCGTACCGTAAGCAATTACACCATTGGTATTCCATGTTGAAGGAAGAAGATATTTTTCAGTATTGGGACGTTGTACAGTATTGAATAAAGTTGGTTCATGACGTAAGTTGATAATACCCATTGGTGTAAGAACTAAACCTGCTTGAAGGTTGAAACTGTCATCAATTAAGAAGTCTAGATACATGAATTCAATAACTGCGTATCCATCTTTACCATCATCTTTAGTTTGTGCTCCACCATGTTCAAATTCAATTTCTGTATTTAAGATAATGTTATCTGAGAAACGGTAACCGATATAAGGAACAAATCGATATACATCTGCGATGTTATCAGCATTTTCTTTGTTTGCATAATACATCTCACCATAACCACCGATAGATAAAGGTGATTTTGACTTATATACTTTTGACGCTGCCACACCCATACCATTGTGTGAAAAGTCAGTATCTAGTTCGTTAAAGTTAAAACCTGTCTGTAAGTTAGCTGTTTCTTCTAAGAGAGTGTCTGTTTTTGCAGCGATCTCTTTATTTTGTTTTTCCATCTCTACTGCTTTTTCTTCATAAACCTTGTCTTTTGCTTCAAGGCTGTCTAAACGCTCCATTAGTGCTTTTAACTGTAATTTTAATGCATCTGTCTCAGCATCTGCAAAAAGTGATGATGTTACGATAGACGCAACAGCCAAAGATAATAGTGTTTTTTTCATGTTCATAATCTCCCAATTACGACTGATAATTGTTATCAGTATTTTTTTTGTTTGGTGAATAGTACTGATATTTATTATCATTGTCAAGGATATTGATAATTTGTATCATAATCTTTTAGAAAGAGGAGAGATTATGTCCTGTTTAGTAACAATGCTCAAAATAGGGCAAGAAAGAGAAGGTAGGGATAGAGCATGAGTCCCATTGCTAACATAAGGGGATGTAGGGGTGTAATCAGCATAAGTTTCATCTCATCACTGAGTTCTTTTAATATAAAGTGTTTATGAATAAGTAAGACCTTGAACATGATGTCTATACTTTTAATCACCAAGATAGCTAAGATCCATAGATTATAGTGTGTAAGGAAGAAGAGATAGACACTTAAGATATATGAGGGGTGCATCATATATAGTAGGTAAGGACTTTTTTGATAATAGCGGTATATCTTTTGCAGCATATGTAAAAGGGTAGGTGATTTTTGCCACCATAGCTCAAAGATCTCACTAAGGATAAAAAGAATAAATAATAGGCTTGCTGTTGTCATGTGAAATAATAGTATAATTCTAATAAAAAAGGTTCACGTGTCTCTATTTTATACAGATGAAGAAGGCGCACAGGTATGCGTCCAGGATTTTTATCCCGAAGAAAATATATATGAAGAGAAGTATATATTGTTATATGCCTTTGTAAAGTTTGATGGAGATGATGAATCTCTTTTAGAAATGGAGCAAAATTTACTTGATAAATCCGCAAAATTAAATCTTGATTATGTTGGATGGAGACAGATTGACGGCTGGACTGAGTTCTATTTTTATGGCGAGAGTGCTAAAGGTTTTGAAAATGTTCTTAATGAGGTGCTAAAGCCTAGATATCAGTTTGAAAGTGGAAACCGTAAAGATAAAAAGTATGAGACCTATTATAAATTGCTCATGCCAAATACCCAAGAGTATCATAACCTGCAAAGTGAAGAGATTATCTTTGATTTACAAGAAGCAGGGGATGACCTTAGCTTAGAACATCGTATCGAATATCATGCGATGTTTATGACATCAAGTCAGAGAAAACGTTTTATACAGAGTATTGAAGAAGATGGCTTTAGTTTTTTAAATGACTTTTTAGATGAAAAAGCAGAAGATGATTATGTTTATGGGGTTGTCTTTACAAAATTATCAGCTGTTAATATAGAAATTCTTAATAAACAGACAGAGCTTATTTTTCCTACACTAGAACGTGAACATGGACGTTATGAAGGCTGGGGGACAAATACCGTGGTCTTAGTCGAGGAAGATGAATCTTAAAGTGTAAAGCAACACTTGACACTTTGTAGATAATTAGGCATACTTTTAAAAGATACATTTAGGAGTAGCGTATGTCTATTAAAATGGCAAGCCTGATGAAAGAGACAGGTGAGACCCGTTCAACTTTACTTTACTATGTGAAAGAAGGGCTTTTGGAAGAACCTTCCAAACCAAAACCCAATGTCCACCTTTACACCAATGACTCAATTGAGCGAGTACGTCTTATCAAGACCCTTCAAAACCAACTTCATTATTCTATCACCCAAATCAAACAGATCTTTGATGATAATCAGTTCGATTTTTCTAGCGGTGTTGATGTTCTGATTCAAAAGCTTGATCTATTTACCGGAGTCAGTCATAAACATTTTAAAAGTATGAAAGATGCTTTGGATATTTATGCCCTCAGTGAAAAAGAGATTAATTCGTATATAGATTTGGGCGTTTTAGCGATGCATCAGGGGTATTTTGATGACAGTGCATGGAAAAGCTTGGAAATTCTCAGTGCACTAAAATCATGTAAGAAATCAACCCCACTCTTAAATGCATATGTTCAAAAGGCAAAAGAGTTGGCTGTCTTAGAGTATGAACTGGGAGCAGAACTGATTGAGAGTAATAAAGAAAACAGTAATCAGGCTCAAGAACTTTTTTTAGATCTTATCTTGAGTCTTAAACCTTATATCTTTAACTTACACACAAAACACGAACATAAAAGGAGAACAGATGTCAAATAGCATATGGAAGATTTCCGGATTTTTACCTTATATCATCGTGGCATTTTTAAACGCCTTTACGGATTTAGGCCATAAGATAATCATTCAAAATACGGTGTTTAAGATTTATGATGGACAAACACAGATTATCTTAACGGCAATTGTCAATGGGCTTATCTTATTGCCTTTTATATTACTTTTTTCGCCTTCAGGATTTTTATCAGATAAATATTCTAAGGCAAAGATTATGCGTTACGCGGCTTTAGCCGCTGTATTTATCACTTTGGGGATTACCGGTGCTTATTATACGGGTGCCTTTGAACTTGCATTTTTTCTTACCTTTATTTTAGCGGTTCAGTCTGCCTTATATTCACCTGCAAAGTACGGGTATATTAAAGAGTTGGTAGGCAATGATCATTTGACCCTGGGTAATGGTATTATTCAAGCCATTACCACAGTAGCCATCTTAGGGGGGATTTTTGCTTATTCTATACTCTTTGAAACATATTTAAAAGGGGTGGATTATGCGAACTCAGCGGAAATATTACTAGCGATTGCACCTATAGGTTGGGTCCTTGTCTTAGGCTCTATCGTTGAACTTGCCTTGGCCTATCGTCTTCCTGATACAGGAGTAAAGTCCGATATAAGCTTTGATGTTAAGAAGTATTACACGGGTTCGTATTTGAAGAAAAACCTTGGAATTATTTCTAAAAATAGTATTATCTTTCATTCTATTATCGGTTTGAGCATCTTCTGGTCTGTCTCGCAGGTCGTCTTGGCAAGTTTTCCAGCTTATGCCAAAGAGACACTGGAGATGACAAATACGATTATTGTTCAAGGAATGATGGCCTTAGCGGGTATCGGTATTGTTGTCGGATCAATTGTTGCAGGTAAGGTATCAAAAAATTATATTGAAACAGGAACTATTCCCTTAGGTGCTTTGGGTATTACCTTCTCTCTCTTTTTGCTGCCTATTCTTATTGATCCGGTATATCATGGGGTCAACTTCTTTGCTTTTGGATTTTTTGCCGGTTTATTTATCGTTCCATTAAATGCATTATTACAGTTTAATGCGGCAAAAAATGAGTTGGGATTGGTGATTGCAGGGAATAACTTCATTCAAAATGTAGGTATGTTCTCATTTTTATGTCTTACGGTTAGTTTTGCTTATCTTGGATTAAACAGTATCTCTTTGTTTTATATGATGCTGCTCGTAGCCTTTGCAGGTGCTGTGTATGTCGTGCGTTATATTCCTCAGTCTATGGTGATTTTTTTGATTGCATCTTTGATATCACGTCGTATCAAAATTGATGTGCTTGGTTTAAACAATATCCCTCAAGAGGGAGGGGTCTTGCTTTTAGGTAATCATATTTCATGGCTTGATTGGGCTCTTATTCAGATGGCCATGCCAAGACGGGTGCGATATGTTATGGACAGGGCGATTTATGAAAAATGGTATTTGAAAATCTTTTTAGACTTTTTTAATGTTATACCGATATCGGCACGTTCGGCCAAGGATGCTGCAATCAAGGTCAAAGAACTTTTAAATGCAGGTGAAGTGGTCTGTATCTTTCCTGAGGGAAGTATCTCACGTACCGGACAGCTTTCAGAGTTTAAGCGTGGGTTTGAATTGATGGCAAAGGGGGCTAATGCTTGCATTGTGCCTTTTTATCTACAAGGGATGTGGGGATCACGATTATCACGTTCATCGCAAAAACTTCAAAATGCACAGAAAAGTAAAAAACGCGAGGTGATTGTCTCTTTTTCAACTCCTATTGATATCTCCAGTTCCACTGCAACAGTCAAGCAGAAGGTCTTTGAACTCTCTTTCTCATCATGGGAAAAATATACCTCCAATCTTCCTAGTATGCAAGAAGCATGGTGTGATACAGCGGCGCGTTTGGGCTCAGACTTTTGTATGGCCGATTCAAAGGGGGAGAGTCTGTCTTACACACGTATATTTACAGCAACGGTTCTGTTCTCAAAGTTTCTTAAACAAAACAGAGAACAAAACATTGGTATCTTGATGCCAACAACAGCAGCAGGAGCCATCATTAATATGGCTGCTTTAATGGCTGGAAAAACCGTGGTTAATCTTAATTACACAGCTTCATTACAAGCCATTGAAGCCGCCATCAGTAAGGCTGAAATTAAGACTATTTACACAGCCAAACAGTTTATTACTAAGTTACAAGCAAAGGGATTTGATACACAGAGTCTTTTAAAAGACTGTGAGGTGATCTATATGGAAGACTTAAAAGAAAAGATATCCAAATTTAATGCTCTAAGTACATTGGTATTATCAAAAATCCTTCCATCATTTGTGTTAAAACTTTTATATGTTAAAAAAGTATCTAACTCGAATACAGCGGCCATACTGTTTTCTTCAGGTTCAGAAGGGGAGCCTAAGGGCGTGATGCTAAGTCATAAAAACTTTATGTCTAATGTAAAACAGATCTCCGATGTTTTAAATATGCGTGATGAAGATGTTATCTTGGCTTCTTTACCTCTGTTTCACGCCTTTGGTTTAACCGCGACTACCTGGTTGCCTATGATTGAAGGGATACCGATGGTCTGTCATCCTGACCCCACCGACGCACTAGGGGTTGGAAAGGCTGCGGCTAAGTTCAATGCTACGGTGATGTTTGGGACATCAACCTTCTTTAGACTCTATACCAAGAATAAGAAGGTTCATCCTTTAATGTTTGATTCTCTTCGTCTTGCAGTAGCGGGGGCTGAGAAATTAAACCCTGAGGTGAGAACTGCCTTTGAAGAGAAGTTTCATAAGCCTATTTTGGAAGGATATGGTGTGACAGAAAGTTCTCCTGTGGCCAGTGTTAATCTGCCAGATGTTTTAGAAACCGATAGTTTTAGCGTTCAAGTAGGTACGAAACTAGGAAGTGTCGGACTTCCACTTCCAGGTACTGCATTTAAGGTAGTTGATCCTTCTAGTATGAATGAACTTGGGGTAGATGAAGATGGTCTGATCTTAATAGGCGGACCTCAGGTGATGCAGGGCTATTTAAAAGATAAGACAAGGTCATCAGATGTCATAACT
>Ga0316207_10002525_pt1 | contig 18589 bp, 21 predicted proteins | sample 6weekpyrite_MG_FD_204943 | JGI IMG/M metagenome (GOLD analysis project Ga0316207, IMG submission 204943) | Microbial mat bacterial communities from mineral coupon in-situ incubated in ocean water Damariscotta River, Maine, United States -... | ecosystem: Environmental > Aquatic > Marine >...
ATCGATTAGAGGCCATGCGCGCTTATGTTGAGTCTTTAATTCAACAGGCGCAGTCATTACAGGTAACCAGTGAGCAGCGTGGTGTGATGACAATAATTGAAATTTGTGAGCAGTTGCTGCCGCACATCCAGAGTGATCAGTTGCCCCTGCAGGAAACCCTGATTGTGGAAATGGGTGAAGGCTCCGAGGGTTCATCACTCACCGATTTACTGGGGCAGAGAACATCATGAGTGTAATTGATACTTTAGTGGGCCTGGTAGAGCGCCTGTATTACGAAACAGAGGGCTATGCGGATAATCCATCGGATGCACAGCTCTGGTATAACCGCGGTTATGCGAATGGTGTGATTGCGTTTTTACGTGCGCGGGGTGATGAGGATAAGCTGAACGGAATTCAGCCGGATGCGGCTGATTTATATAAGCGTGATGTCATTATGGCCTGGCATAAGGCGTATCATCATGGGGTGGAGATGGGAGAGAAGGAATCTGGGGAAGTGTTTACCAAACATAACTAGGCTTGGGGTTTGTTCGCTGGCTCTGTAGATAGGATGAATAGAATCTGAACCGTTATTTCCTGATTTGTTTTTTTGTTTCGCCTTTCTGGCGACCTACTTCTTTTTCTGTAGCAAAAAAGAAGTAGGCAAGAAAATGCCATTCCTCAGTCAGCTGCCCTCATCAAAAAACGATGAGGATTCCCGAAAACACCACATTAGATTCTTTGCCTTTTTACGATCTGTTGTTTCATTTCCTTCGTCGCCGGGTCGTGTGGATGCGCCATCCAGGCTTAACCGCACTCAAAATCACGTCCCTGTGATTTTGCCCCTATCTGGAAGGTGTTTTCGGCAGCTAACATGGAAGTTTGTTGCAAGCCCGGAATAATAAATGACAAAACAATCTCTTGCTCATTAGCATGTGTAAATTGGACAGTAGCGAAAAGCTTCAAAGCACAACAGAAATTACATAAGTTATATGCCAGCTCAGGTTAGCAGGTTGTTTCCCCATCTCATTTGCCGAAAATTGTATATATGTAGGGGCAAAATGCCAGGACGGCATTTTGAAGGATGCCGCGCCAGGGATGGTGCGTCAGTCTGACCCGGCAAAAGAGTAGTGAAACAACAGGATGTAATGAAAGTAATTTGCCCCGTTACAATTTTCGGGAACCTTCATCGTTTTTTGATGAAGGCAAGTGAGCCGGGGTGGCATTCTTTTGGTTACTTTTCTGTTGCTACAGACAGAAAAGTGACTCGCCAGGAAGGCGAAACAATAACGTTCGGCGAATAGAAAAGACAGAGGTAGAACTAAACACTAAACTTCCAGCGTCAGCTGATACCCACCAAACTTCCGCATATTCAAAACCCCTGTATCAAGAATCAAGTATTGCCCCTTAATGCCATTCAATACACCACTTACTTCAGGCGTTTTATCAAAATTAAACGATTTTACTTTTGTTGGATATTCATTAACGGGGTAGTTGATATCAACAGTGGTTTCGTCAGATAAAAATGTTAGCGCATTTTCACCCGCGGTTTCTTTTAATGCATTAATACCTGCCTCGCACTGGCTAAATAATTCATCACGCCTCTGTTGCATATCAAGTGGTTCGGCATCGCCTTTGAGCATTTTCTGCCAGCTAGTCTTATCGGCCACATGATCTTTAAAAATAACTTCAACAAGCCCGGAGGTTAATCGATCTTTTACTTTGAAGACAGGAATCGCCTGAGTTGCACCCTGATCCATCCAGCGTGTCGGTATTTGTGTGCCGCGGGTAATGCCAACTTTCAGGCCTGAGGAGTTTGCCAGGTAAACATAATGATCTATAAGGCAGTGCTGTTCACCCCATTGTGGTTCACGGCAGGTGCCTTCTGCGTAGTGACATTTTTCAGGTTTAATAATGCAGCTATCACATTGAGCGAGTGACTGAAAACAGGGATAGCAGAAACCCTGGTTAAAGCTTTTTTTGGTTTTACGGCCACAGGCAATGCAATTTATTTCATGATTATGAGTGAGCTTTATGGGTTGACCAATTAATGCATTCATATCGACTAGCTGTTCGCCGATAGGTAATTTGTATTGCACAGTATCACCGAGTTGGGTTTGCATTTTCTGTATATTGCCGGCTGCAGTCGTCATATTGTATGTGTATTGTCTGTTAAGTTTTCAGTGCAGGCATATTATCATAGGTGAGAAGAACGAGATAAGTCGGTAAACCCTGAGTTTAATTTGCGAGAGAATGTATGTCTGACAATGAAAATATTTACCCTATTGCTAACTGGGATATGGGGCCAATAGAAGAACACGGCCTTGTGGTTTTTCGCCCACACTTTATTTCCACACCTGATCAGTCACCAGAAGATGCCGAGGTGAGTCGCTATTATGCGATGACATTGCCACAGGCTAAAGAGCTTAAAATGGCACTGGAAAATGCCATTGGTATGCTGGAGAGAAAACAGTAAGTTGTTTTGCTATTAAGGGGTTTCCTGTTGCAAGACGATATTGTCGGGCACTATAAAGAATCCAGTAGGTGCTCTATGGCTGTGTTTTCATTGTGACTGGTCTGTGCGTCCTGCCAGCTCATATCTGCCTGTAATGTGTAAGATCCCATAAACTCATCTGCATGGCTAGGCCCCCATTCGGCAGGACTTAACATGGAAAAATAGTGTTGCCCGTTTGCTTTCTGATAGAGGTGATAGGTCTTGCCCGGTATTTTCTTAAAGTTACAGGCGGCATAGTGTAGCGCCTGATTTTTCTGTGCGTCTTCAAGAATGCCGCGGGCCTGTTGTTTGAGCTGGTTAATCTGTTCGGCAATAAGCTTAAGTTTTGCATGGCTGGTGTGTTGCAGCATAGCGTCAGCCTGTTCTATTTCACCTGCCAGATCCGTCAGGTCAAAGTGTGGCGCCAGGCGGCTTACGGGGTAGGGTGCGCTGTTGTCAGGGCCTCGGTGAATCTGTGGTTTTTTGTCGCTCATCGTATTTGCCTTGTAATTGTGCTGCTTCGGGCGCACCTGGCTGGTCGGATCATTCAGCCTGTGACTTTAATATAAAGTATAATGTCGCCAATTTTAAAGATGTAGTGATTTATATGACTGAAAAAGTATTTGCGGGTTGCGTATTTGACCCCGCCCTGGCAGAGAAAATGCTGGGAAAAACCGTGCTGGTTAGCCTGACATGTATGAATGATTTTGGTGATCTGGCCGCCTTTGAACAGTTTTCTGGCGAGATTCTGCGTGTTAATAACGAAGATGGTCTGGTGGTGAAGCGGGCGGATACCGAGGAAGAATTTAGTTTGCCGCCGGATCTGGATCACTATCAGCCTGCAGAGCCGGGAGAATACAAACTGGCGGAATCTGAGGCCGTGGTGAGTAACCCGGATTATCTGGTGGAGTGGGATATATATCCACCAGATAAGTCCTAGACGAAAGCTTAAGTGTCTAGCGCAGGATAGAGTTTATCACCTGGCCCAGTGCGGCATTGAAAATGGAGTGATCGGCAATGATGCGCGATTTGCCTTCGTTGAGTTCTTCGACAAATTCGTTGGCGAGTTTATCAATCACCTTGTTGCCGTGGCGATCAACAAAGATGAGTTTCGCTTCATCAAATAGCACGACTGAAAGTTTTACCCGGCGCGGTGCTTTATCTTCACCATTGTAAATTTCAAACCATACCCCCTGTTTTACATCGGTTGGCAGGCGAGCAATTTGTGCACGAGGTGGGTCTTCCTCTTCCTCAGGCATTTCTTCTGCCGATTCGGCGATGGCTTCATCGAGGCTGATATCCGGTTCTGAATATTCAGGTGCTTCCTGAAAAAACTCCGAATTTTCCAGCAGTCGCGTATGAATTTCGCGCAGTGCACTCATGGAGGCATCGATACTGCCGGGGCTTAGCTGAGTGGTTTGTAGCAGACTCTGAATTTCTTCAATTAAATTTTCTGAATCGTTGTTGAGCAGCATCCACTGCACGGTTGTTGTAATCGGTTGTACGCTATAAATCATGTGCTTGAGCAGGGTAATGGCTTCATTCCATTCGCTGCTGTCCTTACCGTGTTTGATAAAACGCTGGTACATGATGGTGGACCACTGTTTGAGAATCAGTGGTTTTAATTCTTTCTGAATACTGCGTTTGTATGTGTGTTTCTGTAATTCGTTAAGAATAACCTGCCGTGCATGTTCCTTGAAAATCGCTTTCTGCGTTTCTTCTTCCTGCTTGCCGGTTTTATCGTCTTCTATTGACTTGAGTCGATTGAGTGCGGTGAGGGCCGTTGTAAAACTGATCAGGTTTTGATCAAAGGTCGTTTGCAGCTGCTCAACAATCAGCTTCATGGTTTTATAAAGCGTGTTTTCGCGATCTTCAATGCCTATGCCCAGATGCGCCATGGTATCGAGAACGTTGCGTGCGGTGTGTTTGTTGTTCTGGAAAAACTGCTGATCGAGCATGGCTACTTTAATCAGGGGAATCTGTAATTCAAGTAGCAGGGATTTTATAGAGGGTGAAATGTTTGTATCGCGTAGAAATGCGCCAAATAACATTTCTACAAAATCGACCGTGCGGCCATCAATTGCATTGAGCGATTTCGACATGGACGTGTTGCCCATTTTGGCCATGCTGTTTAACAGGGCATGTTTAAAATCGGCTGTTTGTATCTGGGTTTCACCGGGAACATACTTTGGCTTGTAGGACGTCTGCAGGTTGGTTAAAGCCTTGATGACATCGCGTCTATCATGAAACTGTTTACCTGCAGAACTTTGCGAAGTGTTGCTGGCTTTTGCGCCATCTTCACCTTCACCGCTAATGAATTTTTTAATAGCCTTGGTAACTTTTTCGTTGTCGTTGCTGTCGATAGTGTTGTCTGGCGTGTCCGAATCCGAGCTCATGATATTGATTGTATTAGCATCCAGTTAATAGTTATAGGTGAGTTATACGAGTCTATAGCTAGAAAATCAATAACATAGTGATTAAATGTGTGGATGAACGGTTAAAAGGTGGCTGGTTTTAGTTAAATGGCTGTAAACAATTAAATATTCAGGTTTTTATCTAATCCCAGTTTGTTAAACTGGTTGGCTAAGTTATGCGCTATGGATGTGATTTGTTGCCATGTTTGTTTTATTAAATATTGAAACCCTGCCTGACTATGTGCAGGAGTTAAAACCTGATCAGCAGCACCGTCTGACATTTAAGGTGGTATATACCATTAAGGATGTACCGGATAGTTTTACCGGAGTGGTGTGTGAAAATGCGGCGGGTGAGTTGTCGCTGCTGCACTTTAATCAGCCGAAGGGGAATAAACGTAAAATTATTACCCTGAAAAACAAGCTGGTGCCCGGTGGATTCGAGCCCATTAAGCAGGCGTTGTTTGCACTGGCCAGCGGTGAGGCAGTTGAATACCCGGTTGAGGTGGCACTGGTGCAGGTGCAGCGCCGTGGTCGTGCCACCGTTCACACGGTGCAGGCAAAAGGCAGTTCTGAATAATTTTTTGCGGTCATTTTGGTCATCGCTTTACCCTTGAAACTTAAAGATATGCCCGCAACTACCTCTATCAGACAATTTTCGGTTCGATTTTCACTATACCAACAAAGGGTAGGGTTAATTCCCGCCTGAGCTGGTGTAGAATGCGCACCACTAATACAAAGCCCGTCGGGCAAGACACATAGTTTTTGGAGTAAATGCGATGAGCGTTTCACAGCAACAGGTTGAAGAAGCAATTGCGAAGTATGTTGATCCCTATTTAGAAAAGGATCTAAAAGCCGCGAATGCAGTAAAAGGTATTGATATTAATGGCGGCGAAGTAGCCATTAAAGTTGTATTGGGTTTTCCAGCTGTTGGCCACTACCCAAAAATTACTGAAGAGTTGACTAAGCAGGTTTCTGCTGTTGATGGCGTAACCTCGGTAAAAGTAGATGTGAGTCACGATATTACAGCGCATTCGGTACAGTCTAGCCTGAAGCCGATGGAAGGCATTAAGAATATTATTGCGGTGGCATCGGGCAAAGGTGGTGTGGGTAAATCAACCACGGCAACTAACCTGGCACTGGCGCTGCAGAAAGAAGGCGCGAAAGTGGGTATCCTGGATGCCGATATTTACGGCCCAAGTATCCCTCGTATGCTGGGTATTACGGACAAGCCTGAATCTGAAGATGGCAAAACATTACAGCCAATGATGGGGCATGGCCTGCAGGCGATGTCGATCGGTTTTATGATTGATGATGAAACCCCGATGATCTGGCGTGGCCCGATGGTGACACAGGCTCTGGAACAGCTACTCGTTGATACACAGTGGAAAGATCTGGATTACCTGGTTATCGACTTGCCACCCGGTACTGGTGATGTACAGCTGACACTGGCGCAGAAAGTGCCCGTGAGTGGCGCGGTAATCGTGACAACTCCGCAGGACATTGCGCTGCTAGATGCACGTAAAGGCCTGAAAATGTTCGAGAAAGTTGAAGTGCCAGTCCTCGGTATTATCGAGAACATGAGTGTGCATATCTGTTCTAACTGCGGACACGCCGAGCCTATCTTTGGCCAGGGCGGTGGTGAGCGCATGGCAGAAGATTATGATGTGGACTTCCTGGGCGCATTGCCGCTGGATATGTCGATTCGCACAAACGGTGATGATGGTACGCCATCGGTTGCGGCTGATCCTGACGGTACCGTTGGCCATATTTACCGTGAAATTGCCCGTCGTACAGCTGCCAAACTGGCTTCACAGGCGAAGGACTACAGCAGCAAGTTCCCGAATATTGTTATCGAGAACAACTAATCTTCTACCTGCAGGCCTTCAGGGCAGGGCTTGCAGGTACAGGCTTTCTCTTAAACTGTTAGAGAAAGCAGTGGAAAAGTCGTGATAGAATGCCGCCACTAGAATTTAGTGGCGGCATTTTTTTTGCGTGGCGATTGTGTTTCTGCGTGAATAATGCATCGCTTCAGAAATAAGTAGCTGAAAGCAGTACAGGGCAAAATAAAAGATGAGTATAAAGTCAGATAAGTGGATTCGCCGCATGGCCGAGAACGAAGGCATGATCGAACCATTCGAGCCGGGGCAGGTACGTTATGATGCGAACGACAGTCGCCTGATTTCCTATGGCACGTCAAGTTATGGTTATGATGTGCGCTGCGCCAGTGAATTTAAAATTTTCACCAATATCAACTCCGCTATTGTTGACCCGAAAGACTTCGACGATAACAGCTTCGTCGATGTCGATTCAGATGTCTGCATCATTCCACCTAACTCATTTGCTCTGGCTCGTACGGTTGAGTATTTTCGTATTCCACGCAGTGTGCTGACCGTCTGCCTGGGTAAATCAACCTATGCGCGTTGCGGCATTATTGTTAATGTAACGCCGCTGGAACCAGAGTGGGAAGGTCATGTCACACTGGAATTTTCTAATACCACGCCATTACCCGCAAAAATCTACGCCAATGAAGGCGTGGCGCAAATGCTGTTCTTTGAATCTGATGAAGTGTGTGAAACCTCTTATGGCGACAGAGCAGGTAAATATCAGGGACAAACAGGCGTTACCTTGCCCAAGACATAGTCTAAACTTCTGACAGTATTTTTTTAAAACAGGAACAGGTCGTTTGTGTTGAGTCTGGAAAAACTGATTGATCGAAGTGGCAAGCTGGGTAGCCTGCCAGCGATTGTATACCGCGTGTTTGATGTGATGGATGAGCCTTCATCCACCGCCGCGCAAATTGGACGGGTGATTAATGATGACCCTGCACTCACCGCGCGTTTGTTGAAACTGGTTAACAGTCCATTCTATGGTTTCTCGGCCAAGGTCGATACGGTGTATCGGGCAGTTGCCTTGATTGGTCATAAAGAACTGCGCAGCGTAGTGGTTGCGGCCTCGGCGATTAAAGTGTTCGACGGCATTCCATCGGATCTGGTTTCAATGCCCGAGTTCTGGAAACGCAGTTTGAGCACGGCAGTCGTGGCGCGCGTTATTGCGGCCTTTAAGCGCGAAAAAGAAATTGAGCGTTATTTTATTGCTGGCCTGTTACACGATATTGGCTCCCTGTTGTTGTACTTGCAGCAGCCCGCTGAAATGACCCAGGCGCTTCAGTTGCAGCAGAGTGAAGGTATTTCATTGAGCAAGGCGGAAAAGCAGGTGCTGGGTTTTGACCATACCGAAGTAGGTGGCGCTTTATTGAAAAAGTGGAACTTGCCGCCACGCATCTGTAGTTCTATTCGTTTTCAGGAATCACCGGCAAAAGCACCTGAAGCAGATCAGGATGCAGCGTGGCTGGTTTGCCTGGCACGGGCGATTGTAGATAACTACAGTGAGCTAGATGGAACTCAGGAATCGACGGGTGAGATCAGTGATGAACTCTGGCAGGCCAATAATCTGGATGCCAGCTTGCTGCCGAAAATGCTGGAAAAAGCGCAGCAGCAGTTCGAAAGCTCGAGGGATATCCTACTCACGTAGGCTAATGCTTTTCCATCCCGCTTTTCTGGCGTGAGCCAGTAACTTTTCATCTGCATCGACGACGATGGGGTGATCTACTTCTAGCAGTAATGGCAGGTCATTGTGTGAATCGCTATAGAACCAGCTGCCCTGCATACTGAGCTTGTGCTCGTTCATCCATTCTTTCAGACGAATCACCTTGCCGCCCTGAAAACAGGGCGTGCCGGCGATTTTCCCCGTGTATTTGCCATCAATCATTTCAGGCTCGGTGGCCAGCAGGTTCTCAATGCCAAAGGCCTCGACAATGGGGCTGGTGACAAAGCTGTTCGTGGCGGTAATCACAACCAGGGTGTCTCCCTGCTCTCTATGTTGTTTAACCAGCTCGAAGGATGCGGCGAGCATGATCGGGCGAATTTTTTCCTCAAGAAACTGTGCGCGTAAACCGCGCATTTCTTGTGGGTCGTTATCTACCAGCGGTTGCTGTGAGAAGGCCTGAAACTCGTGAATATCGAGCGTACCCTGTTTGTATTCGTCATAGAAACGCTGGTTTTCACGCGCATATAAATCACGATCGACTATGCCCTGCTCGGTTAAAAACTCACCCCAGAGGTAATCGCTATCACCGGCTAACAGGGTGTTGTCGAGGTCAAATAGTGCAAGTGCCATACATCGTTCCGTCTGGGTTAGTCATAAAAATAATTATAAATGAACATATCTCTATAAAAATTGCCTATAGTTTATAGGCAATGACAGTATTGTAACTAAAACATTGCGCGGTGCTTTGATTTTTGAAAAAATCACCCTCAATACTTTTAACTGGTAATCGTAAGTGATTGATTCTGACGGATTTAGGCCCAATGTGGGCATCATATTGAGCAACCCTGAAGGCAAGGTCTTCTGGGCGCGTCGCTATGGTCAGAATGCCTGGCAGTTCCCGCAGGGGGGCATACACAACGATGAAACGCCCGATCAGGCGATGTATCGTGAGCTGTATGAAGAAACCGGTCTGAGTCCTGAGCATGTAGAACTGGTGGGAAAAACCAGTAAGTGGTTGCGTTACCGTTTGCCAAAATGGATGATTCGTAAAAATACGCACCCCGTGTGTATTGGGCAAAAACAGATCTGGTTTGTGCTTAAACTGATTGGCTCTGAGCAGAATGTCAATTTGTGCCAGATGGATAAGCCAGAGTTTGATCACTGGGCCTGGGTCGATTACTGGCACCCTATGAACGAAGTGGTGTTTTTTAAGCGCAAGGTTTATAAAAGAGCACTGACCGAACTTGAGCCATTATTGCGTGGTCAGATCAGCGCCTGATCACCTGGCCGGTTTTTCTATGCGGGCTTGACCACCACCAGAATCACAATTGCGGTAAGAATCAGCACGGGAAACTCGTTAAACCAGCGATACCAGACGTGATCTTTTCGGCTCTGATCATGGGCAAAAATCTTCACCAGGTGACCACAATAAAAGTGATAAGCCACCAGTAAGGTCACCAGTGCTATTTTTATTTGCATCCATAAAGCTGTGTACAGCTGCCATTCAATCATTAACCAGATGCCCAGTATGATGCTAAGCAGCATAAAAGGCGTGACAAACCGGTAGAGTTTGCGCTCCATGATTTTAAATCGTTCATTACCTGCAGCATCGTCTGTCATTGCGTGGTAGACGAATAAACGCGGCAGGTAGAAGAGGCCGGCAAACCAGCTCACCATAAAAATAATATGAAAGGCTTTGACCCAGAGCATTTATTTTCTCGAGTTGATAACGGTGACTGCATGTTACCGTGAGCGAGCCCTGGTTAAAAGTTTTGCTGCTCATAACCAGTATAATGATTGCCTGATTCGGTCTATACTAAGTTGCTGTTATTTTCCTGTAGTTAAGCGTTTATCGTTAAATGTTTTATATGAGGTTTCTAGATGATTAAGGCCGGTATTGTCGGCGGCACAGGTTACACTGGTGTTGAGCTACTGCGTCTATTGGTGGCGCATAATGATGTTGAGTTAACTGTAATTACGTCTCGCTCAGAAGCTGGACAGCAGGTTTCGTCGTTGTATCCAAATTTGCGTGGCCATGTTGATATCTGTTTTTCTGAGCCTGAGCCAGCAGCACTGGCAAACTGTGATATCGTTTTTTTTGCGACGCCAAATGGCACGGCGATGAAAATGGCGCCTCAGCTAATAGAGGCCGGTGTTAAGGTGATCGATCTCGCCGCGGACTTTCGTTTGAAGGACCCCGCCGTATGGCAGCACTGGTATGGTATGGAGCATGCCTGCAAAGATTTACTGAAAGAGGCTGTGTATGGCCTGCCAGAAATCAATCGTCAGGCGATAAAATCGGCACGCCTGGTTGCTAATCCCGGTTGTTATCCAACTGCGGTGAGCCTTGGCTTTATGCCGTTGATAGAAAATAATCTGCTGGATATTCAACATCTATTTGCCGATGGTAAGTCGGGTGTCAGTGGTGCTGGTCGTGGAGCGAGCGTGCCAACGCTTTTATGTGAAGCGTCAGAGAGTGTTAAACCCTATGCGGTTGATGGTCATCGTCACCTGCCGGAAATTAAACAGGTGTTAAGTGATGTGGCGGGTGAACAGGTTGGTCTGACGTTTGTGCCACACCTGATGCCGATGATTCGTGGCATTGAGACGAGTCTTTATGCGGTGCTAAAAACAGATATTGATGACCTGCATGCGCTGTATGTAGAGCGTTATAAAGATGAGCCATTCGTGGATGTACTGCCATTAGGTGCAATGCCAGAAACGCGAAGTGTGAAAGGCTCAAATATGTGTCGGATCTCAGTGTTTAGACCACAGGGTGAAGATATGGTCGTTGTCTCATCCGTGATTGATAACCTGGTTAAAGGTGCGGCAGGACAGGCAGTGCAAAATATGAACCTGATGTTTGGGCTGGATGAAACTGCAGCTATTAGTCAGGTGGCATTATTGCCCTAGTTCATTGAGTAGAGTATTTAGGGCTGAATTGTATGAAGCATGAACCTGTACAGAGTAAATATTTAATTTCTGTTCATAAGCCTGAATTATGGGTGATGAGTGGGCTGCTGGCGCTGTTTGGTGTTCTGCTGATTATCTGGGCAGCGTTTGAATATGGCCAGCATTCAGCAGGATTCGATCAGGCTGACTATGATCGGGAAATAGAAATTTTGCGTCAGGCACTGGATGTGCAGACAGCAGAAAAAGAAAATGCTCTTAGAGATAATGCGCGCCTGTCTCGTGGTAGCGATATCGAAAAAGATGCCAGCAGTAAGATTAACGATACGCTGGCAGAGTGCGAAGATGAAACGCTCAAGCTGAAGGAAGAGTTAACTTTTTATCATAATATTGTCGCGCCGCGTAAATCACAGCGTGAAATACAGGTGAATAAAGTGGCTGTTACGTCCGCAGATGATAATGTGTTTAATTACAAGGTGGTTTTAATTCAGGTGGGAAAACATGATTATGTGCAGCGAGGTAATGTAGAGCTTACTTTTGTTGGTCGCAAGGCAGATGGCACTGAAATAACCTACGATTTACCATCCGTTTCTGTGGAAGAAGCAACGAAGCGACAGCGTTTTGGTTTTAAATATTTTCAGAACTTTGAAGGCAGTATCAGATTCCCGGAAGGAATTGAGCCAATATCAATGCACATAAATGCATTGCCGAATAATTCGAAAGTGCCCAGAGTAAAGCAGGAACATGTCTGGGCAGACCTAATTGCTGGAGGAAGTGAGTCCAATGTGGGGCAAGAATAAATCAAAATCAGCCAAGATCGAAACACTGATCGGTACGGCTATGGAAATTCAGGGAGACCTGATATTTTCCGGAGGTCTACATGTTGACGGAAAAATCGTTGGTAATGTGATTGCCGAGGAAAATTCTCACTCCATGTTGATTCTCAGTGACCGTGGACAGATTGAAGGTGAGGTGCGTGTGCCGCTGGTGGTTTTAAACGGCCAGGTGACGGGTGATGTGTATGCAAGCGAGCGCGTCGAGCTGTCTAGCCAGGGCCAGGTGAATGGCAATGTGTATTATAATTTGCTGGAAATGGCCATGGGCGCTGAAGTGAATGGTAATCTGGTTCACTGCAAGGATGAGAAAAAACTCCTTGAATTTCAATCACATGAAAAAAGTGAAGAAGACTCCAAGGCAGAGCCTAGCCCTTCTGCAGGGTAATTGCCTGGCCGAATAAAAACTTGACTAATTTAGTCAGGTAATGCTAACTTTCGCATAGTATATAGACGATATTTTTGGAGAGATTAAATGACTGCTGAAACAGCTGATAACGCGATTCCTGATCCGCTGGATTTTACCGATGCCGCAGCAGCTAAGGTGAAGTCTCTAATCGAAGAAGAAAACAATCCTAATTTGAAGCTTCGTGTATTCATTTCAGGTGGTGGTTGCTCTGGTTTCCAGTATGGTTTTACCTTTGATGAAGAAACCAAAGATGGTGATACAGCTGTTGTAAACGGAGACGTTACTCTGCTGATCGATCCAATGAGTTTTCAGTATCTGGTCGGTGCAGAAATCGATTACAAAGAAGATCTGCAGGGTGCGCAATTCATTATTCGCAACCCGAATGCGGTAACCACCTGTGGTTGTGGTTCCTCGTTTTCACCAGCCTAGGTCATTTCTGTTATTAGGCATTGCTGTTTAGAAATTGCTATATAGAGCAAGCAAAAACAAAAAAAGAGACGCCAGGCGTCTCTTTTTTTGTCTGCAATTAAATATGTTAAGTCATCAGGCGGGATAGATAGCGCCAAGAATCAGCTCGCGCTCCGCACCCGTTACACCCGGCAAATTTCCTGTCTGTCCTAACTGAGTCTGGCGTGCAAGCCAGGCAAAGGCAATCGCCTCTACCCAGTCTGGCTGTACACCATGCAGTGCACTGGATTCAACCTTAATATTGCCCAGTCCATTTTGCAGTTTTTGCATCAGGTGTGTGTTGTGGACGCCGCCGCCACACACAATCAGTCGGTCGATTTCTGGAAGATAGTGGTTGACTGCATGAATAATGCTGTCACTGGTAAACTGGCACAGGCTGGCCTGCACCACATCTGCACTCACAGGAGCTGATTGTGCAAGTTGTTGATTAAGCCATGCCAGATGGTAATGCTCTTTGCCAGTACTTTTGGGCGGAGCCAGGTGAATAAAATCATCCAGCATAAGTTGTGATGTGAGTGCGAGGTCAGGCTCGCTGCTTGCCGCCCATTCACCCGCATAATCGCAGGGTTTTTGTTTGTGTAACTGTACCCATGCATCCATCAGGCCATTGCCGGGGCCGCAATCAAAGCCAAAGCAATGTTCAGTATTGTCTTTAGGTAAAAAGGTAAGGTTGGATATGCCGCCTATATTGAGTACCGCTCTATTTTCATCGGGGTGATAAAAAACCTGACGGTGAAAAGTGGGAGCAAGCGGTGCGCCTTCGCCTTTTGCCGCCATGTCTTTTCTTCTGAAATCGGCAATCGTTGTAATGCCAGTTAGATAGCTAATCTGGTTGGGGTCGGCAATCTGCAGGGTAAAGCGCTGAGTGAGATCTGGTCGGTGACGTATGGTCTGGCCGTGTGAGCCAATGGCGGATATAGACGAGCTGTCTATTGCGGATTTTTTGAGCAATTCAAGTGTTGCGTCAGCGAACAGCTTGCCCAGTTCTGTATCAGCTTCGCCCAGCATGTCGATACTGGCATGATCTGAGTTGTGGCTGAGGTGGTGTAGTTTTTCTTTTAGTTCGAGTGGAATGGCGTGGCTATGACTCGCGACAAGCTTAATGGCGTGATTGTTAAACTCAACCAGTGCAGCGTCAATACCATCCATGCTGGTGCCTGACATCAGACCAACATAGAGTTCGCTCATTATTCTTTATCGTTCAGTGCGATCGCATTGCCAGATAATACGTCGAGTTGCGCCAGATAGCCCTGAGTGTTCTGAGTGAAGTTATCACGGTAGCGCTTAGGCACGGGGTTGGTGCTGGGAAACTTCACCGTAAGCGGGTTGCGGTGTACGCCATTGACACGAAATTCGTAGTGTAAATGAGGACCCGAGGCCAGACCTGTCGAGCCAACATAGCCGATAACCTGACCCTGTTTTACGCGGCCGCCAGAGCGTATATGTTTATTGTAATTGTTGAGGTGCGCATAAAGCGTAGTGTATTTACTGCCATGCTTCAGTACGACTGTTTTGCCATAGCCGCCTTTTCTGCCTTTGAAAATCACCTTCCCATCACCCGATGCACGCACTGGTGTACCACGAGATGCGGCGTAATCAACGCCTTTATGTGAGCGTATCTTATGTAGGATAGGATGATACCGGCTGGTGGTGAATCGTGAGCTTATGCGGCTGAAGTTTACCGGGCTGCGTAAAAATGCCTTGCGCAGGCTGTCGCCTTTAGGCGAATAGTAACCCGAATCACCGGTGACTGGATCTGTGTATCGGAGTGCTCTGTGTGTCACGCCCTGATTGACAAATTCCGCCGCCAGAATATTGCCGTCTTTTACTTTATTGCCGTTTTTAAAGCGTTGTTCGTAAATCACCGTAAACTGATCGCCTTTGCGTATATCCAGTGCAAAATCAATGTCCCAGCCAAAAATGCTGGCCAGCTCCATAGTCAGGTTGTCCGAAAGACCTGCGCTGGCAGATGCCAGAAATAATGAGGACTCAATTTCGCCAGAAGCATAAGCGTTACGAACTTCTATTTCGTGCTGGTGAATGTCGGCAATCAGATTATCTCCCTGGCGTTCAATCTGCAGGTAGCGCTCTGAATCTATAGGGTAATTTAATGCAACCAGCTGTCCCTGCTCATTGTTGATGATTTTTATTTTGTCGCCAGGGTGAATGCGACGCAATACACGGGTGCTTTTTCCGAGTTGCATCACTTTAAGTAACTGGCCTGGTTTTACCCCGGCATTATCGAATAATACAGAGAGGCTATCGCCTCGTTTCACTGTCAGTGTTTGCCATGAAGGGTTATCTGGGTCAGTAAGTGTAACTGGTTGAGAATGCGTGATCTCTATGTGTTTGTCGGGTTCGCTGGACACTGCTTCAGTTGGAAGGGCTAGTTTGAGTTGAATGCTGTCTGAGTTGTTTTCTGTGCGGGCAGTGGTCTGGGGTGCTTCAGCGGGATGATTTACAACAATTTTGTCTTTATGGTCTTCACCGGTGTTTGCAATTACGGCTGTAATAACAATGCAGCCAGCAGCAAAGAGTCCCCAGCGTAAGGCTGGGTGGCGCTGGTTTTGCTTTGGCTCTGACAGGCTTCGAAAGTCTTTGTTTATGAAGTTGTTGTAATTCACGGATTTCTCTAGCGTTTTTTAAGTAAAATAGCTGTAAATATAAGGAAAATCAATTGCTGTGGGTCAAAGATTGTATTTTATTTGATCTAGTATGCAAGTAGCCACGGTTATTTATCAGCTTAAAATGCGTTTGTGTGTGTTGGGATAACTGATTTATATGCCGGATGACCTTTGATGCTGCATGCCCTTTAAGGGGGTAAGGCTGAAAAACGACCTCGGTGTTCAGCACCTTTATCGGAATCAGTTCGGCGCTATAAAACATGCCTTTGTGTAATGTAATGCGGGCTACCATGCTGGTCGCGGCATCTTTGCTGTATGAGCCGAACACGTAGTTGCCGAGGCTGTACAGGATGATGCCGTTTTTGTAGCGTTCGACGGCCTGTAAAACATGAGGGTGGTGCCCTACTACAACATCTGCACCAGCATCAATGGCAGCATGGGCAAGAGTCGGCTGGTAAGGTCGTAGTGTGGTGGTTTTCTCTCTGCCCCAGTGAAAAGATACGATAATATAATCTGCCTGCTGGCTGAGGCGCTGAACATCTTCCTGTATGTCTTTTTTATGCCCAAACGCAGTGCCTGCCCGTTCATCTGTTGCCCAGAAGTCTTCAGGGAAGGTGAGGGAGTAGCTGAGCAGCGCGACTCGACCGTAGTGGGTGTTGAGTACAATGCCTTTCCTGGCCTGCCTACGATTTTCACCTGCGCCCAATGTAAAAATGCCATTTTGCTTAAGTGAATCAATGGTGTCATTCATGCCACCAACGCCATAATCCATGGTGTGATTGTTTGCCAGATTCATTACATTGAAGCCGGCCCTGGAGAGAGCGGGTGCCACGCTTTCTGGTGGTGAGCGAAATATATATTCTTTATCCAGAGCGCTTGATTCGATATTGGTTAGCGGGCCTTCCAGGTTGCCAATAACGATGTCGGCGTTAGCAAACAGGTGTGATGTCTTCTGGAACGGATAGTCGTAGTCGTTCTTGAGCATTATTTCTTCGGCAGTGCCACCCAGCATAATATCGCCGACGGCAACCAGCGTAATGCGATCATCCGGTGGCTGGTGCTCGCCGTAAGGAGAACCCGACTGGCTGCAGCCACTGACTAGCAGGGTAATATATAAAGCTGTCATCGGCAGGGCGCTTCTAGAAAAAGTGTTCATCTGTCGTGAGGTATCCAGGCTTGCCTTATTATATAGGCTCTTGTATAACGCCTGCACTGATTGTGGCGGCTTTATATGTCGGCCTGTAAATTGATTTTAGATGTGGAGCAATGTATGTCATCTGTAGACGAAGCACTGGCGCTGATTAAACGCGGTGCGGAAGAAATACTCGTCGAAGAAGAGCTGGTTAAAAAGCTGGAGTCTGGTCGGCCGCTAAAAATTAAAGCGGGTTTTGACCCAACTGCGCCTGATCTACATCTTGGGCATACAGTATTAATCAATAAGCTGCGACAGTTCCAGGAACTGGGTCACGAAGTGCTGTTTCTAATTGGCGACTTTACCGGCATGATTGGCGACCCAACCGGCAAGAGTGCTACACGGCCACCGTTAACAGAGGAACAGGTTGCAGCAAATGCTGAAACCTATACACAGCAGGTGTTCAAAATTCTGGATAAAGAAAAAACAAAAATTGTTTTTAACTCAGAGTGGATGAATACGATGGGTGCTGCCGGCATGATCAGGCTGGCGGGGCAGCAAACTGTAGCGCGCATGCTGGAGCGGGATGATTTCAAGAAGCGCTACAAGGCCGGGCAGAGTATTTCGATTCATGAGTTTCTTTATCCGTTAGTTCAGGGCTATGATTCTGTGGCAATGGAAGCAGATGTGGAGCTGGGGGGAACGGATCAGAAGTTCAATTTGTTAATGGGGCGCGAACTGCAGAAGCATTATGGTCAGGATCCGCAGACTATTATTATGATGCCATTGCTGGAAGGGCTTGATGGTGTCAATAAGATGTCGAAATCGTTGAACAACTATGTGGGAATCACCGATGCGCCGGGTGAAATGTTCAGCAAAATAGTGTCTATGCCAGATTCAATGATATGGCGTTATTTTGAACTGCTTAGCTTTCGTTCAGTAGCAGAAATTGAGTCTTTAAAAGTAGAGATGGATGGCGGGCGTAATCCGAGAGATATCAAAATCGAGTTAGCCAAAGAACTTATAGCGCGTTTTCATGGTGACGAGGCGGCTGAGAATGCAGATAAGGGAGCCGGGAATATTATAAGAGAGGGAGAGCTACCAGCAGATGCGCCGGAGCTCGAAGTTGAGCTGGGTGGTCAGGAGGATATGCCGGTGTCGGCGATCATCAATAAGACCGGATTAGCACAAAACTCTGCACAGGCGAAAGACATGCTCACCAATGGACGGGTAAAAGTAGACTGGGAAGTGGTCGATGCGAAGTATCGACTGTCGCCTGGTGAATATATCATTCAGGCGGGCAAGAAAAAAATAGCGCGAGTGATGGTTAAAAAATAATCGTTTTTAAGTTGTATATGTAGATGTTTTAAAAATAATTAGAAATGTTGGCAGAAACATATTGACGGTTGTTATTAAAACTGTAGAATGCGCGTCCTCGTTAGGGAGAACGGGCTGGTCGGAAGGCCGGGCAGACGAAAAAGGATGAGAAAACGCTTTTCTTTATAAGATATGTTTTCTATAATGTCTGGCTCGCTCAAGCAGAATTGAGTGATACGCTTCAAGCGATGTTGTTTAAAAAACAGAGATTAGATAATTTGTGTGGGTGCTTATGTTAATGAGCACAAAGACAAGAGATAACCAGTGCATCTGAAGAGATGTCTGGCATAACTTGTCTACAAATTAACACGTTAATTTATAGTATACAGTTATGAAAAGACTTATTAGTTATTAAACTGAAGAGTTTGATCATGGCTCAGATTGAACGCTGGCGGTATGCTTAACA
>Ga0316207_10002526_pt1 | contig 18587 bp, 16 predicted proteins | sample 6weekpyrite_MG_FD_204943 | JGI IMG/M metagenome (GOLD analysis project Ga0316207, IMG submission 204943) | Microbial mat bacterial communities from mineral coupon in-situ incubated in ocean water Damariscotta River, Maine, United States -... | ecosystem: Environmental > Aquatic > Marine >...
TGCTTCGAGAGCGGTGTCGTGATCTTTGGCAGTACGTATATTATCGACCATCGATAAGACTAAACGGGTACGCATTGAAAGAGTGTTAATGGCGCGGGAGAGGGTACCGATTTCATCTTGGCTATTGACGGCCATTTGATAACCGAAATCACCACTCGAGACTCGTACACAACCGGCAACGGCGCGTTTAATACGATGCGTGACGCCAAAGTAAAACCACAATAAGCCGAGTACCACCATGATGGCTAATAGTCCCATGGCGAGATAACTGGTTTTTTCCATGTGGACTGCTTGTAGGCGAATATCCTCATTTAGAATATTGATGGAGTTGTTCATGATTTGGCGTAGTGGCCCTTGGTGTTCACGAATATATTCCGTTCCCCATTCGAGTCGTGGCTCAGCTGGGTCATCACCCAGTTTTTCATTTAATTCTGCATAAAAGGTTTTCCATGCAGAGGTCATTTTGAGGAAAGAACTATCTAAATCAGAAGTACGCAGCCCGATGCCTAGTGTTTCAATTACTTTGTTTGGCGTACGGCTGTAGTAGTCATCACCAATAGTACGAACGAGCTTATTCATGTGAACAAGATCAGTATTGAAATCGGAATAAAAGACGATTAAATCACGGTTGTAGTCTGAAAAGCTCCGAGGAGCAAATTGCAGGTAATTGTCGCTACGTTGAAAGATACTGCTGCTTAAGGTGTCAAGTTGGGCTAGGCGGCTAACCAATTGTTGGTTGGTGCGTCCCTCATTGAGGGCATAAATCATAAAGCCAAGGGTAGTGATTGCAATAAGAGACAGACCCGTTAGTACTGAAAACACCTTAAATTCCAGGCCAAACAAGTTTTTCATGGTTATTCTCGCTTTTTTTATTATTTTTTTACACCGCTGCTTGAGACCATTTTTAGTGCAGTATGTTCAATATATGAGCCGTACGTTGTCTCTAAGCTTCGATGGTATAGGTAATATTTTCAGTATAGAGCATTTTGGGGATTTTTCTTCAACATAAGTCATTGAATTTAAGGCGATAATAGGTGTAATAATGATCAGACAGAAATAAAAGCAGAAAACGGATTTGAACTTTAGGAAATACTCATTTTGGACGATATATATGGCATGGCCTCCATTTCGGCGGTTTGATTGAGTGTGGGTTTTGGGTTTTCTCGGATGGTATGTCTTGTATGAAGGTAAATCGTAAATCATCGCAAAAAGGCTTAGGAAGTTTGCGCCGTCATTATCTCATTGCAGCAACGTTTGTGACGTTGCTGGTGATGTTGGGTGCGCTTATTTCAAATTGGCATATTCAAGAGGTCTCGAGTGAAAATACCTCTGCGTTGAAGTTACGAGTGCAGTCGAACAAAGTATTGGCAGTGGTTCGTAGTGCTTTATGGCGAGTCGATGTTGGAATTAATTCACTATTAGTTGCGTCTAACCCAGAAGATGAAAAGGTGGTTCATGAGAATATCAAGTTAGCTCAGCGTGAGGTTGACGCTTTATTGGTCTTAACCACTGAAACCAGTCCTCGATTGGCTAAAAGTGTCGAGCAGTTACGTAATGAGGTTAAAGTTTATAGTCAGAAAATAGAGTTCTTACTCAAGAATATTAATGACGATCTTTGGGTTTATCCCATTTTGCCTTATGTGAATGATAAGTTATTAGTTGCGAATAATGAATTTGAGAATGCGGCTAATATTGTTCTTCATCTTATTGCAGAGGAAGATGGCCGTGCCTATTCATCTATTCGATATGGTCAGTTTGATAAATTGCGCGATATATGGCGTTACAAAATTCTCAACTTCAGAATGTTATTGGTTCAATTCGCCAGTATGGGCAAGACAGAGTCCTATACGCAGGAAGAGAACATTAAAACGGCACATAATTTAATTGAAGAAAAATTATCGGAATTAAATAAATTAAAGCTTAAAGGCGAATTGAGTTTTGATTCAGAATTGGCGTTAGAGACGATGCAAGAAGCATCGACAAAGTGGCATCAGAGTTGGAAGTATGTGCAGGCATTCCGAGATGGCAATACATGGCGGAATGATACTAATTTTATGCGATCTGAAATACACCCAGTGCATGAGTCTATATTTATAACGCTTTCAAAACTGGATAATGAACTATTAACTATCTCGGATGAGAACCTGAATGCCGTGCAGAATATGGCAGATGTGGTAGGCCGTGAATTTTGGGGATTCTTTGGTTTAGCAATTGTCTTTGTTGTCGGCGTTTATCTCATGATTGATCGGTCTATCCTGCGCCCAATTGCAAGAATTGCAGAAGCTTTATCAGCAGAAGGTCAACAGACAGATTACACCTTGGAGAAACAAGGTAGTAAAGAGATTCATCAATTAGCGACTTCTTTTAGAACGATGAGGAAAAATATACATCAGCGACAAGAAGAGCTGAGGGTGCAAGCTTTACATGATGCACTAACTGGTTTACCAAATAGAACGTTGTTTACGGACCGCCTTGAACAGGCAATACGTGATACGCGTCGCATCGAACAGAATATGGCCGTGTTACTTCTTGATCTTGATCGATTTAAAGATATCAATGATGTATTAGGGCACCCAGTGGGTGATAGGTTATTGCAGGAAGTGGGGCAACGGCTTGTTAAAGTCGCGCGTGAGTCGGATACGGTAGCGAGATTGGGTGGGGATGAATTTGCGATTGTTTTACCTGCAGCCAATGTTAATGAAGCGGTTAAATTTGCGGAAAGAGTGGTTAAGGCAATCAAAGAAGTGTTTGTGATTGAGTCACAGAATTTATATGTTGGTGTGAGTAGTGGAATAGCGGTTTATCCTGAACATGGTGAGGATGTTGATACATTAATTAGGCATTCTGATGTCGCTATGTATGTGGCAAAACGTAGCCATCAAGATTTTAGTGTTTACAAAGATTCGCATGACAAAGGTAATGCTGAAGATCTTATTTTAATTGAATCATTGCACTCAGAACTCGAAAATACTCGTTTCTTAAGTCTGAATTATCAACCACAAATAGATTTGCATAGTAATAAATTAATAGGGGTTGAAGCATTACTGCGCTGGGAACATCCAGCGCTTGGAGTTATCTCACCTGAAAATATTGTTCAAATAGCAGAGAATGCAGGGCAGATTGATAAATTAACAGATTGGGTCATTAAAACAGCAGTCAAAGAATGTAATGATATTGGTGTCGTCAATGAACTGAATTTTTCTATCAATCTTTCGGCTAAGAATTTACAAGATGCCGATATGCCTGCAAGAGTTGATGCCGTGTTAAATAACTATGGAATCGCACATTCAGCATTGACATTGGAAATCACTGAAAGCGCGATGATGAGCGATCCCACATCATCAGTTGAAACAATGAATAAATTTAGCGACATGGGCATTAAGTTATCAGTCGATGACTATGGTACTGGTTTCTCTTCACTTGGATACCTGAAATTATTACCAGTGGATGAACTGAAAATTGATAAATCATTTGTCATTAATATGTTAGATGACGACAATGATGCGATTATTGTTCACTCCACTATTGAGTTGGCACATAACTTAGGTTTAAAGGTTGTTGCCGAAGGTGTAGAAAACCTTGCTACCATGCAGCAATTGCATAGTTTGAATTGCGATGTTGCTCAGGGATATTTTATTTCACATCCAATGTCTAAATTGGAGTTAAGTGAGTGGTTAAATATACATGAGCCAAAAGTGGCGAATAGTTAGTGTGAAGTCATCGTAATATTGTATTTTGCGTCGTTATACTACTTTTTAGTACGCGCGATTAACCGCAAACTCAGCCAGTGTTTGTAATGCATCTCGGTAAGGTGAATGAGGTAATTTATCTAAGGCCTTAATGGCTTTATTAGAGGCATCTTTTGCCGCTTGTTCGGTATAAGAGATTGCACCACTTGATTCGACAGCCTTTTGTACCGCCTCAATTTGATCCAATCCCCCGGTTTCAATAGCATGACGAACCAGTGCAGCTTGTTCAGGGTTACCATTGCGCATGGTATAGATGAGTGGCAAGGTAGGTTTACCTTCAGCTAAGTCATCACCAATGTTTTTTCCGATATCTTCACTGGTTGAGCTATAGTCGAGCACGTCATCAATTAATTGGAAGGCCGTGCCAAGATGCATGCCATATTCAGCTAAGGCTTGTTCCTGTTCATCTGGCGCATCACAAATAATCGCTGCAAGACGAGATGAGGCTTCAAACAATTTCGCGGTTTTATATTGAATGACTTCAAGATAGCGTTCTTCAGTAGTATCGGCATCATGCACATTCATGAGCTGCATTACTTCGCCTTCGGCAATAATATTGGTTGCATGGGCAAGGATATCCATGACACGCATTTTGCCAATCTCAACCATCATTTCGAAAGCACGTGAATACAGGAAATCACCAACCAGTACACTGGCTTCATTACCCCATAAGGCATTGGCAGTGTCTTTACCTCGGCGTAGTTCAGAGCCATCGACCACATCGTCATGCAATAAGGTGGCGGTGTGAATAAACTCAACAATAGCCGCGATACTGTGGTGATGGTCACCTTGGTAGCCGATGGCATTGGCACAAAGCAGGTGCAGCATAGGGCGTAGGCGCTTACCGCCACTATTCACGATATAATGACCAAGCTGGTTGACCAGCACGACGTCTGAATGAAGGCGATCTTTGATGAGATCGTCGACAGATTGCATGTCTGGTTCGATTAATTGTTGTACGGCACTTATATCCATGGCAGGCAGCATGCTAGGGGTGGTGTGGCGATCGGTCAAGTTTTCAGACAGTTTTTTTACCTATTTTTAGCCAAATTCGTGAATATCTGTGACTTATTTTCGCCTTTTCTCATTAATAATGATAAAAAACAGTTGCTTATGGTGTTATGGCTTGAAACTTACTGGTATACTAAGTGATTGACGCAAGGGCTGTATCTGTATAAAATTTGCGCCCTTTGAGAATAGTCGAGATGCGCCGTGGGCGGGTCTCTTTTGGAGAATATTATGTACGCGGTAATTCAGACCGGTGGCAAACAGTACCGAGTAACCGAAGGTCAAACCCTTAAGGTTGAAAAGCTTGATGTGGAAGTGGGTGGTTCTTTGGACATCGATAAGGTGTTAATGGTTGCTAATGGTGACGACGTTAAAGTGGGTACACCTTACGTTGGTAAAGTAAAAGCCGAAGTTGTGTCGCACGGTCGTGACAAGAAAGTCACTATTATTAAATTCCGTCGTCGTAAGCATTCACGTAAACAGATGGGTCACCGTCAGTCTTACACAGAAATTAAAATCAGCAGTATTGCTAGCTGATAGCACCAAGCATTAGGAGCAGGAACAATGGCACATAAGAAAGCAGGCGGTAGTACTCGTAACGGACGCGATTCCGTATCTAAACGTCTTGGCGTTAAGCGCTTTGGTGGCGAAGAAGTATTAGCCGGTAACATTTTAGTTCGTCAACGTGGTACTAAATTTCACGCTGGTGTAAATGTTGGTTGTGGCCATGATCACACATTGTTTGCTAAGGCAGACGGTAAGGTGGAATTTAAGGTTCAAGGCCCGAAGAAGCGCACATATATCAATATTGTCGCGGCTTAAAGCAGTTACCTTGCTTTTGAATACCAGGCCCCGTCATTGACGGGGCCTTTTTTTTAGCTATTGGTGCTTGCACCCATAGATAACTGACCCGATACTTTAACTATGAAATTTGTTGATGAAGCAATTATTAAGGTAGACGCTGGCGATGGCGGAAACGGCTGTGTCAGTTTCCGTCGTGAGAAATATATCCCACGTGGTGGCCCAGATGGTGGCGATGGTGGCGATGGCGGCAGTGTTATCTTTGTTGGTGAACAAGGTTTAAACACCTTGGCAGATTTTCGTTATACCAAGCATTTCCGTGCTGAGCGCGGCAAGAATGGTATGGGACGCCAATGCTATGGTCGAGGCGGTGAAGACAAAATTGTACAAGTGCCACTGGGCACCATGGTTTGGGATACGGATACCGAAGAATTGATTGGTGATGTCACTAAACAGGGGCAAACACTCAAAGTGGCGCAGGGTGGTGTGCATGGCTTGGGTAATATTCATTTCAAAAGTAGTGTGAATCGCACACCACAACAATCGACCAATGGGACTGAAGGCGAAGTTCGACGCTTGCGTCTTGAACTGAAAGTATTAGCTGATGTCGGTTTGCTCGGTATGCCGAATGCGGGTAAGTCTACCTTCTTGACGCGCGTTTCCGCTGCAAGACCGAAGGTAGCCGATTATCCCTTTACAACGCTGCACCCAAATTTAGGTGTAGTGGATGTTGGTACGCACCAAAGTTTTGTGGTTGCAGATATTCCTGGCTTAATTGAAGGTGCGGCTGAAGGTGTTGGTTTGGGGATAAAATTCCTTAAGCATTTGGCACGTACTCGCTTACTTTTACATATCATTGATGTGATGCCGCCAGAAGGTTCAAATGATCCGGTGGATGATGCGCGTGGTTTGATTGGTGAATTGAAAGCATTTAGTAGTGAACTAGAAGCCTTGCCGCGTTGGCTGGTGTTGAATAAAGTCGACTTGGTGATGGACGAGGAACGTGAAAAGCGTTGCAATGATATTGTTGAAGGTTTGAATTGGGATGGTCCAGTATTCCGGGTTTCATCGGCCACTAATGAAGGTATTCAGGAACTGGTTTATGCGATCATGAATCACGTTGAAGAGCAGGCATTATTAGAAAAAGAAAAACGTGAGCAACAAGCTAGAGACGAAAACTTATAATAAGTAATAACAAATATGCAAAACAGAGCTGACATAAAGCAAACACGTAATTGGGTGGTCAAGATTGGTAGTGCACTACTGACAAATGATGGCGCCGGTTTAGACGTGGCAGCGATTACGCGCTGGGTTGAGCAAATGGTGTTATTGCGAGAGGCAGGTATCCAAATCACATTGGTGTCATCAGGTGCTGTTGCTGAAGGCATGCAACGACTTGGTATTACTGCGCGTCCACATGCTGTGCATGAATTGCAGGCGGCAGCGGCAGTCGGCCAAATGGGTTTGGTGCAGTGTTATGAATCGGCTTTCCAAAACCATGATATTCATACGGCACAAATACTTTTGACGCATGCGGATACAGCAAACCGCGAACGTTACATTAATGCACGTAGTACCTTACGTACTTTGCATGAAATGAATGTGATCCCTGTTGTTAATGAAAACGATACCGTTGTGACGGATGAAATTCGTTTTGGTGATAATGATTCTTTAGCGGCCTTGGTTGCTAATCTTGTTGATGCGGATTTATTAGTGATTCTGACTGATCAAGAAGGTCTTTTTAATGCAGATCCACGTAGCAATAAAGATGCAAAACTGGTTCAGCAAGGCGATGCAAATGATGAATCATTACTGGCTTTAGCCGGTGAAGGTTCAGCACTTGGCCGTGGCGGTATGTTAACAAAGTTACGTGCGGCGCGCTTAGCCGCAGGTTCAGGAACCTCAACAGTGATTGCCTCTGGTCGTCGAGAGTCAGTTTTACAAGAGATTTTTCGTGGTGAAGATGTGGGTACATTGCTTACGGCGAATACTGAAACATTAACTGCTCGTAAACAATGGTTGGCAGGGCAGCTGAATTTACATGGCACATTACATTTAGATGCAGGTGCCGTTAAAAAAGTGTGTGAACAAGGATCTAGTTTATTGGCGGTCGGTGTTGCGTCTGTTGAAGGAAAATTTAACCGAGGTGAAGTTGTACGTTGTGTCGATGATTCCGGGCGCGAAGTTGCACGTGGTTTAATTAATTATAATGCAGATGAAACACGTCGCATTATGGGGCAATCCAGTGAACATATTGAAGAACTGCTTGGTTATGTTGGTGAGTCAGAACTTATTCATCGTGATAATTTGATGTTGGCGTAATCTTTTTTCTTTCGAACACACAAATACGTATAAAATGTAGTAGTATGAAGCGGTATTCATCAGTAAGTCCTGAAAATGAATCGCTTACTAATAAAACTAAAAACCATTCTTGGTATTGATAACCCAGTTAGTACGGCAGAAAAACTTGCTTCGACATTGGGTGGTTTTGCCGGTATTTCTCTCATTAGTTGGATCAGCTTTCATTTCACAGGTGCCAGTGGCGCAGCTTTGATAGTGCCTTCGATGGGGGCAACTGCTGTACTGGTCTTTGCTGTTCCACACGGCAAATTATCTCAACCTTGGGCTCTATTTGGCGGGCAAATTGTGTCTGCTTTGGTCGGTGTTACATGTTATCAATTTGTTCCTAATTTATTTCTTGCTGCCGGTTTGGCGGTAGGTCTATCGATTGGTTTAATGCATGTATTTCGATGTATGCATCCACCAGGTGGTGCAACTGCGTTAGCAGCGGTCATTGGTAGTACGCAAATACACGAACTAGGTTATGATTTTTTGTTTTACCCAGTTTTGCTTAATACTATTATTATCTTTCTCGTCGCAATGATATTTAATGGTTTTTTCCCTTGGCGACGTTATCCTAAATGCCTAATGAAATTTACGGACATATCCACTGAGCAAGAAAGTAAACCATCACGAATTATTGAGCAGCAACATATTGAGCAGGCCTTGTCTGATATAGACTTAGTAGTCGACCTGAACACAAATGATTTACAGAAAATTTTTACACGTACATTGGCGTATGCTGAAACATCTAAATTCTCGGCAGGCGAAATTAAGCTTGGTCATTATTACACGAATAATAAGCAAGGTGCAGAGTGGTCAGTACGACAGATTATTGATGAAGCACAACACGATGAACCGCAAAAAGACATGGTGATTTACCGTGTTGTCGAAGGTCATGGTTTAAAAAATGCAGATAGTTGTACGCGTCGTGAATTTTCTCACTGGGCTGTGCGTGAGCTTTTTCCTACCGACTTAAATTAGGCTTTATTTATCATTAATGAGAGTAGGGTAACTACTCATTACGAATAAAAAGCAGTTATTATTAGCCGTTATTAATAGTGTTAATGTCGAGGCACATGCCATGAAATTGCTTACAAAATTATTCACACTGATTGGAATAGTGGTTGTTTTTGCCACGGCAGGCTCCGCGGTTTATTTTCAAAATGAAATTCGTTCCATGAAAGCACTGGATGATAAGGCTGCCAGTGTCTATTTAGAAATGATGCAGGTACTGTTTGAGACCGGTAATGCAGCAGAAGCTACCGTTTGGCGAGTGCCACTGGCTGATGGAGTGTCTGCTTCTGACGCTGATGAAGCAATGAAGTCGGTAGCGAATGAGCACAATATTAAAAATGTGGGTGAGCTGCCTCTCAGTAAACAAGTTGAAGTCATGACGGGTAAACCTTATCGAACCATGAAGATTTACATGTTTTGTGACCCAATAACCGCAACACGTATGCTTGATTACAGTGATGCCTTTTCTGCTTATTTACCATGTCGGGTAGCAATGGTTGAAGATAAACAAGGTAAGCACTGGCTCTATACATTAAATATGGATTTGATGATTCACGGTGGTAAACCGCTGCCGGCAGATTTAAAGCGTGAGGCGGAAAAAGTAAAAGAGATTATGTTGGATATTATGCACCGTGGCGCACAGGGCGATTTCTAAATTGTCTGTGTAGCAGTATGTTTCTATTATCTTTTTAGTTTTTACGGCTGGGATCTTCACTACTCACAGAATCCTTCTAGGATTCTCCCTAGAACCTCTATGAGTTTCATTAGGGATTTCCTAAACCATCTTCGATGGTTCTGGTCATTGTGAGCAACCTACGCCATTTCTAATGGTTCAGGCCAAAAAAAAGCCGCTCATTGAGCGGCTTTTTTATTATTCATCTTAAGAATCAGGCCATGTTACGGACGTGATTATTAAGGCGGCTTTTGTGACGTGCCGCTTTATTTTTGTGAACAAGACCTTTGCTTACCATGCTATCGATAGCTGGAACAGCGAGCTTGTAGGCAGCGCTAGCTGCTTCTTTATCGTTTGACTCAATAGCCTTAACGACGTTTTTGATGCGCGTACGCATTAATGAACGCATGCTCGCGTTATGCTGACGGTGGTTTTCCGCCTGACGGGCGCGTTTCTTTGCTTGTGCAGAGTTAGCCATTGTTGCCTGTATCCTGTCTTGTATCGTGTTCGAGAAAGCGCGTAACTATGCTGATTTTATGAGCATTTGTCAAATCTGCTTTCTTCACCCGCATTTGGGCAGTGTCCACGGACGTGTTATGCTAGCGGCTCTTAAAAATTAAACAAAAACAGTTAGTTATAAGGGTTTCGAAGCAAGCATATTAGCATGAGTGGGCGTTTATTTAAATCTACCGTCGTTGTTGGGGGAAATACCCTCATATCCAGAGTGCTGGGATTGGTGCGTGATATCGTGATCGCGCGTCTATTTGGCGCTGGCGCGGGTACCGATGCCTTTTTTGTTGCCTTTAAAATACCTAATTTTTTCCGTCGATTATTTGCCGAAGGAGCGTTTGCACAGGCTTTTGTACCGGTCTTGGCCGAAACGCGGGTAGCTGATAAGGACGGTTTGAGCGAAACGCGAGCGCTTGTTGTGCATACCGTTGGCACCTTAGGCGGTGTATTGGTCTTGCTCACCATCTTGGCTGAATTAGCCGCACCGTGGTTAATTATCGCTTTTGGGCCAGGTTTTTACCTTGAGGGTGGCGAGCGTTATGCGCTCACTGTCGATATGCTGAGGATTACCTTTCCCTATTTATTGCTGATTTCTCTAACGGGGCTGGCGGGCGCGGTATTAAATAGTTTCGGGCGCTTCGCGGTAGCTGCCTTTACACCGGTACTACTGAATTTATGCCTGATTGGAGCCGCTATTTGGCTTGCGCCACTCATGGATGTACCCGTGGTGGCATTGGCATGGGGGGTCTTCTTTGCGGGTGTTGCGCAGCTAGCGTTTCAATTACCTTTTTTAGCTAGGCTTGGTATGTTGGGTTGGCCTCGTTGGGGGCGAGCACATGCAGGTGTACGCAAAATTATGCGGTTGATGTTGCCAGTGATTATTGGCTCCTCCGTGCTACAAATTAACCTTGTAATCGATACGATTATTGCTTCCTTCTTGTTTACGGGCAGTGTGACTTGGCTGTATTACGCCGATCGGATGGTGGAATTCCCGCTAGGCGTGTTTGCGATTGCCTTGAGTACGGTGATCTTGCCAAGTCTTTCAAAACAGCATGCCTCGGATAATTCAGAGCGCTTTGCGCGTACACTTGATTGGGCCTTGCGCCTAGCCGTTGTCATTGGTTTACCCGCGACATTGGGGTTATTCATGTTGGCGGAACCTATTGTGAGCAGTTTGTTTGAGTATGGGGGCTTTACAAGCGGGGATGTCAGCATGGCTGCTTTAGCCCTAATGGCTTATGCAGTGGGATTGCCTGCTTTTATCCTTATTAAGGTATTGGCACCTGCCTATTTTGCACGACAAGATACAAAAACACCGGTAAAAATTGCGATTAAAGCCATGATGTTAAATGTTACTTTAAACCTGTGTTTTGTGGTGCCAATGGTCTATTACGGTATTAATGGCCCGCATGCTGGCTTGGCGTTGGCAACAGGCTTAGCCGCATGGATGAATGCGTGGTTATTGTGGCGTGGTTTGAAAAGACAATCGGTCATCCAAGCGCAACCTGGTTGGGGGAAGCTCTTCCTGCAAGTATTGGCTGGCTTATTGGTGATGCTCGGTATTTTGTTTTGGGGCAGTGAGCCGCAAGCGAGTTGGACCACGTGGGATTGGCAACAACGGGCAGGACAGTTGAGTTTATCTATTTTAGCTGCGGCAGCAGGCTATATGCTGATGTTGGTCATTTGTGGATTGCGCATTGCTGATTTGCGTAGCAAACCAACATCTTAATGCATCTGTGTAGAGCATTTTGGGCGCACTCACCTTATAATAGTACGTTTCTGGCGAATTGAACTGACATGGAACTAATTAGAGGTTTTCATAATCTGCAACCACGGCATCGTGGCTGTGTTGCGACCATTGGTAATTTTGATGGTGTGCACCTAGGTCACCAAACGGTACTTGGACAGCTTGCTGATAAGGCTGCAGAACTTGGCGTACCATCGGTTGTGATCAGTTTTGAGCCTTATCCGATGGAGTTTTTCGCTGCGGATAAAGCGCCCGCGAGGCTAACGCGGCTACGTGAAAAAGTGCGTGCCTTAGCGCGTTATTCGGTCGACAGGATGCTATGTCTACGTTTTGACAAGATGTTTGCCGAACAACCTGCGCGTGAATTTATTGATAAGGTGCTGATTGAGGGGCTAGATGTACGTTATCTCGTGGTCGGTGATGATTTTCGCTTTGGTCATCAACGTGCGGGTGATTTTGCATTACTTGAAGAAGTCGGTAAACAGCATGGTTTTGAAGTGGTGCATTTACACACCTTCAATATTGATGATGAAAGAGTGAGTAGTACACGTGTTCGTCAGGCGTTGGCGAGTGGTGATATGACGACAGCAGAAAAATTGCTGGGTCGTCCATACCGAATGTGTGGTCGTGTTGCGCATGGTGATAAACGCGGACGTACGATTGGTTTCCCAACTGCGAATATACATTTACATCGCAAGAAAACACCGGTGAGCGGTGTGTTTGCAGTTGAGTTATTTGGCATTAAAGGAGAGCCTGTAACGGGCGTAGCGAATGTCGGCACAAGACCAACCGTGGACGGCACGCGCAGCTTGCTTGAGGTGCATTTGTTTGATTTTGCCGAAGAAATATACGGCGAATATGTGCATGTTGAGTTTGTGCATAAATTACGAGATGAAGTGAAATTTGATTCATTTGAAGAATTACGTAAACAGATAGACGTCGATGCCGAACAGGCGCGCGAATATTTTAGAAATCGATAAACAGTAAAGAAAAAAACATGACTGATTATAAAAAAACCTTAAATCTACCTTCGACTGCTTTCCCAATGAAAGGGAACTTGGCTAATCGTGAGCCAGAATTATTAAAGCGTTGGGCAGAGGCAGATATTTACAAGAAACTACGCGAACACTCGGCAGGTCGTGATAAGTTTATTCTGCATGATGGGCCACCGTATGCAAATGGTGATATTCATATTGGTCATGCGGTTAACAAAATTTTAAAAGACGTGATTGTTAAATCAAAAACGCTTTCTGGTTTTGATACGCCCTACGTGCCAGGTTGGGATTGTCATGGTTTGCCGATTGAATTAAATGTTGAAAAGAAGGTTGGTAAGGCAGGACATAAAGTTGATGCCAAAACCTTCCGTGATGCTTGTCGTACTTATGCGGGCAAGCAAGTTGATAAACAGCGTGAAGACTTTAAACGCCTTGGCATTATCGCTGATTGGGATAAGCCGTATTTAACAATGGACTATAAGTACGAGGCAGACATTGTTCGTGCGCTCGGTAAGATCGTTGAGAATGGTCATTTGCACAAAGGTGTGAAGCCAGTGCATTGGTGTACGGATTGTGGCTCATCGTTGGCGGAAGCAGAAGTTGAATACGAAGATAAAACCTCGCCCGCAATCGATGTGCGTTTTAATGTGCTTGAAGATGAAACTTTATTTTCACGTTGTCACCATACGGACAGTAAAGGTGAAGGTCCTTTATCAGTATTAATTTGGACGACAACGCCATGGACATTGCCAGCTAACCAAGCGGTGAGTGTGCACCCTGAGTTGGAATATGTGGTTGTGCAATGCACAAGCTCACAGGGTAGTGAACGTTTGCTGATGGCAGAAGCATTAATGAAAGATGCCATGGTACGTTACGATATCGAAGACTATCGAGTGATTGCTTATTGTAAGGGTAGTGAACTTGATGGTGTGAAATTGGCGCATCCATTCTATGAGCGTGAAGTACCGATCATCTGTGGTGATCATGTCACGACTGATGCTGGCACGGGTTGTGTACATACTGCACCGGGACATGGTCAAGACGATTATACTGTTGGCATGCGTTACAACTTGAAAGTTGATAACCCTGTGGGCAGTAATGGTTGTTTCTTGCCTGATACACCGTTGTTTGGTGGTGAGCATGTGTTTAAGGCTAACGAAAAAGTGTTGGATGTGTTGAAGGCGCAAGGCAAGTTAATGCACCATGAAGCATTACGCCATAGTTACCCGCATTGCTGGCGACATAAAACGCCGATTATCTTCCGGGCGACGCCACAATGGTTTGTCAGTATGACACAAAATGATTTGCGCGACTCAGTGAACGAATCCATTAAACAAGTGCAGTGGCTTCCTGATTGGGGGCAAGCACGTATTGAAACCATGGTGGCGAACCGTCCAGACTGGTGCGTGTCACGTCAACGTACATGGGGTCCACCTATCCCGATCTTTGTGCATAAAACAACTGGTGATCTGCACCCTGATACCAATGCTATTTTTGAAAAGGTAGCAGCACGTATTGAGGCTGACGGCATTAATGGTTGGTTTGAAACTGACGCTGCTGAATTTATCGGTAGTGATGCGGATGACTACGATCGCGTTAATGATATTCTTGATGTGTGGTTCGATTCAGGTGTGTCACATCATGCTGTCCTTGATGGTCGCGATGAATTATCTTGTCCTGCTGATTTATATCTTGAAGGCTCAGATCAACATCGTGGTTGGTTCCAAACATCATTGTTGTCATCGATCGCAATGCGTGGTGAAGCGTCTTATAAAACAGTGTTAACCCATGGCTTTACGGTGGATGCAAAAGGCCACAAGATGTCGAAGTCGAAAGGTAATGTGGTTGCACCGCAAAAGGTGATTAAAAATCTCGGTGCTGATATTTTACGGCTTTGGGTAGCTGCGACGGATTACAGTAAAGAAATGACAGTGTCCGATGAGATTTTAAAACGCTCAGCCGATACCTATCGTCGTTTACGTAATACATCACGTTACTTGTTATCGAATATCAACGATTTTGACCCTGCTAAAGATATTGTTGAACCGGCTGAGATGTTGGCGCTGGATCAGTGGGCAGTAATGCGTGCAGCCGAGATTCAAACACAAGTATTAGCCGCTTATGAAAGTTATGAATTCCATAAGATCTACCAACTGGTACATAATTTCTGTTCGGTTGAACTTGGTGGTTTCTATTTAGATATTACTAAAGATCGACAATACACCATGCCAGCAAATAGTGTGGGGCGCCGTTCAGCACAGACGGCGGCATACCATATTGTTGAAGCCTTAACGCGTTGGTTAGCACCTATCTTAACGTTTACAGCGGAAGAACTTTGGCAACATATCCCAGGTGAGCGCAGGGATTCAGTATTTTTTGAGACATGGTATGACTTACCAACTATGCCTTTAAGTAAAGGGATGGGGCTTGAATTCTGGGGACAGGTTATTGAAGTTCGTGATGCGGTCAATAAAGAATTGGAAAAAGCACGTGCGGCCGGTGTCATCGGTTCAGCATTGAATGCAGAAGTTGGTTTGTATTGTGGGCGAGAAATTCTCGACAAGCTCAATGCGCTTGAAGATGAATTACGTTTTGTTTTCATTACATCAGATGCAAGAACTTACCTAGCAAGTGAGCCACCTGTTGAAGCGGCACACTATACCTTGTCGACTAATGATGAAGTATGGGTTTCGGTATCCGCGTCGAATAAAGAAAAGTGTGTACGTTGTTGGCACCACCGTGAAGATGTCGGCAGTCATGATGCACACCCTGAGCTTTGTGGGCGCTGTGTTGAAAATATTGATGGTGATGGTGAGCCACGGCGCTTTGCGTAAGGGAAGAGTTTTATGTTGAAGTGGTTAGCGTTATCGGTTTTGATCATTATTCTGGATCAAGCCAGTAAGATATGGGCAACGTCTGAACTAACTTATGCCGTACCTGTTTACGTGATGCCGACGATCAACTGGTTATTGGCACATAACCTAGGTGCGTCATTTGGTTTTTTAAGTGATGCCGGTGGTTGGCAGCGTTGGTTTTTTGTTGTCTTAGCGGTTGTTGTTAGTGTCGTGATTGTTATTTGGTTGAAGAGCTTGCCGCGTACTGACAAATGGTTGGCACTGGCATTAGCACTTATTTTGGGTGGTGCAATTGGTAATGTAATTGATCGAGCGATCTATGGTTACGTTATCGATTTTATACAATTTTATTATGAGTCGGATTCGGGTTGCATACCTGGTTTTTATTTTACTGGTTCGCAGTGTAATTGGCCGATATTTAATCTTGCCGACATGGCGATTGTTGGTGGTGCAGCACTCATGATTATTGATGGTTTGTTTGGTTCTAAGGATACGGAATCAAAAGGAATAAAGTAGGAGCGACTCATGACTGAAGCAATACAAGCAGGCAGCAGCGTGCTAATTAATTATACCTTAGCAATTGAGGATGGTACGGTTGTTGAATCGACGGATGGAACGGATCCATTACGCTTTTCCTTAGGGGATGGTACGTTGATCGAAGGGTTAGAAGCCGTGTTATTGGGTATGAAAGTCGGTGAGCGCCAATGCATGCAACTTGAAGCAGTAGAAGCATTTGGGTTTGCAGATGAAACCAATGTTCATATGTTAACGCGTGATAAATTTCCAGAAGACATGCCTTTAGAGAAAGATTTAATTATTGGTTTTACCACGCCATCCGGAGAGGAAATTCCCGGTCGCATTATGGATATGCCAGATGATGAGTTAGTGATTGTCGATTTTAATCACCCTTTAGCAGGTCATGCGATAACGTTTGATGTTGAGGTGATGGCGATTGGTGCCGAGGAAGAAATTCACTGATATGCAAGTTTTATTAGCAAACCCTCGTGGCTTTTGTGCTGGTGTTGATCGTGCAATTGATATTGTTGAACGTGCGCTTGAGCTTTTTTCTGCACCTATTTATGTCCGCCATGAGGTCGTGCATAACCGCTATGTGGTTAATAATTTACGTGACAAAGGCGCGGTGTTTGTTGAAGAACTAGAAGATGTACCTGATGATGCTACGGTAATTTTTAGTGCACATGGTGTTTCTAAAGCAGTGCGTGCTGAAGCAGAGCAACGTGGTTTAACCGTGTTTGATGCAACGTGTCCGTTGGTGACAAAGGTGCATTTGGAAGTTGTGCGTCATGTGAAGGCTGGTTGTGAGTGTGTGCTGATTGGTCATGCAGGGCATCCAGAAGTTGAAGGCACTATGGGGCAAGTCGAGAAGCAACAAGGCATTATGCATTTGGTTGAGACACCAGATGATGTTGGTAAGCTGAAAATTGCAGATGAAAATAAAATTGCCTTTGTGACTCAAACAACCTTGTCGATGGATGATACGGGCATTGTGATTGATGCACTACGCGAACGTTTTCCTAATATCATTGGTCCAAAGAAAGATGATATTTGTTATGCGACACAGAACCGGCAAGATGCGATTAAGCAGTTGGTCAAAAAATGTGATGCGGTACTTGTTGTTGGATCACACAATAGTTCTAATTCAAATCGACTACGTGAAATTGCAGAGCAAAAAGGGATCCCTGCTTGGTTAATTGATGGGCCAGAAGATATTCAAGTGAGTTGGTTAGAAAATAGAAAAACAGTTGGTTTAACTGCCGGTGCGTCTGCACCTGAGTTGCTAGTGCAAAATGTGATTAAACGTCTTAAAGCCTTAGGTGCTGATGTGGTTAATGAGGACGAAGGTAAGCCTGAGACAGTGACGTTTACTTTGCCGAAGGCATTGCGATAAAAAAGGGCTAGTGAATAACACCAGCCCTTATCAATTCATACTACCGTATAAAAAGACTACTCATTCCAACAGTCTTCAGTATCTTCTGTTCCGGATGCCCCTCTGACACCAGCACTGTTCATGGTGAAATCATCACAATTATCCGCATCACTCAATTGTTGATTCTTGGCAACAGCCGTAAAGGTATAAGTTGATGCACCTGCTGTACCAGAGACACTGTAAAATGCTTCAGGAGAATCTGATGCGGTTAGTAAGTTTGCACAATTAGCATGATTATAGGTTCCAAAGTTGGAAGCACAACGTTCTAAGTTATGGGCTGCATTAAGTAATGCTGCTGTGCCATCAGCACGTCGACCCTCGCGAACATGCGTATTATAGGCAGGGAGGGCGATTGATGCCAAGATACCAACGACTGCGACCACAATCATGACTTCAATAAGAGTAAAACCTTTATTTTTACGTAAATGCATTCTATTGCTCCACATTTAGTTGTTTATACTGTTATTCAGCACGCAATTCTGTCCATGAGAAGCGACCAGACTGAATTGACTCAGGTAGATTAACATCATCCTTTAGGATATCGCCTTTACTGGTTGACTCGTATCGTTTGTCGCCGAGGAAGGCCGGTTCAGAAAGAATACCTCTCTCGGATTTTTCACCAATGACGGCTACCTTACTACCATCTGGGAGTGTTTTGAAATCAGCGTCATTGATGATGATATTACTATCGGTATTAATGATCGATGAATCAGGTCGGCCACCATTATTGGTTAATACTGACATTAAATAACCATAGCCACCTACATCACAGCCATCCACTGTCGGTACCAGTGTATTAAAGAAGACAATGTCACCAATGACGACTGAACGTGTTACCACTCGCTCAGCAGCGCCAGTAGCACTATTATCATCTTCACTGGTATCGGGTAAATCGATATACCAGCCATATTCAATATCGCCATTTGTGCCTGTGTAATCGGGCT
>Ga0316207_10002527_pt1 | contig 18580 bp, 16 predicted proteins | sample 6weekpyrite_MG_FD_204943 | JGI IMG/M metagenome (GOLD analysis project Ga0316207, IMG submission 204943) | Microbial mat bacterial communities from mineral coupon in-situ incubated in ocean water Damariscotta River, Maine, United States -... | ecosystem: Environmental > Aquatic > Marine >...
CTAGACCTGCAGGATCTGCGTTTCCTGGCCGTGGCCGTCGGCATCCAGCAGAAATCGGGCGGCAACCTGGCCGAGATCCTGTCGGGCCTGGCACGCGTGATCCGGTCGCGGTTCAAGCTCTTTCGCAAGGTCAAGGCAATCACCGCCGAAGCCAAAGGGTCGGGCATGTTTCTGTCGATTTTCCCGCTGCTGGCGCTGGTTGGCATCAACGTGTTGCAGCCTGACTATTACACAGAGGTCATGGAAAGTTCTGCCTTCATTCCCGCCGCTGCCGTCGTTGCCGTCATGTTGGGCGTCAACGTGATCGTCATGCGCATGATGGTCAATATCAAGGTCTGAGGAGGGCCTTAAATGGAAGCGATCAATACATATTTTACCGATCTTCTCGGACCGCTTGGGCCCTTGTTCCTTGTCGGTGGCCTGGGTCTGGTTCTGGTGTTGCTGGCCCTGCCCGCGATGCTGTTTCGCAAACAGGATCCGCTGTCGAAGCTCAAGGAAACGCAAATCGAACACAGCGCCGACGTTCCCAAGGGCCTGCGGGTCGGCGGCAAGAACGAGAAACTGGACCGGTTCAAGCATTTGCTGGAGCCGCAGAACCAGGATGAATACAGCGCCGTTCAACTGACCCTCATTCGCGCCGGCTATCGGTCGAAAGGGGCGGTGCAGTCCTTCCATTTCGCGCAGTTCGCACTTGGCATGGGGTTTCTGGCGCTTGGCGTGATCTACACGCTGGTGGCGGGCGCGATGAGCACCCAGCAAAGCATTCTGTCGGTCCTGATCCCCGGCGGCGTCGGGTATTACCTGCCGAAATACTGGGTCCAGCGCCGGGTGGGAAAACGCGAAGAGGAAATCACCTCGGGCTTTCCCGACGCGCTTGACCTGATGCTGGTCTGTGTCGAGGCCGGGCAATCGCTGGATCAGGCGATTATCCGCGTCGCCAAGGAAATCCGCGCCTCGTATGAATCGCTGGCCGACGAGTTCGAGATCGTGGCCTATGAAATGAAGGCCGGTAAGGACAAGGTTAAAGTGCTGCGCGATTTTGGCGAACGCTGTGGCGTGCAGGATGTAAACAGCTTTGTCACCGTGTTGATCCAATCCGCGACTTTCGGCACCTCGATCGCCGAGGCGCTGCGCGTCTATGCCGAGGAAATGCGCGACAAGCGCATGATGCGGGCCGAAGAAAAGGCTAACAAGCTGCCAACCAAACTGACATTGGCGACGATGATGTTCTGTGTGCCGCCGCTCTTGATCATCCTGATCGGGCCGTCGGTCTATGGGATCGCGCAAAACCTGGGCGGGGGATAATACGAAGGGACATCGCAAAGATGTGGGGCAAGACATTATTGGTGGTGGCTGCTTTTGGCCTGGCCGCGTGCGAGCAATCGGCGCGGCTTGAGCCGTTGCGCGAGGGGCCGTCCCTGCCGCAAGGCATGACCGCCCTACCCAACGGCGTCGATCAAATGCTCGTCGGGCATAGGCTGATGGATGCCGGTGAATACGAGCTGGCGCTGGCAGCCTATCTGCGGGCCGCGGGCGAAAACGGAATGACGGCGGAAACGCTGTCTTCACTTGGCTCCGCCAATCTGCGCCTGGGCCGCCTTGGCCAATCGGAACGGCAATTGCGCCAAGCCATCGAGCTGGACCCCGATTTCGTGCCGGCCTGGAACAATCTGGGCGTGGTATTGATGGAACGCGGCGAATACGGCGAGGCGCGGCGCGTTTTCCAGCAGGCTTATGCGCTTGATAGTGGCCAAACCGACTCGATACGCGAAAACCTGCGCTTGGCTATCGCGCGAATGGAAAATTCGGTCTATACTCAGAACCATATAAATAACAGCTTCGACTTGGAGCGTCGCGGTGGTGGGCGATACGTCCTGCTGCGAACACCATGATCGAAGGAACGATGAGCAGTAAGAGGCCTTTTATGCGCCCATTTATCAAAATCACGGCAGTGATGTCTGTCGCGCTTGTGCTGTCGGCCTGCGAGCAGTCCGGATCTACCGAGGTGCAACGTGCGCTTGATGGCGTCAATGTCATCGACGAAACCAATCTCAACGATATCATGCTGACGGCGGCCGACCCCGAAGAGGCGGTGAGCTATTTCCGCCGCGCCGCGCGTGAAAACCCAGACCGCATCGATTTGCAGCGCGGCCTGGCCACCAGCCTGATCCGTGCTGGCATGAATACCGAAGGCGTGACCGCCTGGCGCAATGTCGTCAATCGCGACGCGGCCAGCGATCAGGACCGGGTCGATTATGCTGGCGCGCTGATCCGCACCAATGACTGGGAAGAAGCCGAAGCACAGCTAGACGCCGTGCCGCCCACATTCGAGACCTATGAACGCTACCGTCTGGAGGCGATGGTCGCCGATAGCGGCCAGGAATGGGACCGGGCCGACAGTTTTTATGAAACCGCCGTGGGCCTGACGATGCGCCCGGCCGGGGTTTTGAACAACTGGGGCTATTCGATGCTGACGCGCGGCGACAACGAGGCCGCTGAACGTCTCTTCACCGAGGCCGTCACCTACGACCCCGACCTATATACCGCCAAGAACAACCTGGTTCTGGCGCGGGCCGCGCGTGGGCAATACAGCCTGCCGCTAGTGCCAATGAGCCAGATCGAGCGCGCGCAGCTCTTGTATACCATGGCCGTGTCTGCCGTGCGCCGCGGCGATATCGACATCGGCCGGGGCCTGTTGCAGGACGCGATCGACACCCATCCGCAGCATTTCGAGGCCGCGGTGCGGGCTCTGCGCACACTTGAAGCCCAAGGATAACCGCCGATGACCCTTGCCCTCAGCCTGACCGAAGCCCTCTGGTTTCTGCCCTTCGTGGTGCCAATCTGCATTTATGTCGCCTGGTCCGATCTGCGTGACATGCGCATCCCCAATGTCAGTGTTCTGGCGTTGGCAGGGGTGTTTCTGGTGGTGGGCCTGATCGCGCTGCCGTTCGAGGTTTATTACATGCGCCTCTTGCAGCTGGTGATCATCCTGCTGGCGGGATTTCTGGTCACCTCGCTCGGTCTTGTCGGGGCGGGCGATGCGAAATTCGCCGCCGCTATGGCCCCCTTTATCGCGCCGGGCGATTACCTGATGTTCCTGACCCTCTTTGCCGCCGTTCTGATCGGCGCATGGATCACGCATCGCGGCGCGGGCATGGTGCCGGCCGTTCGGCGGGCGACGCCGGGCTGGACCTCCTGGGACCGGGGCAAGCTCTTTCCGATGGGCGTGGCCTTGGCCGGTGCCCTTATCGTTTATCTCGCGCTTGGAATTCTGAGCGCCTCTTAACCGGATCGCAAACCCCGGCGGGGCAGTCTTGCGGCTCCGGGGGCTTGGTATTACGCGAAAGGGCCCGTGCGCCATGAACATGCAAGCAAGCGACTCTGCCGCCTTTGCGCCGCCCAAGCTGCGCAGTCTGGAGGATACCGGCCTGCCGGTCGTGATGATGCGCGATATCCTGCTAAAGACCGTGTTCCGCAAAAACGTCGAACAGGCCAGCCAGATCGCCGAGGCTATTTGCCTGCCGATGCCGCTGACCCAGGCGTTGATCGACGCCTTGCGTGAAATGGGCCTGTTGCAGGCGATGGGCACGCTGCATGCGACCTCCAGCTCCGAGATGGGGTTTCAGCTGACCGATGCGGGCAAGGCGCGGGCGCTGGATGCGCTCAGCCAATCGGAATATTATGGCGCAATGCCGGTCCCGCTGGAGGCTTATAAGATCCAGGTCAAACGCCAATCGGTGAAAAACGTGCTGATCACGCGCGCCGCACTTGAGGCCAGCATGGGCCATCTCATCCTGCCCGACGGCATGATCGATCAGCTTGGCCCGGCCGTCAGCTCCGGCCGCTCGGTGCTGATGTATGGCCCCCCCGGCAACGGTAAATCTTCGATCGCCGAAGGCATCCGCGCCGCGCTTGGCGACATCATCTATGTGCCACGCGCGATCTCCTATGCCGGTCAGGTGATCACCGTGTTCGACCCGATCGTGCACAGCCCCGTCACCGTGGACGACACCGAAACCAGCGCGCTGCGCCGCCGGTCCGAACGGTTCGATACCCGCTATCTGATGTGCCAGCGGCCGACGGTGATGACTGGCGGTGAGCTGAGCCTTTCGATGCTCGACCTGAATTACAACAAGACCTCGCGCACTTATCAAGCCAGCCTGCAGTTAAAATCCTCAGGCGGGGTGTTCATCGTCGATGACCTTGGCCGCCAGGAAGAGCCGCCGCAGGCGTTGATCAACCGCTGGATCGTGCCGATGGAGGTTGGATATGACATCCTGACCCTGCAATCGGGCGAAAAATTCGAGGTGCCGTTTGACACGCTGGTGGTGTTTTCCACCAACTTCCACCCCAATGACCTGTTCGATGGGGCCGCGCTGCGCCGGATCTTTTTCAAGGTCAAGATCGACGGCCCGACGCAAGAGCAGTTCCTCAAGATTTTCGCCATGGTCGCGCGCAAGAAAAAGGTGCCGCTGGATGAGGCGTCGTTGTTGCACCTGCTCAAGAAAAAATACCCTACGGTCGATAATCTCTACGCCAATTACCACGCGCCCTTCCTGATGGATCAGATCATCGCGATCTGCGAGTTCGAAGGCATTCCCTACCAGATGCGCCCCGATCTGCTGGATAGGGCCTGGGAAAACATGTTCGTGAAGCAGGAAACCATCGCCCATTGATCCGACGCGAGGACCCCCCGGCAGGGGCCAGCGGTGCGCCATTTCCAAGCCCGCCCATTTCGCGCTATCGATAGGGTCATGACCGCCCTGCCCGCCCCCATCGAAGACTGGTTTTCCCGGCAGGGATGGCAGCTGCATCCGCATCAGCGCGAGATGGTCGCGCGTGCAGGTGAACCCGCCCTGATGCTGATCGCGCCCACCGGCGGCGGCAAGACCATGGCGGGGTTTCTGCCCACATTGGCCGATCTGGCGGATGGCCAGCATGAGGGGCTGCACACGCTCTATATCTCGCCGCTGAAGGCGCTGGCCGCCGATATCAAGCGCAACCTGCGCCGCCCGGTGGAGGAAATCGGCCTGCCCATCCGCATCGAGGATCGCACCGGCGATACCTCCCAGACACGGCGCAAACGCCAGCGCGCTGACCCGCCGCATATCCTGCTGACAACCCCCGAAAGCCTGGCGCTCTTGACCTCCTACGAGGATGCCGCGCGCACGTTCCGGGGGCTGCGCCGGGTCATTGTCGATGAGATCCACGCGCTGGCCGAGACCAAGCGCGGCGATCAGCTGATGCTGGCGCTGTCGCGGCTTGAGACGTTGGCACCGGGGCTGGCACGGGTGGGTCTTTCGGCCACGGTCGAGGATCCGCCGGCGCTGGCGGCGCTTCTGGCTCGCCACCCCGACCCCTGCCCGGTCCTGCATGCCGATCCCGGCCCCGACCCCGATATCGCGATGCTGGAGACCGCCGAACACCCGCCCTGGTCGGGCGGCGGCGGGGCCTATGCGATCCCGGCTGTGCTGGATCAGATCCGCCAGCACAAGACCACGCTCATTTTTCACAACACCCGCGCCCAGGCGGAGATTTTCTTTCATAATCTGTGGCTTGCAAATGATGATGCCCTGCCCATCGGTATCCATCACGGGGCGCTGGCGCGCGCGCAACGCGAGCGGGTCGAAGCCGCGATGGTGGCAGGCCGCCTGCGCGCCATCGTCTGCACCGGCAGCCTTGATCTGGGGATTGACTGGGGCGATGTCGATCTGGTCATCCAGGTCGGCGCGCCGAAAAACGTCAAGCGGCTGGTGCAACGGATCGGCCGCGCCAATCACCGCTATAACGCGCCCTCCAAGGCGCTGCTGGCCCCCGCCAACCGGTTCGAGGTGGTCGAATGCGTCGCCGCGCTTGAAGCCGCGCGCGCCCATGATCTGGATGGCGAGCCGAGGGGCCCCGGACCGTTGGATGTGCTGTGCCAGCACATCCTGATCCGCGCCGCCGCGGGGCCTTTTGACGCCGATGATCTCTACCGCGAAGTCGCCACCACCGGGGCCTATGCCGCCCTGCCGCGCGCCATGTTCGACCGCTGCCTTGATTTTGCGGCAACCGGCGGCTACGCGCTCAGGGCCTATGATCAATGGCAGCGGCTGGTGCAACGCCCTGACGGGCTCTGGCATTTGCGCGACCCGCGCGGGGCGGCGCGCATCCGGATGAATATCGGCACCATCACCGATAGCGAAAAGCTGAAGGTGCAGCTCAAACACGCGCGCGGCGGGCGGCCCCTGGGCGAGGTCGAGGAAGGCTTTGCCGCCACCCTGACCCAAGGCGATACCTTTCTGATCGGCGGGCGCATCGTGCGCTATGAGGGCCTGCGCGAGATGGTGGTCGAGGTCACGCGCAACGCCAGCAAGAAGCCCCGCGTCGCGGTGTTCTCCGGCACTAAATTCGCCACATCCACCCAGCTTTCCGACCGTATCCTTGCGATGTTCCGGCAGCAAACCTGGCCCAACCTGCCCGGGCACACCGCCGCCTGGTTGGCGCAGCAGCGCGAGGTTTCGCGGCTTCCCGAACGCAACCGGCTGCTGGTCGAGACCTTCCCGCATGACGGGCTGCAACACCTTGTCGCCTATGGCTTTGCGGGCAAGAACGCGCAGCAGACGCTCGGCCTTTTGCTGACGGGGCGCATGGAGGCCGGGGGGCTCAACCCGCTCGGCTTCGTCTCCACCGATTACGCCACGCTGATCTGGGGGCTTGATCCCGTCACCGACCCCGGCCCGCTCTTTGCCCGCGACCGGCTGGACCAGGCGCTCGAAGGCTGGCTGGCGGGCAACGCCGTGATGAAGCGCACCTTCAAGACGGCGGCACTGGTCGCGGGGCTCATTGATCGCAACAGCCCCGGCAGACGCAAATCCGGGCGGCAGGCGACGTTTTCGACCGATATTCTCTATGACACGCTCCGCAAATACGACCCAGATCACTTGATGATGGAGATCACCCGAACCGAGGCGATGCGCGGGCTGGTGGATTTTGGCCGGATCGAGGCGCTGCTGGACCGGATCGAGGGTCGTATCGACCACGTGATCCGTCCCCGCGTCACGCCCTTGGCTGCGCCACTTTTCCTTGAGGTCGGCAAGGTGCCGGTCAAGGGCCGTGCGGAAGAAACCCTGATCGAGCGTGAACGTCAGGCCCTGATGGATGCCGCAGGGCTTGAATGAGGCCCCGCACCATGCCAATGAACAAACCATGAACTCCTTGCCTGTCTCATTCGCCGGAACCGATCTGCTGGCCCTGCCCTCCGGCGCGCTTTTCTGGCCCGACCGGCAATTGCTCTGCGTCTCGGATCTGCATCTGGGCAAATCCGAGCGCATGGCCCGGCGCGGCGGCCCGATCCTGCCGCCCTATGAGGCGCGCGAAACGCTGGCCCGGCTGGCCGATGACATCGCGGCCCACGCTCCTGCCGCCGTCATCTGTCTGGGCGACAGTTTCGACGACCTGGATGCCATGCAGGCGCTGGAACCCGGGGCCCGGGCGCAGATCACGACGCTTATGGCCGGGCGACGCTGGATCTGGATCGAGGGCAATCATGATGCAGGCCCGGTCGATCTTGGCGGCACGCATCTGGGTCAGGTCAGCGAAGGGCCGCTGACCTTCCGCCACATTACGATGGTTGGCGATCCCGGCGAGATTTCGGGCCATTACCACCCCAAGGCGCGGCTTTCACTGCGCGGCCGGACGCTAACCCGGCGCTGTTTCCTGCTCGATGACGCGCGTCTTATCCTGCCCGCCTATGGCACCTATACCGGTGGCCTTTTTTGCGATGCGCCGGTTCTCGATGCCCTGATGGGCCCCGAGGCGCGCGCGATCCTGCTGGCGAACCCGCCGCTGGCGGTGCCAATGCCGCGCGGCGCGGGTCGGGCCGGGCTTGCAAATACCTGATCTGAGACCCATTCTGCCGGCATGAACCGGATCCGCGACAGTTTCGCCAAACAGGGCATGATGCAGAGCCTGGGGGCCGAATTGACGGAGATCGCCCCGGGCCGCATCGCCATTACTGCCCCCATCACGCCCGAGGTCAGCCAACAACACGGGTTTGCCCATGCCGGGTTGACCTTCGCGCTTGGCGACAGCGCCGCTGGTTATGCCGCGCTCAGCCTGATGGCCGAGGGCGATGAAGTTCTAACGGCCGAGATGAAGATCAACCTGTTGGCCCCGGCCGATGGGGTGCGGCTGGTGGCAACCGGCGAGGTGATAAAACCCGGCCGCAGGCTGATGGTGACGCGAGCCACGGTGGAAACGGAATATGCCGATGGTCGCCGCCGCGAGGTTGCGATCCTGCAAGGCACGATGGTGCCAATACGCGGCTCATCGCATCCGGAACGCGAAACGCCTTAGCCCTCTGGCCCCGTCTCTGGCGCAGGTGCGCTGAACCCCGCGCCCTTATGGCTGCCATCGCAAAAGGGCTTGTTTTTCGACGCCCCGCAGCGGCAGAGGAAAACCTTCTCCGCCCGCGCCAGCCGCGCACCGGACCCGGCGGTCACTTCAACCGGCCCGACCAGGCCAAGCGGCCCATTGGGCACCGGCCTGATCTGCAAAACCTCGCCCGGGCGATCCTCACCGCTATCCTTGTCTGAGGGGTCGGGCTCACCCGTGGCGACAAACCCGGCCTTGTCATGCGCGGCATCGCAAAAAGGTTTGTTTTCAGAGGCCCCGCAGCGGCACAGTGTCAGCCGCGTATACGCCTCTCCGTTCAGCCGCAGATCACCGGTGATCTCGACCGGCCCGTTTTCCCGCAACTGCACCCGGTTGATGGCCCGCGGGCGTTCATCGGCCGCGCCATCCATGCGCCGATATGTCAGGGCCCCCGATGGGCAGGTGCGGATCATCGCGGCAATCTCGTCGGCGGGCGCGCCATCGGGATCGACCCAGGGCCTGCGGGCCGGGTCGAAAACCTGTGGCAGGCTCAAAAAACAATTGCGGGCGTGTATGCAGCGCGACATCTCAAAGCTGATTTCGATATCGGTGCCGGTATAGCTGCGTGGTTTGACCATAATGCCCTCCTGACATGCCCTGAGCCGGATCAGCTTATCAAGGCATCGCCGAAACGCCAGCCATGCCCACCCGCGGGCCCGGACCCCACACGCGAATGTTACCGTCGCCCCCCGGGGCAGGGCCTGCAAGGCTGCCCGCGTGCGGCAGGCGGGTCCGCCCATATGGCGGGTTCGGCACCCGCCACAAGGTGGAACAGCAGCCCCCGACAAAAAAGCGAGCGTTTATAACGCGGTGTGCCCGGGCTGCATCGCTAACGGCTAAGCGTGCGCGCCACCGCATCGGTCCACCCGGCGTACCGCGCATCGCGCTGCGCGGCCCCCATCACCGGCACAAATTCCCGCTGCAACGCCCAGGTTGCGGCAAAACCGTCGCGGTCCGGATAGATCCCGGCCTGCATCCCGGCCAGCCACGCCGCCCCCAGGGCCGTCGTCTCCAGCCCCTCGGGGCGATGCACCGGCGCGCCCAGAATGTCGGCCAGAAACTGCATGCTCCAATCGGACGCGCTCATGCCGCCATCGACCCGCAGGATGCTGCCCTCGCCCGCGCCACGCCAATCGGCGCGCATCGCTTCCCACAGATCGCGGGTCTGAAACCCGACGCTTTCCAGCGCCGCGCGGGCAAAATCCGCAGGCCCCGAACCGCGCGTCAGCCCATAGATCGCGCCGCGGCATTCCGCATCCCAATAGGGCGCGCCAAGGCCGGTGAATGCGGGCACGAGATAGAGCTCCTGCGCCGGGTCGGCGGCCTCGGCCAGCGCCTGCGTCTCGCCCGCCGTCTCGATGATCTGCAACCCATCGCGCAGCCATTGCACCACGGCACCGGCGATAAAGATCGAGCCTTCCAGCGCATAGGTCGGCTTGCCGTCGAACTGATAGGCAATGGTGCCCAGCATCCGCGTCTGGCTTTCGACCAGCGTATCGCCGGTATTGAGCAGCGCGAAACAGCCCGTGCCATAGGTCGATTTCATCATCCCCGGCGTGAAACAGGCCTGCCCGATCGTGGCCGCCTGCTGATCGCCCGCAACGCCCAGGATGGGCACCGATGCCCCCAGGAGATCGGGCACCGTATCGCCAAAATGCGCCGCGCAATCGCGGACCTCGGGCAAGAGGCCCATGGGGATGTTCAAAAGCGCGCAGATATCGGCATCCCAGGCCCCGTCGCGGATGTTATAGAGCAAGGTCCGCGCCGCATTCGTGGCGTCGGTGACATGCGCGGCCCCACCGGTCAGCCGCCAGATCAGATAGCTGTCGACGGTGCCAAACATAAGCTCACCCGCCTGGGCCCTTGCCCGCGCACCCTCGACATTGTCCAAAAGCCAGGCCAGCTTGGTGCCGGAAAAATACGGGTCCAGCAGCAGCCCGGTGCGGTGCTGCACCATCGCTTCATGCCCGGCCTCGCGCAGCGCGTCACACATCGCGGCGGTGCGCCGATCCTGCCAGACAATCGCGCGATGGACCGGTGCGCCGGTCGCCCTGTCCCATAAAAGCGTGGTTTCGCGCTGGTTGGTGATGCCGATCCCGGCCAGATCGCCCGCCGCGATCCCCGCTTTGTCCAATGCCGCGCGGCAGGTCGATATCACCGTTTCCCAGATATCGCCGACCTCATGTTCGACCCATCCCGAGGCCGGAAAATGCTGGGTAAACTCCTGCTGCGCCGAGACCACAGGCCGCATCGCGGCGTCAAACACGATGGCCCGGCTGGATGTCGTGCCCTGATCAATTGCCAGAATATGGCGCATGGCCTGCCCTCCCTTTGCTCACAGATCACGCCGCGCGCATGAAACTGTCAATCGCCGCAATCTGATCTTGATCCAGCCGCAGCCCCAGTTTGGACCGCCGCCACACCACATCCTCGGCCGTCACGGCATATTCGCGGGTCATCAGCCAGCGCAGCTCGGCCTCGCTCAACGTCGCGCCGAAATCCCGGCCCAGATCCGCGGCCGAGGTCGCGTCGCCCAGAATATCGCGCGCCTCGGTGCCATAGGCGCGCACCAGCCGCGTCGCCCACCGGGCACCCAGAAACGGGTAATCGGCCTGCAATCCGGCAATCAGACCGGCCACGCCGTCAACCGCGAAATCGCCGCCGGGCATCGGCGCGCCGGCGGTCCAGTCACCGGGCAGATCGGGAAAGCCCAGGCGCAGTTTCGCCAGCGCCTTTTCGGCGAGCTTGCGATAGGTGGTGATCTTGCCGCCAAACACGTTCAACAGAAGCGGGCCGTTTTCATCCAGCGACAGCACGTAATCGCGCGTCGCCGCCGTGGCCGAGCTTGCCCCGTCATCATAGAGCGGGCGCACGCCGGAATAGGTCCAGACCACCTGATCGGGCGTGATCGGCGTGACGAAATAGGTCGAGGCAAACCGGCAAAGATAGGCCACCTCATCTTCGCTACATCGTGCATCCGAAGGGTCGCCCGCATGGTCCAGATCGGTGGTCCCGATCAGGGTGAAATCGGTCTCATAGGGGATCGCAAAGATGATCCGGCCATCCTCGCCCTGAAAGAAATAACATTTCTCGTGCTCGAAAAGGCGCGGCACCACGATATGGCTGCCGCGCACCAACCGCACGGTTTCACGGCTGGCGACCCGGGCCACATCGCGGATGATATCGGCCACCCAGGGCCCGCCCGCGTTGACCAGCGCGCGGGCCTGAAAGACCTCCGCGCTGCCGCCGCGCTCCACCGTGATCTGCCACAGATCATCGACCCGCTCGGCCCGTGTCACTTTGGCCCGCGTCATGATCTCAGCGCCAAGCGCCTCTGCGTCGCGGGCATTCAGCACCACCAACCGGGCATCCTGGACCCAGCAGTCGGAATATTCATAGGCGCGGGCGAATTTCGGGTTGAGCGGCGCGCCCTCGGGGCTGCCCTCAAGATCAAGCGTCGTCGTCCCCGGAAGGATCTTGCGACCGCCCAGATGGTCATAAAGAAACAGCCCCAGCCGGATCAGCCAGGCCGGGCGGCGGCCCTTCATCCAGGGCATGAAAAGCGACAGCAGCTTTGACGTGGGGGTATCGGATTCGAACCGCATATCGGCGTGATAGGGCAGCACGAACCGCATCGGCCAACTGATATGCGGCATCGCCCTGAGCAGAACCTCGCGTTCCACCAACGCCTTTCTGACCAGCCCGAACTCGAAATATTCAAGATAGCGCAGCCCGCCGTGAAAAAGCTTGGTCGAGGCCGAGGATGTGGCACCCGCCAGATCGCCCATTTCGGCAAGACCCACATCCAGCCCGCGCCCCGCCGCGTCGCGCGCGATACCGGCACCGTTGATGCCGCCGCCAATGATGAAAAGATCGAAAATGCGACTCACGGCCATGTTCCTTATGTCTGCGCGAATGTCGTTGCACCTCATGTTCGTTTTGTCAATTTTCATGTTCGCTTTTTTTCTCTTTTTCTTGCGCGCGGTTTCGCTATAACGATCCGAGGAGAGCCCCCGATGCCCATAACCCCCCGCCAATCCGACATTCTGGAGCGTGCCCGCACTGAGGGCCGGGTGATGGTCGAGGATCTGGCCAGCCGGTTCGGCGTCACCGTCCAAACCATCCGCCGCGACCTGACCGAGATGTGCGAGGGCCGCCTGCTGGAACGCATCCATGGCGGCGCGGTGCTGCCATCGGGGATCACCAATATCGGCTATGAGGATCGCCGCCGGCTGAATGCCGATGCCAAGGAGGCGATGGCGCGCGCGGCTGCGGCCGAAATCCCGCATGGGGCCTCGCTGTTTCTCAATATCGGCACCACGACCGAGGCCGTGGCCCGCGCGCTGCAGGGTCATTCCGGGCTGATGGTGGTGACCAACAACATGAACGCAGCGCAGATCCTGGCGGCGAACCCCTCCTGCGAGGTGGTGCTGACCGGGGGCGCGCTGCGCCGCGCCGATGGCGGGTTGGTTGGCGATCTGGCGGTGCAGACGATCCTGCAATTCAAGGTCGATATTGCCGTGATCGGGGCTTCGGCACTGGATGGCGCGGGCGATCTGCTGGATTTCGACATTCAGGAGGTTCGCGTCGCCCATGCCATCCTGCAACAGGCACGGCAGAGCATTCTGGTGGCCGATCAGGGCAAGCTGGCCCGCGCCGCGCCGGTGCGCATCACCTCGCTCGGCGCGCTGGATATGTGGGTGACCGATGCCGCCCCCGCCGCTGATCTGGCCGCCCTCTGCCACGAGGCGGGCACCGCGATCAGGGTTGCGCCGCGCGGGCAATAAGCGCCTCGACCATGGGCCCCATCGTCTCGACGATCCGGCCCACCCCGGCCGCGTTCGGATGCAGCCCATCAGCCTGCAAATATCCCGGCAATACCCGCGCCTGCCCCTGCCCGTCGGGGGCCATGATCGCGGCCAGGAAATCTCGCATCAAAAGCGTGCCGTATTCCGCCGCCAGATCGGGATAGATCGCGTCAAACTCGGCCTGATACCCGGGGCCGAAATTGTTGAAGGCGCGCAGCCCCACCAGCAGCACCTCGACATCCGCCGCCTCTGCCGCGCGCAGGATGCCATCCAGATTGGCGCGGGCCATTTCGGGCGCGATGCCGCGCAACAGATCATTGCCGCCAAGCGCCACGATCATGGCATCGACATCATCGCCCAGGGTCCATCCCACCCGCGCCAGGCCGCCCGCCGTGGTATCACCCGACACGCCCGCATTGATCAGGCGCACAGGCTGACCGCGTGCCAGCAGCCAACGTTCCAGCTGTGGCACCAACCCGTCCTGCTGTGGCAGGCCATAGCCTTGTGTCAGGCTGTCGCCCAAGGCGGCGATAACCACCTCCTGCGCCTCGGCGGCGGCAGAAGAAACCGCAAGCGCCACGGCAAGCGCCTTGCCCCACCCCGCCAATGCCCCATATCGAAGGGACACACCCTGCCGGAGCCTTGTCATGACCACGCCCATTCTGGACCTTTCCAATGTGTCGCTGCGGCTCAACAGCAATGCCGGACCGGTGGATATCCTGCGCGATATCACGGTGCGGGTGCAACCGGGGGAAACGCTGGGGCTTGTGGGGCCGTCGGGGTCGGGCAAATCCTCGCTCCTTATGCTGATGGGCGGGCTGGAACGCGCCAGCGGCGGAAGTGTCACCGCCCTTGGCCATGATCTGACAGCCCTCAGCGAGGACGCGTTGGCCCGGTTTCGCAGGGATCATATGGGGGTGGTGTTCCAATCCTTCCACCTGATACCGACCATGACCGCGCTGGAAAATGTCGCAACGCCGCTGGAGCTGGCCGGGCACCGGGACGCTTTTGAGCGCGCCGCGGCGGAATTGGCGGCGGTGGGGCTAGAGGACCGTGCCGGGCATTATCCGGGTCAGCTCTCGGGTGGCGAACAACAGCGCGTGGCCCTGGCCCGCGCCGCCGCGCCGCGCCCGGCGATCCTGTTGGCAGATGAACCCACCGGCAATCTGGACGAGGCCAATGGCGGGGCCATCATGGATCTGCTTTTCGGCCTGCGCGACCGCCATGGCGCGACGATGATCCTGGTCACCCACGCGCCGGACCTGGCGCGCCGCTGCGACCGGGTGATCGACCTGCGCGACGGCCGCATCGACACCGCGAACCGGCGCGAGGCCGCCGAATGAGGCTGGCCGCCCGGATCGCGCGCCGTCAATTGCGCGGCGGGCTGCGGGGGTTTCGCATTTTCCTGGCTTGCCTGGCATTGGGCGTGGCCGCGATTGCGGCTGTCGGATCGGTGCGGGTCGCCATTCAGGATGGGCTTGCCCGCGAGGGCGCGGTGATCCTGGGCGGCGATGTCGAGATCAGCTTTGCCCTGCGCACTGCCACGGATGCCGAACGCGCCTGGATGGCAGAGGCTGCGGTGGCGGTGTCCGAAACGCTCGATTTTCGGTCGATGGCGGTGACGGAGCGTGACGGCGAGCCCCTGCGCGGCCTGACGCAGGTGCGTGCCGTCGACGCGCTTTATCCGCTTTATGGCGCGGTCGGCCTCTCGCCGCCCATCACCATGGCCGCGGCGCTTGCCGCCCGCGATCTGCCCGGTGCCGTGATGCACCCGGCCCTGATCGCCCGGATGGGGTTGGCTATCGGCGACACCTTCACGCTGGGCACGCAAGACTTTGAGCTGCGCGCCGCATTGGAGAATGAGCCCGACATGGCAGGCGGCAATTTCGGCCCCGGACCGCGCACCATCGTGACGGTCGCGGGGCTGGAAAACTCGGGCCTGCTGGCCCCCGGCACGCTCTTTGACAGCCAATACCGGCTGCAACTGCCGCCCGGCGCGGATCTGGATGTGCTGCAGTCCGAGGCCAATGCGCGGTTTGGCGAGGCCAGTTTCGGCTGGCGCGACAGCCGCAATGCGGCCCCCGCCCTGGGCGATTTCGTGGATCGGATCGGGGCGTTTCTGGTTCTGGTCGGGCTGGCCGGGCTGGCGGTGGGGGGGATTGGCATCTCGGCGGCGGTGCGCAGCTATCTCGACGGCCAGACCGAGACCATCGCGACGCTGAAGACCCTGGGGGCCAGCGGCCGGATGATCTTTGCCATCTACCTGTTGCTGATCGCGCTCTTGACGCTGCTTGGCCTGGTGCTTGGCCTGATCCTGGGCGCGGGCCTGCCGCTGGTGATCGCGCCGCTGATCGAGGCGCGGCTGCCGGTGCCCGCCAATTTCGGGCTGCACCCCGCGCCCCTGATGCAGGCGGCGCTCTATGGCGCGCTGACGGCGGCGATATTTGCGCTCTGGCCGTTGGCGCGCACCGAACAGATCCGCGCCGCAACCCTTTTTCGGCAGGCGCAACTGGGCCTTGGCGGCTGGCCGCGCTGGCCCTTTATCCTGATATCGGCGGGGCTTGTCGCGGCTTTGGTCGCGGCGGCGGCCTGGGCCTCGGGGATGGCGTATCTGGCGCTGTGGACAGCGGGCGGCATCATCGCGGCATTGCTTGTGCTGATGGCGGTGGCCTGGGCGCTGCGGGTGGCCGCGCGTCATCTGGCGACACGTGCGGTCCTGCGCGGGCGCGCGGCGCTGCGGCTGGCCTTGGGGGCGGTTGGCGGCCCCGGCTCGGACAGCACCAGCGTGGTCCTGTCACTGGGGCTTGGCCTGACGATCCTGGCCGCCGTCGGCCAGATCGACAGCAATCTGCGCGTCGCCATTCAGCGCGATCTGCCCGAGGTCGCGCCCAGCTATTTCTTCATCGACATTCAGCGCGATCAGTTGCCCGCATTCCGGGCCCGCGTCGCGGACGACCCCGGCGTGACCCGGGTCGAAACGGCCCCCATCCTGCGCGGCTTTGTCACCCGCATCAACGGTCGCCCGGCGCTGGAGGTCGCGGGCGAACACTGGATCCTGCATGGCGATCGGGGCATCACCTATCGCGAGAGCAGCCCGCCCGCCGATGAGATCACGGCAGGCACCTGGTGGCCGCCCGGTTATGATGGCCCGCCGCTGATGGCGCTGGCCACTGACGCCGCGCGCGAGATCGGCATCGGCATCGGCGATACCATGACCGTCAACATCCTGGGCCGCGACATCACCGCGACCATTGCCGTGCTGCGCGAGGTTGATTTCTCGAACGCGGGGATCGGGTTCGTGATCACGATGTCGCCCAACTCCCTTGCCGGTGCGCCGCATAGCTTTATCGCCACCGTCTATGCCGATGAAGCGTCCGAAGCCGCGATGCTTCGCGATGTGGCCCGCGATGCGCCCAACATCACCGCGATCCGGGTGCGCGATGCGCTGGATCAGGTGGCGCGCGCCCTGTCGGGGATCGCGGCCGCGACATCCTGGGCGGCGGCGGCCGCGCTGGCCACCGGGTTCATGGTGCTGATCGGGGCGGCGGCAGCGGGCGAGCGGGCCCGGACCTATGAGGCGGCGGTGCTCAAAACGCTTGGGGCAACGCGGGCGCGCATTCTCTTGAGCTTTGCCCTGCGCGCCGCCATGCAAGGGGCCGCGGCCGGGCTGGTGGCGGTTGGCGCGGGCGCATTGGCGGGCTGGGCCGTGATGCGGTTTGTGATGGAAACGGGCTATGCGTTCGACGCGGGCTCGGCCCTTGCCATCGTCATCGCGGGGGCGGCGGCGGCGCTTGTGGCCGGGCTTGGCTTTGCCTGGCGGCCATTGGCGGCGCGGCCTGCCCGGATCCTGCGCGCGCGCGACTGATGCGCGGTCAGATCGGCACCGCATCGCCGCTGTTACACCCTGCCCCTTGTTTTTCCGCCGCCGTCAGCGCAAGTGACTGACATGATCCGCAACCTGCGATCCCTCCTGGCCCGGCCGCGCGCCGCGATGCCACCGCGCGAGACGCCCGAAAACCTGCCTCGCCCGGCCGATCCGGTCTATGTGGTGGGTGACATCCATGGCCGCGCCGACCTGCTGGAACGCGCGCTGGACCGGATCGACGCCCATGTCGGACGCGTCGCGGCGGCCAATCCGCAGGTGGTTTTCGTCGGCGACATGATCGACCGCGGGCCCGATGGGGCCGACGTTCTGGCGCGGGTTTGGGAACTGACCCGCGAATTGCCCGATAATGTGACCTGCCTGATGGGCAATCACGAACGGATGCTGTTGGATTTTCTGGCCGATCCGGCCACCCGGGGCCCGCGTTGGTTGCGCAGCGGCGCGCGCGAGACGCTGGACAGCTTCGGCCTGCATACGAGCCAGCTGCAGCCCGGGACCGCACCCGATCTGTTCCGCGCCGGGGCGCTGGCCCTGCGCCGTCAGATGAAAACGGGGATGCTGGACTGGTTGGAGACGCTGCCGCTGAGCTGGTCGTCCGGCAATCTCTGGGTGGTACATGCCGCCGCCGATCCGCAGCACACGATGCAGGATCAATCCCCGCGCGTCCTGTTGTGGGGGCATCCCGAATTTGAGAGCCGCCCGCGCAGCGATGGGCTGTGGGTGGTCCATGGCCACACGGCGGCCGATTATCCCATCACCGATGATGGGCGCATCTGCGTCGATACCGGGGCCTGGACAACCGGGGTGCTGACCACCGCCGCCATCCTGCCCGATGGCACGGTCGAATTCCTCTATGCCTAACCTCACGTAAGGCTTTGCTGCCTGCGCGGTCGCACCCCAACCCGGCCGCGTCCCCGTGCGCGGCTGCACATTGACAGGCTGCAAGCCACAGTTACACATATTCAACATGAATGAATGCCTCAGCCTTGACGATGTCCAAGCGCTTGCGCGCGATGTCCTGATCCGTGCCGGCACCTCCGCCGGCAATGCCGCCATCGTGGCCCGCTCGATTCGTATAGCCGAGCGCGACGGCCTGCGCGATGCGGGGCTTGGCGCTTTGCCGCATGTGGTGGAACACCTGCGCAGCGGCCGCGTCGACGGCCAGGCCGCAGCCCGACTGCACCGGACCGGATCGGCGGCCGTGACGGTCGATGCCGGTGGCGGCTTTGCCTGTCCCGCGATCGAGGCGGGACATGCCCAATTGCTGCAGGATGCGCGCAGCCATGGCATCGCCATACTGACCGTTTACAACGCCTATCCCATGACGCTGCCGGCCCATCCGGCCGAAAGCTGTGCCATGGCGGGGCTGGTGGGGATCTGCATGGCGACCATGCGGGTGCCGCGACCGGGCGGTGGCGATATCGCCGCGCCGCGCCAGATGGCGCTGGCTCTGCCCCAGGTCGAGGGCTCGCCC
>Ga0316207_10002528_pt1 | contig 18578 bp, 20 predicted proteins | sample 6weekpyrite_MG_FD_204943 | JGI IMG/M metagenome (GOLD analysis project Ga0316207, IMG submission 204943) | Microbial mat bacterial communities from mineral coupon in-situ incubated in ocean water Damariscotta River, Maine, United States -... | ecosystem: Environmental > Aquatic > Marine >...
ATATCTAAGTAGCGTATTGCTGTCTTGATCTTCAAAGGTGAACCATCACCCACCAGCACCTTAACCTTCACACCACTCCTTTCATCGACAGGAAAATCCCCGTCATCAACCTGCTGGTACTCTGGCTCTATCTGCTTTAATCGTCCTGGTAGATTGATCCAGAACTGAATCCCACGCGTCGTCGCCTCTTCATTGGGCATCTCTGAGTGGACAATCCCTTTTCCCGCTGTAAAACGCTGCGCACCACCCGTGGTGACTGTTGAGCTATTACCAAGGTTATCGGTATGTTTGATCGAACCACTATAGAGATAGGTAATCGCTTCAAAGCCACGATGTGGGTGATCAGGAAAACCACTGCCTGGCGTGATGCTAAAATCATCCCACAGCACAAACGGGTCATAGTTACGAAAACCGACAATGGGCATTAAGCGTTTCACATTCACGCCCACGCCTTCCTGCATCTCTTTTGCCTGGTGCCGCTTAATCATGTTGTTCTCCTCAAATAATCATTACCTGCGGTTATGGCTGCCATCACACATCGGCTCACTGCCGGTTTTGCCACAACCGCAAACACGTAGCGTTTCATCTTTTTCAGCCTTGTAATGCAACGGCTCGCCTGTTGCATGAGCACCATGTGAACCATCACAATAGGGTGGGGTTTTACTATGACCACACTGGCAAACAAATGTAGTCTCTCCCTTTTTAACCTTAATCATATAAGGCATCCCATGTTCATACATACTCATACGCTGTTCCTTTTCTGTTATTCAAAACGGTTGCGATTATGCGCCGCGCTAAAATCCTGCAATGGCCCCTTAGGCACAACACGTGTTGGGTTAATCGTATCGTGACTATAATAGTAGTGCTGCTTAATATGCGTCATATTAACCGTCTCTGCGATACCGGGCTGCTGATATAGCTCACGCAGATAATTACTCAGATTTGAATAGTCTGCAATACGTTGACGATTACATTTAAAGTGCCCCACATATACAGCATCAAAACGTAATAATGTCGTGAACAACCGCCAGTCGGCCTCAGTTATTCGAGAACCAACCAGGTAACGCTGCTGTTCCAGTCGTAACTCCACTTCATCTAGCGCATTAAACAGCCGATCAAATGCCGACTCATACGCTGCCTGCGTTGTCGCAAAACCACAGCGATAAACACCGTTGTTTATATTGTCATACACAAAGGCGTTAATCCTATCGATCTCTTGGTGTAACGATTCTGGGTAGTAGTCATCCTTAATTCCAGTGTAAGCATTGAAGACGCTATTCAACATACGGATGATCTCTGATGACTCGCTACTCACAATCGTCTGCTGCTGCTTGTCCCACAACACAGGTACCGTCACTCTACCGCTATAGCCACTATCCACTTGTGTATAGAGTTGATGCAAATAGTCATGGCCATTAACCTCATCCAGTGTACTCTCGAAGTTACCGCTAAAGACCCAGCCATGTTTCAACATATGAGGATCAACCACCGACACACTAATCACCTGCTCCAGCTGTTTCAGCTTACGAAAAATCAATGTGCGATGTGCCCATGGGCAGGCCAGTGAAACATAGAGGTGGTAGCGCCCTGGCTCCGCCGCAAACCCACCTTTACCACTCGGGCCAGCACTGCCATCAACCGTTACCCAATTGCGAAACTGCGCATCGTTGCGGATAAATTCGCCGCCACTTCTGGTAGTGTCATACCACTCATCATGCCACTGACCTTTTACCAACAACCCCATGACCTGCCCCCCCTGTTTTAGTACGCCAACTATACCGCGCTTGTTCTCGTCGATGATGTGCGACTTGAATGTTCAATCCGACTATCGATACTCCATGCCCCTGCACCCAGGGCAGCAACATAGAGCAGACCACCCGCAATCGCGAAGTTTTTCATGAACATTATCGATTGAATCTGATCACTGAGATTCGCATGAAAGATCACCGCCGAGGCAATACTAAAGCCAGCCAGTCCCAACGCGGCCAGGCGTGCCTTAAATCCGAGAATCAACGCCAGGCCACCGCCGATCTCAAGTGCAATCACCAGCGGTAACATCATCCCCGATACACCCATCGCCTCCATCCAGCCCTGCGTCGCTGTATAGGCTCCGATTTTATTGATGCCCGCCAGTAGAAAGATATGGCCCAGTAGAATTCGGCCGATTAATGTTGCTGATTTTTCCATGATATTACTCCTTTCTATTTTAGTCGTCATCGAACTGAATGGATCTGGTTCGTTGTTCGATGTGAACCATTATCCTCATATTTATTCGATTAAAAAGCGCAAATATTTGCTATAAACTATCGAATTATTCGATAATATAGCCATGAAGCAACCACGGGTCACCCTTGAGCAATGGCGCACACTACAGGCCGTGATCGATCATGGTGGCTACGCGCAGGCCGCTGAAAAGCTACATCGCAGCCAGTCATCGCTAAGCTATACCGTTACCAAGATGCAGCAACAGCTCGGCATGGCGCTGCTGCGTATCGAAGGACGCAAGGCAGTTTTAACCCCGGCCGGTGATCTGCTGCTGCGTCGCTCGCGCCAACTGGTCAATGATGCCGCCGAACTGGAGGCAGTCGCTCACAATCTGGACCAGGGCTGGGAGCCCGAAATCCGAGTGGTGGTCGATGCCGCCTTCCCAAGCGCTTGCCTGATGCACGCACTCAAAGCATTTATCCCACTCAGTCGCGGCACCCGCGTGCAGTTAAACGAAGTGGTCCTCTCCGGTGCCGACGAGGCACTCATGGAAAGTAACACTGACCTGGTGATCTGCGGCAATGTCCCGCAGGGATTTTTGGGCGATCAATTGATCGAAGTCGAATTTATCGCCGTCGCTCATCGTGACCACCCACTGCATCAACTCAATCGCGAACTGACTAATGAGGATCTGCGACGTGAAATTCAGGTCGTAATTCGTGACTCCGGTATACAATTAAAGCGTGATGTCGGCTGGCTTGGGTCATCGCATCGCTGGACAGTGACCAGTATCGATAAAGCGACCGATGCCCTGGCAGGCGGACTCGGCTTTGGCTGGATCCCTTACCATCATGCAAAACGATTTATCGAATCCGACGAGCTACTGCCATTGCCGTTACGCGAAGGACAGCGCAGAAGGGTGCATCTGTTTATGGTCTTCGGTCAATCGGAAAGGGCAGGGCCTGCGACTCAGAAACTTGCAGCGATACTGAAAGAGAACTGCCAACCCTGATACTTAATGAAATATATTTGTTTGCCGTCATTCCGGCGAAGGCCGGGATCCAGCGGGTTAAGATGGCTACTAGATTCCGGCCTTCGCCGGAATGACAAATGTATTTACTAACCATTAACCACTAGAGAAAAACAATGAGCAATTTTGAAAATACCACCATCGATAAAAAAGCCAACGTCTACTTTGACGGTGCTGTCACCAGTCGTAGCATCCACTTTTCCACCGGCGAAATCAAAACACTCGGCATTATGCAGCCGGGTGACTATGAATTTAACACCGATAAAAAAGAGCGGATGGAGATACAACAGGGTGAGGTCGAAGTGTTGCTACCGGGGAAAAATGAATGGCACCGCTTTTCTGCTGGTGAATCTTTTGAGGTTACCGCTAGCGCATCATTCAAAATCAAGGCGCTTAGCCTGACGGACTATTGCTGTTCGTTTATAGATTAGAAAATAACTCCTTTCCGTTAGCGGGATGACAGCCACTCATCATCCCGCTAACACTCACAATTTAATCTTCCCACTTACCGTGACCGGGAATGTTAATATCACGCTCACCAAATCGGCCTTTTGCTGCCGTGGTATGGCATGCATTGCAATTACTGATACTGCGAATCTTGTCATGCTTGAGCGCACCCTTCGGTAGCTCTCGGTGCTCTTTTACAAAATAGGGAATCTTTGTGATTCGTAACGGTGTTACGCCACTCTTTATCGAACGCATCAATTTCTTTGAGCGCTTATAGTCCGAGTGATCACCAGCATTCGTCGTTAAGTAGGCCTCAAGCTTTGCTCGATCAGCAGCTTCCAGCTCAGCATTTTCACCAAAGTGATCCTCTAACCCTGCCATCAATTTTTTCCATGAACGCGCTGGCAATAATCCTGGTTGATACGCAAAGTGACAGCTACCACACTCTTCCGCATAAAGTTCATTATCAACCGGAGCAACCCCCGGTGCTGCGTTGACGACAACACTACCAGTTAACAGCAGGCCTGTCATGACAATCAAGTTCAATAATTTAGTTTTCATCATACCTCTCCAATATGGGCAAGAGCCCGTTAGTTCACGGCACTAAAGCCCTTTTAAATACCCCAGAAAATCACCTTTCTCCTGCGCGCTGCATTCGCGTCCAATCGTCCATTTACAATTGCGCTTCAACCACTTTTTCATAAACTTCACTTTCGTTAACCTTTCACTATTCACAGAGCGCGCGAGCGGATCAATCACCTTGCCGGTGCGTGCGTGCTTACCACTCATGGTTAAATCCTCTCCATGACAGGTTTGGCAACTACGCTGCTTGCCGCTTTTTTTGTCGATGTATTGCTGTTTCCACATCTTTTCACCCGCCGCCGCCCTGAATGGTCCAGCCCCCTGGTTTTGATACTCAGATTGCAGCAGTTCAACTTCACCGGCATACGCCTCAACATTGATCACCAGCATGCCCACCACTGCCATCGTCATTAGCACTTTATTATTCATCCCAATCTCCATTAATAATTAATACTGTTTACTACTCAGGGATTTTCATTGCGGAATCTTGGAAGGTACCTTGCTCGGCATCAAAATGGCAGGCAGCACAATTAGTCTTACTCTTCACCGTCTCTTGCTTCCAGGCGGCTTCAGCAATGTTGCTATGCTTCTCTTTCCAGTATTCAACCGATGTCACACGCAGCGGCTTTTGTTCTTTTTTAATCGAACGATTAATTTTCCATGCAGCCTCTGTCTGCTTATGCTCTGCCGCGTTATCGCTTGCATACGCCATCAGTTCTGCCAATGTCTCCTCATCTAGCATCAGGTCTTCCTGAAAGTGATCTTCCTGCTGTTTGAATAACTGATGCCATGAACGAGTCGGTAACAGGCTGGGATGAAACGCGAGGTGACAGGCACCACACTCTTCATTCCACAATTCATTCATTGCTAATGAGGGCCCTTTGAAAGGTTGATAAGGTTTTTCATCTGTTGCAATAACATAGCCATTCAATGAAATAGTGCCCCAGGTAATGACTAAAACCATCATCACACTGGCAACCAAATGATGAGCTGGTACTTGCGCAGACTGACCAGCAATCCATTTGGTACCACGAAACATCGCACCAACAAGATTTTCACGGTGCAATAAACTTTCAATCACCACACCGCTAACATGTACGATAATTAACACAACCATACCCCATGCAAGCGCTTCATGAAGCATGCTAAATGGCGCACTCTGATCAAAACTGATATAGCCAGCCAGCAATCCTTGCTGCTCTTCTCCTCCAAGTACAATCACACCTGTGATTGCCAGCAGCAAACCGAGCGTTAACAAAATAAAAATCGTCCATGCGCCAGCAGGATTATGTCCAATGTAATGCTTAACACCACTACCCAATAGCGAACGCAGATATAACCGCACCTCTGAAGGTGCATAACTAAACTCACTAAAACGCGCATAGTGGCTACCCACCACACCCCATAGCAAACGAAACAACAACAGGCCAAAAAAGGTATAACCTGAAATGGTATGAATATCGAGATGGCGACTATCTTCATGTGTCGCCCACGCAAGGGTAAAGGCCAGCACCATCATCCAGTGAAATAGTCTTATTGGCAGATCCCACACCATTGTTTTTTTCGGCTGCATGATTGCGACTCCCACAGAAACGTTTTCCTATCCTGCGGGCCACAATAGATGAGTAAGATGAAATGGAACTGAAAATTGTTAATCAATTGCCCGACGAGACAATTAATCAGGTAACCAGACTGTTATGACGCTTGCTACGGAGTGTTAGCTGAAATAACAGCACCATCAATAGAAAGCACTTGCCGTCGACAGACCATCTACCAATGCCTTAACAACCATCAGGAAACCCTTATGTGAATCAGCTCATGCAATGATTCACTCAAGCGCTAGCTGAACTACCCGGCTGAGCGGTGCTCGATATAGCGCCCGATAAAATCTCGCGCAAGACTATCGACATCGATAAATTCTACGCCGTGATGGAAGGTGGAGGATTCACCGTCACGTTGAGTTGAGATATGCCTCACCACACAGGGCAGGGTGACAGCCTGTTTGTTGTCTGGCGACAAGGTCGGCATATCGATACTAAAGCGTTCACCCAATCCACCCAGTTTCACTGGTGCAACAAGGCTTGCCCCACCAAAGCTGATGTTCTTCATCTCCACCGCCAGTTTATGCCCATCCTCATCCATCGCCAGCCGAATCACCGACTCTTTCACTGGCATCCTCACGGCACGACGCGTCATCATCGCTTCAACTCCACCCGGGTATTCAAGGTGAACGTGCAGATAAGGAACGGTTGAAATGTGCGACACCACTGTCTTAAAGGCGTATTGGCTTGCCCGGCCCAAATAACGCACCGTCACCTCATCACCCTGCATCAGCGATAATCGCTTATCAGCTTCCAAAGGCGCGGAGATGATCACCCCCTCCCCCACACGATACCCCAGCAACTCAACAAAATAACGCGCACCACTGTCATTTTTCTCTAATTGAAGGCCCACGCCCACCATTAGATTCAAATCACGATCTGCCATTTCTCATACCTCAGCGATTGACGTAAAAACCCCAAAAACACTATATATAGTTTAGTAATTGATACTATGAAACCACATATTGTTATTTTAGCTTTCGGCCAGACTTGCTAAATCATAAACACTATTTAATACCCTCACAGCTAATCATGCTCGCGATCAGCGCTTGATAATCAAGCGCTGGTGGTGAATGATCCACCTGCCTCAAAAGACTTCTCCTCCCGATCTAATTGTCGTCATGGCATTAAGGCAGCAATACTGCTAATTTCGTTTTAAAATCAGAAGATGACCAAACGACTTTTCCCACTACTCCTCACCTTCCAGATATTAATCAGCGCCTGTAGTGACTCGCCACAGCTCATTAAACTCAGCGATGACGATCTCATCCTTGCGATCGGTGATAGCCTCACCTTTGGTACCGGCACCTCGCCCAACACAAACTCCCCCTCAATACTGCAATCGCTTAGTAAGCGAACAGTGATCAACGCCGGTATACCAGGGGAAACATCAGATAAAACACTATTGCGAATTAATCAGCTACTACGACAACACCAGCCCGCGCTGGTGATCCTTTGCATTGGTGGTAACGATATCTTACGATGGAAGGACCTTGCACAGACCCAAAATAATATTCAGCAGATGATTGATATCGTACAACAGCAGGGTAGTGAGCTGGTGTTGATCGCGGTAGCTGAGTTTGGTCTTTATCCATCCGCACCCGACTTTTATCAAACATTGGCGGACAAGAACAAGCTGCCATTAGATAACGAAACCATTCCAGCCTTACTACGAGACTCACAATATAAATCAGATACCATTCATCCCAACCAGGCAGGGTATCAACTGTTAGCAGAGGAGATCTTTACCTTGCTACAGGAGAGTAGGGCACTCTGAATCAATTACAATATTTCAACTTAATCAGAGCCAATCCGCTGCAGCGGTTTTTTAGTTTTTTCTTGAATTGGCTTTTGACAACGTAAATCTCTGTACGAACCTTTTAAGCGCTTCCAACCACCACCCGGTGATGTCTGCGCACAAAACACCTTGCCATCAACTTTACTCTGCCATTTGTACCAAGGGGCAGGAGCGGCAAACAGCGGTGAAACTAAAAAGATGATACTAAGCGCTAATATCTTCTTTGCTCTCACACTCCGCTCCTTTACGCTTTTGATAAAGCTGCTGCACTTCTTTTTAGAATGCGGGAAACCGTAAATGAAACGCCAATTGCCGGATCACTTCCTGCCTTCTATACTCCAAGTATAGAACAAACAGACGATACCAATAAAATGAAAACAGACCATCAACTGATCACCATCGAAACCAGCAAACCATTCGAGCTATTCGATTTAACTGAGCAACTGCGCGATGTCATCAGACAGAGCGGTATTACCAATGGCATTGCGCTGATCAGTTCTCAGCACACCACCACCGCCTTAACTGTCAATGAATTTGAAACTCGTCTACTGGATGATATCGAGATCTTTTTCAAACGGCTAGCACCGCCCGAGGCCCGCTACCTTCATAATGACCTGCACCTGCGTGACTGCCCACCCGATGAACCGGAGAATGCACATGCACACCTGATTGCGATGATGCTAGGTAACAGCGAATCACTAGCGGTGGTTGATGGCGCATCACAGCTAGGTGCCTATCAATCATTAATAATGGCGGAGCTGGATGGGCCACGAACGCGGAAGGTCTCTATTCAAGTGATTGGCGGATGACGTTGATGGAGCCAAACCCCACATCACTTTCTAATTTGGGCTGGCAAGCCTTTTTTCAGCAACAGCTTTCGTTAGATGAATGGGACCACACTATTCCTGCCCGAGTAGTCGAACAGTATAAATCAGAAATAACCGTTGCCACAGAATCCAGTAGTTTTAACATTGCGCTATTAGCGACGATGCCAGAGATGGTCGTCGGTGACTGGCTATTACTGGATAGTCAGCAACACATAGTTAGACGACTCGAACGTAAAACCTGTTTCTCAAGAAAGGCTGCCGGCAGTAAATTGAAGCGACAACTGATCTCAGCCAATGTTGATACTGCATTTATTGTCTGCTCAATGAATGATGATTTTAACCTCAATAGAATCGAACGCTTTCTTGCTTTGGTGAATGAATCGGGTGCTGAACCTGTTTTATTATTGAGTAAAAGCGACCAGCCAGAATCACCCGATGCTTATGTTAAACGGGCTCAAGCTCTCGACCCTTTTCTGATGGTTGAGGCGGTGAACTGTTTAGATGCAGAATCCATCAAAAAATTGTCGCCCTGGATAAAAGAGGGAGTCACTATCGCGGTGCTAGGCTCTTCCGGTGTGGGCAAGTCTACCTTGATTAATTCACTCATCGGCGAAGCGCGGCAAAGTACTGGCGGGATAAGAGAAGAAGACGCGAAGGGCAGACATACCACAACGCGACGTTCGCTTATCGCATTAAGCGGTGGTGGCCTGATTTTAGATACCCCGGGCATGCGAGAGATCCAACTCACCGATTGCAAGGAGGGTATAGCAAGTACGTTTTCAGATATTGAGGCTTATGCAAGTCGATGTAAGTTTAGTAACTGCCAACACCAGAGCGAACCCGGCTGCGCAGTCCAGCAAGCCCTTGAGTCTGGTGATTTAGATCAACGGCGTTTAAACAACTACCTCAAACTGCTTCGAGAAGAAGCGCTAAACTCTGCTAGCCTTTCTGAACGCCGAGCCACCGACAAAGCCTTAGGGAAGTTTTATAAAAACACGCTATCAGAGTCTCATAAATTAAAAGGCAGGTGATTTTGATTTGGGGGCTCATTCAAATCAAACTTATAATCCCAGAGCTACGTTAGTATTCCGGTATCTGGCCAGCCTGTTTCAGTTTAAAACTAAGCAGCGCTATTGCTGAAATTAATCAACGATACTGCCCCGATTGCTTCTAAGCACTTCGACATGCTTATCCCAACAACAACGTATGCAATTTATCCACCGCTTCACGTCTCTTTTGGCCTCCCATCTTCTCCAAATTTTGTCGCTTCCATTGGATGGCGGGAAGATTTACCGCCTGAGGGAAAACAAAACATGACCAATCTACATCTCCCCGCTTAACAGACAATAAAAACTCCTTATCACTGTCACTCAGGCGAGCATGCAACGCTTTCACCAGGTCTGAACGAGCGCCCATTAGCTCCTGCAAACTCACCGCCTCATTCACCATGCCTTCAAATTCCGCATGGTAAAGATCCGTTATATCAATCTCATTGGGGGCCAGTAACTCCACCATCGGGCGGTTATGGGCCATCAGATAAACCATAAATACATTTTTCAGCTCTTCCGTGATGCCTTCGTTTTCCAGCTATAACTTCACGTCAAACAGATCGCGAGGGTGCTGCCGATCCAATGCGGCACAGACTTTCCCTGCATACAGCTCTTAAAAGGAGAGCACCTGCATTTCGGCATAACCAAATCGCTGCTGGACACTAGCACTCAACACTTTCACCGCTGGCGGGAACAAACTGCCACGCAATACTGGCGTAACCTCCACCTTCACCGTGGTATTACCACGCTGCACCACTAGCCGTTGACTAAACCTGGTACCGCGCAATACCCGGTCAGTCACCTGCGTACCTGGCAGCAAAGACACAATATCCTCACCAATACTGGCTAGCGCCGCATCAATCGCCTTCAGGCTGGTGTTTCTATCCTCAACAGGGAGATAGACCAGATCAATATCCACTGACAAGCGCGGCATATCGCGCACAAACAGATTGATCGCTGTACCGCCCTTGAGTGCAAAACATGACTGCTTTGCCACCAAAGGCAGCAACTGTACCAGCAGTTGAACCTGATCAGAAAAATTTGTCGTCATGCTTTACCATCTCTTTAGGCACAGTGATTTGATAACGTTTATCCAGTACACCGCCCGATACGATCATTCGCTTACCACTGCCCAGGTCAACCCCATCAACCTTCAGCGCATTAAACCAGGCGTGATGATGGCGCTGGGCAAACCACAAAAATAACCGCTTGGCCTTCACCTGACCACAACTCGACAATAGCGACTGCAACAACACTGGGCGCAGATTGACGGCGGAGTCGAACAGTTTATCCAACTGGCTGAAATCGGCCTTGCTGCTCACCTCCGCTGCCAGCTCCAATAATGCCAATTCCGGCGTGGCGTAAGGGATGGGCCAGTCCCAGTGACCAAAGGGCTGATTCAGCAATGCGGATTCAGGCAATCCTTCAAACAGTTTTAGCTTGTGCTGTGTAAAAGCGAAATCCCCCTCTACCTTAGGCAACCAGCTCGGCAGGGCAGTGGGACAGTAAAGCTGTATCGCAGTTTTATCACTCAATGCCAGATAGTGACTCAGCCCCTGCTGCTGCAAAGCGCTGAGGCCGCCCACATGCAGATCATGCCCCAACTCCCGCAAGGAGTAGAGCAGGTGCTGCCACTTCAAGGGCGGCCCAGGCCGTCGGTAGGCCCCACGCGCCACCGCCTGCAAAACCCCGTTGCGGATAAAAGCATCCACCCGAGGCCTGGGAAAACCTTTTTCCATCAGCCAGGCGCGGTCTACCACCTGCCCTTCTGGCAGTTGGCTGACAAGATCAGAAGGGGGTGAACTCATGATAAAAGTTTATCTCTGTTAGATTTTGCATATCAATAGTATGCATTATTGTCGCTAGGCAAACCAAAATCAAGTTTATATTTTGTCTTTTTTGCATACTGGAGGTATGCAAAATGGGATACTTTCAAACCATGAGGGCATGATCGAAGGATAGAATATGGCCGAAGGACTCTGTGCTTTAAGCTATCTCAGGGCAAACTATGTAGCAGACAGGGGGATTGCCTTACCAAGACAAGAGCCGATCCAATATATGATCAGCCGATAGTCGCTCTTGCTCCAAACGGGTATTACCATGAACCCCATCTCTAATTTCCTGGAACACCATTCGCTCAGCCTCAGTCAGACATTCCGGCATACCTGAATAAGGATCAGGCTCTTCCACCATACGCATGCGATGACTCAGGAGCGTCGCATGATCCATGAGCAGGCTTTCAACGTGAGATTGATGCTGCCTCGCTTCCGACAGAAACAGAAAACCCCAGCTGTCCAGGTCCCCCCAATAACCAACCCTTTTTTGTCGTAACCAGTGTGCCGCCATCCAGGCCAAATTTCGGCCACCACCAATGACGGCAACCGTGTTAGGCAACGCTGGCAAGGCATAACCCGGTTGATCATTTTCCACGATGATAAGACGCTCTCCAGGTAACTGGGTTGAAAGCAGTGTCTCGGTAGGAATCCGCAAAATGGAGACACCGCCCATCGCTTGCGTTGCTGTAGGACAAAGCGGCCTAACTAAAAGCCAGTCGCCAGGAACCTCAATACAATCCAGCCATGCCATTAAACCGCCATGCTCGCTGATTGCACCATCATGCAAAACATCCAGCAACGGAGTAATAAATGACTGATGGGTCTCCATAAACTTGGTATCCACACCGATAATCGGCATGGCGCGCAGGTAACCACCTCGCCCCATCCCTTGAGATAACTGAGGTAAAAGTTGGCCGATCACCTGCGCCTCGTCCAGGCTCAAAGACTCCAACTTTTTTAGTTGTTTAATCAGCACGGAGTAAAGTTTCTGGCTTACATCCAAAATAGGGGAGATACGTTGTTGCCACTGCTGACTGCGCTTTTCAGCATCACCACCGATGAATTCGATCAACGCCTGGATTGCGTCAAGAGTTAACTGTGATGGCACACGTTTCTCACCCAATTGGGAATATTGAATCTGTTGCCAGGTCAGTTGACCTTGCTTAGGCCATGCCTGCCAAGCTTCGATAAACGCGTGGAATCCGGCCAGATCATCCAGCGCCTGTCTGCCTGAAGGGGGGCGAAGATTGATGCTAATAGGGAACGGGCGCTCTCCCAAAAGCCGCTTTTTTAAATGCTGAGCATGATCCCACTCTGTTGTTCTCAGCTTATTTCTCACCTCTTCAGGCAACAAGCCCCAATTTCTCATAGTGCGGCTCCCGGGAGGCTATCGGACTTAGGTGATCGTCGCGAGGGAAAGCTATTTTGAGTCCATTTTTTTGATCGTTTGAGGCGAATATTGAGCATATTTAACGAAAAGGATCGGGAAAATGGGCCAAAATGGATTTTCCGCAGCAGATTCATCCTAAGTCCGGTAGCCTCCTAACTCCACACCCATGGCTTGAGCCTCGCCCTTGAGCCTGTTCTGACGATGCTGTTCTAACTGGCGATCGATCTCTTCCCAGGTGACTTCACAGAGATGGCTTTCATGGGTGCTGCTATTCCGCTCGGCAATCAATAACGAACGGGCAGACTCGCGAGCTAAATTAAGGTTTTTGTAGGGCGTTATCAGATTGACATGAATCTTTAGCTCCTGAAATACCCGCAACACTCGGCGACTCACTGCCTCCGCAGTATTGGAGAAGGCCTCATCCAAAAACACGGTGCTATAGATAGGACGGTCGCAACCATCTGGCGTCAGCACATAAGCCAAACTTGCCGCCACGATGGTTCCGGCAAACGACTCTTTCTCTCCGCCAGACTTACCACTGGAAGAGTGCAACACATCCCGCACATCACCATTTTGGGAGTCCAGCTCCTCGGCAAAAAAGGAGAGCTGAAAGCGGGGGTCGAGCAGTCGCTGGCTCTCCAGTGTATTTGCCGTCGCTGGATTGCTGGCTTTATCCAATATTTCAATCACCGATTTAAGCTGCTGAAAACGTGCTTCATCATCTTCACTATGATTACCCAGCACACGCGTTAACTGGCGATTGAATTCATCCAAATGGGGATAGCTATCCTTTTTGGTGCGGAGCTTCAGGTGACTTCCCTGACGAAACTCGGTGCGCTTCAGCACCCAGTTAATCGTATCGATGCGGTCGTTAATCTCTTCCCGCTCTGAATCCATGCTAGAGCGTATCCCCGCCAGAGATTGCATCGCGCACTTGGTCAAACGCTCCTGAAATTGCTCCACCAATACGGGCAGCCCTTCTTGTTCAAGCTGTAACAGATGCTCAAGATACTGGGGCAGGCTTCTCATGTCGGCTCCCCACTCTGCAGCAACCACCTCCCATCCGGTGCGAAATGAGGACATGATGCCAGTCGCGCGGTTTTGCGCAGATTGATGCTTGCTGCTCACCTTAGCTAATTCACTCTCAATATCGCGCCGGTGCTGCGCCTCAATTGAGCTCATGCGATCAATATCCGCCGCATCCAGTTCAGCCACTCTTTTCTGCAGCGCTTCACGAACACCATCCGCTAACCCAGGTGCTGCTGCACGGCTGGCCTGTTCTCGTTGCGACTGTGCTTCTTCAAGCCTGTTTTCGATCGTCCCCTCAGCCTTTTGTCTGACATCTTTGTCACTCTGAATCGCTTTAAGTCTCTCCTTTGCTTCATCCCACGCTTGCTGTGCCTTTTCTAAATCACTGCCAGAGCGAGTCAAATTCTCAAGCACGGTTTGAGCCTGTTCGACCTGATGCTGCCAACGGGCCACATCGATTTCATCCCATTGGTAGGCTTCAAGCTTCTCCCAAAGCCGCACACGTACCTGAGCAGCATTCAAATCCTGCCGGGCAAGACGTGTATTCCTATCGCACATTTCAATATATTGCTGAATATGTTTTTCATCCTGGCGTAGCACAGCCAGTTTATCTTTATTGGAAAACCCCAGCTGCCAACGGCGTTGATCATCTATCTTTGTCTGGTCTTTTTTCTCGAAGCGCCCTCTCTCCATATGGATTAATCCCGCTTTGGTCATGGAGAAGGGTGTAGCATCCAGCGTGTCAGTGGTCTCAACACAGTGCAGGTCAAAACGCGCCAGATGATGTTTCAACCACTCACGGTAGGTGTGATCACGCCAAACAAGCTTTCTGAGATAACCATCATCGAAGAACTGGGGCCGACCTGATATCTCCTTTACCACCTGCACACGGACGTGCAGACCGGTGTGCCGACCATTGAGCCAGCGAGTCACCAGAGGGAAGTGTGCTTGCGGTACCGCCAACGTTGTTCGCAACCCACCCAGAGCACGCGCTATCGCCCCTTTCCAGGCAAAGTGTTCTGGCCGAACATCCACCAGCTCGCCGATAAACATCAACTGATTTTTATCTAGCTCAAGATACTTAAGAATCTCACCGCGCAATGCCAAAAAAGGAGGGTCAATACTTGAATCCGGATTGGACTCAATCTCACGAATTTCCCGTTGCAAGCGGCGGAGTTTGTCCTGTTGATTTGCCAGTTTGTTCGTGGCATCAGCAAAGCCATCCTGTGCCTTTTCGTTCTCCTCACCAGTATTTGCCAGGGCGGCTGCGATACGCTGTTTATTAGCATTAAACATTGTCTCGGAGAGACTATTATCCAAACCCGCCTCGGCTGCCTCTTTTTGATACTGCCCGGCAGCCGCACTCACCTCACCCAAACGGCGTTTCGTCTGCGCCAATTTATCCTTAGCCATTTCAACCCGGTCACCACCTGCCTGGACATAATCAGCATGGCGTTGCTCCACCTGCTCTGTTGCATCACCTTCTTGACGACGCAGCTCAGCCAGCTTCTGACGAACAGCCGCCAATTCATGCTCAATTTGCGCAACCCGTTGCCGCCACAAGTCGGCACAAATTTCACCAAAATAGATAGAAAGTCCATCACGCTCTGTACTCAACGATTCAATCTGTCGTTGACATTCATTCAGCGTATTCTCAATTTCAGGTAAGCCACTGAGCTTCTCATACTGACTGCGTGCATCCAATAACTGATGATGCGTCGCCACCAAATCATCAAACTCACGCACTGTATTTCGTGCATCTTCACGAATATTATTTGGCTCAAGCACAAGATCACGAATCAGCGTGGTCAGGTCATCAATTTTCTTTAATCCCAATGCGCGTGAAAGTAAATTTGGCGCATTACGATTATCCATGTGCAGACAATCACGATAATAAGCCTGGTAGTCATTGAAGGAATCAAACGGCGCTATCAGAGGATCATCGCGCAGCGCCTTTTTCAACTGCCTTGCCTCTCCCTCGCCAAACACCTTCAATAGCTCCTCCAGGCTCAGATTGCGCTTTGCCACGAGATAGATACGCTTAAAGTCAGCCGCTACACTGGTAGGCTTGGTATTCCAGAACATAGCCACCAGAGTTATCACAGAACCATCATCGGCCTGATACATGGCGCGCAGCCCAGAGGCCACTGCACCCTCACGTTTATAGTTGGTTTTTGTCTGAGGGCCATCATGGCTTGAGCCGTGACTGCCACGAATATATGAGACGAGGGAACGATCACTACGATCACCCTGAGCTGCCGCCATATTGAAGGATGCTTTACTACTCAATAACAGCGCCATCAGACCATCAATCAGCGTCGATTTGCCTGCGCCGTTATCGCCTGTAATGAGCGTACCTTCAGGATCGATGCGCGCAGTATGTATCTCGTGAAACGAACCCCAATTACAGACGGACAGCTCCGCCAAACGAATCTGGCCACAAGCGAAGAGATCAGAAGCCATACTGTTCATGGCACCTCATCACCCTCAAGCTCTCCCACTAGCGACTGGAACTCCTCCAACATTCGCTCCAAAAACTCGGCACTCACCACGTAACGAATCACCGGCGTAACCTCCAGGCGCTCATCATCACCTCTTACCGGACTCAACAGCTTTTTCTCTTTCATCTTGGTGATTGCACCGCTCAACTTACGGCGGTCACTGCGACTGCTATTGGTCAACGGTAGAAAGGGGGCAAGCTGGGATTCGATTCGATCAATATCGATAATCACCTGATGCTCACCTACGCTTTGACGCTCCTGATAGTACTTCCTTAACACCAGCAACAGCAGGGTATCGTACAGAGAGAGCGTCCTGCGACTGATCAGCGCCGAGCGCTCTTCTTCGTCCTCGTAGTCCGCTTGATCCTGTTGTTGAAGCAGAAGCGCCACGCCTGCGGGTGGGTCTATCAGCAGGCGCAGATACATATCTGCCAGATGATCTTCGATCAAAGCGTGGTGGCGACACAACAATTCATATATCTGTGGTTTAACGCTGGCCAATACCACGCCGTTGCGCATTAGTTCAACCAGGACGCGGCGAAGCTCTGGAGAAAGACGTCCCTTGCTTGAAGCAGGCCTTGTGGAATTATCATCAACACTGTTTGGCGACAGGGACTCATCCACTGCGACCTCTTCCACATCACCTGCATCAGAAACTGATTCGCTCTGCTGCTCTCCAGTCGTCGCAGCCAATCGATCAAAAAAACTCGGCTCAGTATCAGGAAGATCGTTCATACCGCCACCTCAGTAATATCCTCCGGGAACATCTCGACACTTAACTGGTAACAAGGAATGGCCGCCCGAATATGGGTTCCTGTTCGATCTTTCACCGTTACTTGCTCTTTCTCTTCCAGGAGTGCAGCCCCGACATTTTTTGCCACACGCAGATAGGCCACCAACTCTTCCAGCCCCGCCTCAACATCGTGTTGCTGAATCATACAACCCACCGTCATCGGGCCATTGTCATGCAAGGCATCGCGCATCCGTCCCGCGACTTCAATAATTTGAACACTCTCCAAATAGTCCAGCATAGCGCTACTCGGGTCCGAACTGTTTTCCTGCGCCTGAATATTGTGAATATCCAACTGCTCTTCAGGCACCCGCAAACGCATACTATCGATAGAGCCAACTTTTACACTGCCACTCGTCAGCGCCAAAGGAATCGCTGTATCGAGTGACATATCACTTTCATTGAATCGAACCGCGATCTGCTCTAACTGACGCAACAGATTCTCCACCGCGAGGTTTTCCATATGGGCTCCACTTTCAATGTAAGACCTTAGACTCTCCTCCGTACGACGACGCACCTGAAAAACACGCTGACTCTCCCGCGTCAGCTCACGCACCAAATATCCAAGAAAGCGCGACTCCTCCGTAGATAGGTGTTCCGCAGCCGACCGACCTAATATCGAACGCAACTGCTCGCGGAATTCCACACTACGATTTTGATCGCACAGTAACTGAAAGAAACTATCAAATGCCCGCCCGGCATCCGAATCAGCCAACATCTGCTCTTGCTCAATCAGCGCCAGGATCACATCACCCCGGCTACCACCGGACTCGATCATCTGCACCCTGAGGCTCTGATCAAGACCGCGAATATCATCCTCAACACGGCGGAAGTCACCGGTCAAAACCGATGCCAATTGATACACTTCCCGAATGCGCTCCCGTTCCTCTGCAGCGGAAAGTTCATGTACCACGCCCCCCATTAACTGATCGATTTCACGCTGCAAAGCTGCTTTTTTATGCTCCAGCAGCGTAATGCGCTCTTGAGGATTAGGACTCAAATCGACGGCAAGCTGAGTCACCGCATCCTGCACAATACGCAGATGGGAGGCGGAGGCATTCACCTCACGCTGCTCCAGATTTTGGCAAAAACGCAAGGCCACATCACAGGCATCGGTACCGGTCAGTTGATCATCCAGTTCACGCAGCCACCCAGCCTGTATCCATTCACGCAGATAGGCACCCGCCCCTTTTTCCACCTCCCGTCCATCGTCCGCCAGGCGATCCAACTCAGATTGCAAAACGACCCGCGCACGCCCGAAGGGAATTTCACTCTCTTCCCGAAACAGCTCTGCGACAAACGCCATAATCAGAGGGGCATTAACAGCACGAAGCAGACGCCAGGCAGCATGCTCGGATTGCAGTCGACTATAACGGGAGTGAAGGGCAGGGAGGCTCATTGACTAAATATACTTCAACCACGTCCGCTCGGTAATAATCACCACCGGCACACCTTTCTCTTTTAGCTTTATGGCCTTTTCGATTTTTCTGCCAT
>Ga0316207_10002529_pt1 | contig 18571 bp, 12 predicted proteins | sample 6weekpyrite_MG_FD_204943 | JGI IMG/M metagenome (GOLD analysis project Ga0316207, IMG submission 204943) | Microbial mat bacterial communities from mineral coupon in-situ incubated in ocean water Damariscotta River, Maine, United States -... | ecosystem: Environmental > Aquatic > Marine >...
AGTCCGAGTCCGAGTCCGAGTCCGAGTCCGAGTCCGAGTCCGAGTCCGAGTCCGAGTCCGAGTCCGAGTCCGAGTCCGAGTCCGAGTCCGAGTCCGAGTCCGAGTCCGAGTCCGAGTCCGAGTCCGAGTCCGAACAAATTAATCAGCCTAATCTTCATCTCGTCAATAGCGAAGGCACAGACAGTACTGGGCACCACCAACGTCCGGATCTTATTGAAAGCCAAATCAGTGAACTGCCTATCGACACGGCATTAAGCGCGGCCAATCATCCTGAAATCAATACTGGCAATGACGAAACCAAACACGACACCGCAGCTATTCCTGTTTTGCAGCATGAAGAAGCAAACTATGACCCGAGCCAACTTTACCCTGAACTAGAAGGTGCACCTCCACCATCGCCAGCAAACAACACAGGCTACTTACTCGGCAGTTTACTACTGATATTGCTACTGACTGTGCAGAGTGTGTACTTACTTAGAGACAACCTCGCCGAACATGGCCTACGTCCGCTCATGGAAAGTTTCTGTGACAAATTAAACTGCGAACTGGCCTTACCACGCGATCCAGATTCAATTGTTTTACAACGACGTGAAATACGCAGCCATCCAAATATCGACAAAGCCCTTCGAGTCAGAGCAACAATCGTCAACCAAGCTAATTTTCGTCAGGCATATCCACTACTACAGATACAGTTTCAAAATATTGAAGGACAATTGATTGCTGGGCGCGATTTTTTACCCAGCGAGTACCTTCCTGAAGATATCAATATAAAGGCCGGTATCTCACCCAATAAACCCGTTAATATCGCACTGGAATTGATCGATCCAAGTAATAAAGCCGTCAGTTTCTTATTTATATTTAAATAAGCCGTCAAAATGAGGCAATAGCACTTTTCCAAGCACCACAATCCGCGTATCATCGGCTGTCCATTTATTGACCTATATCATCAATCTCAGCAATGAGCGGATGTGAAAATAATAGAACCTATTTTCTATGCAGATCGGACCTTATCAAATCAGCAATCGCTTAATCCTCGCGCCAATGGCGGGTGTAACCGATCGCCCGTTCCGACAGCTTTGTAAACGTCTCGGTGCAGGTATGGCCGTGTCTGAAATGGTCAGCTCCAATTCATTACTGTGGGGCAGTGAAAAGACTAAACGTCGCGCCAACCATGATGGTGAGACCGATCCACGCTCTGTACAGATTGCCGGCTCTATACCGGAAATGATGGGCGAGGCCGCAAAACACAATGCTGATAACGGCGCGCAAATCATTGACATCAATATGGGTTGCCCGGCTAAGAAAGTTTGTAATGTCATGGCCGGTTCTGCCTTGCTGCAAGACGAAACACTGGTTGGCGAAATACTAGACGCTGTTGTTAAGGCTGTGGATATTCCCGTGACACTTAAAATACGTACAGGTTGGGATGGTGAAAACCGCAACGCCCCGACCATTGCGCGCATTGCCGAAGAATCCGGTATCCAGTCATTGGCGATTCATGGCCGTACCCGCGCCGATGCCTACAAGGGCGATGCCGAATACGACACCATTGCCGATGTGAAAAGCCGTATCGGTATTCCCGTGGTAGCCAATGGTGACATCACAACACCTGAAAAAGCCCGCTTTGTTTTAAATTACACCGGCGCTGATGCCGTGATGATTGGTCGCGCTGCACAAGGTAAACCATGGATTTTTCGCGAGATTGAGCATTTCTTAAATACTGGCGAAAAATTAGCCGAGCCGTCACTTATCGAAATTCGCGAGATTCTGCTTGAACATCTCGCTAACCTCTACGCGTTTTACGGTGAATTCACCGGTGTGCGTGTCGCACGTAAACATATTGCTTGGTACAGCAAGGGGCAGGCACATGGTGCCGAGTTCCGTCGTGCCGTTACCCGTGTTGAATCCAGTGCAGAACAACTTGCTATGGTTCAAGACTTCTTTCATAAACTTATTCAAAAACAAGAAATAGCCGCATGAGTACAACACCAGAAGCCCTACTAGCAGAAGACACTTTTCAAGTTAGCAACGAAAAAAACCATCGCACACTGCGCGAATGCATTGCCACCGCAATGTCGGATTACTTCCACCACCTTGATGGTCATGAGCCAGAAAACCTCTACAACATGGTTTTACAGGAAATGGAAGAACCACTATTAAAAGCAGTACTGGACTACACCCGCAGCAACCAAAGTCGCGCCGCCATTATGCTTGGTTTGAACCGCGGCACGCTGCGCAAGAAGATGAAACAGTACAACCTAGACTAAGCTATTTATTTAAGCATCCCTACACACCTATTTTATATTGAGGTCATCCATGTCTACCATTCGTCGCGCTCTTATCAGTGTTTCTGACAAAACCGGTATTGTTGAATTTGCTCGTGCTCTGGCCAATCAAAACGTCGAAATCCTTTCTACTGGTGGTACGGCAAAAATGCTTGCCGATAATGACATTGCGGTTACCGAAGTCTCTGACTACACCGGTTTCCCGGAAATGATGGATGGCCGCGTTAAAACCTTGCACCCGAAAGTACATGGCGGTCTATTAGGTCGTCGCGGTACGGATGATGCTGTTATGCAAGAACATGACATTCCACCGATTGATATGGTCGTTGTAAATCTTTACCCATTCGCACAAACCATTGCACGTGATGATTGTGATTTACCTATGGCAATCGAAAACATCGATATCGGTGGTCCAACCATGTTGCGTGCGGCTGCCAAGAACCATGCCGCGGTAACCGTGGTCGTTGATGCCAATGATTACGCACGTGTCTTAGATGAAATGAGTAGCAACGGCGGTGCAATTAATGATGCAACCCGTTTTGATCTCGCCGTTAAAACATTTGAACACACCGCACAATATGATGGTGCGATTGCCAACTACCTTGGTGCTATCGGTGACGATGACAAACCAACAGGGTTGCCACGCACATTCAATAGTCAGTACATCAAAGCACAGGAAATGCGCTACGGTGAAAACCCGCATCAATCAGCGGCGTTCTATGTTGAAGCCGGCAGTAAAGAAGCCAGTATTAGCACCGCAACACAGTTACAAGGTAAAGAGCTTTCTTACAACAACATTGGCGATACCGATGCGGCATTAGAATGTGTGAAGCAATTTAGTGATGCGCCAAGTTGTGTCATCGTTAAACACGCCAACCCATGTGGCGTCGCAACAGGTGGTTCTTTATTAGAAGCTTACGATCGTGCTTACAGCACTGATCCTGAATCCGCCTTTGGTGGCATTATTGCCTTCAATGGTGAACTTGATGCACAAACCGCACAAACCATTGTTGACCGTCAATTTGTTGAAGTGATCATCGCTCCCACAGTCTGCGAGGAAGCGCAGACTGTGATTAAAGCGAAAAAGAATGTACGCCTACTCAGCTGTGGTCAATGGCCAACCGAACCGAATAACCGTCTCGACTTTAAGCGCGTTAATGGTGGCTTGTTAGTACAAGATGCCGATTTATTACTGGCTGATGATATTAAGGTCGTCACTAAACGACAACCAACTGAACAAGAAATGCAGGATTTATTATTTAGCTGGAAGGTTGCTAAATACGTTAAATCAAACGCGATCGTTTATGGTCGTGATGGCATGACCATCGGTGTCGGTGCAGGACAAATGAGCCGCATCAACTCAGCGCGTATCGCCGGTATTAAAGCTGAACATGCTGAGCTGGAAGTAAAAGGTTCAGTGATGGCCAGTGATGCCTTCTTCCCTTTCCGTGATGGTTTAGATCAAGCAGCGAGCGTTGGTATCCGTGCCGTGATTCAACCGGGTGGCTCAATGCGTGATGATGAAGTGATTGCCGCAGCAGATGAACATGACATCGCCATGGTCTTTACTGGCATGCGCCACTTCAGACATTAATTATTATTCATCAAGCAAGCTTCTAACTCGCGTTAAAAGCACTTCAACTGTATATGGTTTACTTAGCAGTGTTTTTATATAAGGGCTGTTTTTATCGTAGTCTGCATGATCGCCAATATAGCCGCTTACTAACTGAATTTTTATATCAGGGTATAAGTTCTTAACTTGCTTAGCTAACTCTAAACCACTCGTACCAGGCATGATGACATCACTCACCATAATATCGACCCTATTATGTTCTAGTATCCACAGAGCACTTTCAGCACCCTCAGCACAATAAACATGGTAGCCTTGCTCTTTCAATATGTTCTGACCCAACTCCAGTAATGCAATCTCATCATCAACCAGCAATACAACTTCCGCACCAGTAGTTGGCAAGCTTTTGTCACTATTACTATTCTCTTTGGTATCAGTGTCCACGCCTGTTACCTCACGTGGGAAATACATAGAAAATTCTGTACCTTGGCCGACAACTGAGTCCACTGTAATAGCTCCATGACAGCGTTCCATAAAACCATAAACCTGGCTTAGACCAAGGCCTGTGCCTTGGTCTCCTTTTGTTGTAAAAAACGGATCAAATATTTTACTAACAATTTCTGGCGGCATACCAATGCCTGTATCCACAATAGACAAACGAACATAATCACCCGGTGCCGGCACACCAATATTTTCCGCATCTAGTGCATTCAAATGTGCATTGGAAGTAGCATACGTTACTGCGCCGGTATCAGGCATCGCATGCATTGCATTAATACTTAAGTTTAAAATAACGTCTTCTAAATCACCTTTATCAACCATAATTGGCCAAAGTTCTTCATCGAGTTTCGTTAATGCTTTAATTCTTGCCGTCATTGTTTTACTGAGCATATTAATATCATCATTTAATAGCTGATTAATATTTACTAAAGACTGCTCACTATTGGTTTGTCCTGAGAAGGAAAGTAATTTACGCGTTAATGCGGCACCGCGTTGTCCAGCGATTTGTATTTCTCGAGCAAAATGTGCATTCGCAGAATCATCATCCAGGTTTCTACACAAAATTTCTGCATAACCAATAATTACATTAAGCATGTTATTAAAGTCATGTGACACACCGCCGGTTAATTTCCCGAGTGCATCCATTTTCTGACTACGACGTAACTTTTTCTGTTGTTCTACTTCTTTTGTAATATCAATAATCGTACTCACCCAACCGCGATATTGAGAATCAGACGACATAACAGGTGCACCTGCTAGTAACACCTTTTTAATTCCACCTTTTTTACCGATAATATCAACTTCATATTGATTTAGTGAGTTGTCTGTCAGTTCGTTTTTTGCCGCACTCATCTGTTCCTTACTAGATTGTGTGAGAAAATCATTCATCGACATGCCGATAGCATCATCGGAATGATCCAACTCTAAAATATCCGCACAACTTTGGTTTACAAAGGTGATGACTTCATTTTCATCCAGCTGCCATACTCCCGCCGGACTGTTATTCACTAATTGACTATATCGTTCCTCACTTTTCTCTAACGCTAGTTTATCTTCACTTCGCTCAGTAATGTCGCGACTTACACCAATTAAGCCCAGAATATTTCCATCCGGTCCATAGTAAGGTGTTTTTAATGTTTCAAATAACAAACTACGCCCATCGGCTGCAGGCAACCACTCTTCATTTTGACGCTGCTTGCCCGACGTCAGCATTTCTCTGTCTTTATTTCTAAAGAATTCTGCTTCTTCTTTGGGGAAAAAATCTAAATCGCTTTTTCCTACCCAATCATGTTCTGCTCTACCAAAATAATCCGCAAAGGCTTTATTACAACCCAGATAAACACTATTGTGATCTTTGAAAAAGATTAAATCCGGAACCGAATCTATTAAAGCTCGTAACAATGCCCTCTCTTCATTCAACCTGGCATCTGTTGACTCTTGCAATGCCACACTTTCTTTATATGCCTTATTTGAGCGTAGCGTTATTCTATAATGAATAAAAAACATCAACATAAATACAAATAAAACAATGCTGCCGCCCACTGATAATACTTTCTTAACATTCCAGTAAGGCTCTTCCTCTCCATACCATTTTGTATATAAGTTTTTATACTCATCTGTATGAACAAATTTTTCGAGCTCGTTGTTAAGACTATCTAAAAGTTCTTTATTACCCTTGCTCACCGCCATTGCGCGTTTTACTTCAAAAATACTTTCGCCAACTTTTTTAATTCGATTATCAAGACCTGCACGTCGTGCGGTATACAATGTCCAAGGCAGTGGATAAATAACGGCATCCACATCTGTAGACAACAACCCGAGCAGCATTTTTTCTACACTGTCATAAACAACCGCGGTTGTACCTGGAATGTCTTTGATAAGTCCGATTGAAATATTGCCTTTAACCGTACCTATTTTTTTATTAACAAGGTCATCTGTTTTTGTGATCTGGCTTTCACTATCACGCACAAAAGCATGAACAGGAACGGCTTCAACCGAACGTGTGTAGTCATAATATTTTCGGCGTTTTTCTGAAACACCCAGGTTTGGAATCAAATCTGCCTTGCCATCTATCAGTGCACGAAAAGTGGCTGTCCAGCTTTGCTCAATTTTATACTCAACATTAAAACCAATATGGTCTGCAATATGCGCCAGTACATCTATCGCAAATCCAACAGGTTTACCCTGTTCATCTAGACTGTACTGTGGCGGAACATCGGCAGGCACAGCAACAATCAGTTTTTGACTGCTAGCCTTTTTTATAGCTCTATCCGCTTGTGTTGCCGTACTGATTGCCACTAAAAACAACAATACGGTTACTTTCCAGCTAAGTTGAAAAATAGTAAATATAAATTGTGTAGGTGTATCGCTTTTTTGTCTCAAACCAAAGCATCCATATTATTCAAATATAAAACCGATCCATAAATTTTCGGCTTCTTCCAGCTAACTGCTTCGTTTCAGCTCATTGATCGTTTAGAATTACGGCCTACTACTATAACCCTTACATTTAACGATATTGTTAAATATTTGTAACATTTCATATAGAAAAAGTAGGTATAATATCCATATCTGCCCCAAAATAGAGCGCTCAAAATAGTCATGAATATCCTCGTTGTCGGCGGCGGTGGTCGCGAACATGCTTTGGCTTGGAAACTAGCCCAGTCACCTACAGTTAAAACCGTATTTGTTGCGCCCGGTAATGCCGGTACCGCGCTTGAAACTTGCATCGAGAATGTTGCCATTGGTGTTGAGGCGATTGATGAATTGATAGCCTTTGCTAAAGCGAATGCCGTTGAATTAACCGTAGTTGGCCCTGAAGTGCCTTTGGTACTCGGTATTGTTGACAGTTTTGAGGCTGCTGGCCTGCGTTGTTTTGGCCCTCGCAAGGCGCCTGCGCAGCTTGAAGGTTCCAAGGCCTTCACCAAAGATTTTCTTGCACGTCATGATATTCCAACCGCTTGGTATGAAGTCTTTACCGAAATCGAACCTGCCATTGCCTTTATTGAAGACAAAGGCGCACCTATTGTCATCAAGGCCGATGGCCTTGCCGCAGGCAAAGGTGTGATTGTTGCGCAAGACAATGCCGAAGCCATTGCCGCGGTAAAGGATATGCTGGCAGGCAATGCATTTGGCGAAGCCGGCTCACGTGTCGTCATTGAAGAGTTTCTTGCTGGTGAAGAAGCCAGCTTTATTGTCATGGTCGATGGTGAACATATTCTGCCCATGGCAACGTCCCAAGATCACAAAGCACGAGATGAAGGCGATACCGGCCCCAATACCGGTGGTATGGGTGCTTATTCTCCTGCCCCTGTCGTTACAGCCGAAATTGAACAGCGCATTATGGACGAAGTGATCCGTCCAACCGTTGCGGGACTTGCGAATGAAGACATGCCCTATACCGGTTTCCTCTATGCGGGGATCATGCTCGGCGACGACGGTATCCCTAAAGTACTGGAATACAATTGCCGCTTTGGTGATCCTGAAACCCAACCGATTATGTTGCGTTTGAAATCTGATCTGGTTGAACTTATTAACGCTGCTCTCGATGGCAAACTTGATACGGTTAGCGCCGACTGGGATTCTCGTTCTGCGCTTGGCATTGTGCTTGCGGCAGGTGGTTACCCTAATGACTATCCCAAAGGCGATGTGATTCATGGTCTACCCAGCGAAGATAACGATAACGAAAAGGTTTTTCATGCCGGCACAGCCAGTAAAAATGGAGAAGTAATTACCGCGGGAGGTCGTGTTTTATGTGCCACCGCACTGGGCAATGACGTTGCCGATGCGCAGCAGAAAGCCTATCAATTGGCTAATAAAATCAGCTGGAATGGCCTCTATAAACGCCCTGATATTGGTCACCGTGCCATTAACCGAAATAAATAGGTTTTATTAACTTTACACTATAATTATAGGGTTTCCTGCTTATACCCCTCTAGTAATGGGAATCGTCTTACTGCATCTCTATAAAAATAATCTATGTGCGGATAATAACAAACATAGGCAATGTAAGACATTGCTCACATATTCCCCAAAAAAGATCCTGTAACATTCATTAACAATTAGACCGAGTTTTATACTCGATCTAATTTATAACAATAATAATAGTAAGTCATAACAACGTAATATTTAGTTGGAATAATAAAGTAGTTCTAGTTTAGAAAAGTGACTCCTGGAAGGGATGCGTAGCGGAATTGCGTACTTTGATTGACTTTTTGAGCTAGCAAAAAAAACACATATATTTAGGGAGAAATACCATGAAGTTACGTAGTATAAGTATTGCCTGTGCCTTCGCACTGGCCGCTCCACTCGCTGCTGTCGCAGATGATGATCCCGTTGATATCGGTCAACTATTTACTGGTGACAACCGTGTACAACAATCTGACCTTGCTAACATGTCACGCGACGAAATCCGTCTTGCTGGTATGCGCATGTTCACCAACCCATTCATCGTTGAAGATGGCTTTGGTGATGGTGAAACATTTGATAATGGCTCTACACCTTCTGGCGTACAGGGCGACCGTGGTTCAATTCAAGGTAACCGTACATTCCAACGTATTGGCGGTCTTGACGGTCAAACTTGTTTAGAGTGTCACACAATCATCAGTCGCCGTACTGTACCTATGACATTTGGTATCGGTGGTGTTGGTGGTGTTAACAACACGGTACTTGGTGCCGGTGGTAATACCTTTGTTGATCTTGACCTACAAGGTCGTAGCCAGCTTTCAACATCAGGTGTGACTCCTTCACAAGCAAACATCGATGGCCGTACTATCAACCCTCCATTCATCTTTGGTGCAGGTGGTATCGAGCTACTCGCGAACGAAATGACTGAAGAGCTTCAACACCAACTAGAAGCAGCTGAAGCAGCTGGCGACGGTACTTACCCGCTAAGTGCGAAAGGCGTTAACTTTGGTTCCTTAACTATTGCTGGTGGCGTTATTGATGCTAGCGGTGTTGAAGGTATTGCTAACGTGACTCCAGGTGATGAAGACTTCCTCGTTGTTCAACCTTTCGGTCGTAAGGGTAACGAAAAATCTACTCGTACTTTCGATGTTGGCGCGCTTTCTTTCCACTTCGGTATGGCTGTAGACAATGGCGTTGACCATGATGGTGACGGCGTAACTAACGAAGTTCTAGAAGGCGAACTGTCTGCACTCAGTGTGTTTGTTGGTACAGCACAAACTCCTTTCCAAACTAAGGTTAAGGGCGAAGCTCGCCGTGGTCGTCAGATCATGGAAGACATTGGTTGTACAGAATGTCACATTCCAAAAATGGACACTGATCGCAAAGAACTAGGTTTCCGTTTCCCTGAAATCGCTCATGCGCCATTTGAAAATATCCACACGTCTGTTGATTTGACTGAAAAGCCAATGAGCTTTGAAGAAAACGACAAGGGTGGTATTACAATTGAGCTGTTTGCTGACCTTAAACGTCACTACATGGGTGCAAGCTTAGAAGAATTCAATGGCGACGGTATGTTCACAACCATGCGTCTTTGGGGTGTAGCGGATACAGCACCTTACTTGCATGATGGTCGTGCACTAACTATTCGTGATGCAATTGCTCACCACGGTGGTGTGCCTAACACATTGACTAATCCTACTAGCGTTACTGACGATGGTAGTGAAGCCTTTGTTCCTGTTAGCAACTTCCTTGCTCTGGACTCAAATGATCAAGATGCCGTATTGGCCTTCCTTGATACATTACGTTCAGCACCGGGTACGTTCGATCCATTGTTAAAACTTGCTAAGAAGATCAGCAAGGGTGATGACGGTGATGACGATTAATAGCTAGCTATTAATTAGTATAAGAACGGGAGCTTCGGCTCCCGTTTTTTTTTGCCCTGACCCATCGGAGATGGGTAGGGTACTCCTAATGAAAACCCGAAGGGTGTTCTAGGAGTGGTGAAATTCTAAGCCACGGAAGTTAAGTAGACAGCTAGTAATTTAAAGTTCCACGAGCAAATCGGAGATGGGTAGGGTACTCCTAATGAAAACCCGAAGGGTGTTCTAGGAGTGGTGAAATTCCAAGCCACGGAAGTTAAGTAGACAGCTAGTAATTTAAAGTTCCACGAGCAAATCGGAGATGGGTAGGGTACTCCTAATGAAAACCCGAAGGGTGTTCTAGGAGTGGTGAAATTCCAAGCCACGGAAGTTAAGTAGACAGCTAGTAATTTAAAGTTCCACGAGCAAATCGGAGATGGGTAGGGTACTCCTAATGAAAACCCGAAGGGTGTTCTAGGAGTGGTGAAATTCCAAGCCACAGAAGTTAAGTAGACAGCATGAAAATTACAGCCCTCTCAAATAAATTGGAAATGGTTGCTGGCTCAAAGAAGTCTTTCAGACTTCATTATGAGTACCCTACTCCTTCGGAGTCAGGGCAACTTACAACGAATCCCAAAGGGATTCTGTAAGCGGTGAAATTCTAAGCCATAGAAATTTAAAGATAGCCAGTAACCTAAATCATTACAGGTAAATCAAAGATAGGTAGGTCAGTAACCAGAACTTACAAGATAGATTTAAAGGCAAGCCGCTATTAAGACTCACCATCAGCATTAAGACATTTCTCAATTTCATTAAGTAAATGTTCAACCCGAATAGGCTTGGCAAGAAATTGATAGTTACCTTCACGATTATCAACAATCATTTCCTGATCTTCTGAAATAATGCTGGTCAAAAAGATAATCGGTATAGATTGGGTAGCGATATTTTCGGATAGATAATGTGCCGCCATCCCACCGCTCATATCCGGCATCATCACATCAAGAATAATTAAATCAGGGATTTCCTGCGTGGCAAGGCTAATGCCTTCTTTACCATTTGCTGCTGTGAGTACTTCATATTGACTGCGCGAGAGTAGTTCTTCAAGAAATGCACGAAATGCATCGTCGTCATCCACCACCAGTAATTTAGGCAAACCCATTGTGATGTTTTTCCTTCCTTTTCCAAATATAAGTCGGGACTGATATGGCTATTGATTGCCATTTTTCAAATAAAAACTAAAGTTTCGGTTTCAGTCTCCGATGTACAGAGTGTACAACAAAATGTTTTTTAATTAAATAAACTTAACTCATTGAACTAGATACGGAAATCAGATGAATCAGCGAAACACAATCAGTGCTGTATTAAACAAAAAAGGCTATGAACATGAGGTGTTACCTCAAGCCGCCACCGGGAACCTGATTGATATGGCGAACAGTATTAATGTTCGCTTACAAAATGTCGCTAGAAGTGTACTCCTGTCTGACGGTAACAGTGGCTTATTATTAGCTATTCTACCTGCATCACATTGCCTCGATATCGCAGCACTCGGACGTCAATTACACCGTGAATTTAAACCGGCTGAATCGGCTGCTATTCAACTTATGTTCCCAGGTCATGATGCAGAGCATCTTCCACCTTTCAGTCCAACGACTGCTTTACCCTGTATTATTGATGATAGCCTTGCCGATCAAGACCAAATCTATTTCCCAACAGAGTCAATGCAGTTTGTTCGCATGGTCAACGAAGACTTTTATGACTTATTAGATAACGCATGGCACGGTTTTAAATTCTCATACCCAATGCCTGGGCATAGCGATAAAACTGCTCCTAAACAAGATCTCATTATATTACCGGCTATTCTTGAACAACGACTGACAGCACTGGATGCGCTACCCAGTGTTCCTGAAACAACCCGACAATTACTACGGCTACTCAATAATGACAACGCGCGCGTTAATGAACTTGCCTGCATTATTGAACAAGATCCAATGCTGTCAGCACAATTACTCAAACAAGCTCGTTCTTCTTTATACGGGTTTGGCGGCAGTATAGAGAGTATTCAGACCGCTATATTGCAAATTTTTGGTTATGACACCGCCTTGCACATGGCTATCGGCCTTTCTGCTGCAAAAAGTTTTAAAGGCTCACGATACGGTCGCATCGGCCAAAAGAATATCTACCAAAATGCCGTCCTCGTGTCTGCGCTCAGTGAAGCGCTGGCAAAGAAAATGCCGGTTTCAAAACGCCCGGCAAAAGGCTCAGCACAACTTGCCGGTTTATTGCACAACCTGGGTTACCTATTACTTGCACACCTATTTAGCGATGAGTACGAAGAAATCAACACGCAATTAGGTAACAAAGTAGATGCTTCAGCATGGGATGCCATCAATCTACGCTTTGCTACATCGCCCGAAAGCATAGCGGCATGGCTAATGGAATTTTGGGAAATGCCGGTTTCATTATTAACTGCACAACGTGAACAACGTAATTCTGAATACGCGAAAAAATATGCCAACCAAGCCAACCTGATTTTTATTGCCAATCGTCTGTTACACCAATATGGCTATGGCGATGCGACATCCCATGAGATACCTGTCGATATGTTAGAAAGAATGGGTATCAATGAAGCAACGGCACTTGCCTGTGCTGAACATGTGATGAGCAGTCGTAGCGATCTGCAACACATTGCCGAACAATTAGTCGCCTAGGCTTAGGCCAAGCCTTCCACATTGCCTACCTGCCAATTGGCAAGCCTGTTCAACACTTGACAGCGTATCGCTGCCTTGCAGGCAGGCATGGATATAACCCGCATTAAATACATCACCTGCAGCTCGCGTATCAACAACCTGAATATCAACAGCCGGCACTTCCGAATAAACACCGCCGCCTGATAATGCGAATGCGCCTTGCGCACCCCAGGCACAAATCAACTCAGGGGAATGCCTAAGCTGATTTTGCAATTGGCTAAGAAATGGCTCTGCGGTTTTAAAGCCTTGCGACTCAACAAAATGCTTGGCAAACAAAAGGTGATCCGCACAATCATAAAGCTGTTCAATACCATCACGTGGCTTTTCGATTTCCAGGGATACCGTCACATTAGGATACTGCTGTTTTAATTGCTGCATCACTTTTAACGTGACATCAATATTACGTCCCTCAAAATGCACCCACTCCCATTTTGAAAAATCAATAGCTCGACTATCTTCCTCGAGTAATTCACGTAGATCTCGATAATGGACAATATTACGCGAGGCCGATTCATGGCTAAGTAAAATATGCGAGGCAGGTGATGTTGAATGAGTAATGCGTGGACAAAGAGAATAATCAATATGGTATTTTTCGAGATCAGCACAAATCAAATCAGCAAAACTATCATCAGCAAGTGTACCTAACCAACTACACTTCTCACCTAATTGACTCAGTACTACTAGCGTATTGCTTGCATTACCACCACGCCAAAGATATTGCTGCTCTGCACGAAGTTCACTATCAACATCAGGATATTGTTCGACAACTTGAATCCAATCAAGTGTTGCAACACCAACTCCTAATACGCGTGTCATGAACAATAAACCCAATAGCGAGTTAACTTAAATCGCACCACACTTCTCCAGCTTCAATTTTCGTCAACACGGATGTCAGTTTATCCCCCTGACAAGGCCCGGCAACACAATAGCCATCTTCAATTTGAAATAATGCACCATGCGTTGAACAAACAAAATATTGCTGTGTGTCATCAAGAAATTTATCCGGCAACCATTCGAGGTTAACGCCTGTATGTGGGCATGAATTTTTATAAGAAAATACTTGCTGCCCTTGTCGAACGCAGACAATGTTCACAGCATCAGAATCGAGTACCACTTCAAATCCGCGCGCATCACCATCGATGATGTCTGATAATTTACAAATTTTTTTCATCTATAGTTATTCGGTCATGTGTATTGCCAAACGGCGTTGATGTCCACGACGGCGATGTTCCCACAAATATAAACCCTGCCAAATCCCTAATGCCAACTGACCTTGCATAATAGGCACCGCAATACTCGTTGCAGTTAAAACAGATTTAATATGTGCAGGCATATCATCTGGACCTTCGTCCGTATGCGTATACAAGGGGTCATTCTCAGAAACTAAACGATTCAACCAGTTTTGCAGATCATCCTGCACTGCCGGATCAGCATTCTCTTGAATAATAAGGCTGGCAGACGTGTGTTGCACAAACACGGTACACAGACCACTTTCAATGTTTTCTGTTGCAACGAGCTCATTCACCTTACGAGTAATATCGTAGAGCCCTTGCCCACTTGTTGGAATTGAAAGTAACGTGACCAAAATATAAAACAATTAATCGCGAACCAGGCGAATCCCAATATTATCTAAACGACTGCCTACTGGTAAAAACTTGCGTCGTTTTATATATAAGTCACCACTCGGTGTATTAAACGCGCCACCACGAATAGATCGTGAACTACAATCACCACGTAACCATGCGGAGCCATCATTACGCGCACCTTTGTAGTTTTTATTCTTACAATCTTCTGTCCACTCCATGACATTACCAATCATGTCATGCAAGCCAAATGCGTTTGCAGAAAATGAACCAACCGGTGCTGTACTGACACTATCCCATTTACTACCACAATCAAAACAATTTGCTTTGTTCTTGCTTAATACATTACCCCAAGTATAAATACTTAAGCTCTGTGCAAGTGCGGCATATTCCCATTCGGACTCTGTTGGCAGACGATAATTTTTTCCTGTTTGCTTTGCTATCCACTGTGCATATTTTTTCGCATCTTCCCAACTGACACTGGTCACGGGTTGATTCGATTTTTTACCCGCAACAGATGCATTACGCTTAAGACCTGTTGATTGAAGAAATTGCTTATATTCTTTCACAGTGACTTCATAACGACTCATGGCAAACGCTTTTAGTGTCACCTTATGTTGTGGTCGCTCAGTAAACTCAACTGATGATGATGGGCTACCCATTTTGTAACTACCAGCAGGAATAAGAGACATTTCCGGCCCTCTGCCACCCACTTTCATTCGGTCTTTCACGTATTTCACTTTAAACGGTTTTACAACCGGCTCTGCTTTCTTAGGCACCACCTTGATGGGATCTGCTTTCTTAACAGCAACAGGTTCAATCACCTTTTCAACTGGCTTGACTGTTTCTTTTACTATCGCCTCATTAGGTGTTGCTACGGGCGTATCAGTCTCTGTTGCAACAGAGACATCATCTCCACCCATAGAGACAGCCACAATAACACCGACAACAACTAGCGCTGCAATCCCGCCACCTGCGAACAATAACTTTTTGTTACGTTTACGCTCAGGAATAAACTGCGATTCAATAACCTGTTCGGTAAACTGCGATGAAAAGACTGATTCAACATCATCAACGGTTTCATTAACAAGCCGCTCTATATCATCTTGCTCATCTGCTTCATGAACAAAACTGGATGGCACAACAACAAAGTCATCGTCACCCTTAGATGAATCGCCACCTAGAATAATTAAACCACTGTCATCATCTTGCTCGCCTTCCAATGAAGGGATCTCGGCAATAATCATGTCATCCATATCATTAGCGTCATCACTAACATCGGACATTAAAGGCACTGAAGGTGATGACGGTACGGAGACACGTTTTTCTTCTTTTACACCCGCAGTTTTCTTTAATTCCTCAGCCTCTGCTTTCATTCGGCTGATAACATCATCTGAACGTTGTTGTGCTTGCTCGGCTTCCTCTTTCATTCGCAATGCATCTTGTTCAGCTTGTTTCGTTGCAAGCTGCGCCTCTTCGGTTAACCGTGCTGATTCTGCCTCTGCTTGCTCACGCGCCTGCTCTGCCGTTTCTTTTACTTGCTTCGCTTCGTCTTCTACCTTAACCCGTGTTTCTTCTGCACTATCAATAATCTTTTGTGCTTCAGCGACCGCCTGCTCACGTGCCAATTCTGTTTCTTTTCGTACATCAGCGGCATTTTTATCCGCTTCTACTCTTGCCTTCTCTGCTTCATCACGCATCCGACATGCTGACTCAGCTTCAATGCGTGCGGCTTCGGCTTCGGCCTCTAGCTGTGCAACAGATTCCGCATTTTCATTCTGAATATCTAAGCGTACTTTTTCGACTTCTGCTGTTAAGCGTGCAGCCTCTTCCTCTGCTTTAAATCTAGCCGCTTCAGCATCCGCTTTAATACGTGTGGCTTCTTCCTCTGCTTTCAGTCTTGTTGTTTCTGCATCTGCTTGACGGCGATTCATTTCTTCTTCAATTTCGCGCCGAGATGCTTCTGCTTCCATTTTAATTCGATTTGCTTCTTCTTCTGCAGATAAACGGTTTGCTTCCATTTCCTGCATTTTTTGCTGTTCTTCTTCTGCGTGCAAACGAACTTGTTTGGCCTCTGCCTTTAATAACATGACTTCTTGTTCCGCTTTAAGGCGCGCCGCCTCTTGTGAGGACAAGAACGTGGCATGTTCAGCCTCGGCCTGTAGTCGTTCACCTTCTGCTTCGGCAATTAACTGTGCAGCTTGTTGTTCGGCCTCAAACTTCGCTTGTTCAGCTTCGGCAACAATCTTTGAAGCCATTTGTTCTGAATGCAATCTTGCTTCTTCACGCACCCGTGCAGCTTCTTCTTTAAAGCGCAGCGCTTCGGCTTCGGCTTTTTCTTGAGCTTGTTTTTGCTTTTGTTGTAATTGACTAATTTCTTGCTCAGCTTTTTCTTTCTCAGCGCTTGCTTCATCACGAATGCGTTTTGCATCTTGCTCTGCTGCTATACGCGCCGCGTTCGCTTCTTGCTTTAATTTGATCGACTGTTGTTCTGACTCAATACGTGCGGCATCAATTTGCTTGCGAACTGATTCTGCTTGTTCAGCGGCTTGTTTTTCTGAATCTTTGCGCTGCTTACGCAATGCAGCTAATTCCGCCTCTGCTTTTTGACGCGACTGTTCACGCTCTTTTTCAAGTTTCTTAACTTCTTTTTCTGCTTTAATTTGTGCCGCTTCTGCTTCTTTCTTTATTTGTGCTGCATCGGCTTCAACGTCTTTACGTTTTTTGATTTCTTCTTCCGCTTTGCGCACAGCAAGCTCTTGGTCTTGCTTCATTTTCTCAACGGCGGCTTCTGCTTTTAGGCGTTTGCGTGTTTCTTTCTCTGCCATTTCTTTGGCATCTTTTTGTGCTTGTTTTAGTTTTGCTAATTCGTCTTCAACTTGCGCGCGACGCACACTTTCATCATCGGCTCGTTGTTCTGCCTCTTGCTGTGCTTGTGAAGAAACAGCCGGTGTATTTTTTGCGTCAGCGACTGTTGCTGGATTTAGTTCAACAACATTATCCGCATCTTTATTTTCTTCTGCTTTTTCTGCTTTGGGCGTTGCAGCCGGTATTGCTTTCTTTTCTTCAGTATAACCACCCGCCAATACATACGCTTTTAAACCACGTTGTGTTAACAAGAAGGCGGCAACAGAACTTCGCTTGCCACTATCACAATAGGTAATGTATTTACGGGTATCTTTTAGCCGATCAGCTTTGCTGCGTAACAATGACAACGGTAAATTATGACTTCCCTCAATACAGCTTTTCGCGTGCTCATTTGGTGTTCGCACATCCAGCCAGACACCACCGTCATTGACTAATTCTTCAGCCTCATCAAACGTTAACCATTTAATTAATGGTTGCTTCATTAATTCTTCAAAATCTTTTTGTGCCAACCGCATCATGATGCCGTCGGACAACATCACCACCGATGCATTACGTGGGTTATCAGAAATCAGTGCCTCTTCGCCAAACGAATCACCAGGGCCTAATTCAGCAACTACCTTCGAGTGACCCTTTTCCTCCACAACGACTTTGCAGCGCCCACGCCGAATCATGTAGTAGTAGTCACCTTTCTCGCCTTGGTTAATAACCGGCACACCCGCTTTCACTGCGTGTTCTTCCATATACATGAACAAGGCTTGGATGCTTTCAGCGGGAAGACTACTGAACGCTTCAGACTGCAACATCTGCGTCATCCAGTCATTTTCATCTTCTTCCAGAATTTCACTGACTTCATAGGCATCGCCCTTGTCACCATCGGCTGTCAACAAGGTGTCGAGTAAACGCGTATCAATACGAATAAAACTCACCGCTGTTTTGGCAACCGCGCTCAGTTGTCGGGGGATATGATGGGCTAATGGGTAGCGTGAGTGCTCCGTGCCGCCAATGACGGTGTCAGCCACACTCTTGCCGGACATCATGACCACCTTTCCGGCTAATAGGTAGATGGCGCGTGAATCCACATCACCTTCACGAAATAGAGGCTCGCCTGCCTTTATTTCTTCAATATGTGTATTTGCTTGTAGATCGGAGAATTTCTCTTCAGATAAGGCGCTGATCGGCACTAATGTCCGTAATACACTGCTCAGCTCTTCATTTTGCTTCACTGCACCCATAATTTCCTTTCACACCTTAATCT
>Ga0316207_10002530_pt1 | contig 18564 bp, 18 predicted proteins | sample 6weekpyrite_MG_FD_204943 | JGI IMG/M metagenome (GOLD analysis project Ga0316207, IMG submission 204943) | Microbial mat bacterial communities from mineral coupon in-situ incubated in ocean water Damariscotta River, Maine, United States -... | ecosystem: Environmental > Aquatic > Marine >...
GAACACCCAGGTCTTCTGGTTGCTGGTAATAATGTGTGTCGGGATAGAAAAGCAGACCGGTCAGATTGGAACAGGCACTGACTGACAATGTTATAAACATCAGCGCTAGACTCCTCAAAAATGCATAGCCGGTATGGGTTTTGATATTAGGCATAAGCGTATTGCTCGTCAAAAATAATACATGGCCGCTAGCGAGCCGTTATATTCATATCGCGTCGTGTTATTTTCAGGTTGGCGGTATTGCTGATAGCCGGTATTGATTCTGATTTGCCAGTGTGGGCTCACGCGCCGCGATATACCCAATTTAATGCTCTGCTGTTTAAATTTAGCGCCGGCCAGTTCAAATTGCTGATGTAATTCAAGATTGGCGCTCCAGCGGTCGCGTTGTATTAGCCAGCCCAGTCGGGGGCCTGTTGCAACACGGTAGCCTTTGCGAATGTCGTTATCGGCGTTTAACTCGCCTTCCCATAAGGCGTAAAACTGTTGCTCGAAATGGGAATAACTTACGCCAGCGCCGCTAGAAAGGTAGGCCATCAGCTCATTTGGTTGACTATTGGGTCGTTTAAACCCGGTTGATACTCGCCAGGAAATCGGCGTCAACATTGCATTTCGAGGGCTCAGCGAGGCAATGTCTATCAACCTGATTGCTTGCAGACGGGTAGCGTCACCTCCTTGGGCATAGGTGTGTCGAAGTTGTGCATGAAACATTTCCAGACGTGCACCTCGAATATAGCCCGGCGCTGTATCGAGGAAGTCGTGATAGGCCATGCGTAGTCCGATTTGCAGATAGTCGTTGTCACCATCGTTGCCGATTCGTGACTCTAGTCGTCGAGAGCGATGGCCTTCATCATCTCTAAATGAAGGTTTTGGAACGGCGGCAAACACCTGTTGTTCGGGGAGTTTGCTGCGCGTTGACAGCAGCTCAATTGAACGTTTTCTAATTCTCGATGATAGCTGTTTTTTGCGCACGGCTAAATAGCGGCTGTACTGGTAGGCCAGTTCGAGCACTTGTGCCTGTTGGCCAGAGGGTAGACTTGCAAGCGCCTTGTCTATTGAGGTCTCTGAAAGAACCAGCTGTTTGGCGCTTATGATCAAGTCAGGATCGAGCTGAGACAGCATGTTATTCATGTTTGTCAGGGTAGAGGCTCGAAATCGGGTCTGGCTGACAATGTCTGCCTGTCCGATAACGCGGACTGTGTCGGCCGGGATCGCGGTCAGGTAAAATTGGTCAGCAAAGTTAAAACGCGGGCTAGCCGCATCGAGGAGCGTCAGCAAATGATAAGAGCAGTTTTCGGTAAAAAAATAGTAGTCAAAATGGGCGTCTTTCACTTCCCAAATATGGCGAATAAACTGATCGACTTCTGTTTGACTCAGGCTGAGCTCATATTCCCAAACATCGCGTGATTCCAGAAAACTGTATTCTTTCACTTTCTGATAATAGGGAAGGAGTGAAAACACGCCCGGGTAACCGCCCGACAGTCCTTTGTAGGTAAATACCAGCTCGTTGTCGTTGGGGTCGGCATTGGCTGCGTAGTTAACACTGAAGTCCAGCAGCGGGTTGTGCCCGGATTTCCGGTCAATTCGTATCAGGGTATGACCAAACATCGATGAAGGGCTGTTTAAATAAGCCGCCGGAAAAACCATCGTCAAACCCTTACCGTCGATTTGTTTGAACCACTGTTCGAACTTTTCGCAACGCTGTTCTGGAAAGCGCTTTGGACCTAAGGCACTACTTAACCAATGGAAACGAGCGGGGAAGCGGCATTGCTCAGTCGGGTTGGTTTCAAATGCTTGAACCGTTGCCTGTAACTCTGCATAGGCATCTGTCTTGCCGTTCATGGACAAGAAAAATGTCGGGTCGTCGACCTGACTTTCATAGCGGCTGAAGAGTCCGGCCTGGTGATAATGAAGCAAGTGCAGCCACTGTGGCCGTTTTGACAGTTCAGATAGCTCTTGTTTGGGAGGGTTGGCAGCCCAGGCAGAACGAAAGGCTAAGCCCAGAGAGATGGCTAAAAAAACAAAAATGATTGGGCGCGACATCATGTCGAATATCTTTTAAGCAACGTACCGGGAACCAATGTGTCTGAAAACCAAAGTGTCGGAAACTAAAAAAGGGTGCGATAGTCGCACCCTTCGGTTTATCTCTTGGGGTGATTAACCAAGATATTTAGCCAGTGTTTCGTTTTGCCTCATAACATCAACTAACGCGGTGTAAACATTGCCCGATGTGGTTTCGATTGATGTAAAAATTTGATCGAAGTTATGCTTGAGTGCGGTCTTGAAATTAGCCTGATCGAGCGCATTGATGCCGATCAGCTCGGCTAAGGCCGAAATCGTTTCTCCTTCGCCTGTGGCGCTTTCAGCGGCCAATTGATCCAGATTGTTATCAATGAATATTGCAATGCCATGTTTTAGCGGGCCATTTGCATCCTGGCAGCCCAGCGTGCCAGATGTCATTGCGAATGTTTGACTGCCTGATTGATTGGTTGTTGCAGCCAATACGTGTTCATGCCATTCATCCGCGCCTCGGAAAATAACCTCGGTTCCCAGCCCGCAACCTGCAGGCCCGTGGCCGCCTGCCGCCATCGCCGTAAACGGTGCAGAAACGATAAAAGCACTTACGATTAGTTTTTTCATTGGAATTCCTTGAATGGGTTGTTGTGTTAAATATTGTATGTAACTCAGCCGGATTATAAGCAAGGATTTGAAAAAGGCAAAGGCTTCCTGTCTTAATAACTGACTGCTAATTAAGTCTTACCCGGTTTGGCTGATATGCTCGATATCATCAATGACATCGTCTCTGATTTCATTGTAATCAGGCTCACTTATTCCCAGGTAATACATGACTTGCTCTTCCGCCCAGCGCCAGTCGTTTGACGGTCGGAATCGTCGGTGTTCATTAATGATGTTATCGGCCATTTTGAACAGGCAAAATAGTATCTTGAATTCCTCTGAGCAGCTTACATCCTGTAGGACGGTTGGGTCGTGATGCCTGAGGATGAGCTCACAAATAATGTCGGGCAGGTTCCACGAAGTCCCAACGAAATAGCCCACTACGGTATGATTGGTGTCATGACATTCTTCTTCAATATCCGTCACCTGTCGGTCGGGTGTGTTGTTGGCGGTGACCAAGGTCTCCTTATAATTTTGATATTTCATCGCCAATAAAGGAATGCCGCAGTCGCGAAACAGCCCGCCGGAGTACACGTACTCTGGTGGAATTTTCAAATTCAGGCGTTGTTGTAAAAACACCATCACATTGGCGACTTCAGTGGAGGAGTCCCAGAATCGCTCAAGCGAAATGCAGGCCTTTCCGGAAAGCTTGTTGCGCAATTCGAAGAAAGAGACCAGATTGATAATATTATCCATGCCCAGCAGCATCACGCTTTGCTGGATATCGGTCACGGTTCGATTCAGACCGAATACCGGAGAATTGATGGTTTTCAACACGCAGGCGGCCAAACTAATATCCAGAGAGATGATCTGTCCGAATTTATGTATGTCGGGCTCTCTAGCCGTTTGTTCCTGGTGCAGAGCGTGTAGAATTTCGGGGCGCGCAGGTATTTGATAACTGCTAATAATTTCGGTGGCTTTTTCTTTGTCGATTTTGATCATGTGCTACGGCTGTTTTGATGTGGAGTGTAAGGCAAGTTTAAGCAAGTTCGGATGATAAAGGTAGGCGCTGCCGCCACGCAAACGCCACCTTACTGGTTTTTTCTCAGAACAAGTCTTCAATAGACAGATACCGTTCACCGGTATCATAACTGAATATCACCACCCGGCTTCCAGCAAGCATGTCGTTTTGCTTTTGCCTGACGGCGGCCAGCGTCGCGCCTGATGAAATGCCGACAAAAATGCCTTCTTTCAAGGCGCATTGACGTGCCATTTCAAAGGAATCTGCTTCGCTGACAGCTAGCGTTCCTGCCAGTATATCGGTGTTCATTATCGCGGGGATAAACCCTGCGCCAATGCCTTGCAGGCGGTGCAGGCCTTTTTCCCCACCGCTGATAACCGGAGATTTTTCAGGTTCAACGGCGTAGGTTTTCATTGACGGAAATGCCTCGGTGAGCACTTCTGCGCAGCCACTAATATGGCCGCCGGTACCCACGCCCGTAATCAGGTAATCGACGCCCTCCGGGAAGTCTGTGAGAATCTCTTGCGCTGTGGTTTCACGGTGGATCGCGACGTTAGCACGGTTCTCGAATTGCTGTGGCATCCAGCTATTACTGTTTTCGGCAATGAGTTGTTTGGCTTTTTCAATCGCGCCATTCATGCCTTTTTCTTTGGGAGTCAGCACCAACTCTGCGCCTAGAGCCTTCATGTACTTTCTGCGCTCGACTGACATTGATTCGGGCATGGTGAGTATCAGCCGGTAGCCTCTGACCGCCGCCACCTGAGCCAGCGCAATCCCTGTGTTGCCAGAAGTCGGTTCGATAATAACAGTCTCCTGATTAATTAGCCCTCTCTGTTCGGCATCATCAATCATTGCCAGGCCGATGCGATCCTTGATGCTACTGCCGGGGTTAAAACGTTCAATTTTCATCCAGACTTCGATGTCATTTCGAAATAAATGGTTGATACGGACATGGGGGGTGTTACCGATGGTTTGCAAAATATTGTCGTATTTCATGATGACATCCTTAAAGTGTTTTTATACACGAAAAATATACACTAAATTTGATCCCGATTGTGGAACATTTTGCTATAGTCGCGGTCTTTGTATCGCGTATTACTTAAATCCTGCAATCGAATCACAGAAAGAAGCGGCATCCCTTGTAGGATCCAGGTATTAATTATTTCACAGCATCAGGAAATTACCATGTTGGACACCCGGCCGTTGCTAATGGCATCGGATTTTCCCAAGTTGAAACGCGCCAGGCTGGAAACGCTACAGTTAAATTTAGGGTATTTATGTAATTTGAGCTGTACCCATTGCCATGTTAATGCCGGTCCGGCACGCAAGGAACTAATGAAGCGGGATATCGTTGATATGGTGTTGGATTTTATTGATCGACAACGCATAAAAACCATCGATTTGACCGGCGGCGCACCGGAAATGAACCCGCATTTTCGTTATTTGGTTGAACAGGCACGTGCGCGCGATGTGCATGTGATGGATCGCTGCAATTTGTCTATCTTACAGATGGCGGGCTATGAAGATCTAGCCCGTTTTCTGGCACAGCATGAAGTTGAGATTGTGGCGTCTTTACCCTGTTATACCCAGTCAAACGTCGATAAACAACGTGGTAAGGGTGTGTTTGATGATAGTGTGAGTGCATTGAGAAAGCTTAATGACGTCGGTTACGGCACGGGTCATGAAAACCGTAAGCTCAGCTTGGTTTATAACCCGGTCGGGCCATTTTTACCGCCACCTCAGGGGCCCTTGGAGGCAGACTATAAGCGTGAGTTGGCCAGTCATTTTGATATTCACTTTGACCAGCTGTTCACGATCACCAATATGCCCATTAGTCGCTTCGGTGCGGTATTACTGTCAAAAGGGGAGTTTGATCAGTATATGGACTTGCTTAAAGCGTCCTATTGCGCCGACAACCTGAAATCGGTGATGTGCCGTACCATGATCAGCGTTGATTGGCAGGGCTATGTGTATGATTGCGACTTTAATCAGATGTTAGCGGTGCCAATGCAGCATCACGAATCGAGTCGCTTCGCGAATGTGATCACCACCGATTCGCAGCGAGTTCATCTGTCGCATTTATTGGAAAGTGATTTGAATGGCAAGGGCATTGCGGTGGCCGATCATTGCTACGGCTGTACCGCAGGTCAGGGTAGCAGTTGTGGTGGCGCGCTTGAGTAAACCTGTTCTCAGCGTGATCGTTCCCACTTTGAATGAAGGTGACAGAATTGCATCATTTGTGATGGCTTTACAATCCTTACGATCTGCTGGCAATGAAATTATTATTGTGGACGGCGGCAGCACTGATGACTCAATACAGACTCTGGTGTCATTGTGTGATGCCGGAAATATGACCCGGCTGATTCATTGTGCCAAAGGTCGTGCCCGACAAATGAATGAAGGTGCTCGGTTCGCGACCGGGCAGGTGTTATTGTTTCTACATGCAGATACTCGCTTACCAGACTCAGCGCTGGCTGAGCTGACAGACTTCTGCAACCGCTCTGCTAACTGGGGGCGGTTCAACGTCAGGCTCGATAACTCGGGTTGGCCCTACAAAATGATTGCCTGGTTCATCAATCATCGCTCCCGCATAACGGGTATCGCAACCGGCGATCAAGCAATTTTTGTCAAGCGTGATGTCTTTAAACACTTAGGCGGGTACACAGATCAACCCTTGATGGAAGATATCGACCTGAGTGTACGACTGAAAAAAACATCCTCGCCAATGTGTCTCTCCTCAAAGGTTGTTAGCTCGGCACGCAAGTGGCAGCAACACGGCATCGCTCAGACGATATGGCTGATGTGGCGCTTGCGGGCATTGTACGCACTTGGTGTGAGTCCGGAGGTCTTGGTTAAGCAGTATTATCGGTCTTAAATCCGTCCTTTTTGTTCGGCCTGTTTTATTTTTATAAACTATACTGACTGAAAAATTTATAAGAAGCAGTTCGTGCCTATGATGAATAAAGCTATTCGGGTGTTGATATTGGTCTGTTTGTGCCCGCTTAATTTTGCCCCTCAACTTATGGCTTCTGAAAAAAATGCGGCTGAAAAAGAAGCTTTGCGAATTCTGACTTGGGAAGGCTATGTCTCGAATGAAGAGTTGGCAGAAGTTAATCAACTTCTTGAAGCGCAGGGGTACGCCTATGAAGCGCAGGTGATTGAGCCGTATGCTGAAGGTGCGGAACAGATGTTTGACCTTATTCGCAGCAATAAAACCGATATTACCTTCCTGACGCTGTTCTTTATCAAGATGGAAAATGAGCAAACCTCTAAATTGTTGCAGACGATCAATGTGGATTCGCCACGTTTGAGCAACTATCAAGACCTTCTTTCGGATTTAACCTATCTTCCGATGGGTTTAAATCAGGACGGTGAACCTCTATACATTCCCTGGGGCGGGGGTACGTACGGCTTTTATGTCGATCGTAACAAAGTATCAGAACCGGACACGCCAAAATCGGTGAAAGAATTATGGTTACCAAAATGGTCTGGCAAATTCTCGCTCAATCAAAGTCAGGAGTGGTATAACATTGGCCTATCGTTAATGAGCATGGGGGACTCGCCGTTCCTTCTTCATGAGCTGGCCAAGGCAGACGACAGAGAAAAAATAATGGCGACGATTGGTGCTGAAAGCGATCTGCAAACAAGGTTAACAAATTTGTACGCCAATGCAGGGCATTTTTGGAGGGCTTCTCCTGACTTCGGTAAGGGTTTATTGATTGTTAGTTGCTGGGGGCCGGAGGTTTCTCGTGAGAATAACGCGGGTGGCAACTGGCAGCGGATTGCCTTTAAAGAGGGCGAGATGGTTTGGTTGGATACCATTAATTTTGTTAAAGAACTGGAAGGTAAAAAGCTCGAAGCGGCTGAGATCTTCGCTAATTACTTTATCGGCAAGAAAGTGCAAGACAGGGTGAGCCGTGAGTTGTCAATGGCAGCAGCCTCCTCGAAAGCCGTGATCAACAAAGATCTTGGCGACCCGCGAACGCTGTTTGATACAAAAATGTTTGTGCCACCTTACGACAATATTTCCTACAGCATCATGAAGCGGATGGCAGATAAGGCGAGCAAGGCCGCTCACAACTTGCCCTGATAGCCATTCAATCTTTGTACCAATGCTTTGAATAGTTTTGGGTTCGCCACCACCAGCTTGTCTTCCCCTTCGCTGAAAAGTCTTCCGTTTAAGGTTCCGCACAGAACCCCGGCTTCCTGACACAGTAGCAATGACGCATCCAGTGACTGATAGTCTACCTTTGTCAGTACCGCTGCCTCAATTTGCCCTGAAGCCACCATTGCAATATCAAGCGCATCACAGCCGTTAATCATTGTTTGATAGACGCTACTCGTCAGTTCCGTCATAAAGTCGGTGATTACATGGGGTGTTGTGTGATTTGAAAACTGATTCCAGGTGTTGGTTGCCACCAAAGCGGTATTCAGATTTTTAGCGGACGAACAGCGGATTCTGCGGCCATTAAGGGCGGCGCCGCCGCCTCGGCTGGCAGTAAACTCTTCGCCACTAAAAGGGTTGGCCAGCAATACGTCTTGTGTTTTTCCTTGATGTTTATGAACAACAGAGTAAGCGCAGGAAGGCAGCTTTCTTAACAGATGGCCAGGGTTGTGGATGCTGTTGATATGCCAGCTATCCTCTTTAACATCCGCAAGGGTTTCGCCAGGTTCGACCAGATAGTGCGTTGGGTGTGATTTTTTGATGTTATCGAAAAAATTCTGGAAGATCGTACTTTCCAGGTGACTCAACATTTTTTCGCTGGCATGCGCATCTGACTGGGCCGGGTCCTGTTTGTCAAGCAACTGATTGATATATTCACTGCTTTGTCGAGATGCCCTTAAGGCAATATTGAGTATCGGTTGCATGCGAGTCATTTTTCCCGGAGTTAGACAGGCGCGCATCATAGCAAAAAAAAGCGCGATGGTAAGTAGAGTTTTAATCTGTCCTCAAAGGGCGTTACACTTGCCAGTCAATAAACGCTGACGGAAATAATCCTTGAATAATACTATTGAGCCACGGAGACGTCCGGCACAGGAGCGCAGCAAGAAGCGTGTTGATGCGATCCTGAATGCGGCGAAATCACTGATTACTGAAAAAGGCTGTGCGCGACTGAAGATTCATGACATTGCATCGCGGGCTGATGTGACACCGGCCTCTATCTATCAATACTTCCCCAATAAAAATGCGATTACAATGGCTTTGGCAGAAGCTACCTTTGGCGCGACGTATGAGATACTGGCTGAGAGCTTGCCTGTTATGTCAAGCAAACAAGAGATGTACCAGGTTCTTAGGGGTCTGGTCGAGCAGTATTATCAAGCGTATTTAAATGATCCTGCCATGCTGGATGTCTGGGTGAGTATCTCGGCAGACAAATCAATGCATGAGTTTGATTTACAGGATAGCCGCCGAACTGCGGATCTGATTTATCAATGTATGAAACAATTTTATCCCGAGTCACAGTGGGAGCGTATTTCCAAAACCAGCTTTTTGCTCGCGCATTTGTCTGGTTCGGCGGTCAGAATGGCGCTATCGGTCGGGCCCGAAGAAGGGCGAGCGTTGATGGATGCCTTCCTGAGTTTAATTAGTCCGACATCATTGGATGATGTACTAGGCTATAAGCAGAAGAGCCAGAAATAAAAACGGCTCAGAATATTAAGAGGCCATTAGATTGCAAGACAAAGAGCAGTTGCTGCGCGATTCAGTGAAAATTGTGTTGATGCGCACCACGCATCCGGGGAATATCGGTGCCGTTGCGCGTGCAATGAAGAACATGGGGTTTAGGCGCTTGTGTCTGGTTGAGCCTTTGAGTTTGAATGAAACAGATGATTTTCCATGTTTTGAAGCCACCAGGCGAGCCTCGGGTGCTGTTGATTTGTTGAAAAGTGCTGAGACGGTAGAGACCCTTGATCAGGCGCTAGCCGGTTGTCATTTGGTTGTTGGTGCGAGTGCGCGCAGCCGCAAAATGGTTTGGCCATTGATGAATCCTCGTGATTGCGCTGCGCTGGTGCTGGACCGAGTCGTACACGCTAAGTCGGAGGCACCGGTGCAGGTCGCCCTGTTATTTGGTCAGGAATCCAGCGGGCTGAGCAATGAAGAGCTTCAGCGTTGCCACTACCATGTTAATGTGCCTGCAGACCCCGCGTTTTCTTCACTTAATCTGGCGATGGCGGTTCAGGTCATTTGTTATGAGTTAAGAATGTGTTTGTTGCTTGATAATTCGGCTTCTAACGCCAATGAAGTGCTTAGTCCTGCGCTAGGGGCTGCGTTAAGCTCGGCTGTGACATCGACCAGTGATAGTTGGGACGAGCCGCTCGCAACGGTTGCAGAGGTTGAAGGGTTTTTTAAGCATTTAGAAAAGACGCTGATTCATATTGGATTTTATGACCCTGCAAACCCCGGAATGTTGACCACGCGCTTGCGGCGCTTATTTCAACGAACGCATCTGGACAAAATGGAAGTGAATATACTGCGCGGTATTTTGACTGCGATGCAAAAACAAGGTGATCAGGTTGAAAAAACCGTTGAGCGATAATGTCTACGACGCGACCATGTTTTCAGATTAGATTTTCAGGTTCTATTTTCAGGTTCTATTTTCAGGTTCTATTTTCAGGTTCAAAGGTAAGCAGATGTTTGAAGGTGTAAAAGACGATATTAAAAGCGTGTTTGATCGTGATCCGGCGGCCAGAACAACATTTGAGGTGTTAACCAATTATCCTGGTTTGCACGCATTGTTACTGCATCGTCTGGCGCACAAATTGTGGCGAAAGAATTTTCGTTGGCTGGGGCGTTCGTTATCGACGTTTAGTCGTTGGTTAACGGGAATAGAAATTCACCCTGGGGCGGTCATTGGTCGGCGTTTCTTTATCGATCATGGTATGGGGGTGGTGATCGGGGAAACTGCAGTTATTGGCGATGATGTCACCCTATATCAAGGGGTTACGCTCGGCGGTACCAGCTGGAATAAAGGCAAGCGTCACCCAACGCTTGGACATGGCGTTGTGGTGGGTGCTGGTGCAAAAGTGCTTGGGCCTTTTGAAGTGGGCGAGAATGCAAAGATTGGCTCCAATGCTGTGGTAACCAAAGCCGTGCCGCCAGAAGCGACTGTCGTGGGTATTCCTGGCCGAATTATCTTACGGACGGTGACCGATAAAAAAGTGGCCGTTGATGATTCAAAAAGAAAAATAATGGCCGAAAACTTTGGCTTCGATGCCTATGGTTTGAGTGAAGAAATGCCAGACCCGGTCGCGCGTTCAATCAGAAGTATGCTGGATCATATGCATATGGTGGATGGGCGCATGAATTCTATGTGCAAAGCGATCAAAAAACTCGACAGTTCCTATAACAAAGAAGATGTTCCTCATATTAACGAAGATGAAATCGATTGCTTTAAAGAAACAAATTAGAGCGGTATGAATAGTTGATTAAAATACTAGGGTAATAGATAATTTCATTCCCTATTCTCAACACCGTTATTGATAATGCGATTGACAACAAAAGGTAGATACGCCGTCACTGCAATGCTTGATTTAGCATTGAACGCCTGTCATGGTCCGGTCACGCTGGCCGATATTTCCAAACGGCAAGATATTTCGCTGTCCTATCTGGAGCAATTGTTCTCCAAACTCAAGCAGCAACAGCTGGTCAAAAGTATTCGTGGGCCAGGTGGCGGTTACCAGCTTGGGTTTGCAGATACTGTGATCTCCATTGCAGACATTGTGGATGCGGTAAACGAGTCGATCGATACCACGCGTTGTCACGAAAAAGGTGATTGCCAGAAGGGCGAAAAATGCCTTACCCATCACCTTTGGCTGGATTTGAGTCATCAAATTCATGATTTTCTCAATCGGATAACCTTGAGTGATTTAATGCAAAAACGCGATGTTCAAATAACGGCATTAAGGCAGCAGCAGAAAACGAAGATTATTGAATCCTTGGCGCCGGGCATATAACACGTGCAGACACCCATCTATCTGGACTATGCAGCCACGACTCCGGTTGATCCTCGCGTTGCAGAAAAGCTGATGCAACATTTGACGCTGGATGGCATTTTTGCGAATCCCGCCTCGCGCTCGCATTTGTTCGGTTGGCAGGCGGAGGCCGCCGTCGAACATGCTCGCAAACAGGTCGCTAAGTTGCTCAATGCCGATACGCGCGAAATCGTCTGGACATCAGGCGCAACGGAGGCTGACAATCTGGCCATAAAAGGCGTTGCCGAAGCACGACAGGGTAGAGGGCGCCATATCATCAGCGCATTGTCAGAGCATAAAGCGGTCATCGACAGCCTACTGTATCTGGAACAAAAAGGGTTTGAGGTCAGTTGGCTGTCACCCCGTGCAAGTGGCGAAGTTGCAGTCGAAGATGTTAAAGATGCGATTCGGGAAGACACTATTTTGATCTCTCTGATGCACGTCAATAACGAGACTGGCGCCATCAATGATGTTTATGAAATCGCGCGTTTGGCTAAACAGTATGACATTCTGTTTCACATCGATGCGGCGCAAAGCGCGGGTAAACTCAAGTTGGATACACAAGTGCTTGAAGCTGATTTGATCTCGGTGTGTGCACACAAAATATATGGTCCAAAAGGCATTGGCGCTTTGTATGTGAGGCGTAAAGTTGACTTTGAATTGCCGGCACAAATTCATGGCGGCGGTCACGAAAGAGGTATGCGATCCGGTACGCTTGCCACCCACCAGATCGTTGCCATGGGCGAGGCGTTTGAAATTGCCCGAGAGGGTATGTCTGACGAGCAGGCAAAACTTCAGAGTTTAAAGCGCGTTTTTTTGGCGCGATTGGAAGGTGTTGCAGGGATTGAAATCAATGGCGATCAACGAAACTGTGTCGCCGGTATTGTCAACTTGTCTTTCCCGAGGCAGGAAGGTGATGTACTGCTGTCGGCCTTGCCTCAGCTCGCTGTTTCGTCTGGCTCGGCGTGTACTTCTGCTTCGATGGCACCTTCCTATGTGCTTAAAGCGATGGGGCTAAGCGATGCGGCTGCGCTTAGCGCGTTGCGATTTTCCTTTGGACGATTTACCTCTGAGCAAGAGGTGACTTATGCGGCTGACACGCTGGTCTCTGTTTTGAAGCGCATGGCCTGATCGGCATCCAGGTGTTAGGTATTACCTGGGGAAGGGCCATAAATGATAAAACGCTACCTTTTCTTCGTATATTTTTCTGCAACAGACGCGTATAATTCTGCCTCAATTTTTAGTCAGATGATTTATCTGACTATTCGTTCGGCTTAAATATTTGTTGGAGACTATACACATGGCGGTAGAACGCACACTTTCCATTATTAAACCAGATGCAGTTGCAAAAAACGTAATTGGCAAAATCTACAGTCGATTTGAGTCTAACGGACTGAGTATCGCAGCGGCGCGCTTTCAGCAGCTATCAAAAGAGAAAGCGGAAGGTTTTTATGCTGAACATAAAGAGCGCCCTTTTTTTGGTGATTTGGTTGCATTTATGACCTCTGGCCCGGTGATTGTTCAAGTTCTAGAAGGCGAAAATGCCATCGCATTGCATCGTGATTTAATGGGTGCAACTAATCCGAAAGAAGCCGCTGAAGGCACGATTCGAGCAGACTTCGCTGAGTCAATTGACGCCAATGCGGTGCATGGCTCAGATTCCTCAGAATCTGCAGCAAGAGAAATTGCTTACTTTTTTGCCGATGATGAGATTTGCGCCAGGCATTAAATCGCTTTTCGAATCGCACAAAAAGCAGGACTCCGTTAAGGGCTCCTGCTTTTTGTGCATTTTAGATCTTAAAAACGGGTCTCAAAAACTCGCATCAAAAACAGTCTTGGAAACCCCGATTCTTAGTGTATGAATATTGAAATGACCGACCAAAAAGCCAAAGTCAATTTACTGGGTATGCCTCGACACACCTTGCTTAATTTCTTTGAATCGATTGGTGAAAAGCCGTTTCGTGCAAAGCAGGTGATGCAGTGGATTCATCAGTATGGCGTTCATGATTTTGATGAAATGTCTAATATAAGCAAGGTATTACGCTCTAAACTTAAAAAGATTTCTGTTATATCAGGGCCGGAAATTATTTATCAGGATGTGTCTTCTGATGGCACTCGAAAATGGGTGATGAAGCTGCCCGGAGGAAGCAGCGTTGAGACCGTACTGATTCCCGAAGGCAATCGTGGAACCTTGTGTATTTCGTCTCAAGTGGGTTGCACGCTGGATTGCCGTTTTTGTTCTACCGGCAAGCAGGGCTTTAATCGTAATCTGAGCAGCGCGGAAATTGTCGGGCAAATATGGAATGCTCTGGCGTCTTTTGAAGACATTGACCGCGTCAATGACCGGCCGATCACCAACGTTGTGTTTATGGGCATGGGTGAGCCTTTATTTAATTTTGATAACGTCATGGATGCCATTAGCATCATGATGGACGACTTTGCCTATAGTATTTCCAAGAAGCGCTTAACCATCAGCACGGCCGGAGTTGTTCCGGCAATCGACAGGCTGGGTGAGTTTACAGATGCATCGATTGCGGTCTCGCTGCATGCGCCGAACGATGAACTGCGCAATGAATTGGTGCCCCTGAATAAAAAGTATCCAATCAAAATGCTGCTAAGTTCCGTTAAGCAATATTTAGCGCAATTGTCAGACAAGCGTAAAGCAACGATTGAATACATTTTGATTGCAGGTAAAAATGACCGGAAAAACCATGCGGACGAGCTCATTGAATTGTTGAGGGACTTGCCTTGTAAAATCAACCTGATACCCTTCAACCCTTTTCCTGGTTCTGGGTACAAGAAACCCTCAAATAGCGAAGTTAAGCGATTTCAGGACTGGCTGATTTATGCAGGGTATATTACTACCGTCAGAACAACTCGGGGTGACGATATTGATGCCGCCTGTGGCCAGTTGGTTGGCCAGGTTGAAGACCGAACGCGCCGTAACGAACGTTATATTAAATTACACGAACAAGGGTCAGTATCTTAATGGTTGGTCGGACTTTATGATCACAATAACAAAAACCTTCGGCGGCCTGTTGTTAATCGCATTATTCGCACTCTCGGGTTGTGTGACCTCTTCAGACAGCGCTCTGACCCGCCGGGCCGACCCTGAAAAAGCCGTAGAGCGTTATGTGCAGCTGGGCCTTGAGTATATTAAGCGTGATGAGTATAGTCGCGCTCGAAAGCACCTGTCACGCGCGCTGGAAATCGATGAAAGTGACCCTTCCGCGAATGCGGCTTTAGGTTTGATTTACCATGAAGAGGGTGACAACGTGCTCGCTGAAGCGGCGTTCCTCAAGGCTTTGGAATATGATCCCGGCTTTACCCGTGGCAGAAGTTACTATGGGGCTTTTTTGTTTTCGCTAAAGCAATATCAGAAAGCACTGGTACAATTTGAGATCGCGGCAACAGACATAAACTATGACGGCAGAGATCAGGTTTTTACCAATATTGCCTTATGTAACCTGAAGCTTGGCAATACATTGGCAGCGATTGACGCGTATGATAGATCTTTGAAACTGAATCGTTTTAATGGCCGGGCGCTTGCGGGAGTGACCGAACTGTATCTCGGCCAGCAAGATTATGAAAAAGCACAGTACTACTATAACCGAATGGTTCGAATGATTCGTCAACAGGGCTCAAAGCACACCGCTGGTAGCTTGTGGATGGGCATTCGAATTGCTCGACATTTCGACAGTACCGATCAGGTTGAAAATCTGGGGGTGTTGTTAAAGTCTTTGTACCCTGAATCTGACGAATATGCTCAGTTTCAATTAATTGAACGCGAAGGAGGCTCGTTGTGAATGATGTATCGTCTGAGCTGTCTTCCAATCCGGGACGCATTCTCAAAGCGGCTCGGGAAGAACTGAATTACTCAATTGACCGGGTAGCGGACGAGCTGCACCTGAGAAACTCTGTCGTTGAGGCGATGGAGCAGGAAAACTACGATACGTTTAGCAGTGATGTGTTCCTCAAAGGCTACTTCCGCTCTTATTGTCGATTGGTTAATCTGCACGAAGAAAGAATGGTTGAGTTTCTCGAAGAGCAACTTAAAACACGGCAGCAGGAAATTGATACGGTTGCTTTGAATGCCCGAAAACAAAAACAGCTAAGAGCGCGTAAAAAAATCACTACTGTGCTCATATTGGGGCTTGCGATTGCCGGTTTGGCGCTCTATATTTTTGGCTCAATGTTCGGTATTGGTATCGTCGAAAAGCCGGATCAAACCAAGATGCCGCATACGACCGCGCCAGCGGAAAAATCAGGCAGTGAAAGGCCTGTCGCGGGCATAGAAAAAGATGAATCTGGTGATGTATTGGTTGATAAGGTGCCAGCCTCAGGCCTAACGCTATCCAATCGTGTCGACCTTCCGGAAAACAATGCTGCCGCGACCCTGCGCAAAGCACAGAATAAGTTGTCGAGCCAGCAAGCAGATGTTCAAATCGAGGAAGAAGCGCTGGTACCGTCTCAACAGACATCGGTATCAACAGTCTCTAGTACCTTGTTTGAAGCGAGGTTCAGTGGCGACTGCTGGTTTAAGTTAGTCGATGGCAATAACAAAACTGTTTTTGCTTCACTTAAGCGAGCAAATGACGTTATTTCATATGCTGGTCAGGTACCGTTTCGGGTTGTTCTGGGCAATGCCAGCCAAGTCAGCGTGTCTTTTGGTGGGAAGGTGGTTGATTTGGCCCCCTTTACGGCTAGAAATGGGCGGGCTGCGCTGACTCTTGGTGAACAACGATGAACAGGGTGACCAACCATGATCTTTAAATCTCCAATTACGCGCCGAAAATCCAGACAGATTTGGGTTGGGGGCGTACCTATCGGTGGTGATGCACCCATTGCAGTTCAAAGTATGACCAATACAGATACCTGTGATGTGAATGCCACGCTTGGGCAAATCAAGGCGCTGCAGGAGGCTGGCGCTGATATCGTGCGGGTCTCGGTTCCATCAATGGATGCGGCTGAAGCCTTTAAGGCCATCAAACAGCAGGCGCAAGTGCCCCTGGTTGCAGATATTCACTTCGATTACAAAATCGCCTTGAAAGTCGCGGAATATGGGGTCGATTGCCTTCGTATTAATCCCGGAAATATTGGCAGGGAAGATCGGGTGAAGGCGGTAATAGACTGCGCAAAAGACAAGAATATACCGATTCGTATTGGCGTAAATGCCGGTTCTCTGGAAAAAGATCTGCAGAAAAAATACGGGGAGCCAACGCCAGAGGCATTGGTTGAATCTGCAATGCGGCACGTAGAAATACTGGATCGTCACAATTTCGATCATTTCAAAATCAGCCTGAAGGCCTCGGATGTTTTTATGACGGTGGCCGCGTATCGTCTGATTGCTGATAAAATAGAGCAGCCCCTGCACCTCGGTATTACTGAAGCCGGTGGCTTTCGTTCCGGAGCAGTTAAATCAGCTGTTGGTCTTGGAATGTTACTGATGGACGGTATTGGCGATACGATTCGTGTCTCACTGGCGGCAGATCCAGTCGAAGAAATTAAAGTCGGCTTCGACATTCTGAAGAGCCTTCGTTTGCGCAGCAAGGGCATTAACTTTATTGCGTGTCCTAGTTGTTCACGGCAGAACTTTGATGTGGTTCAGACCATGAATGAATTGGAAAACCGGCTTGAGGATGTTTCGACTCCGCTGGATGTGGCCGTTATAGGATGTGTCGTCAATGGCCCCGGCGAGGCAAGAGAGGCCGATATTGGCCTGACGGGCGGATCGCCAAATAATTTGCTGTATATTGGTGGACGGCCTGATCATAAGATGAGCAACGAAGCTTTGGTTGATAAACTTGAGAAATCGATACGTGAGCAGGCGCATTTAAAAGAACTTGAACTGCGTAAAGTCATCGCCAAGAATTAATGATCGGCACTGATTGCTTGTACTGTTAAATTGTACTGATAGACAAAAAAACTGATAAAAGAAACAAAGGATAAACCCTTGGCAAAAATTCAAGCCATTCGCGGCATGAACGATTTGCTGCCAGATCAATCTCCTGTATGGCAGTACTTTGAAAATAAAGTGAAGCAGGTGCTGTTTCGCTACGGTTACCGCGAAATACGGATGCCCATCGTCGAGCAGACGGAGTTGTTTAAACGCTCAATTGGAGAAGTAACCGATATTGTTGAAAAGGAAATGTACACGTTTGAGGATCGCAATGGCGACAGTCTGACGTTACGGCCAGAAGGAACCGCCTGCTGTGTCAGGGCGGCTGAACAAAACGGTTTGCTGTACAAGCAAACCCAACGGCTCTGGTACACTGGTCCGATGTTTCGGCATGAAAGACCACAGAAAGGGCGATATCGCCAGTTTCATCAGATTGGCGCTGAATGCTTTGGCTTTGAAGGCCCTGACATCGATGCCGAGTTAATATTGTTGACAGCGCGTTTATGGCGAGACTTGGGAATATCGAGCCATGTTAGGCTGGAAATCAATACCTTAGGGTTGCCAGAAGAGCGGTTGGCATTTAAAACGGCACTGGTCACTTACCTTGAAAACTTTTATTCCGAACTGGATGAAGATAGTCAAAGACGGCTTGGCAGCAATCCTTTAAGGGTGCTTGATAGCAAAAATGCACAAACTCAGGAAATACTTAAAGGTGCGCCCAGGTTGTCAGCGTTTCTGCAACAGGAATCGAAAGCACATTTTGAAACCTTGCTGAGTTTGTTGGACAGCGCCGGTATTGAATACACAATCAACCCCGGCCTGGTGCGAGGTTTGGATTATTATTCGAAAACAGTGTTTGAATGGATCACTGATTCGCTTGGCGCACAAGGCACGGTTTGCGCAGGGGGTCGGTATGATGGCCTGGTGGAACAGCTGGGTGGAAAACCAACGCCCGGAGTCGGTTTTGCGATGGGTGTCGAGCGCTTGGTGCTCTTGCTCGAAGCGTTGAAGGTGGTACCCGAAACGATTCGGTCACAGGTGGATCTTTTTATTGTGGCCG
>Ga0316207_10002531_pt1 | contig 18561 bp, 13 predicted proteins | sample 6weekpyrite_MG_FD_204943 | JGI IMG/M metagenome (GOLD analysis project Ga0316207, IMG submission 204943) | Microbial mat bacterial communities from mineral coupon in-situ incubated in ocean water Damariscotta River, Maine, United States -... | ecosystem: Environmental > Aquatic > Marine >...
GTCAGAAATATCCGTTGGCAGGAAGCCGGCCAGGAAATCCCCCATATCACTCGCATTATCGACTAGCAGATGTGATCGGTCCATATCGGAAGAATCAAAGCTCCAAACCAGAATGATCACCACACCGGCTCCGATCACCGCATTGGCCAAGCGCTCTGTCAGCGGGATAGTCGGACCTGCACCACGCGGTGCAGACATCCATAAAATCGCACTCAACAAGACAACAGAGAGGATGAGCAACATTGCAGGAAGGGCCCAATTGCGCCCCTCTTCCTCATTAGATGAATCAATTTCGATATCATCCCCCGCTGAACTGGCCAGATCGACCAGACCGCTATGACCCGCTTCGACAGCAGCAAGGCGTGTTTCCAATTCGGCCACCCGCACGCTGCGTTCTTCCTCGGTCAAATCTGGATCATTGCGGGCCGCTGTCAGATCGCGGACAATTTCCAACTGAACTATGGGATCCAAGTGCGAATTGGACGAAGGCAGGAACAGTCCGAAATAGAGCGGCTCAAGGATTTCCAGCGCTTCTTCCCGTTCTTCCGGCGTACCCATGCGACCATAATTCATGAAGAAATACTGCAGACGACGCTTGGCCTCAATATCGAGATCGGAGCGCCAGATAATTGGATCTGTTCCAATGGCCGGAGAGCGCCAGATTTCACGTAATTGAGAATAGATATCAGGCCGTGTGCGCTGAAGCAGGATCATGTTTGTGGTGTTATTCGTCGCCACATCCATCAAGCTATTGGCAATGGCCAAGGCATTGGCCCCGTGATTGGCATTGCGCACTGAATTAAAGCATTCACCCGGATCAATGCCACGCGGGGCAAAGATAAAGGCAGAGGGCACCAGATATCCCGAAGTCGAATTCGGGTCGCCCATGCCAAAATCGATTGTTCCATCACATGCGAGAATGTCTTCAACCGATTGGATCGGACTTTCCGTCGGCACCAACAGGATCGAGTGATACCCCTCACTACCATCAGGATAAGTGGCCTTGGCAAAAACTTCCCCATCGGCCAGTCGTACCGCTTGTAAACCGGAAAAATTGGAGAACCAGGCAACCTGCACATTATTATAGCGCATGGCCTGGATCATGCCGGCATAGTCTGAAGCATAAAAAGGCTGGATATCGTAGCCGGTCCAATCGGACATGGCCTCAATGAATGGACGCCAATTTGATTCCAGATTGGAAGACGATTCTGTCGCAATAATACCGAAATTCAAAACACGGCGCGGTCCCGGATCGACCATGCCCTGCGAGGCGCTTGAAGTATCATCAACAGCCGCGTCAGAAGCGGGTGAACACGACGCCAAATTCAAGGAAAGGCCCACAATCAGCCAGACCATCAGGGTTCGGAGAAAAACACGCATCATTCATCTCCACCATAAAATTGGGCCTTGTACTCAGGACCATAAATTTCAATCAGCTTGGCTTTGGTCAGATCAGTGCTGGGACCGTCAAAGACAATACGACCCTCTTTCAATGCCACAGTGCGCTGGCAAAATTTTCGGGCATATTCGACCTGATGAAGCGTGACCACAACGGTCAAACCATCATTTTCGTTTAGATCAGCAAGTAGCGTCATAACCTTGCGCGCCGCTACAGGGTCCAGCGAGGCAATCGGTTCATCCGCCAGTAAGACCTTGGCCCCCTGCACCAGGGCCCGGGCAATCGCACCGCGTTGTTTTTGTCCGCCAGACAAGGTGGAGGCACGCATACCGGCAAATTTGGTCATGCCAACACGTTCAAGTGCGTCCATGCCTGCTTGCTTCACATCATCGGGGAAGAGACCCAGCACACCCCGCCATGTCGGGATACGGCCCAAAGAGCCTAACATGACATTGGAAAACAGGTTTAACCGTCCCACCAGGTTGAATTGCTGGAAAATGAAACCGAGATGGGCACGATGTGCGCGGACACCCGAGGCGATTTTCCCCTTGTTTTGCATTGTGCGGCCAAGGACCTGTAAGCGGCCGCTATTTTTGTCCGATTGTTGCAGGGCTGCAGCGACTCTCAAAAGCGTTGATTTGCCAGACCCGGATGGTCCAATCAGAGCAATCATCTCACCGGTTTTGACTGACAGGCTAACATCATCAAGTGCTTTGGTAGCACCAAATGTCATGCGCGCATGTTCAGCTTGAAGCGCCAATGTGGCGTCTGTCATAACAGCCATCCCCCTGCTTGTTTCACCCGTTGTGGCCTAAGCGTGTGACACCCTGATGACAAGCTAGAAATGGAGTCTTGTTTGTGCATTTTTCCAGACCGTGACGATGCGGTCACGCCCCTGCATGCAGACTCGTTAAACAGGGCTCGAAATCAGCTTTTTCAAAACCCGATTCTTGTTGATGTCCAGCAAAAACCGTGAGTTTTCATCAAACTTCCCATTCAAGCAGGGCGCAAAAACGAGCCTTTGAGGCCAATTTTTTCGAATATTCTGTCTTTTTTGCAGGACTGGCTTGCGTGTTTGGGGGTCAAATTTCGCGTGACGCGTGATGAAGAGGACGATAAGGAGCCATTTCCATCATCACTCACCCGGCTTGAATACCGGCCATTCGGAATACCGCCATGCTCGAACTTTTCACCACTGCCTTTGTCACCTTCTTCGTTGCCATTGACCCACCCGGTGTTGCCCCGATTTTCGGTGCGCTGACCGAAGGTTCACCCAAATCACACAGACGCCAAATGGCTTATAAATCCGTTTTCACAGCAGCCGGTGTTCTGCTGGGCTTTGCACTGGGTGGTGGTTGGCTTCTCAATGCCATGCATATTTCCATGGATGCCTTTCGCGCGTCTGGCGGGGTTTTGTTATTCCTGATGGCGCTGGAAATGATCTTTGAAAAGCGAACCGAGCGTCGTGAAGAGCGGGCTGAGAAAATTTCAGAGGAAGATCATCATATTGCCGGGACGCTGGAAGATATTTCCGTTTTCCCGATGGCAATACCAATGTTGGCTGGCCCTGGCTCCATTGCCACCATCATGTTGTTCATGTCGGAAGCGGGAACCCTGATGGAACAGGGTATTGTTCTGGCCAGTGTCGGTATCAATCTGTTGATTTGCTTGGTTGTCTTCCTGGCGATTGGCCCGGTGATGCGCTTTATTGGTGAGTCCATGGCCGCCATGATTACCCGAATTTTGGGCGTCATCCTGGCCGCTTTGGCTGCGCAATTTATTTTCGATGGAATTCGAGGGGCCTTTATAGGGGGATAGCTCGATTTTGAGCGCCCCTTTGCGCCCCATTTCCAAGAATACAAACAATTGTCATTATTCGTTCAACTGGCTGTTATCCATTCTCTGCCATGATGCATTCATCGGGGGAGAGATGGAGGAGCTTATGAGCTTGCGTCTACCCATGACAATCATCGCCGCTCTGATTACCGCGGCCGGAATGACAGCCTCAGCCTATAGCCTCACCCTGGGTGAGATAGATCAGGCCATCGCCTTTGGCTGGCCAACCCTTGCTGTGGCCTTATTGATCGTATTGGCCATGCCCTCAAGACATGGTCATCACTCTGGCACGGCCAACTGATCACCATAATCAAGTGACAAGAAAAAAGGGCGACCCGAGGGCCGCCCTTTTCTATTTGGTATGTGTGTGTCCGAATTAGAATTCGTAACGCAGACCCACACGAATACGATAGACAGAATTGTTGGCGTTTTCACGGAACAATGAGTCTGTATCGAAGTTGAAGACATCACCATAGATATAGCGGCAATCGCTTTCAACATTACAGAATTCGCCTGGTTCGTTATCCGTCAGGACTTCACCTGAAGCAACGTGACGCAGGTCAACATCGGCAACATTCACACGTCCGAAGGAACCACCGCGGTTAAGCTGAGTGCCCCATTCATCGTTGAGAAGGTTGGCAACATTTTCAACATCAACAACCAGTTTCAGACGATTGTCACCAACATATCTATCAGCAAAACCGAAGCCTGGAAGTTCCTGCTGGAAACGCATGTCCCAACGCTGTGTCCAAGAGGACTGCTCCGAATTCCGTGGAACAATCTGACCCTGATATTGAGCCAAGCCAAACGTCCGAATGAAATCAAGCATCAGAGCTTCATCATTCGCAGTTTCAAATTCGACGCGAGAATCAGCAAAACCGGTAGCATCGGCATTGAGGATTGGCACGTAGAACAGATCGGCACCATCACGTGGGCTACCACCATTGGCACGACCAAAGGCAGGATTACGTGATCCGACATCATAACCGAAACTGAATGGCTGGCCGGACTGCATATAACCCAGGAAGGTAATATTGGTGTTCAGATCACGAATAAACTCGTGATCATAGGAGAAGCGGATCGCAAATTTGTGCTCGACTTCATTTGAAGACGTGCCCACGCTTGCATTATTCCGGTCCGTACCAACAATACCGCGCCAAGCTGAAATGGCCCGTGATGATCCATACTCGACCAGATCTTCAGAGCTGGTATTGGCGTAGGATGCATCAAAGCTGATGCCGTTGTCGTATTCCTTGGCCACCTGCAGGGCAAAGGTCCAGCTGGAACCACCGTCACGATTGGTCATGACGAAGGCATCAGGAACATTGAACTCTGAACCATTCGTACCTGGATCACCATCCAAATTGTCTGGATCAGATGGAAGCGGAATATCACCCAAATCTGGATAAATCACACGTCCGTCAGGTGCCACACCCAGATGGGCTGCCATGTCTGCCCGATCAAAGGCCAGATTGCGCCAGATTAGCTGCTTTTGCTGATCACCATAGAGCATCGTTGCCGACACACGATAGCCATCACCCATACCCCAGCGATCCAGATCCATTTCATACTCAGCCCGCAAGCTGGCACGAAGTGTCCGTGGAATTTCGAAGTTTGGATCAAAAATATCAACGTTTTGAACAGCATTAAAGCCCGGAGGAAGACCAATTCCGCCACCGATAACACCTTGTACAGACGCAGGAACTTCTGTTCCGGTTACACCAGCGATCGGACCGAAGCCAAAGGCAGCAAAGGTCGCCGAAGTGAAGTTGTTGGAGGCCCAAACTTGTGGGCTACCACCGGAGAAGATACCGACACCACCAGAGATCGTCAGGCGATCAGAGTGGTCGTAACGGAAACCAAAGCGTGGCTGGAAGATATCAAGACCATCCAGATTATCCGTTCCTGAGAAACCATAAACGTCCTGGAATGACAGCAAGGTTGTGCCATCACCGGAGATAACCATTTCCGGAGCAGGAGGCACATCATCCTGCGTGTAGCTTTCATAACGGAAGCCACCATTGACATTCAAGCGCGGCGTAACCTGCCAGCTGTCCTGGAAGAAGAGAGTTGTTTTCTCAAAACCCCAATCGGCAATCACATCATCAGAATTGTTGGATTGCGCATTAATGTAGGACACATCAGCGATTTGATCGACCAGATTCTGGATTGAATCAAACTCGAACTGACCACGTGAGTACTGACCAAACACGTTGAACAGATCAAACTGTTCAAACTCGGCACCGAACTGGATCTGATGATCACCAAGGATCAGATCACCCTGTCCGTAGAAGACAGTCCGCTCATCACTATAGGCATTGTGGTGACGGAAGACATCAGGCCCCAAACGGAATTCACGGTTACTTCCCAGAAGGGCTGCGCCGTCCAAACCATTCGCGGCCCAGTATGGATCAAACTCATCTGTGTTGACGATGAATTCACCGAAGCTGGTTCCGGTTGCCGATGTGTCACCCAAAGAGTTTTGTCCACGGATATATTCTTTGGTGGCATAGCGGAAAGTCGTGGAGAAATTATTCGTCCACTGTGAATTCAGCTCTGCCCGATAGAAATCCTGAGTGGATGACAGATTGTAATAGTTTGTCGGGAACCGGAATGTGCCGGTATTGGTCAGAAGGTTATCTTCTGTGCCCTGCCAACTCACTGTCAGACGGTGATCATTGTTGATGTCCCAGTCCAGACGCAACATGGTGCGTTCAGCCAGTTCGTCAACAGATGTGTTCCCCTTGTCACCCGGATCATAATTATAAGTGGTCTGCATCACGTTACGAATGATGTCGAACACTTGTGTATCCAGAGAACCGAAGTCAAAATTCAGCGGAGCCGTATTGGTGAAATCTTCGTAACCGGCGAAGAAGAACAACCGATCTTCGATGATCGGACCACCGATATTGAAGCCCCATTCGCTTTCTTCAAAGCCTGACTGGTTAACTTCATTACCAAACGCCTGATCGCCGACCATGCTCTGGTCGCGATAATAGCGATAAAGCGAGCCATCAAATTCATTGGTACCGGACTTGGTCACCAGATTGACAACACCACCGGTAAAGCCGCCGGAAAGAACAGAGTAATCCGAAGCCTGGATTGACGCTTCCTGAACCCAATCAATGGAAACAGGCTGACGCAAAGTCGGGAACAGACCTTGATCAAGACCAAAATCATTACCCTGGGCCAGACCATCAATGTAGAAACCATTGAGGCGTGGATCCTGACCGGCAACCGAAATTGAACCGTTTGCTCGGCTACGGCCACTCAACTCACCTGATGTTACAAGTGGATCAGACAGGAATGAGGAGATCACATCACGCTGGATGGATGGAATTTCAGCCAAATCTTCCGCACCGAAGACAGAACCAACACCACCATTGAGTTGAAGCTCCTGACGAACAGCAGAACCCATAACCACGATCGTGTCAGCTGATCCACCCAAAACGGCGTTGAAGGTTTCAGGCTGGCCAGCTGCGAGCATAATGCCTTCGCTGACGACGTCGTCATATCCGGCTGATGACACAGTGATAGTGTAAGGACCACCAACGCGCATACCGGAAACAAAGAAGTTACCATTGGCATTTGTCGATGTGGTGTCAGTGCTTCCTGTCCCCGTGTGAACGATGGTGATTTGTGCGCCAGAAACAGGCGAGCCAGAACCATCCAGAATCACACCCCGGACCTGGGATGTTGTTTGCTGCGCGTAAACCGCTGCAGGGGCGGCCATCAAAAGCGCAGCTGTTGCTGTGCCATAAGCCAGTTTTCTTATCAAAGACATCTTATATGTGTCCCCCAAAATTAGACCAAAGGGGACCATGCCCCCAAAACGTGTACCCCTGCGTCCTACGACGGGTGTGCAAAGATTCCAAGACACGATTGTGAAGCTTTTGTGGCACCCGCTTGCATGGAAATTTTCAGCCTGCGCATATTATATGACAAAAACCCCAACATATACGCACATTTGTCAAACCAACATCTACATAAGCGAAAATAGGCACAGCTTTTTCGGTGGCGTTTTTTTCCACAACTCTTTATGTCTGGTGTCGAAATACGCATTAACTGCGACCAAAATGGTACACTTCTTACGATCTATACGGATGATTGATGTCTCCGACGAACAAGCAGATACACACACATCCTGACTCCATCTCATCTGAATCGAAGCGCGTTTGGGTAAAATGGGTAATAATCCTCATTTCGGTCATGACTCTGGCCCGTCTGATTGCGGTTATCTTCAACCCGATCACTCTGCACGCCGATGAAACCCAATACTGGATATGGTCGCAAAATTTTGATTGGGGTTACTATTCCAAACCGCCGATGATTGCGTGGCTTATTGGCCTGTCGACCTCAATATTCGGGGATGGTGACTTTGCTGTGCGCCTGCCCGCTCCCCTTCTGCATGCGGGAACCGCCAGTTTCATTTTCCTGATTTCACGCAGGCTCTGGGATGAAAAATTAGGCTTTTTTGCGTGCCTGGCCTATTTGACCTTGCCCGCCATCTGGCTCTCCAGTGCGATCATGTCAACAGATGCGCTTTTATTATGCGCCTGGTCTGGTGGTTTGTGGGCCCTGTTACGACTGAGAGACGGTGAAGACTGGCCCAGTGCTATCGGTCTGGGCCTCGCTATTGGCCTCGGTTTCTTGTCCAAATATGCGATGATATATTTTCTGCTGGGCACAGGCTTGGCCATGGTGTTTGACCCGGCCACACGCCTGGCCCTTCTCACCCGAAACGGTTTGATTGCGGCGACATTGGCCAGCTTGCTGATCGCACCGAATATCATGTGGAATGCCGCCCACGATTTTGCCACGGTCAGCCATACCGCCGCCAATGCCAATTGGGGCGGCGCACTGTTTCACCCGGACGAAATGGCCGAGTTTGTTTTTGGGCAATTTGGGGTCTTTGGCCCTGCCTTTTTCATTATCCTGCTCATCTGCATGGTTTTGATTTTCAGGCAATTCAAAACGATATCGGCCAACAGCCTGTTTCTGCTCGGTTTCAGCCTTCCGCCTCTTGTCTTTGTAACCCTGCAAGCCTTCATAAGCCGGGCCCACGCCAATTGGGCGGTTGCCGCTTATATTGCCGGCCTTCTTCTCGTCGTCAGCTTTTTGATGCGAGGTCCGGCATGGAGACGCTTGGTCTTATATGGCTCCATCGCCCTTCACAGCATCATCATTGTTGGATTGATGATCATTATTACTTCAGCGCCCATGGTTGAAGCCATAGGGGCCAGCAATTCCACCAAACGCATCCGTGCTTGGCACGAAACCGCCGCCGCAATCACCGAAGCCGGCATGGCGGAAGACTACAGCGCCATTGTTTTTGATGACCGCAATGTGTTCCACCAGATGCAACGCTATGCGCCCGATCTGGCCCGGCCATTAGCGATGTGGCAACGTTACTCAGGCCCCTCCAACCATGCCGAACAGGTCTGGCCGCTGGCCGAGGATCATCAGGGCGAGATACTGATTATTTCCCATCGCCCCCTAGAAATCGCCCGCATGCGCGAAGACTTCACCCGCTTTGAACACGTATCTGATATCTCAATAGCTCTGGACGGCCCCAAAGTGCGCGACTTCACCCTCTGGCGCGCACAAGGACATACCCGCGTGCGTCGCGATGAAGCATATGAGGATCGCTGGCTGGAAGTGGATGCAATCGCACGCGCTGAGTAGGTTTTCTCTCAATCCCCGAAGGATCGGCTGATCGAAAACACGACCCGACTGTCGGTTATGGCCGAGTCATACCAGCGCAAATCCCAATCCATGTCCATGGCCGACAAAGTCAAACCCAATTGATAATCTTCATAATCTGCTGCCGGGAGGTCATCAAAAGCACTGCTCCCAAACCGGCCGTCCAGAGACAGGCTGTCACCCAAGGGAAAAGCCACACCAATTTCACGATACCAGGCCGGGCCCGTTTCCAGGTAAAAGTCTGATGAATAGGATAATTTCACATCCCAAGAGACAGATGCATACGCCCTTGAAATACCGGCAAAGACTTCAACGAAATCCTGTTCTCCGGCAGCATCAGGAGATCCCGGATACGCATAGAACACGCCGCCTATATCAAAGGCGTATTCCCCCAACGTTGGCGTTATGCCTGCATACAGGTCCAGCTCGATATTCGTATCGTCAATAAAATCCACATTGGAGGCCCAACTCCCCGCATAAAAATCTGAAGCGGAGAAATCAAACCCACCCTGGATCGCCGGTGAATGATCCGTCTGGGTAAACCCGCGGAACACGTAATCCGTGGACAAGGTCACATTGGCACTGACATCCTGCGCCTGACCGGGAGTTGAACTCAGAAGGAACACCCCACAGATCAACAGCGCCTTTTCAATTTTTCTCATGTTTTCAATCCTTTATGTCGTTTGGGGAACGCAAAGGTTTTATGACGTTCGAACACTTTCCAGGAAGACATCAACTTCCTCTTGTAGGCGAACAGACTGATTTGAAAGCTCTTTGGCCGATGTCAGAACTTTGGATGACGATTCACTGGATTCTGAAGCTGCCATAGTGACCCCGGAAATATTGCTGGACACTTCACGTGTCCCCTCTGCCACTTCCTGGACGTTATGGGCGATTTCCTGGGTAGCCGAAGATTGCTGGGAAACCGCACTGGCTATGGAGGAAGAGATTTCATTCAACTCCACAATCGAGGTTGAAACAGATGTGATGGCATCAGCTGAGACACTTGTTGCATCCTGAATTGCCGACACCTGATCCGAAATCTCTGTTGTGGCACGAGCGGTTTGTTCTGCCAGGGTTTTGACTTCAGAGGCCACAACGGCAAAGCCCTTGCCTGCAGAACCTGCTCTTGCCGCCTCAATTGTGGCATTCAAAGCCAGTAAATTGGTTTGCTCGGCAATGTCCTGAATGATGGAAACCACATCACCGATTTTTTGGGCAGCCTTGGACAGGTCCATGACCTTGATCACGGTTTCAGACGCTTCTTTTTCTGCTGCGGCTGCTTTTTCAGAGGAACTTCCAAGCTGTCGACCGATTTCCTGTATCGAAGTCGACATTTCTTCAGCGGCTGTTGCCACAGTCGTCACATTCGTAGTGGTTTGCTCTGAAGCTGCAGCAACAGATGTCGCTTGAGCGCTGGTCTCCTCGGAGCGAACCGAAAGGGATTCAGCTGCTTCGGTCAGTTCAGTTGATGCACCTGAAACGCTCATCACGATTGAACCGACTGCATCTTCAAAATGTGTCGCCATTTTCAGGCGATCTTCATGCCTTTCCTGAACAGCCCTTGCTTCAGCTTCTGCCTGTTGTTTTTCCAATTCCAGTTTTTCAAGGGCACCCGCCTTGAACACTTCCAATGTTCGGGCCAGTGCTCCAATTTCGTCATGTAAATCCTGATGGGGTACTTTTCGCGTCAAATCCCCTTCAGAGATCGCCTTTGTAGCCTCCGTAATCCGGGTGATGGGCTTGGATGCCCGCCCTGAAATATAAAAGCCAATTATACCAATTATGGCTGTCACCAAAACAGACAGAATTATGATCTGGAGTGTCAAGTCTCGTGAGGCTTGCATGGCTTCGTTTTGCGTTTTGGTCACGATAACTGCCCATTCAACACCGTTGAAATTCACCCTAGAAAATGCAGAAATCACACTTTCCCCACGATGATCCACGGCATCAAATAACCCGTCTTCCTGAGCGAATGCTTCGCGCGTAAATGCCTGACCGACAGAAGTCGTCAAAATGTCAGAATGTTCCGACAATCGAGCATCTGTTCGCATGAAACCATCTCGGCCCACCGCATAGGATTCGCCCGTTTCACCCAGACCATTGGTTGAGCCCATCACTTCATTGAGGCGATCAATTGGCATCTGGAAGACGAGCACACCTTCACGCTGACCGTTTTCAGAAAAAATCGCTGTGGCTATGAAACTGGCCGGAGCGTCATAACTGGGCGCGTAAGGTTGAAAATCAAAAAAGACCAACTCCCCCATATTGACCGCCAAGCCGCCATCAAAAGCGTTACCCAGATCGGTTTCACTCCATTGGCCCGTAGTCAAATTGGTAGCAAAATCCAGTTCCTTGAAGACTGAGTAGACCAGATTACCTCCTGTATCGAACAGGAAGATATCGTAATATCCGCGAGAACGTTGCAACTGACGAAACCAGGGATGAAAAGCCCTGTGTGCTTCACTGTAGGATGAACCGTCTTCGGCAAAATCCAGATTTTCCTTTTCCCCAAGTGGATGAGGATTATCATTGATATACAAATCCTGGAGCACGCTCTCAGGATTTCCATCCAGGCTTTCCCATCCCACACTGAAAGAGCGCAAAGCGTTCAAGGTATTTGGGTTGGAAGCTGTGGTAATAAGGTCATTTTCAATAGACAGAAGATATTCACTCAACTGCTGGGACCTTGAAGCAGCGACTGTTTCAAGTCGGGTTTCTGCGGCTGATCTGGCCGCTCCCTGACTTCGCCAAATAGTTGCTGAACCTAGAACCAAGCCCAGAAACAAACTTCCGGCAAGCCCGATCAGACCGAATTTCACTGCAATGCTGATTCTTGAGAATAATGAAAACATGCCATTTTGTTCCGCAGGACGACATGTTTTATAATGCTACCGCATAGGTAAAAGGCGGATTAACCTTCCCGGATACACCTAAGCAGTTGGGAAAGTTTTCTGATTCAAAATTTTATTCCGAAATACCCAAGCCAATCAGCAGATTTTGCATCGCCTGAACAGCTGCCCCCTTGAGCAGATTATCCAGCACGGAAACGATGACCAATCTTCGGCCATCTTCACTGACATCAAAGCCGCCAATCACCGCACCGTTTTGATCTGCGCCATCACGCACTTCTGGAATATCTGAAGTGATATTGATCAAGCTTTCTCCCTTATAAAAGTCTGAATAGAGAGCAATCAATTCATCGCGCGCAATGGGTGTTTTCAAACTCAGATGCGTGGTCGCAACAATGCCGCGGAAAAAAGCGGCAACATGCGGGGTAAAGCTCAGTTCACAACCCAGATGACGTGCCATTTCCCGCTCATGGATATGGTCCGACAGGGCATAGGGCATGAGATTGTCCTTCAGCGCCTCGATATCGTTTTTGCGCGATGGCGTGGTTCCTGCCCCGGAATAACCGGACACACCAAAGACATGCACTCGCCCGTCTAGCCTGCCTTTCAAGGGCGCAATCGCCAATTGGCCCGCCGTGGCATAGCAGCCCGGATTGGATATCCGTTTCGCCGACTTCAGGGCATCCCGGCCATAAATTTCCGGCAGACCATAAGTCCAGTTTTCAGTAAATCGATAATCCGCTGACAAATCGACGATCAGAGTATCTGGACAGTCCCGGTCAATGGCATCGACAAAGGTGTGCGAGGCCCCATTGGGCAGGGCCAAAATAACCGCATCAACCCCGCGCGCGGCCACATCATCCGGCCCCAGCGCTTCAAACATCAGGGCCGCATCAGCTTCCGGGGCCATCTCGCAGACCGGCTTCCCGGCAAACTCGCGTGAACTGGCAAATACCAGCTCCAGCTCATCACGATGACGGATCAATTTGATCAGCTCGCGCCCGGTAAACCCGCGCGCACCGACAAGACCAATGGTTTTGCGTGTCATGACCGGGTTTCCAAAGTGGCAGGCAAATCAAAGATTTTATTCAGGCTGGCATCCACCTCACCAGCACTCATATCTCCGCGCCAAAACACCGTCCATTCATCCCGGCGAACCGCGCCTGTACACTCATCAAAATAAAAGCCATTGACCGGATTATCGGTGCGTGAGCGCCACATCAATTTGGGTGCATATTCGGTCAGACGGTGCCAAACGGCCCGCCCCAGACCTTCACCTTTGGCCTCATCCATCACGGCGAATTTGTCCAGATAAACCCAATCATCCAGCCGCGTTGTGATGGCAGCGGCGCGATAATTTTCGGTAACGAAGGCCTGATCCAAATCCAATCCGTCCCAATATCCCTCAATGGGGGCACGGCCAAAGGCTTCCGCCACAAGACTGTTGAGACGGGTCTGATCCAGATCATTCATCGAAGATGTGGCAATAATCCGTTCTCCGCGCCGCACCAAAGTCCCGGCTCCAGCATGGGTAAACAGCTCGCGTGCCAGCTCGGCCGGCTTGGTGATCGATACCGATGAAGACAGGGGCAGATCGTCCAGCAAGCGCTTGATCTCCTCCAACTTCAATTGCATGCCGCCGGAGACCCAATCAGCCTGCATCAGATCATCAAAATCAGTGGCCAGATTGATTGAAGACAGTATCTCACCGGCCATGTCCAATAATCCGCCCGTGCCAGTCAGGAACACCACTTTATAGGGCTGCAAGGCATGAACGAGGGCCCGCACAGCGGCGTCCGCATTAACATTCACCAGACAGCCATCCGATGTTTCACCCAGACAAGCCAGAACAGGGGCCTGCCCGGCACGTGCCGCAGCTGCGACCAGTTCAAGGCGCACCCGGCTGGGCTCTCCCACCCGGCCCAGAACAGCTTCATCCTTTAACGTGGCTTCAAACACGCCTGAAGGAATGGCCGCTGCAAAGCCGCCTGCAGCCCGGATGGCATCCACCACCGACAGATTGGCTGTCGTCAGGGTTTCTCGGATCACAGGAATGGCCGCATCGGAGGTAACCCGCAGTCCCTTGACCCGTTTTGTTTCTATACCGGCTTCTTCCAGAGCGACATCGAGTTGGGGCCCGCCGCCATGAACGACCACAGGCGACAGGCCGACGGTTTGCAAAAAGGCAAGCGCTGCGGCCAGACCGTCCAGATCATCGCGGATCACGGCACCGCCGATTTTGATAACCGCAAAGCGTTCCTGATCGACACCGGAAAAGCGGGCGAGGTATTCCCGGATTTCCTTGCCGTCACGCATATTCGACAGCAATTGGACAATGGTCTGGCGAACATCAGAGGCAGAAGAGTGGGTCATGAGCCTTGCCCCTGCCCGACCAGATTTTCCATCACCGCTTTTTGCACATGCAAGCGATTACCCGCCTCTTCAATGCCCATGAAAGCCGGACTGTCGACCACGGCATCAGCGATCTTTACATTGCGGCGCATCGGCAGGCAGTGACTGACCACGGCATTATCCGTCAGAGCCATCTTCTCCGGCGTGATCATGAAATCGGCACCCTTGGCCCGATAGGGCGCTTCGTCCTCCCATTGACCAAAGAATGGCAAAGCCCCCCAGCTCTTGGCATAAACAGCATCAGCACCCGCATAGGCTGATTTGATATCGGAAGTGACTGTCAGGGAACCACCACCTTCGGCTATAAAACCTTCAGCAGCCCCCATATAGCGCTCGTCCAGACGATAAACATCATCGGGGATCAACATGCGGATATTCATGCCGAATTTGGAAGCGATCAGCAAAGCCGAATTGGCCACTGCCGTGTTGAGCGGTTTGGGATGCGGCACCCAGGTGAGCAAAAACTCCTTGCCCGCCACATCACCGCCGAGCCGGTTTTGCAGCGCCATCATATGCGCCAATTCCTGACAGGGATGGACGATGGTTTCCATGTTGATCACAGGCACAGTCGCGTGTCTGGCGAAGGCGGAAATCAACGGGTCTTCGCGCTCGGCCTGCCAGTCCTTGAAATCGGGAAAACACCGAATGGCGATCAAATCGACATATTCCGACAATACCCGCGCCGACTCGCGCACATGCTCTTCTTCATTGCCGTCCATGACCACACCATCGGCAAATTCCATTGGCCAGGTCGCCCCCTTGGCATCAAGCACAATGGCATGACCGCCAAGCTGATAAGCACCAATGTCAAAGCTGGATCGGGTGCGTAAGGACGGGTTGAAAAACACCAGCGCAATGGATTTGCCTTCCAGGGCACGGCTGGTGGCTCCGTCCTTGAAGGCGTTGGCGCGGTCAATCAGACCTTGAAGTTCAGGGCGGGACCAATCGGCAGTGGATAAAAAGTGGCGCATGACATTTTCGCTGTTTGTGTGTGTGGACGCCTTCTTAGCAGCGCTTTTTGCTGACGCCACCATTGGATCACACGCTCATGCTTCCCTCAGGCCTGTGAATGTGGAAGAAGCAGGGACAAAATGAGAGGATCATTACCCATGTCAGTCATTGCCGTCATTCCGTCCCGTTATGGCTCCACACGCCTTCCCGGAAAGCCGCTTACCAGGATTGCCGGAAAGATGATGGTGGAACGGGTCTGGCGCTCTGCCGGGGCAGCAGCGGGGGTGGACCGGGTCGTAGTAGCTACCGATGATGAGCGCATTGTCGAGGCTGTAACCAGTTTTGGCGGCGAAGCTGTGATGACAGATCCGGCCTGTCGTAACGGAACCGAACGCGCGCTGGATGCGGTCAAACGCCTCAATAGCGATGCTGAGATCATCATCAATGTTCAAGGCGACGCCGCCCTGATCCCACCCTGGGTCATCGGCGGTGTGGCCGAAACCATGCGCGGCGATGCAGATTTGAAAATGGCCACACCGGCCGTGAGGCTGACCGATGAAGCGGCCACACGCATGCGCGAAATGAAGGCCAAAGGTATTGTTGGCGGAACAACCGTTGTCTTCGACAAGAACATGGACGCCTTGTACTTCTCAAAGGGCATGATCCCCTTTCAGCGTCACCCCGAAGCTGGCACGCCCAGCTGGCAACATATCGGTCTTTACGGATATCGACGTGAAACCTTGGAACAGATTGTTGCGCTGGAACCCAGCCCGTTGGAAAAGGCGGAATCGCTGGAGCAATTACGGGCGCTTGAAAACGGCATTCCCATCCGTATCGTCAAAACCGATTATCGCGGTCGATCCGCCTGGTCCGTCGATGCTCCGGAAGACGTCAGCGTGGTTGAAGAGATTATCGCCCGTGAAGGAGAATTGGTGTCATGAACAAGCTGATCCTCGCCCGTCACGGCAATACATTCGGTCCTGGCGACAAGGTCGTCTGGGTGGGAGCAAAAGAAGATTATCCTCTGGTGGAAAAGGGGGAGGAACAGGCTGAAGCCCTGGGCCAGGCCCTGCATGATGCAGAGATACCCCTGAGCCGGATCATATGCGGACCGCTCATTCGCACACGCAGAGCCGCCGAGATCGTTGCTAGCCTGATCGGCTTTCGCGGGACCGTGGAGATTGATGAGCGTCTGAAGGAAATTGATTACGGCTCGTGGGGCGGCAAGTCCTGTGATGAGATCATTGCCCAATATGGCCGCGAAGCTCACACCATTTGGAATGATCAACATCAACGCCCGGACGGTGTCGATTGGTCTCCCGATGAGGCTACGCTCAAATCCAATGCCCTGTCCGCCATGTCAGATGCAGCAAGTGGTGAAGGCCTCTGCCTGATCATCACCTCCAATGGGGTGCTGCGTTATATGTATGCAGCGCTCAATGGCCCCAGGGCCGAAGCCAAGGTGAAAACCGGCAATATGTGTCTGGCCGAAATGGATGGGCAAAGCGGCACACGTCTGTGCTGGAATGAAAAGCCGGATGCAAGCCTGCTATCAAAACACCTGCAGGACTAATCCACGCTTTGAAGAAAGCCTTGTATCGCTGACCAGGCTTCCGGCTCAGTCAACATCGGTGCATGGCCGACATCAGGCACTTCAACCGTTTCCAGATCGGGCTTGCGGCGTTTCATTTCTGCCAATGTATCAGGGCTCAGCAAATCCGTAATCCCGCCCCTGACAACCAGGGTCGGGATCGGTTTCAACGCTTCAAAAAACGGCCATAGGTCCGGCAAGGGTTCATCCCCGCCCATCTGATCAAAGATCGCCGGGTCATAATCATAGACCAGCTGGCCCGTTTCATTTTCAACCCAGGTCTTTCGCGCCAAATCCATCCAGTAAGCCGTGTCATCAAGACGGTTTGGGAACGTTTCGACATTATCGGTCCGTGTTCGTTCAGAAGCTTCGTTCCAGTCCTTGGCAGGATCACGGTTGGAAACATTGCTCATGATCCGGTCCAGGCCGGATTGGGCAATTTCCGGACCGATATCATTCAGCACGAAGGCGGAAAAAAGCGCAGAATTTTGGGACGCAATGATCAGGGAGATAATCCCGCCCATGGATGTACCGATAAAGACGGCCTTATCGAGGCCAATCTCCTCCAGTAAGCTCACCACATCAATGGCATAGATCAATGGCTGATAGCGATCCGTCTGAGGATCGGAATCAGAGCGCCCTCGCCCCCGCATGGATATGACAATCACCCGACGGCCCATCGCGGCGATTTGCGGGGCCAAATCCTCAAAGTCTTTCACATTTCGGGTCAGACCATGCAGACAGACAACCGGTACGCCCCTCACCTCACCAACGGGCGCATAATCACGATAGTGAAGCCGCGGCCCGTCCGGTGTGGTGAAGAAGTGATCGCTATATCCGTCTTGATTATTCAATCTCAGCCATCCGCGCTCTCTGTTTGACCGTCTCCCTCCCAATCCTTGTTCAGGTGCTTGGAGGCGAGGAAGAACAGGCCTGCTGCGACGAGATATAATACGGACCCTATAAGGATCGAATAACGTAAGGACTCATCACCAAATGTTGGTTGCAAAACAGTCGACAGCTTGCCCAATACATAGACGCCAACACCAATTCCGATCAGATTATTGATCAGGAGAAAAATCGAGGATGCGACTGATCGCATATTCGGTGGAACCAGATGCTGGAAGCAGGACAAGGCTGGCCCAAGCCAGGCCAAGCCAAGGCCTGTGGGTATAAAGAACAGTGCGATGGCCATCCAGACATTTGGAGACATCACAGCCCCCACATAAAACGGTGTGGTTGCCAAAAAGGCGATGGCCGGAACAATAGCATACATCGCCTTGTTTTTTTCACCCAGCCGATCACTCAACACGCCCCCGGCCAGAATTCCGAGAATGCCGGACGCAAAAATCGTCCCGCCAAAAGCCCAACTGGTTTCCAACAAGGTGAGGCCAAAACTGCGAGCGAAAAAGGAGGGTATCCAGAAGAAAATTCCGTATCCCATCATCGAGGCGCAAGAGGCACCAAACACCAAAAACCAGAAAGACGGCTTTTTCGACAGAACCTTGAGCACTGCGCCAAAGCTCGGTTTCTTCTCGGCCGCTTGTTGTTGCGCCTCTGAATCATGTTGCCCGCGCTTTGGTTCACGGACGACGAGCTTGAATATCGGCGCAATCAGCACACCGGCAAGCCCCACGATAATAAACGCCGTTCGCCAATCAAAATTTTCGGAGAAAACACCCGCCGCAATATGGGCACCAGCCACCACGCCAAAGGCACTGCCCACCGGGATACCCAGAGAATAAATGGCCAAGGCCCGTGCGCGAATTTTGGGTGGAAAATAATCAGCGACCAGGGAATAGGCTGGGGCGACACCG
>Ga0316207_10002532_pt1 | contig 18560 bp, 21 predicted proteins | sample 6weekpyrite_MG_FD_204943 | JGI IMG/M metagenome (GOLD analysis project Ga0316207, IMG submission 204943) | Microbial mat bacterial communities from mineral coupon in-situ incubated in ocean water Damariscotta River, Maine, United States -... | ecosystem: Environmental > Aquatic > Marine >...
CACGCTCGGTTTCATCGTAGTTGGGTCTGAAATCAACCGTTTCTTTATCAAGATCGGCAAGCAATTCATGCGCAATTTTTGCCATGCGCACCTCGGTATAGCGCATTGCCGCGGGTGCATCACCATCCACTGAACCGAAGTTACCCTGACCGTCTACCAGCATATAGCGCAGCGAAAAGGGCTGTGCCATACGTACAATCGTGTCATAAACCGCCGAATCGCCATGTGGATGGTATTTACCAATCACGTCACCGACCACACGAGCCGATTTTTTGTAAGGTTTGTTGAAATCATTGCCAAGTTCATTCATCGCATACAAGACGCGACGATGTACTGGTTTGAGGCCGTCTCGCACATCAGGCAAGGCTCGCCCAACGATGACGCTCATCGCGTATTCCATGTAGGAGGTGCGGAGCTCATCCTCAATATTTATGGGGAGTATTTCGCGGGCTATATCTTCCATCAGGCAGTGACTTTTATTCGCTATAATTATATTAATTTCAATTGGTTACACACGGTATGCCGGTAAACTCCGTAAGGCCCACCAACACCCAATCACAAGCCATTAATAGTACCACAGCGAAGCGTATAAAGGCACTGAAAATCAGGGTTTTAGAACGTGGTTATGGAGCTTAAATTGACCCTAAAAGCACCCAGATTAGCAGCGCATCAAACACGCTATTTTTACGCTATCCGGCGCTTCAATAACCCCTTTTTCCGTGACAATAACGTCAATCAGCTTGGCTGGCGTCACATCAAAGACAGGATTCCATGCCAGCGCACCCTCAGCGGCCATCCTGTGACCCGATAGTTGCAGTAATTCATCGCTACCGCGGTGCTCAATCGGAATTGAAGCACCATCGGCTATGCTCATATCAATTGTTGAGGTAGGGGCGACGACCATCACCTTAATTCCGTGATATTTAGCTTGTACCGCCGCCGCCAGCGTACCAACTTTATTGGCAACATCGCCGTTTGCAGCAATCCTATCCGAACCAACCACGAGCCACTGCACTCCGCCTTTGCCCATCAGCGCCGAAACAGCCCCTTCTGCTACCAGGGTCACCGGAATGTGATCCTGTAATAACTCCCACGCGGTCAGGCGCGCTCCCTGCAACCAGGGGCGCGTTTCACCTGCATAAACGTTGCTAAGTTTGTCATGCTGCCATGCGCTGCGAATGACACCCAATGCAGTGCCATAACCGCCCGTTGCCAAAGCACCGGCGTTACAGTGGGTCAACACACCGGAACCGGCTTGAATAAACCCTGCTCCCAACTCACCCATGGTTTTATTGGCACGAATATCATCGTCATGAATTTGTCTTGCTGCTGCCAACAATAATTTGACCGGATCACCTTCAAGTTGATCAATCAAACCTTTCATTTGAGTGATGGCCCAAAACAAATTAACCGCAGTTGGCCGTGCGGCCGCCAATAAATCAAAATCCTGTTGAATTTTTTCTTTCCAATTCGATGCCGAATCGGCATAACGTTGCTGCGCCGCAATGACGATGCCGTAGGCAGCCGTAATGCCAATGGCCGGCGCACCCCGCACCACCATGTCGCGAATCGCATCAGCAACAGACGCAACGGTTGTTAAGGTAATATATTCCGTTTGGGTGGGTAGCCGCCGCTGATCAAGTAACTGTAAGGCGTCATCACGCCAGATAATCGGTCGTATGGTTTCAACTAAATCGTGCATATCATTTTTCAGGCTCATGCTTTCTCAAAAACGGCCATTGATTCGACATGTGATGTATGTGGAAACATATCCATGATGCCCGCACTACATAAACGATAGCCCTGGTTTTTAACCAGCTCTCCTGCATCGCGTGCGAGTGTTGCAATGTTACACGACACATAGACAATTCTGTCAGGTCCAATTTCTTTCATGCGACTAACCACTTCAAGCGCACCGGTTCGCGGCGGATCTAATAACATACGATCAACCCCCTTAATTTCCACCGGAATCTCTTTGGTTAAATCTGCTGCCAAATATTCAACGTTTTGCATATCGTTTTTAATCGCGTTCTGTTTGGCCCGTTCCACCAATGCGTCACTGGCTTCGATACCAATCACTTGCGAACAGTTTCTTGCCAATGGCAAACTAAAATTACCAATGCCACAAAATAAATCCAGCACCTTACTGTCTTGCTTTAAATCAAGCAGCTCAATTGCCTGCTTAACCATTACCTTATTCATTTCAGCATTAACTTGCGTAAAGTCAGTTGGCAAGAAATCGTAACTGACCTCGTAATCAGGTAAGGAATAAACAAGTTGCGATTCTTCTGGCCACAATGGACTTGCTGTATCGGGACCTTTAGGCTGTAACCAAATATGAATTCCGGTTTCTACCGCAAACGTTTTAAGCAGCTCAATATCAGTTGCTTCAAGTTCCTCAAGGTTCCTAAAGACCAACGTAGTGTGATTGTCACCAACGGCCACTTCAATTTGAGCAATTTTCTGATAGGCAGCCATACTGCGAATCAAGGCTTGCAGTTCTTCAAGACGCTGGCCAACCGAGTCGTGCAATACCATGCACACATTCATATCAGTTAAGTAACCACTGCTTTTTTCTCGAAATCCAACCAGCAACTTATCTTTCTTAATAACAAAACGCACACCAAGACGCGCCTTGCGTCGGTAACCCGTGCTTTTAGAAATTAATGGTGGAATGATTTCAGGTAACTCTAATTCGGCAAGATGTTTAAATTGCTCGGTCAATACTGATTCTTTGTGTGTGCGTTGCGAAACGGGTGACATATGTTGAATGCTACAGCCACCACAAAGCAAAAAGTGAGGGCACACTGGTTCAACTCGCTGGGGAGATGCCTTGATTATTTCCCTTACGCAACCTTCATCAAATTTAGAACGGCGTGAGGTATACACAAACATCACTTCTTCACCGGGTAATGCACCATCGATAAAAATAGTTTTTCCATCAATACGCGCAATACCACGGCCTTCATGTGAAATGGATTCAATTGTTGCGGCTACCGGTTCGGTAGGCAATTTTTTTCTACGACGACGCGCCATGTGACATACCTGGATTAAAACTTGCTGTTATCCCACGCCTGCATAAACGCCAGCAAGTGAGCTTGTTTCGATGCATTTAATACATCATGCAATAATTCACATTCACGTTGATATTCTTGTTGGTTTACATTCCCACGCGTCACTTCAAACTTCAGATAGATTAAATAGGTATTCAGCACATCCGTTTCACAATAATCACGTATTGCACCAACATCACCTTGCCTGAAGGTATCCCACACCTTTGAACCATGCATACCAAATTTCCCCGGGAAGCCCAGCACCTTCGCCATCTCATCCAACGATGCGGTGGCTTGTGGATGAAAGCCAGACAGCACTGCCTTTAGATCGGTATGATCATGATAAGGACTCTGATAATTATTCAATGATGCACCTTGAGCGCTATCACCCCGTTCCCAATAGCGCTGTGCACTTATGCCATGTAATAAAGCGCGATAATTTAAAACCGGCAAATCAAAACCACCGCCATTCCATGACACCAGGGTTGGTGTGTATTTTTCTATTGCAGCAAAAAACTGTTGGACCAGATCCTTCTCGTCTGAATCCTTTTCACCAAAGGATAAAACTTCCACGCTATCGCCATGACGAAAGACTGCCGAGATGGCAACAATACGCTGTAAATAATGTCGCAGAAATTCTGAACCACCCGTTTCCTGACGGCGCAGATGAAACATAATGTCCGCAATTTCTTTATCCGAAAGACCATCGAGATCGTGTAAACGGCGGCCACTATCAATATCTGGAACCGTTTCAATATCAAAAACAAATACATTCATGTTAATTTTCGTTTGCTAATTATTCGGCAGGAAAAACGCCGGTAGATAGATAACGATCACCACGATCGCAGATAATTGTCACAATCACCGCATTTTCCACGTGTTTCGATAATTCCAGGGCCGCAGCGACTGCCCCACCTGACGATATACCGGCAAAAATACCTTCTTCCGCTGCCAGGGCACGCGTGGTGTCTTCTGCGTCTTGTTGGTTGACATCGATAATCTTATCAACGCGTTTATCGTCGTAAATTTTCGGTAAATATTCTTTAGGCCATCGACGAATACCGGGAATGGCTGAGCCTTCCGTTGGTTGCACACCAACTATCTCAATTTCCTGGTTTTGTTCTTTAAGGAAACGCGATGTGCCCATAATCGTACCGGTGGTTCCCATCGAACTGACAAAGTGGCTAACCTTGCCACCGGTATCACGCCAGATCTCCGGACCGGTTCCTTCATAATGGGCCAAGGGATTATCCTGATTCGAGAACTGATCAAGTACCTTACCCTGGCCGGTTGCTTCCATTTCACGCGCTTTATCAATTGCGGCTTCCATGCTGCCTTCGCGTGGTGTCAGCACTATTTCGGCACCAAATGCCCGCATCACGCCACGGCGTTCAATACTCATGTGCTCAGGCATCACCAATTTTAATTTATAACCTTGCATCGCTGCGGCCATCGCCAAGGCAATACCGGTATTGCCGCTCGTCGCTTCAATCAGGCTATCGCCTGGCTGAATATCACCACGCTCCTGCGCACGCTTAATCATGCTCAAGGCAGGCCGATCTTTAACTGAACCTGCTGGATTATTACCTTCCAGTTTTACGAGTAGGGTATTGCTCGTTTTGCCAGGTAATCGCTGCAGGCGTACCAACGGGGTATTTCCAACAAAATTGTCTAAAGTTAAATATTTCATCCGATCATTTTACCTGAATTTCCACGGATATGCAGGAACACTGGCATTCACCACGGGTCCACGGTATAAATAGTCTTGTCTAGGGGCAACTCGGGAATAAACACTATTATGGACACGGAAACTAACGTCTACGATGAGCAACTTTCCTTGCAACTTGCTGGCGGTAATCAGGATTTAGCCCGTCAAATGCTTGAGATGTTATTAAAGGAATTACCTGCGTTACGTACAGATATGAATCAAGCGTACAAGCAAGGTGACAAAGCCGCGCTCTACGATAATGTACACAAGATAAATGGTTCAACTCGTTATTGTGGTGTACCCGCAGTTGGACAAGCCGCCAATGAACTGGAATTGTTATTAAAAGCTAACCACGATGAATTGGAATCGGCCCTGGCTGATCTCAATACAGAGATAGAACGTTTGTTGCTGCTGGCATAAACATCGCTGTTAAATCCACCTAGCCATTCGAGCTCAACAGGGTCACAAAGGCAACCGCATGATCATCTTCATCTGCGATACTGATATAACCCATGCCAATACCAAGCTCATGAATAAGTTCTTCCGCGCGCGAAAAATACTCTAAGGTCGGCTTGCCGTTCTCATCGTGAGCTACGCCAATATCACGCAAACTCATACCTCGACTAAAACCAATACCCATTGCCTTTGCTGTCGCTTCCTTAGCAGCAAAACGTTTCGCTAAAAAATGTGCTGGCTTCACAGATGCCGCATAATCTTTTAGTTCTGCGTCACTCAGAATGCGCCGAGAAAATTTATCGCCATGTTGCTCAATGTTCTTCTGCATACGAGAAACACGTACTATATCTGTACCAATACCGTAGATCATGATTTATTCTGCAGTGCCAGAAGGCGTGCGTTTTGCATCAAGCGTTTCATTTCACGTACCGATTCCTGCAAACCAACAAACACTGCACGCGCAATAATGGCATGGCCAATATTTAATTCACGTATCGCAGGCAGTGCCGCGATCGATTCAACATTATGGTAGTGCAAACCATGCCCCGCATTCACGTGCAAACCGGCCTCAACACCTGCGGTAACGGCTGTACATATTCGTTGATACTCCAGGTTTCTCTCTTCTGCTGTTTCTGCATCAGCAAAACGTCCAGTATGAATCTCAATCACAGGTGCTCCGGCCTCGGCGGACGCCGTAACTTGCTCAGGATCAGGATCAATAAATAATGACGCGCGCACACCCGCCTGCGCAAGACGCGAGCAGGCATCTTTAATACGTACTGCCTGACCTTTAACATCAAGGCCACCCTCTGTGGTAAGTTCTTCTCTACTTTCGGGTACCAAACAGCAGTCTTGTGGTTTCACTTTTTCTGCAATGGTCAGCATTTCTTCAGTCACGGCCATTTCAAGATTCATGCGTGTTTGCAATATATCTTGCAACATAACCACATCACGTCCTTGAATGTGACGACGATCTTCTCGTAGATGCAGGGTAATCGCATCGGCACCAGCTTGTTCTGCTTCGATTGCCGCTTGTATTGGATCAGGATAACGCGTTCCGCGCGCCTGCCGCAGTGTCGCAACATGATCAATATTAACGCCCAATAAAATTTCAGTGACTAGTTCCGACACCCTTTTTTCTCCTGATAGAGTCAATTACTTACTTGATGTGTGATAATTATACAGCATGCGGCTCTGTAATGGCTTGTCACCAATATAACCCTGCAAAACCGTTCGCATTAGACGTTTGCAATCCTGCAAGCATTGCTTTCCCTCAAGCTCTTCACTTGCAAGTGCGATAAGACTGCTCCCTCGCAATTTGGGTCCATGTAAAATACTGTCTGCATGACATTCAACCGCTCCATGTTCAGGAATGTATTGATAATACCGATCATCCAGAATAGCTTCGCCAGTATTCACCTCATGGTCTAGCACCAGTCCATAGCCCAATTCCTGTAACAGGTGTTTTTCAAATAATCGCAAACTAATCTCAGCCTGTTGCCCATCTGCCCCCGCTTCTCGCAAGGAGGCTAATGCCTTTGCATACGACATAAAAATCGTTTCATGAACATCAGCTGGTTTCAGCAAACGAAAAATAAGCTCGGTCAAATAATACGCACTTGCATACGCAGAACCAGCTATTGGTTTAACAAATTCGGCCGCTTCTGCATTCGTTAATGTATGCAGCTCACCACGACCCGTCCATGAGATAAGCAAGGGCTGGAACACCTGTAACAATGCATTGACTCGTGATTTTGGTCTTCGCGCACCTTTGGCAACCATCGCTACTCGGCCAAAATTGACAGAGAACACCTCAATAATCAAACTAGTATTTCTGAAATCACGCCGATGCAAAACAAAACAAGGCTGACATTCAATCCGTGCACTCATTAGAAATCGTCTGTGTAACCAAGACTACGTAATGCACGCGAATCGTCCGACCAGCCTTCTTTCACCTTCACCCAAAGCCTGACAAAAACTTTTTCATCGAGCATTTTTTCTAGATCTAAACGAGACTGGCGACCAATCTCTTTCAACATAGAACCATCTTTACCAATAACGATTGCTTTTTGCCCTGAACGTTCGACCCATATCACTGCACCAACGTGTAGCATGCCCTCTTTGTTCTCATATTCTTCAATCTCAACAGTTAAAGAATAAGGTAGCTCCTTACCTAAACGGCGAATTAATTTCTCACGGATAAGCTCTGCCGCAATGAAACGCATACTTCTATCAGTCACTTGCTCTTCATCAAAAAAGAATTCTGACTCGGGCAGCAAAGATTTCAACGTTGATTCAAGCGTGTCGATGTTATCACCCTTGGTGGCCGACACAGGAATAATATCAGTAACGTTTTCTATCGCAGACAATTTTTGCATCAGTGGCAATAAGGCTTCTTTCTTTTCCAACTTATCAACTTTATTAACAGCAATGAGTACTTTTGCTTCGGTATGTTCAATACGCTCTAGTACCAGATCATCGCCATCTGTCCAACCCGTGCCATCAATTACAAAAACCACAATATCAACGTCATGCACCGCTGTTTTTGCCGCACGATTCATGTATCGATTCATCGCATGTTTATTATCAACGTGCATACCCGGGGTATCAACGAAAATAAACTGCGTATCATCCGTCGTTTTAATACCCAGAACGCGGTGCCGTGTGGTTTGAGGTTTTCTAGAGGTAATGCACAGTTTTTGCCCAACCAAACGGTTCAACAATGTAGACTTCCCGACATTAGGACGGCCAACAAACGCGACATAACCACAGCGCTGCACTATTTCACCCATTATTCAAAACCATTCATTTTTTCTAATAATTGACTTGCCGCTGCTTGTTCTGCTTTTCGCCGGCTACTACCGATCGCTGTCACCACATCACCGCTCTCGAGCCTGCACTCAACCGTAAATGTTTGTGCATGTGCTTTGCCCGCTACATTAATAACATCATAAACAGGTAAAGATAAATGTCTGGCCTGCATGTACTCCTGGAGTTGTGTTTTAGGATCTTTCGTGACGGTGTCTGGCGAAACCGAATCCAAACGACTCTCCAGTTGTCGTAGAATCAAGTTTCGACACGTTTCCAGATCAGAGTCTAAATAAACTGCCGCCAGAATAGCTTCGAAGGCATCAGCCAAAATTGAATCACGACGAAAACCACCACTTTTTAATTCACCTGGCCCTAACTTCAGGTAGTCACCCAACGACAGGTCCCGTGCAAGCTCTGATAATGTTTCGCCCTTCACCAGACTGGCGCGTAGTCGACTCATTTCTCCCTCTGAAGATTCAGGAAAACGCTGAAACAATTCATCGGCAATCACCATTCCAAGAATCGCATCACCAAGAAACTCAAGCCGTTCATTATTATGCTGCCCAACACTACGATGGGTTAATGCGTTCAGCAATAACGATTCATCCTTGAAACAATAACCAATCTGTTTCATTAACCGTGAAAAAGTTGCGGTCAATTCTTAGCCTCAGCAGTTTCGTAAAAATCAGCAAGTATACTGATCGGACCGGCAAAGGGGACAACGACAGAATATTCAATATCAATAAAAACCGTTCCCTCTCGCTTTATTATCTTAATATCTTTTCTTTCAATGCTTTTAACATCATTAATATCTAATTTTGTCCAAAGCAAGGTTCGAATACTGCCTGTTGATTTTTGATACAGGCCAGATGTTTTTTCCATTGCTTTTAATGAAGTGACAATATTATAGTTTTCGATGAAAACTGGAGCCAATTTCAGCGCTAACGTAACAAAGAAACCAATTATCCCTAGAATAATTAACCAACCCAGTGCTGTAACACCCTGTTGACGCTTCATGTTTTTCATAAAAAACACCTCTTATATAATTATTAATTTAATGTAGTGCCAATCCTGCTCCAGCGAAAACGCTCACCAGAGAACCAACCTTTTGTCGAGTCCGAGCTAAACCAGATAATTTGCGCCTTGCCGACTAAATTTCGTTCTGGCACAAACCCCCAGCCACGACTGTCATTACTATTATCACGATTATCGCCGAATGCGAGATAATGTCCGTTTGGCACGGTAAATTCTATAGCGCCACCCAAATCTTGCTGACAAACATATGTCTGATATTCAATCCCGAATAAATTCTCTTGCAAAATAGTCGCTGGTTGGCGGAAAAATCCTGGACACTCTGCCGGTGCCATACCTAGCTTAGTTTGCTCGGCTCTCGCACCATTAACATACAGTGTTTTATTAACATAGCGAACCTTGTCACCAGGTACGCCAACAGCCCGTTTAATAAAATTGGTTTCATCATCTTCAGGATAGCGGAAAACAAATACATCGCCACGTTTTGGGCCGGCAATATCAATGATTTTAGTATCAATAACCGGTAACCGCACACCATAACTAAATTTGCTAACGAGAATATAGTCACCAATTAACAAGGTTGGCTTCATCGAACCAGACGGAATCTCATACGGTTCTCCGACAAATGAACGCAATACCAATACAATCAAAAACACCGGGAATAGTGAATTTGCATATTCAACGACGATTGGTTCCTTGCTTGTATCTGCCCCTGCTTCAGACTCAGAGGCATTTCTTTGTTTTGACCAAAATACTTTATCCAATGCCCAAATTGCGCCACTGACTAACGTCAATACGACCAATATCACTTCAAAATCAAAATCCACTTGTCACACTCCAATTGCTTATTTTTTAGTAACGCCGAGCACGGCCATAAAGGCTTCCTGTGGAATTTCCACCGACCCAACTTGTTTCATGCGTTTCTTGCCCGCTTTTTGCTTCTCTAGTAACTTTCTTTTACGAGAAACATCGCCACCATAACACTTTGCAGTGACATTTTTTCGTAGCGCTTTAACATTTGAACGCGCAATGATATGCGTGCCGATCGCCGCCTGGATCGCTACATCAAACATTTGTCGCGGTATAATCTCACGCATTCGTTCAACAAGATCCTTACCACGAGCCTGTGCTTGATCACGGTGTACAATGACCGCCAAGGCATCGACACATTCACCATTTATCAGTACATCCAGCTTGACAACATTGGCGGGTTCAAAATGCGAGAAATGATATTCCATTGATGCATAACCGCGGCTTACTGATTTCAATCGATCAAAGAAATCCAGCACCATTTCATTCATTGGCATTTCATATGTCATGGTCACCTGATTACCCAGGTATTGCATGTTCTTTTGTACACCACGCTTTTCAATACACAAACTAATGACGCTCCCCACATACTCTTGAGGCATAAGTAAGTTTGCAGTAATAATTGGTTCACGTATTTCATCAATATAATTGGGTTCTGGTAAGCGTGAGGGGTTATCGATCTTAATAAGATCACCTTTCGTATCCAACACTTCATATATAACGGTTGGTGCTGTCGTAATTAGATCAATATTATATTCACGTTCAAGTCGCTCCTGAATGATTTCCATATGCAGCATGCCTAAGAAACCACAACGAAAACCGAAACCAAGTGCTTGCGAATTTTCTGGTTCGTAAAACAATGATGCATCGTTAATACTTAGCTTTTGTAGTGCCTCGCGGAAACTTTCATAATCATCCGAACTGATTGGGAACAAGCCCGCAAAAACGCGTGGTTGCACTTTTTCAAAACCCGGAAGCTGCTCTTCCGATGGTTGATCTGCCCGCGTAATCGTATCTCCGACTGGCGCCCCTGTGATATCTTTAATGCCTGCGACGATATAGCCTACATCGCCAGCTTCAAGCATTTGGGTCTCAATACGCTTAGGCGTAAATATACCCACCATATCTACAAGAAAATCTCGACCCGTCGACATAATACGAATTTTATTCTTTGGTGATATTCTGCCATGCACGATACGCACTAAGGAAACCACACCTAAATAATTATCAAACCATGAATCAATAATCAAAGCCTGCAAAGGCGCATCAACATTTCCGACAGGGGCAGGAACCGTGTGCACGAGTCTTTCCAGGGCATCTTTTATACCAATACCTGTCTTGGCACTAACACGAACGGCATCTTCTGCTTCAATACCGATAATTTCTTCAATTTCTTTTATTACCCGATCGGGATCCGCTGCGGGCAAATCAATCTTATTCAGAACCGGCATGACCTCCAGGCCTAATTCAATCGCGGTATAACAATTCGCGACACTTTGGGCCTCCACGCCTTGTGCGACATCAACAACCAGCAATGCTCCCTCACACGCGGATAATGATCTTGATACCTCATACGAAAAATCAACATGACCTGGCGTATCAATAAAGTTCAGTCGGTAGGTTTCACCATCTTCGGCCTTATAATCCAGGCTAACGCTCTGAGCTTTAATCGTAATACCACGTTCTCGTTCAATATCCATCGAATCAAGAACCTGAGATTGCATTTCACGCTCGGATAAACCACCACAGTCCTGAATAAAACGGTCTGCCAGCGTGGATTTACCGTGATCAATATGGGCTATGATGGAGAAATTACGGATGTTCTCCATTTTCATGGAATATGTACCTACACAGGGATAACGGACCAGAATCATCTAGACCTTGAGATTACAAAATCGGCGCTAGGGGTTAACCTGCGCCGTCCAGAGGAGATTATAGCTTATTCAGGCGGCGGGCTGAAATACATCTGCAATGCCTGTGGATCGAGGAAATAATGGCATATTTCATGATTTTCATGCATCAGTACGGGAACTTTCGTGCCGAACTGGCTAATTAGTGCTGGATCTTCATCAATATCGATAATTTCCAGTGTAAAACCCAGTTTTTCACGATAGTCCCTTAAGCTCGCCTGCATGTCCTCACAAAGATGACAGTCACGACGGCCATACAGCCGAAGCCGGATAGCCGCCGCCAAATTATTCTTCCTCTTTTATTTTTAATGCCAGGAACAACGGCCCGCTACGCGCACGATGTACTAAAACAGGAATTGACTTACCAGCAGGTAGATCATCCACCAATTTATTGAACTGCCCTGCATCCTTTACCGTGACATTATTCAGCATAGTGATCACATCACCTTTACGAATACCTGCCTTGGCAGCTGCACCCTGGTTTGTCTCGGTTACTAACACACCGCCTTCAGAAATTTCTCTTTTCTGACGCTGCTTATCGGTTAAATCAGCGACCACTATCGCAAGTCGATTTTGCTTTTGAGGTTTAACTGTTCCACTTGCAACTGTTATGTCATCCTGTTCTGGAAGTTCACCAATGGTGACACGTAAATGTTTACGTTTACCTTTACGTAAAACCTTCACTTTTGCATCTTGTTCAACCGGTGTGCGTCCAACTAACGGTGGCAAGTCTTTAGAACGCACTACCTTTTCACCATTAAAACTTAAAATAATATCACCAACCTCAAAGCCTGCATCCGCAGCCGGACTATCAGGCAGCACCCTCGAGACCAAGGCACCCCGTGGTCGTTTCATACCAAAGGATTCTGCAAGATCTGAATTCACATCCTGAATCAATACGCCCAACCAGCCCCGCGAGACTTTACCCTTATCACGTAATTGCTCGGCTACATCCATTGCAACTTCAATCGGTATTGCGAAAGAGAGCCCCATGAAGCCACCCGTTCGACTATATATCTGTGAGTTCACACCGACGACTTCACCTTTTAAGTTAAAAAGTGGCCCGCCTGAATTACCGGGATTAATGGCAACATCTGTTTGAATAAAGGGCACATAGTTTTCACGTGGCAAGCTACGTCCCTTGGCACTGACAATACCAGCTGTTACCGAGTAATCAAAACCAAAAGGTGAACCAATTGCCAACACCCATTCGCCGACCTTTAGTTTGCTAGATGAACCAATTTTTAATACAGGAAGATTGTCTGCTTCAATTTTTAAAACAGCGACATCGGTCCGCTCATCAGTCCCTATTACTTTGGCTGAGTACTCTCGTCGATCATTGAGACGAACTAATACTTCAGCAGCACCGGCAACTACATGATTATTCGTAATAACATAACCATCGTCTGAAACGATAAAGCCGGATCCTAAGGATTTTGAATCAGGGCTTTGTTGTTGACCTTCTTCATCAAAGAAACGACGAAAGAAATCATTAAAAGGGCTATCTTCAGGAAGATCGGGTATCTGGAAATTCTTTGGTAACTTCGAGTGTTTTTTTACTTTTTGCGTTGTACTAATGTTTACAACAGCTGCACTGTTTTTTTCAACCAATCCTGTAAAATCAGGAAGACTTCTGGCTTGCACCGAGGTTGCTAGCAGAACCAATAACAATACCGCCCAACCAGATACATTCTTTACATGATTTCGCATAACAACTCCTGAACAACTAACAACTATTAATCAACACGTCGTAAGACGACTGGTCTAAAACGCTCACTATTACGTGCTAACACAGAAAAATATTTAACATATATCAAGCCAAGTGCCAAACCGCTGGCAGCAGACAAAATTGAAATCAGTTCTGACCTAAAAAAATAACTCGTCATTACCGGTAGTAGCAACATCAGAATTAATGGGATCGCATAAATAATAGTGGAACTTTTCAGCAAGGCATCATTATCCAGCCCCAATATCACTTTATCACCGCTTACCAATGCTATATCCGTTTCGATTATGAGTGGCTGTCTATTTCGTGTAAAGAAATTTCCTAATAATGAGGTGCCACAACCACTCTTTGCCGGGCAATGACCGCAACCAGATTGAGAGTCAGTTTCGACGCTGACCTTTTGGCCATTCACGCCGATAACAATAGCCTGTTCTTCTATCACAATTTACATCACTTGGTATGAATAACCGAGCTACTTAGTAATTCTACCGTCATCGCCGGAACTTCACCAACGGCAGTAACCTGATATTGGCCCATAACGCGGCCATAGGCATTAACAGCCCCCATACTCGTTGCACCTTTCAGTGTATCAGCATCTTTGCCCAGTTTTTCGATATACACCGATACCCAGGCCAAACCATCTGTATAAACAAGGTGTTCAACCGGAAGGTTACTATCCGGTAAATTGTGCATGTTGTGATGCGCTAACATAAAACCATCGGGTGTTTTTTGTACACGCCAGTTTGGATCAACCGGCATTGGTTCATTATGAGTCGCTTCATCATCGGTCACCCATGTAAATTCTCGACCACTAATACTGGGTTTTAATAAATCATTATCCAATGTTTCATGCAGTTTAATATCCGTAAACATGATTTGTTCTACTGCGTTACCTTCCGGGTCTAATAACTCTGAACGCAGCAATAACTCAAAGGCATCATCAATCCATAATCGGTAGCCATATCGAAAACGATCTTGAGGTTTAATGACAACGCGTCTTGCTTCCCGCGAAGCTACTCGCTCATAACCTTCAAATGTAAAATCATAATACGCATCAAGCTGTTCCAGCTCACTCGGGAAAGAAGGTAATTGCGTTCCTGGGGTATGATTATCAACAACAACCGATTTACTATCAGGTAAAATACAAGTAACAACTTTATTGTTACGAATAATTTCTCGCGCTGAACCTGTCAGCGAAATCATTCGTTCATGCTCACCCTGAGCATCGGCCTTGTGAATAATCTTAACCGCTTCCATCTCATTACCGTGGCGGTAAATAAAAGTGCCTTCATAGTTAAGATGTTTGCCCGCAGCCGTCACGCGTCCTAACCATTCGCGCACCGTATTGGAATCTATTTGCTCAGCGCTAGCTATCAGGCTATTACTTAATAGTAATAGCGCAATTATAAAACCACGTCTCATCGACGAACACTGCTCCCATTAGGATTATATTCAAGTACAACCGAATCATCTGCTTTTGCTGACTGTTTATTACCCGAACTCACAATCTGTGCAAAAGGCATTGCGCCACGCACGGTAGTGGAATAGCCATTGTGATTAATCAGGTAAGTATTTAACTTCGATGCAACCGCAGACTGTTTCACTGTCCAGTTGACACCATTGGCTACAACGGGGATAACATCCTGATCCGTCGCGGGTGCGGGCACTGTTGCATTAGCAAGTGCTCCAGGGTTAAACAGGTTTTGTTCTTCAGGCTGAACCATTAACACCGCAACAGCCGCAACTGTTGCCGCAATAGCCATTCCAGCAACCTGCCTCACCGCAGCAGGTAAATGGCGTTTAGGCCGTTGTGGCGCAAACACGATTGGCTCATCTGCCAATGCAGCACTCACACGTTCACTCAAGTCAACGTCATTATCCGTACTGTGACCATTTATGGAGTCATTGATTAAATGATAACTCGCCCAACGAGAACGTAATTCATCGTTATCTAAAATATCACTAATTAGCTTATCTGCTTCGGCTGCTTCCAGCTCGCCATCAACAAAAGCAGAAAATTTTTCATCCGTATGTGTCGTCATAGGTCTGTACTCAACATTTACTCATTCTCATCGCCCGCCGAAATCAGGGGACGAATACGTGTTTCAATCGCTTCACGAGCCCGGAAGATACGTGATCTTACTGTACCAACTGGACAAGACATTGCCTGTGCAATTTCATCGTAACTGAGTCCTTCCAGTTCCCGTAACATAATGGCAGTGCGTAAATCTTCTGGCAGTGCCTTAATTGCTTCGTTTAAAACCTGCTCAAGTTCATCCTTTTGAGCCAATCTATCTGGACTATCGTATTCCCTTAACCCATGTGCTCCGTCATATTGTTCAGCATCCGATGCCTCTATATCGTCCTTGGGTGGACGGCGTCCCATCGCCACCAGGTAATTCTTAGCTGTGTTGATCGCGATACGATACAACCATGTATAAAAAGCACTGTCTCCTCGAAAACCGGCCAGCGCCCTATATGCCTTAATAAAAGCTTCTTGTGCCACATCCTGGCATTCCGATTTATCCCGCACATAGCGCGAAATCAAATTCAGTATCTTTTGCTGGTATTTTAGTACCAACAGGTCGAACGCCTTTTTATCACCATTTTGGACACGCACTACTAACGCGTAATCCACTTGCTTCTCGCCCATCTGGGCTATCCCCTCTTGCTCAGGTAGTTCTCGAGTCATCTACCTGTTAACTAGACACTTTCTAACCCAGATAGTTCGCTCACCGGGTGATTTTATTATATTCTCATGCCTGTTGGCTGTAAAAACACAGTTTAGTCTATAAAGACAAGAAAATGTTCCATTATTAAACGTATGAATAAAAAATATAGCATTGACGTACTCATCATTGGTGGGGGGCTGGCGGGACTCAGTACCGCCCTGAGACTAGCTGATCACGTAAAAGTAGCCATCATCGCCAAAGGCCCGCTCACCGAAAGTGCCAGTTTATACGCCCAAGGCGGTATTGCAGCCGTTTTAGATGAAGAAGATTCCATTGCCAGACACGTTGATGACACCTTAAATGCCGGTGGTGGTCTATGTAATCGTGATGTTGTCGAGTCCGTTGTGGAATCCGGCCCCCGTAATATCCAGTGGCTAATCGATCAAGGCGTACTATTTACCCGTGAATCAGGTGAAGATGGCTATGGGTGGTATCACCTCACCCGTGAAGGCGGCCATTCTCGTCGCCGTGTTATTCATGCTGCCGATGCCACGGGTAAGGCCGTTGAAATGACCCTGGGTGAAAAGGTTAAACACCATAAAAATATCACGGTATATGAAAATCATATTGTCGTTGATCTGATCACCAGCGCAAAATTAGGGCAAACAGGTAATCAATGTCGCGGCGCTTATATCCTGGATCGTGAATCAGGTAATGTACATAGCTTTGCTGCTCGTTGTGTGGTGTTGGCAACCGGTGGTGCAAACAAGGTTTATCTCTACACCACCAATCCCGATGTGTCGACTGGCGATGGTATTGCCATGGCCTGGCGAGCTGGTTGCCGGGTTGCCAATATGGAATTTATTCAATTTCACCCAACCTGTCTTTATCACCCAAAAGCCAAAACATTTCTCATGACTGAAGCGATTCGTGGTGAGGGTGGCAAACTTCGGCTGCCTGATGGCTCATCGTTTATGGAACAATTTGATTCGCGCGCTGAGCTTGCTCCACGTGATGTTGTTGCGCGTGCAATCGATCACGAAATGAAATGTCTGGGTATTGATCATGTACTGCTCGATATTAGTCATAAACCCGCTAACTTTATTCGCGCACACTTTCCTAATATTTATGCACGTTGTTTAGAGTATGGCTACGACATGACCAAAGATGCCGTGCCGGTTGTACCTGCTGCGCACTATACCTGCGGCGGGATCATTACTGACAGTAATGGTCAAACCGATATTGATGGCCTCTATGCCATTGGTGAAACTGCCTGTACCGGTTTGCATGGTGCGAATCGTCTCGCCAGCAACTCATTGCTCGAATGCCTGGTCTTTTCAGAGTCGGCGAGTAAAAACATTCTCAAAAACCTGTCACGTTACGTATTAAACAAACAATTGCCCGACTGGGATGAAAGCCGTGTAACCAATTCCGACGAAGAGGTCGTCGTTAGTCATAACTGGGATGAACTACGTCGATTCATGTGGGACTATGTTGGTATCGTGCGTACCAATAAACGATTAGAACGTGCCAAGAGTCGCGTTGATTTACTGCAACGTGAAATCGATGACTACTACGGCAACTTCCGTGTCACCAATGATTTACTCGAACTACGTAACCTGGCTCAAGTTGCCGATATTATTATTCGCTGCGCCATGCAGCGCCATGAAAGCCGAGGCCTGCATTACACATTGGATTACCCTAAAATGGCCGACCACTACACGCCCGATACAATCCTTGTTCCTGAGAACTACTCGCCCGATACAGAGATCAGCGCCTGAGTAATTTTTCCTGTTCGGCTGGCCGTGACAAGCGCAGCTGGCAACGCAATTGCCTGTGCTGCTCTTCATTCAATGCATCTTTAAACAACGGCAAACTAATACGACGATAACGCCCGCTTACTTTAAAGTTCAAAATAACCAACATCGGGTGGATGTAGCTGTCATCACATAATTCGACCGGTAATTCGCTGTGATCATGCAAACCCAACGACCAATCACCCGCGATAGATTGTGATATACAAATAACGCTATTATCAGCCGATAATAAAATATTCTGTTTAAAATAATAATACGTGCGAAAAATAAATATCGGGATCAATAGCAACAACGCCGGATGCGTCACTGGAATAATCGCAATAACACTTAATGACGCGGCAGTACATAATACAACCACCAGCACCGCAAGTGTTAGCGACGTTTTTGGCCTAAGCTGTAACGCCTTGTCGTATAATTTCGATGACATTTTGTATGTGCGCCTCCTTGTGCACATGACGACCCATCAGGTATTCGAGCAATTCCGTATCGGCAATATCCAGTAGTTCAACAAAGGCTCGTTTGGATTCACAATCTAACTGCGAATATCCATTTTCCAGAAAACCGG
>Ga0316207_10002533_pt1 | contig 18541 bp, 13 predicted proteins | sample 6weekpyrite_MG_FD_204943 | JGI IMG/M metagenome (GOLD analysis project Ga0316207, IMG submission 204943) | Microbial mat bacterial communities from mineral coupon in-situ incubated in ocean water Damariscotta River, Maine, United States -... | ecosystem: Environmental > Aquatic > Marine >...
TGAGTGATAAAAAGCAAACGCTTTTTGCCGCTTTTTATCACTCAGTTCCTGGGTGCCTTTAACGACAATCTGTTCAAGAACGCGCTTCTGCTTTTGTTCACTTATGTGGTCGCTGCAGAGATGGCCATGAAGCCTGCGCTCCTGAGCTCGGTTGCGGCTGGACTGTTCATTCTACCCTTCTTCCTGTTTTCCGCTATCGCGGGGCAGTTGGCCGACAAGATGGAAAAATCCGCACTGATACGGCGGATCAAGATATTTGAGATTGCCTTGATGGCACTCGCCGGTCTCGGCTTCCTGCTTTCGAACACATACGTGCTTTTGGGTGTGCTGTTTTTGATGGGCACCCAGTCCGCCTTTTTCGGGCCGCTCAAGTACGGCATTTTGCCAGATCACCTTAAGGAAGATGAACTCATCGGCGGTAACGCCCTTATCGAGATGGGCACTTTCCTTGCGATTTTGATCGGGACCATCACTGGTCTTGTTGTGCAGGCGCCAGCGGGCCCTGTGGTTGTGTCGGGCCTACTGATTTTATTTGCTATTGCAGGATTCATGGCTGCCCGTAACATCCCTGAAGCGCCCTCCAGCGTGCCGGACCTGAAGGTGAACTGGAACTTTATCGGCGAGACTTTTTCCATTGTTGGTCAGGTGAAAAAGCGTGAAGTGCTGTATCACGCCATTCTGGGCATCAGCTGGTTCTGGTTCGTGGGTGCCACTTTCCTCACGCTATTCCCGTCTTACGCCAAGGAAACAATCGGCTCTGAAGAAGAGCTAGTAACTCTGTTTCTGGCGCTATTCTCCATTGGCATTGCGCTAGGCTCCCTCGTATGTAATCGCCTTCTCAAGGGCATGGTGACGGCTCGCTTTGTGCCGATCGCAGCGGTTGTGATGGCGGTTTTTTGCATTGATATGTATTTCGCCAGTCAACGCTTAGCGCCAGAGAATGGTGACCTGATCAGCGTGGGCGAGTTCCTGGCGATGCCAGAGAGCTGGCGCATCTTGATCGATATGCTGGGCACCAGTATCGCAGGCGGTATCTACATCGTACCTTTGTATGCAATCCTGCAGGCGCGCAGCCCAAAGCCGATGCGTGCCCGTGTAATTGCTGCCAACAACATCATGAATGCGCTCTTTATGGTGGGATCAGCCCTTGTAACGGCGGTGCTTACGAAACTTGGTTTTTCGATCCCGACCATGTTCCTAGTGATCGGTGTATTCAGTGCTTTTGTCGCCATTTATATCGTGCAGCTGTTACCACAGGATCTGGTGCAGTCTATCGCGCGCACGGCACTGAAACTCTTCTACCGTGTGGAAGTAAAAGGGTTGGAGCACTACCAGAAGGTCTCTAACAAGGCGGTTATCATCGCCAACCACACCAGCTTCCTCGACGGACTTCTTTTGGGCGCTTTCCTGCCTCACCAATTGACGTTTGCGATCAACACGCACATAGCCCAAAAATGGTGGGTTAAACCGGCCTTCATTCTATTCGACCTATTGACGATCGACCCAACGAACCCGATGGCAACTAAGTCGATGGTGAAAGAAGTGAAGAAGGGCCGTCGTATCGTAATCTTCCCTGAAGGCCGCCTAACAGTTACAGGCGCCCTGATGAAGGTGTATGAAGGCCCCGGCACAATCGCACATCTGTCAAACGCGCCGCTGTTGCCTATCCGTATTGAAGGGGCGCAGTACACACCGTTCAGTCGTCTAAAGGGTATGCTTCGCCTGCGCTGGTTCCCAAAGATCACGCTAACGATTGAAGAACCGGTGCGCCTGAATGCGCCCGAGGGCCTTTCTGGCCGTGGCCGCCGTCAATGGCTCGCCGAAGAACTCTACAATCAGATGTCGAATATGATGTTCAACACCTCAAACACCAGTCGCACATTGTTCGAGAGCCTGATTGACGCGCGCCGAATACACGGCGGCAAACAACAGGTGCTGGAGGATATTGAGCGCAACCCACTATCCTATAAAAAGCTGATTCTAGGTTCGTTCGCGCTTGGTCGCCGCATCAAAAAACACACCAAGGCACGTGACAAAGTTGGCGTGTTGCTGCCCAACACCGTGGGCGCAGTGGTAACTTTCTTTGCTCTACAGGCCTTCGGCCGCGTGCCAGCGATGCTGAACTATTCAACAGGCTTAAAGAACATCAAAGCCGCCTGCACCGCTGCTGAGATGAAAACAATCCTTACATCCCGTCGCTTTATCGACTTGGGCGGACTTGAGGAAGTGGCCGAAGCGCTCGAAAAAGATCACCGGGTGATCTACCTGGAGGACATCAAAGAGCAGATCAGTGTTGGCGATAAATTGTTTGGCCTGATCGCTCGCCTTACGCCTGAATTCTGGCACCACAGAATGAGCCGCGGTACAAAACCGAATGAAGCGGGCGTGGTGCTCTTTACGTCAGGTTCTGAAGGCATGCCTAAAGGTGTGGTTCTCAGCCACAGGAACATTCAGGCAAACCGCCTACAGCTTTCAGCACGGGTGGACTTTTCGCCTGCGGACACTGTTTTCAATGCCCTGCCTATTTTCCACTCCTTTGGCTTGACGGGCGGTCTGTTGCTACCTGTTCTTTCGGGCTTGAAGGTCTTCCTTTACCCGTCACCTCTGCATTATCGCATCGTGCCAGAGCTGGTGTATGAAACCAATGCCTCCATTATGTTCGGCACAGACACCTTCCTGTCTGGCTACGCACGCTTTGCACACGCCTATGACTTCTACAGCATGCGCTATGTGTTTGCGGGCGCTGAGAAACTGAAGCCGGAAACCCGCCGTCTGTACGCGAACAAGTTTGGCGTACGCATCTTTGAGGGTTACGGCGCAACCGAGACATCACCTGTGCTCGCGGTCAATACGCCGATGCATGTGAAGCAGGATACAGTTGGCCGCCTGCTGCCAGGCATCAAGCACAAGCTTGAGCCGGTGCCGGGTATCGATACTGGCGGCAAGCTTGTCGTAACTGGTCCCAATGTCATGATGGGCTACCTACGCGTTGAGAACCCTGGTGTCTTGGAAAAGCCTGAAGGCGGTTGGTACGACACAGGCGATATCGTTGATATCGACGATGAGGGTTTTGTGGCCATCAAAGGCCGCGCTAAACGTTTCGCTAAAGTGGCTGGCGAAATGGTCTCGCTCACAGCTGTAGAAGGCGCTGCATCAGCGTTGTGGCCAGATCACGGTCATGCCGTTGTCGCTGTGCCTGATGCGAAAAAAGGCGAGCAGCTTGTACTGATCACCACCAACAAGGATGCTGCAGCTTCGGCGCTTGGTGATCATCTGAAAGCAGAAGGTATGTCTGCGCTGATGCTACCCAAGCATTTCAAAGTAGTGGATGAAATTCCTGTTCTGGGTACCGGCAAGACCGACTATGTGACAGCACAAGAGCTAGCCGATAAGTTTGGGAGTTAATCAGTGAGTGATTTGCCAAAAGAAGTCGTTTTCAAAATATCGATTTGGAAAAGTTTGTTGAAGACTCTGGTCTTCGGAATTTTCGGGTTGTTTATGTTCTATATTGGCGTGAAAGCAAACGAGGATGGCTCCATTGAACCCATCGGAATTGGGTTTGGGCTGATATTCAGTCCTGCTGGTGTACAAACTTGTGTCAGACTTATTTAGACGCCCAGCCCTCGCTATGAATATCGATGGCATTAGCTGGGGCCGGGAGTTTTATAGCTGGCATCAGATACTGAATTACAGAGGGGTATCTATCAAAGGAAACCGTTGGATCGAGTTGTACTTTGAGGGCGAACAATACAAACAAGAGCCCGAAGCAAAGGGAATAGTGGGCAAGGTAGGCAGATTATTTAAGTCGTATGCAGGTGCCACCTTCGATGTTTCTGACTTTGTCGCTTCCAACGATCAAATTGAAGATGCCATGGATGATTATTTTTTCCCTGCTAGGGGCAGAGACCCAGAAGGAAATGAGGACAACCAGCGTTGAGTTTTTTCGATAGCCTCATCCTCCGCGGTGAGCGCTGCGTGACCAGCTTCTAGGATAAGAAGGTCATCGATAGGTTGGATGCGAACCTCACTGACAGCGACCATGCCATCATCAGGTCCTGGTATTAGAGGATTGCCCTCCCCGTCTAACTGCCCTGCTATCAAATAATATGGTGCCGCAGGTGCGGGGATATCTCTAGCATAGCCGCTAGTCAGATCCTGGCCTGCCCCCTTAAAGGCAGCTTGGAACCATGAACTGTCCTTAAACCTGTCAGCAAGTACGGCGCCCTGATTTGGCGTACCGATCATAATCAGCCCTTTAACCTTGATGCGGCTGCGCCATGGCTGCGCTTCGTCTGCGAGGGCTTGCCGCAGCAGCAGGCCACCAAGTGAGTGCGCAACAAAGGAGACTTCTTCAACACCCTCCAGGCTATTCATCATCATGATGTGAAAGGCAGCCACGTGATCAGACAGGCTTCCACGCGTACTGGCATAGTTAAACAGGTCTGCATCAAAACCAGCTTCGCGAAGCTCGGGCTTCATCGTTCGGAATGTCCACCCATAGCCTGCAAGCCCGTGCACTAATATCACCATTTCAGGTTTGTTTGCGTCTATTTCTCCGCGGGCCTGCCGCTTATCCATCGCGCTTTTGCATTCGTCCAGATCGCCCCATGCTTGCCGAATGTTACTTTCATCAAGCAAACGGCAATGGCCAGTTCCAACATGTTGTTGAATGCGCCACCCGCCTGCGATCTTGATATCATTCCACATTTGCGCACCGCCCATTGTGGGCACAAGCGCGTTGGGACGCTCCCCTTCTTCCGTTCCGATATAGGTAAGGGCGGCGAGAGTAATGAGCGAAAGCCCAAGAATGGGCAGTATTAGTCGCTTGATCATTGCGCTTTAAGCCCAGCAATGAAGTTGAGAATGAGATATTTTGCCATATCCTTGGCGTCCTTGCTGCCCATGGCCTCCAGGCTTCTTTCAATACCCATTACGGCAATACCGTGAACACCGCACCACAAGGTGTGTGCGGCATACTCCGCCTGCTTCTCAGCGTCTTTGTTAAATAGTGGCAACAGCGCTTTCTCCACTACGGAGAATGGTAATGCCACCTTGGCTAAGTACCAATCAGGTAGCGGTTTGCCGTCTGCGCCGACACGGTCCAAAATCGAACCCCAGGTGTTTGGGTTCTCCACAAGAAAGGTAAAATAGGCATCATTAAGCGCCATGAAGTCTTCGATAACATCATCGCCCTTCACCGAGTCTTTCACAAAGGCATAAAGTGCATCCAGAGTGCGCGCTTTGACGTGCAAACTCAGATCATCAAGGTTTTCAAACAAGTTATAGATAGTGCCAACGCTGTAGCCGATCTCCTTAGCTACCCTGCGAGCAGTGAGGGCGTTAATCCCTTCATTTTCAACGATTTTTTCCGCTGCATCCAAGGCATTATTAAGCAATTCGTCGCGGCTATGATCTGATCGGCGGCCCATCTAAAACTCCTGAAAAATGATCATTGTTCATTTTATATTGAACATTGTTCATTTATGCAATACAGAACAACTGAACATCGTTCAATTAATGATGTTTTTGATAAATTGCTATGGGAGCAGTCCAATGGAATTCATGGTTATATTAGCGATCCTGTATCTGCTAATGGTCCCCGCAGCCTTTTTTATGGTGATGGGGAACCGTAAGGATTTGCAGAACACTCACCAGGACGTTGATGTCCTAGGCCGTAAGCTCGGCAAACTAGACTCGCGACTAAAGACCGCCGAACTGCGGCTGGCCTCTGGTCAATCATCAGAAGCAAGTCAAGCAACTGGCTCTGCTCAAGACGAGGAGGTCACGAGAGATGAACCTCCCAAAGAAGTGCTCGCCTCACCTGAGCCAGTAGACCAACAGAAACCGCAGTACGGCAGAAAAGCCTCAAAAGTTTCTACGGCTTCTAGCAACACGCCTCCTAAGAGGGTTGTTACTTCTGCTGCCAAGTCAGAGCGTCGTTTTAAAGATGTCGAACAAGATCTGTCATCCAAATGGATGATCTGGATCGGCGGCATAGCGCTGGCGCTCGGCGGCGGTTTCCTCGTTAAATACTCGATAGATGCAGGCCTATTGGCCCCATCTGTACGAGTAACTTTAGGGACTCTGTTTGGTATATTGCTGCTGGTAGGCGGTGAAACAATACGTCGTCGCAGTCGCGAGATTGAATGGCTAAAAACAGCACCCGAGTACCTTCCCTCGGCTATCTCCGCGGCCGGACTATTTACGCTATTTGCATCACTTTACAGTGCCTATGCACTGTACGGGTTGATATCCGGCTTCTGGTCCTTTGTCTTGCTCGCGGGTGTTTCTGGACTCGCTGTACTGCTGGCCCGTGTTCACGGGAAGTTCTTTGCATACCTTGGCATGGTTGCAGGCCTGGCAATCCCTATGCTGGTATCAACCGGCAGCTCCAGCGCTTGGGCTCTTTTCCCATACTTAATGGCCGTATCTGCTACCACCTTGTATGTGGCTCGTGAAAAAGCATGGAGCGATGTAGCAGGTTACACTCTGCTGGCAGGTGTTTCATGGGTGTTTTTGTGGATCCTCGGATACTGGCATGCAGGTGATATATTGCCTGTCGGTCTGTATTTGTTATCGATCGGCGGCGTTAACAGTTGGCTTCTGAGTGGTGCTTCGCCCTCGCAGTTAACGGACCCTGATGTAGATGGCATGCTTCCGGTTCATGCTGTTTCAAAAATCTCTTCGGCTGTCACCCTCATAAGCCTCATTTTTTTGGCAGGCATGGTGCGCCTTGAGCACTTTAGTGTCATGAGCCTAATGATCTTTGGAACTGCAGTCGCCGGGCAGATCTATCTTGCCTTGCGAAATGCGGAACACGACCTTGGTGCAATATCAGCCATGGCAGCAAGTCTGTTTTTGCTCGCTACTTGGCACGTACCTGATTTCGTAGAAATGCAGAACTATATCAGCACCAATGAGGCCTCTTATCTTGCGATCGCACCAATCGCACCGCCGGGCTTCGAAAAGTTTGTGACCGCATGCGTACTCTTTGCAGGAACTTTCGGCTTCGGCATTTATGCCGCCTTGCCCGGGCTGTTGCGCAGAAACATGTGGGCAACGGTAGGCACCGCATTCCCTATTGCTGTACTTGTCTTAGCCTACGGCCGCCTAAACGAATTCGAAACCAGCATACCGTTCGCTGCAATAGCTTTTGCGATTGCAGGGTTAATGGCTGTCGCAGTTGAGACCCTTCGAAAACAAGGTAGGGAATACAACACTCCCGTCGCAGCTTATGCGGCTGGCTCAACGACAGCAGTTGCGCTTGCGCTTACTATGCTGCTGCGGGACGCTTGGCTAACAACAGCCTTCGCGCTCGAAATTGTGGCACTTGCCCATATCTGGAAAGCTATCCCGGTAAAAGGATTGCGCACTTTTGCATTGGGACTTGGTGCAGTTGTGCTTGTGCGCCTGTTCGCTAATGTAGCTATCTTCGACTATTCCGGTGGCAATGCGCTGCCAATTGTAAATTGGCTCTGGTATGGGTACGGCCTGACGGCTATCGCATTTGCGTACGCGGCCCGTTTATTTGATCAGGGCGAGAGCTCTGACAAGCTAATCTCAATGTTGAAAGCAGGCAGCGCCTTGCTCGCCATTTCCTTCATCACCCTTGAGTTCAGGGTTTTGTTTGGCGAGGATGGCAGGCTTCTGTCTGGTCTAACAGCAACAGAGGCCGCAATGCAGACCCTGAATTGGAGTGTTGCAACAACAATTCTGATGCGCCGCGAACTGAAAGACGGGAATCAATTGTTTGGCGTCCTCCGTAAGCTCATGACAGGTGTCAGCCTATTTGGGCTCATTGTTCTAGGCGGCATGTACAACAATATCCTGTTTGATTGGATTGAAGTAGGTGCGTGGCCAATTCTCAATTTGCAGCTTATGCAATTCTTTATCCCAGGATTGCTCTATGCTTTCAAAGCGCGGATGGCTGAGTTGGCAGACAAGCAAAACAGCGCAAAGCTATATGGCATTGTCTCATTGTTCACGTTGTTTTTGTGGGTCACCCTAGGAATTCGCCATCTATTTCATCCAAATGGTAGTATCGCGGCGCCGAGTGAATGGGAATGGTACAGCTACTCAGTTGCCTGGTTATTATATGCTGTTGCTCTGATCGGTATTGGCATCAAGCTGACTGAAGCCAAGATAAGAATGGCTGGCCTAGCAATCTTAGGATTGGTGGTTCTGAAGGTTTTCCTCTTCGACATGGGCCATTTAGACGGAATTGCGCGCGCCCTCTCTTTCATGGGGCTAGGCGGAGCCTTGATCGGCCTCGGATACCTGTATCAATACTTCAAACGCGAAGAGGACGACGAGGAAGAGTCTCTCGATAGATCCAACCAATTTAAACTTTAACAGGCCAGGGCTGAGGCCCTCACCAAACTGGGCACTGCCGTTTCAGCGGCAGTGCCTTCCCTGTTTCTTGGCCAACCTTCCGGCTTTATTTCCCGTCCCAGGTAAATGGAAACAGTTGCTGCTTAACAATACCATCCGGCACGTAGTCACCCACGACCCCGTAACCGTCTGGCCATTCTTGGACTGACTGCACTGCCGTACCGAACAGATAATCAAGAAAAGAGAAATGAAGCGCATAGTTTTTGTCTAAGCCAGCTTCATCTGAGGAATGATGCCAATGATGGAACTGTGGCGTGACGATAATGTATTTAAGCCATCCAAAGTTAACCTGAACATTTGCGTGATTGAACACGGCCTGGAAACCCACAATGATCACGTAAGCATCGATGACTTCCTTGGAAAATCCCAGCACATACACAGGCACTAAAACCAATGCGCGCGTGATGAAAATCTCAAGCACATGCTGCCGGGAACCCGCAAGCCAATCCATATGCTTGACGCTGTGATGTACTGCATGAAGGCGCCACAAGAAGGGAATTTCGTGATAGGCCCGGTGGGACCAATATTGCACCAAGTCCGCAGCTAGCAACACGATGAATAACTGCAGCAGGAAGGGCAAGCCAAGTATCCAGGCTTGCAGACTATCGTCCACGGCCCAAGTGAAATAATCTCGGACAAACATGTTGGAACTAAGGAGGACAAACCCAACAATAAGGTGGTTAAGCAGGAAATGATTGAGATCAGTTTGCCAATGCTCCCGAAGCACCGATTGCTTACGAAACTGCAACAGTTTCTCGAGCAGAATGAAAATTACTGATGACCCGAGCAGATCAAGAATAAACCAATCGAGACCAATATACGGCGTATTATCAGCAAAATCACCGACCTCAACACGGTGACCCCCGAGCGCAATTGACGCCAACACAAACGCCCAGGCAAGCAGTCCAAGGCGACGACTTTTTCCACGCACAAAATTCAGCATCCCCAAGCTGCCAGCTATCACTAGCGCGCCGAACATTAATTTTCGGATGAGCTCTACATCATATACAGCGCGTAGATCCGGCGTTGTTGTGTATTCCGGAAAGTGAAAACTGAGAACACCCAAAAAGCTCAAGATTGCTAAAAAGCAGCCAATTAGCCCGCTGATGCGGCCTTTACCGACTTGCAGTGGCTTGTTTGCGAAAAACTTTGTCAACACAGGCTTCCCCAATTATGCAGCGCCCAACAGTCATACAAAGAACTACGCATTGTTCAAGATGTCTCATTAGACAGCACCCGAATGCTTGGCCAAGCCAGATTTCATGGCACACGCATTATCACCGCCCCTCTTAGGTGGCCATAAAGAGATCTACACACCGAAAAATGGTCAGCGATTTGCGCTTCCAGCGCGCTATTTTTTCAAGATTGGGAGAGAATGGAAAAGTGCCTTATTGAAAAAGTCTATATTTTTCAGTAGGCTAATGGCGCACCCGAGAGGATTCGAACCTCTGGCCTCTGCCTTCGGAGGGCAGCGCTCTATCCAGCTGAGCTACGGGTGCGCATGAAGCTGGTTTCGGCGCGGACACTACACGCCGCCAAGGTATCTAGCAAGTCCCATTTTAGAGCTTTTTAAGCCTCGGCATCACGCCTAGAAGCCGAACAAAACCGCTTGCCGATGTGATGTGCAGGCCTTACGTGCCTCACCATCTCTGGTTTAGATAAAATTTTAGATGTTTTTCGTTATTTTTTTATACATATAAAACAATAGCTTACTATAAAAACCACCCATTATTTAAAATTTTAATCATTTAATTACTAGAGGTTAACGGCCAAAAGCATATAAATCCTCCCAAGAGAACGGCCTCACCTCATTATTTTTGGATGTGACAGAACAGGCCAGGAACATAGCTAGAATGGTGGTATTAGAATATGTTGAAGAAGTTTAACAAATTGATTGCGGCTTTCGCCTTAACCTTTGCCTTTGGGGCAATGACTGTCCCTGCACACGCGTTTGATATGACGAGCTGGAAAAAAGCAGTCGCGAAAAAAGTAGCGAAAAAACAAAAGTACCCTCGCTCTGCACTAGCTCGTGAAATTGAAGGCCGGGCGAAAGTACGTCTACTGGTTACTGCCGATGGCACCATTGCCTCTCATGAGGTTGTTGAAGAAACAGGCGAAAGTGTACTTGACCGTGAAATTCCAAAGCTCGTGAAACGCCTTAGCCCACTACCAGCCCTACCTGATGGCAAAGCCGAATTGTCCTTTGTGCTGCCTCTAAACTGGCGTCTAAATTAAAAACTAATATTGAGTTTAGTTCTGAGTACCCATTTATTCGTTCCGAGTAATGAACAGCTTCCGGTTATCCGGGAGCTGTTTTTTTTGCTTATCGGCAAGCTCCTCTACTTCCTGTCACTGTTGCCACCAATTACAATGTGCCCTCAACGACCTTAGCCTTCATTAAAGCTGTTCCCAACAACTTCGCTTACTCACCATGCTGATTCGTTTATGTTTTTTGATTCGCATATATTCACACGTAATAGCTTGATTCAGCATTGAAATTATATTTCGTCAGCACAGTATTTTTTGATATTACGAGTCGGAATACACCCGTATTTTGATGCTCTTGGTTTATTGATGCACCGTTAATAATTAGGTCATATTTTCTGACCTATAACCACGCCGACAAATCGCCCTCCACAGCTCGAACACATTATCAAATATCAATGGGCTATTTCCCAAATTTATTGGGGCCCACGAACCAAGGCAGATACTATGCAAAAATTTTCTCTTATCCAGCTATACACAGTAGCCTTACTTGCTCTCGGTATTGTCAGTGTCCCTGCTGCAGCAAATACTGATATCGCTAGCTGGAAAAAGGCCGTGGTGAAACAGATTTCAAAAAAACAAAAATATCCTCGCTCCGCACAAGTTCGTGAAATTGAGGGCCGCGCTGTCATCCGCATTAATGTTAATTCTGATGGTACGATCACATCACATGAAATCGTCAAAAGCACTGGCGCTAGTATTTTAGACCGCGAAATTCCAAAACTTGTGAAACGCCTTAATCCACTTCCTGCCTTACCTGCAGGCACACCCAACGCAAGCCTACAATTACCGCTTGATTGGAGCCTGAACTAAAGACTTCGCGACAACAGGAAAGCCCGGCACACTGACCGGGCTTTTTATTATGCTTACATAACTGCCATCAAAAGAATTAAGCCACCCTGTCTGAAACAGCCCGCCCAAACGGTACTAACGTGGTCTCCGTAGCTTTTTCAGCAAGGTCTGGATAATCAGCCGTATAATGTAACCCGCGGCTTTCCTTACGCATCTGAGCAGACCGTACAATCAAATCCGCAACAGTCACCAAATTTCTAAGCTCCAGCAAATCTGCTGTTACCCGGAAATTGCCATAATATTCATGGATTTCATTAGCTAACAGATCAACACGTCGTTTAGCCCGCTGAAGGCGTTTATCAGTTCGAACGATGCCAACATAATCCCACATAAAGCGCCGCAACTCTTTCCAGTTATGGCTCACCACCACTTCTTCATCTGAATCCGTCACCTTGCTTTCATCCCACGCACAGGCAAAAGCAGGTGCAGGCAAATCATCCTTATGGGCTAAAATGTTTGCAGCCGCCGCATTGCCCATCACCAAACATTCCAAAAGGCTGTTAGATGCCATACGGTTAGCGCCGTGCAAACCAGTGTGCGCGCACTCACCAATCGCATAAAGTTGTGCGACATCTGTTCGGGCATCAAGGTCAATATGGATGCCGCCGCATGTATAATGAGCAGCCGGCACCACAGGGATATGGTCTGTGGTAATATCTATGCCCAGCTTCTGACAATGACGATAAATATTAGGAAAATGCGAGATCACAAAATCTGCATCTTTGTGGGTGATGTCCAACCACATATTTTCCGCGCCTGTTCGCTTCATTTCGCTATCGATTGCCCTTGCCACAATATCACGCGGAGCAAGCTCACCGCGTTTATCGTATTTGGGCATAAAGCGCTCGCCGTCCTTACCCCGCAGAACAGCGCCTTCCCCGCGCATGGCCTCAGTGATCAAAAATGTTTTAGCGTCAGGATGATACAGGCATGTGGGGTGAAACTGGTTAAATTCCATATTGGTCACACGGCATCCTGCGCGCCATGCCATAGCTATACCATCGCCAGTCGAGGCGTCAGGATTACTACTATATAAATAAACCCTTGAGGCCCCGCCCGTAGCAATAATCGTTGCCCTCGCCGAGAAGGTTTCTACACGATTTTTTTGCAAGTTCAGTACATAAACACCGTGTGCTTGATCCTGATAACCAGCAGGCTTTTCAAGGTGTCGGTTTGTGATAACGTCAATCGCAACATGATCTTCAAAAATATCGATATTGGGTTCACTCAGAACGCGTTCATTCAGTGTTTTCTGAACCGCCTTGCCTGTGGCATCAGCAGCATGCACAATCCGCCGGTGGCTGTGGCCACCTTCCCGGGTTAGGTGGTAATCATATCCATCTTCATGGGCTTGATTGGCACGGTCAAATTCCACACCTAAATCAATAAGCTCTTCAATGGCTTCGCGTCCACGCTCTACCACAAAACGAACAGCCTCTTCGCCGCACAAGCCAGCACCCGCAACCAATGTATCATCTATATGAGACTGAATTGTATCTGTGGCTTCCATCACAGCAGCAATACCACCTTGCGCCCAGCGTGTGCTACCGCCGGCCATCTTGCCTTTTGACAACACTGCAACCCGCATTTCAGGAGCGAGTTTCAACGCCGCCGTTAGACCCGCAGCGCCAGAACCTACAATTACAACATCATAGATGCGTTTCATGCGGCGTCCTTACTACTAGTAAGCTGAAGGAAAATATCTTCAAGGTCTGTTTCATTGGTGGATATATCATTAATTGTAAGGCCTGCTTTCTGGACTGCAGCCAGCACAGTGCCAACATTGGCATCGGTTTGGTTAATCTGTACTGAAAGCTGATTGCCCAGCTTAAGAGCACTTTTAAACCCCTTTAGCTCCACGGGCACTTTTTCTAGCGTCTCTGCCACTTGAATAATGATTTCTTTCTCATCAATACGCTTCAGCAATTGTTCTGTTGATTCTGCGCACACTACTTCACCGTGGTTGATGATCGCGATTGTATCACAAAGTTCTTCAGCTTCTTCCAGATAGTGCGTTGTCAATACCACTGTAGTGCCGCGAGCATGTAACTCGCGCACATAATCCCAAAGCTGTTGCCTCAACTCGATATCAACACCGGCAGTTGGCTCATCCAAAATAAGAACAGGTGGATTATGGACTAGTGCTTTCGCTACCAGTAACCGTCTCTTCATGCCACCTGAGAGTGTTCGCGAATATGCGTCAGCTTTGTCGAGCAGATGAACAGCTTTCAACAGCTCATCCGTGCGGCGCTCAGATTTCGGGACACCATACATACCAGCCTGCACTTCCAGCATTTCACGCGGAGTGAAAAATGCATCAAACATCAATTCCTGAGGCACAATACCAATATTACTGCGGGCGTTTCTGGGGTTTTCATCAATATCAAAACCCCACACTTCAGCACTGCCTGCAGTTTTATTCACAAGGCCAGCCAGAATATTAATTGTTGTAGACTTCCCTGCACCATTTGGCCCAAGCAAGCCAAACATGGAACCGCGCGGAATCTGCAAATCAATACCTTTAAGCGCGAGCTTATCTTCTGCTCCAGCCTTGCCTTTATAAATTTTCTTCAGGCCTTTGATTTCAATTGCATTGCTACTCACAAAAACATCCTTTGTATTCACACCCAAAAACAAGGGCTTTAATTAGGCTAGACAGATTATACTACGACACTTTATGTCAGCATCAATCGCTGTTCACTTGTAGGCATACAGCCGATTGTATTATAGACTTAATTCCTAATGATCCTTGATCAATTCCTAGAGAGAATAGACCCATGACGCTAGACGCACCAGAAACTAAATTTGTTGACACAAAAAAGGTAGCCTGTGACGGTGATGAAGGCGCCCTTGGCCATCCACGCATCTATCTTACGATGGACGAAAACGGCCAAGTAGAATGCCCATATTGTGACCGCCGCTTCATTTTGCAAGGCGGTGCATCAGACACATCCAAATAAGCACCCCACTTTAATCGTATTTTTATAGCACTAATGATCTGGAGAGCAGTCCATGGCTGACGGCGGCGAGCATTTATATCTGATTGATGGCTCTGGTTATATTTTCCGCGCTTACCATGCGATGGCTTATGGTGGAAAACCCATGACACGCTCAGACGGCACCCCTATAGGGGCCGTGTACGGTTTTACCAATATGATCATGAAATTGCTGCAAGACTTGGCAGATACTGAAAAACCAACGCACCTAGCCATTATTTTTGATACGGCACGCAAAACTTTCCGCAGCGATATTTACCCGGAATATAAAGCGCACCGTCCACCCGCACCTGAGGACCTGAAGCCTCAGTTCCCAATTATCCGCGAAGCAACAAAAGCCTTTGGCTTGCCCTCTATTGAAATGCATGGCTATGAGGCCGATGACTTGATCGCCACTTATACCCGCCAAGCGCGTGAAAAAGACTGGAAGGTAACAATTGTCAGTTCTGATAAAGATCTGATGCAGCTATTAGACGATGGCACAGACATGTTCGACACCATGAAAAGTGTACGGACCTCTGCTGATACGGTGGCTGAAAAATTTGGGGTGGGCCCTGATAAGGTTATTGATGTGCAATCGCTTGCTGGCGACAGTGCCGATAATGTTCCGGGTGTACCGGGTATTGGCCTAAAAACTGCGGCGTTGCTGATCAATGAATACGGCGATTTAGACACACTGCTAGAACGCGCTCATGAAATTAAACAAAATAAACGCCGGGAAAACTTGATTGAATTTGCTGACCTTGCCCGCGTAAGTCGTCAGTTGGTAACGCTGGAACAGCATGTACCCGTTGAGGTTCAGATTGATGACTTCGCCTTAAGTGACCCTGATGCAGCCACGCTGCTTGGGTTTATGGATGCCCAAAATTTTCGTTCCTTAAAGGTAAAGGCCCAGCATAAGTGGGGAGGCGATTTACCCACAGACACACTTAGTGAAGAAGTGATTGAAGTTAAGAAAGACTATAGCTGCATCACTGATATCAAAACATTAAACAGTTGGATCATAGACGCCTATAAAGCAGGCCAGATTGCCGTAGACACAGAAACCACTGGGCTGGATGCTACTGCCGCAGACCTTGTTGGTATTTCACTGTGTATTGAACCCGGCAAGGCTTGTTATATCCCGGTTGGGCACGGTGGAAATACAAATGACCTTTTGGCTGAAAAACCAGAACAACTCGCCAAAGCCGATGTGATCAAAGCACTAAAGCCGCTGTTTGAAGATCCTGCTGTGATGAAGGTTGGCCAAAATTTAAAATACGACATTTCAATTTTGGCCCGCGAAGGCATCAACCTGTCGCCCATTGATGACACCATGCTGTTATCATACGCGCTAGACGCTGGGCTTCATAACCACGGTATGGATGAACTTTCCGGCATTCATCTTGATATTACCCCCATCCCCTTCAAGCAGGTTGCGGGCACCGGCAAAAAACAAATCACGTTTGATCAGGTGCCATTAGATCAAGCAACAGAATACGCAAGCGAAGATGCCGACCTAACTCTCAGGCTTTATAAGCTTCTAAAGCCCCGCATTGCAGCAGAACATGTAGCCACAGTATATGAAACGCTGGAGCGCCCACTGGCACCTGTTCTCTCGCAGATGGAACGCGAAGGCATTCGGGTGGATGTACCAACGCTCCAGAAACTATCAAACGAATTTGCAATAGGAATAGAACGGCTCGACCAGGAAATTCAAGACCTGGCTGGCAGACCGTTCAATGTAGCCTCCCCCAAACAATTGGGCGAAATATTATTTGATGAACTAGAGCTGCCTGGCGGCAAAAAATCTGCCAAAACGGGCGCGTGGCAAACCAATGTTGATGTATTGGAAAAACTAGCTGCGGATGGCCATGAAATTCCTAAAAAGGTGATGGAATACCGCCAGTTTGCCAAACTAAAAAGCACCTATACTGACGCACTTGTGGGGCAAGTAGATACTAAAACCAAACGCGTACACACTAGTTATCATATGGCAGCCACCACAACGGGTCGCCTGTCCTCAAATGATCCAAACCTTCAGAATATTCCAATTCGCACCGAGGAAGGCCGGAAGATACGCCGTGCTTTTGTGCCAGAAGACGGCAACATCCTAATCGCTGCTGATTATAGCCAAATTGAACTACGCATTTTGGCCCATATCGCGGAAATAGACGCCCTAAAAGAGGCCTTTGCCAATGGTACTGACATTCATGCCATGACAGCATCTGAAGTATTTGGTGTTCCAATTGAGGGAATGGACCCTATGGTGCGCCGCCAAGCGAAAGCGATTAACTTTGGTATCATATACGGCATCTCTGCTTTCGGGCTCGCACGGCAGCTCGATATTGGTCGAAAAGAAGCCGCAGGCTATATTGACGCCTACTTCGAAAAATTCCCAGGCATTCGTGCCTATATGGATAACACCATCGAATTTGGTAAGGAACACGGCTATGTCAAAACACTGTTTGGCCGCAAATGCCATGTGAAGTCATTACAGGACAAAAACCCAATGAAACGGGGTTTCGGCGAACGAGCTGCAATCAACGCCCCTATTCAAGGCACCGCGGCTGATGTTATTCGCCGCGCTATGATACGCATGCCAAGCGCCCTTGAAAAGGCAGGTCTAACGGATGTGCGCATGTTATTGCAGGTGCATGATGAACTGGTGTTCGAATGCCCCGAAGGGCGAGAAGGACTTGCAATACCTGTGATCCAGGATGTTATGGAAAATGCCGCAACACCTGCCATTCAACTTGATGTGCCGCTCGTTGTCGACACCGGTATCGGCCACGATTGGGAAGAAGCGCACTAAATATAAATAAGGGTGGCTTCAGCCACCCTTATTAAACATTCTCTGATAGTCGTTTATTTAGTCGCCAAAGACACCGCTGAGAACAAAGAAAAGCGATGCGGATAGTAAACCGGCCACTGGCACGGTAATAACCCATGCCATTGCAATAGAGATCATCTCCTTACGGCGCACCAGCTTACGCTTTTCGATTTTCTTTTTCTCTTTCAAAGTATCAGCCGCATTATTGCGTTTCTTGGTGTTACGGTTCTGCAAATATTCACGCAAGAAGCCAACACCAAACACACCGCCAACGGCAATATGAGTTGAAGATACTGGCAAACCGAGCCAGCTTGCAGCAATCACAGTAATTGCAGCCGCCAAGGCCACACAAAAAGCACGCATTTGGTTCAGTCGGGTGATTTTCTCACCAACGGTACGAATAAGTTTGGGACCATAGAGCATTAGCCCTATTGAAATACCAACCGCACCAATCACCATTACCCACAAAGGTAGCGCAATCTTGCCGCCGCCAACGCTGGAATCCCCAGCCACACTAACAATCGCAGCAAGCGGCCCAACTGCGTTTGCAACATCATTCGCCCCGTGTGCAAACGACAACAAGGCAGCCGATACAATGAGTGGTATCGTAAAGAGATGAGCCACGCTTTTCTTACGGTTTTCCAAGCCCATTGATGCCTTGGCAACCATTGGGCGTGTAATAACCCACGTAATGGCAAACCCTCCGAATGCAATTAACCACAACATCGCAGCATCAGGCTTCCAGACCTTCTTAAGGCCTTTCATCACCAGATACATAGCAAACGCACCTGCCATAATGCCCACAAGAACCGGCACCCATGTGCGTGCAGCCTCCAGCATATCTTCTTTTCCAAGGATCATACGCTTAATAAAGAAGAGAAACGCAGCGGCAATCACACCGCCAAGCACAGGCGAAATCACCCAACTAGCCGCAATCATGCCAAGTTTGCCCCAGGCCACACTAGAAGCCCCTGCCGCCGCGATGCCTGCACCAACCACACCGCCTACAATTGAGTGTGTTGTTGATACCGGTGCACCAACCCATGTCGCAAGGTTAAGCCACAGCGCTGCCGCCAAGAGGGCAGACATCATAGCCCAGATAAAAATCATCTGATCTGCCATGCCTGAGGGATCAATAATGCCTTTACGGATCGTCGACACAACATCACCGCCCGCAATTAAAGCACCGGCCGCTTCGAAAATGGCGGCAATGATCAAAGCCCCC
>Ga0316207_10002534_pt1 | contig 18539 bp, 16 predicted proteins | sample 6weekpyrite_MG_FD_204943 | JGI IMG/M metagenome (GOLD analysis project Ga0316207, IMG submission 204943) | Microbial mat bacterial communities from mineral coupon in-situ incubated in ocean water Damariscotta River, Maine, United States -... | ecosystem: Environmental > Aquatic > Marine >...
GTTTTCCTGGCGGCAATAGCGAAGTGGAACCACCTGATCCCATCCCGAACTCAGAAGTGAAACGCTTTAGCGCCGATGGTAGTGTGGGGTCTCCCCATGTGAGAGTAGGACACTGCCAGGATTTAATACCGAAAGACCCAGCTCAGTGAGCTGGGTCTTTTTTTATCTGCCATAAAGTGTTGAGCGCAGTGTCCTAAGCGAGGTGTGGCTGACGCCACCCATAATTGCGTGCCTTCTTTGCACGCAAAAACCTGCCAGGATTTAATCTAAAAGCCCCGTGTGGATAACCATCCACACGGGGCTTTTTCTTATGTGGTGGAAGACTCCTGGTTTTACTACACGGGTATGTGAAAACATCGCCGGGAGCGATGTTTAACGTGGTGGATGCTTTTGCCACCACGGCCCCGAAGGGCGCTCAATAGAATCGTGAGGGCACAAGCTTGTAGATACTCAGCTCACAGGTAGGGGCAGGGATAGCCCGAATAAAGTAGGACAGGAGAACCTGGCCCTCACAAGCTAATCTGTGTGCCTGCCGGCACTATGATTTGCGTGTCCTCTTCACACGCAAGAACGGTCTTTTTTTATCTGCCATAAAGTGTTGAGCGCAGTGTCCTAAGCGAAGAATTACGTCTTAACGTCTGTTGCACCTTTTTCTGACGCTAAAGCGCCTGTCAGAAATGTGATCATACATTGAAAGTTCGCAATATCCCGGTTGCTCTTCTATAGTTGTATAGTAAGTCTTCAATTGAGCGATAAAAATTTGACTGCTCAGACTATTCACTGGATGTAATTCCAGATAGATCAAACGTACTTTAGGTACACCTCAGTTAAAACAATTTTCTAGTAAAACCAAAAATTGTTAGAACAAGAAAACTAAATGAAAAAGGATCCTGCAAACATGACTAAACGTTACCTGTTACTTTTATCTGCCTTGTTGTATCTCTCTAGTTTAAGTTTTAGTTATGCATCGCCAGCAATGTCTGGTGGTGTCTGGTTTAATTATCGTTACGTTAGTGATGATGATAGAGATAAAGAGACTCGGGGTGATATTGCAGATGAAGCATTAATACTATATGTCGATGATAACCAGAAAGACAGAGACTGGCGTTTTTCTGGAGAGTTACGCATTGGCCCTGGTAGCTTTACCGATCCTGCAAATAATTCAAGCGGAGATAATTTTACCTTACATAAAGCATGGGTCGCGTATGAAGTTGATAAAAATAGTGAAATAAAAATAGGCAAAAGCCAGGTTCCTTTTGGTTGGAAAACTGTGAATTTCTGGCCAGGTGATATTCTGCTCGGTGGATACGGAGATCAAATGGACGTCGGTGTGAAGTACACAAGTTCAGCAAATAAACTTAGCTATGACCTTGCTTATTATCACGCAGATGACTGGGGTGAAACCAGTACGGATAGTACAGATGATAACAGGCACTGGGGAAGTTCTACTACCTATAGAAAAGTACAAACAGTGGTAGCTAATGCCGATTATGCGTTAAATAAAATGCATACAGTCGGTGTGTCTCTTCAAGCAGGTAAATTACAGGATTTAACCACCTCACCCTTTGAAACTAGTGGTGATCACTCTGCGCTAAATTTACATCATTATGGCTACTTCGATGCTATCACTACTCGTTTTCAGTATATCGATGTACAACGAGAGCTCCCTGGTAGCACGACAGATATAGAAAACTGGAGAGCCGCGCTGGAAGTGATCTATACATCAGGAAAAACGAGTTATTACATTGATGCATCATTTGCAGATACAGATACAACAGGTAACTCGTCTGATGCCGTTAGCTCACACGCGTTAGGCTTGAGTTACAACTATGGTCCTGGCTGGATGTATTTTGAATATCTGACACAGGATGGATTTATAGGTACGGATGGGGATATCGGTGAGGGTGATTTTGATGCCGTGTATGCCACGATTGATTACTATTTCTAGTTTTGTTCCGCAGTAATCTAATAATGTATCAAATCGATTATGGCAAAGGTTGAATTATGACAGATGTAGATAAAGCAGATTTTGAAACAGATTATGAAGTCGGACAGGACAATGTCCAGATGATGGGTATGGACTTGCATAACCCTGTGTTTTTCACGAGTGCCTTACTCATTCTGATTTTTGTGGTGGGTACCTTAATGTTTCCACACCTGGCAAATGAAGCATTAGGTGGAGCAAAGAGCTGGTCAATAAACAATTTTGACTGGTTGTTTATGGTAGGAGGTAATGTATTTGTATTGTTTTGTTTAGTACTGGTCGTGCTACCACTTGGTGAAATCAGGTTAGGGGGTAAAGACGCAAAGCCAGACTTCTCACGGATCTCATGGTTCGCGATGTTATTTGCTGCAGGCATGGGTATAGGGCTAATGTTCTGGAGTGTGGCTGAGCCCGTAGCCTATTATACAGACTGGTACGGTACACCATTGAATGCAGAACCCAGAACAGCCGAAGGTCATGCCGCAGCTATGGGTGCCACGATGTTTCACTGGGGTTTGCATCCCTGGGCTATTTACGCCGTGGTAGGGCTTTCGTTAGCTTTTTTTGCGTTTAATAAGGATTTGCCATTAACTGTTCGCTCAACCTTTTACCCATTGTTAGGTGAGAAAATCTGGGGAAAAACGGGTGATGTTATCGATACATTGGCTGTACTAGCGACGATATTTGGACTTGCAACATCTCTGGGGCTTGGAGCACAGCAGGCAGCATCAGGCCTGAAATTCCTGTTTGGCATTGAGAGTGGGTTGAATGTGCAGTTAGCCATTATTGTGGGTGTTACGGCGGTCGCAATTTTTTCAGTAATCCGCGGGCTGGATGGTGGTGTAAAGTTATTGAGTAACATAAACATGGTGATTGCATTATGTTTGTTGTTGTTTGTGATTTTTGCAGGATCAACATTAGCGATTCTATCGAATATAGGTTCCACCACAGTCGACTATATTTCGAATATTATCCCATTAAGTAACTGGATCGGACGAGAAGATACCGGTTGGTATCATGGTTGGACAGTATTCTACTGGGCATGGTGGATATCCTGGTCACCATTTGTTGGGATGTTTATTGCCAGAATATCCAAAGGCAGGACTGTACGGGAGTTCGTGGTGGCCGTGTTGCTGGTGCCGACACTCATTACCATTATCTGGATGTCAGCATTTGGCGGCTCAGCACTGGAGCAAGTTCAAAACAATATCGGGCAGCTGAGTAATGGTATCGGTGAAGTCTCACTGGCTATGTTTCAAATGCTTGAAAATCTGCCACTCACAACGATTACATCTTTTCTAGGGATAGTGCTTGTTCTGGTATTTTTTATAACCTCGTCAGATTCAGGGTCACTGGTTATAGATAGCATAACCTCAGGTGGAAAAATAGATGCGCCGGTCCCCCAGCGTATTTTCTGGGCGAGTATGGAAGGTCTTATAGCGGGTACGCTGCTCTATGGTGGCGGGAAGGAAGCGCTACAGGCATTACAGGCCGGTGCAATAACTACAGGTCTGCCATTCACTGTTGTGTTGTTAATCATGTGCTTTAGTCTGTATAAGGGGTTAAAGCACGAACATGCGCTTTATCATAAATAGTATAAATATTTAAAAAGAAGTCGTTTAATCAGAAGGGAGGACATTGTTCTCCCTTTTTTAGTCTGTAAGAATCTAATTCAGAAGCGCTTATGTTTCTGGTAATATCAGCTAATGATTTTATATCCCGAAATAGACCCTGTTGCACTCGATTTAGGCTTAATTAAAGTTCACTGGTACGGGCTTATGTACCTGTTTGGCTTTATTGGTGCATTACTGCTCGGAAACTATAGAGCTAAGCAAAAAAATTCGAACTGGAATAAACAACAGGTTTCAGATGTTATTTTCTATGGTGCGCTGGGTGTCATTCTTGGCGGGCGAATTGGATACATCGTTTTTTATAACTTTGACCTTTTTGTGCAGAACCCCCTTATTATTTTACGAATATGGGAAGGCGGTATGTCTTTTCATGGAGGCATGCTTGGGGTTTTTGTTGCGCTATATCTCTTTGCAAAAAAATACAATAAGACATTTTTTCAGGTGAGTGACTTTATAGCACCGATGGTGCCATTAGGATTGGGTTTTGGTCGAATCGGTAATTTTATCAACAAGGAATTATGGGGGCGCCCTGCAGAAACAGTGATACCATGGGCGATGGATTATGGCGATCATATCGCACGGCATCCTTCTTCCTTATATCAGGCATTAAGTGAAGGCCTGATTTTATTTGTCATTCTTTTTATCTATTCAAGAAAACCCAGGCCAACCATGGCTGTGAGTGGTTTGTTTATGCTTTGCTACGGCGCATTTAGATTTACCACAGAATTTTTCAGAACGCCTGACGCTCATCTTGGTTTTGTAATGTTCGACTGGATGACAAAAGGTCAGCAGTTATCTATACCAATGATACTGTTTGGGATTGGTCTTATGTTCTGGGCATACAGAAAACCGAAAGTAGGAAAGTTATGAAGCAGTATCTGGAATTGTGTCAGCGAATCATTGACGAAGGACACTGGGTAGAAAACAAGCGAACGGGTAAAAGATGTTTAACCGTTGTTAATGCCGACCTGACTTATGATGTTGGTGCAAACGAGTTTCCATTAGTGACGACACGTAAAAGCTACTGGAAATCTGCTATAGCTGAATTTCTAGGATATATCCGTGGTTATGATAATGCAGCAGATTTCCGTGCGCTAGGTACGAAAACCTGGGATGCTAATGCGAATGATAATGAGGCATGGCTAGCCAATTCGCACCGTAAAGGTGAAGATGATATGGGACGAGTTTATGGTGTGCAGGGACGACACTGGAAAAAACCAGATGGTGGAGAGATAGATCAATTACGTAAAATTGTTGATAACCTTTCCCGTGGTATAGATGATCGCGGGGAAATACTCAGTTTTTATAATCCTGGTGAATTTCATATGGGGTGCCTTCGTCCCTGCATGCACACACATACATTTTCATTGCTAGGTGACACTTTATACCTGACATCATATCAGCGTTCCTGTGATGTGCCGTTAGGGCAAAACTTTAACCAGGTTCAGGTGTTTTTCTTTCTAAAAATAATGGCACAGATCACAGGTAATAAACCTGGGCTGGCCTATCATAAAATTGTTAATGCGCATATATATGAAGATCAACTAGAACTTATGCGTGATGTACAACTGAAGCGTGAACCATATCCTGCACCTCAACTTGAAATTAATCCTGATATTAAAACGCTGGAAGATCTGGAAACCTGGGTCACGCTAGATGATTTTGAGGTTGTTGGATATCAGCACCATGAGCCTATCGCCTATCCGTTCTCTGTCTAGTGTCCACATATAATATGATTATTTCACTTATTGCTGCCATGGATAGAAACCGTCTGATTGGTGCTGATAATGGATTGCCCTGGCACTTGCCCGCAGACTTCAAGCACTTTAAAAAAGTCACTATGGGTAAACCTGTTATTATGGGCCGTAAAACATTTGAGTCCATTGGACGGCCATTGCCTGGGCGAAAAAATATTGTGATTAGTCGTTCGGGATATACAGCAGACGGTATCACAGTTGTCGATAGTATAGATGCAGCGCTTGGCGCTGTTAATTCTGAAAATGAAGTGATGATTATTGGTGGTGCCAATCTCTATGCGCAAATGATAGATAAGGCAGATAGAATGTATCTTACCCATGTGGATGCAGCCTGTGAGGGTGATGCATGGTTTCCCGATTTTAATAGGGAAAACTGGGATGAGACAAACGTAGATACATATAAGCTAGATGAGCAGAATAATTACAATTTTAAAGTAGTTACCTATCAGAAAAAGTTCTGATTATTAAACGTTAGCTTCGGTAATGCTTCAAGTGTCTGGGCATTGTATTCGAATGTACTTTGACATTTTATGATTAATTTTGAGCGCAGTTAAACGTCCGCCCCAGAGGCAGCCTGTATCCAGAGGGTAAAGATGTGCAAGTCCGGGATCTTTCAGCGTTGACCAGTGTCCAAAAACGATGTTTAGATCCGGATTAACACTGGTAAAATCGAACCATGGAATAACACCTGGTTTCTGTTTTCCGGGCGCGCCTTTTTCATTTAAGCAGAGTTTCATGTTGGGTTTAATATAGCGCATGCGAGTAAATGCGTTTGTGATAAAACGAAGCCTGTCCCAGCCACGAAGAAACTCAGACCACTTGCCTGGTTTGTCACCATACATATGCTGAAAAAATTCATGTGACTTTTTTCCCTGCAAAACAGTTTCTACTTCATGAGCCAGATCAAGTGCATGCTGAGTAGACCAGCCTGGGTAGAGGCCTGCGTGTACCATGCAGGTGTTGTATTTTTCTTCATAATGCATCAGCGGCCTGTGAATTAACCAGTCCAGCAAAATATCAGAGTCACTGGCTTTTAAAATATCGTCAAGTGTATCTTTTCTGTTCTGCTTGCCGCGGCCATTTGCTATAGCTAGTAAATGCAAATCGTGATTGCCTAACACCGTAATAGCATTCTCGCCGAGTGATTTAATAAAACGTAGTGTTTTTAAAGATTCAGGGCCTCTATTAACGATGTCACCGGCAAACCATAATTTGTCCTTGTCATCCCGATAACCAATTTTATCGAGCAACTCCCTGAGTTGTGTATAACAGCCCTGAATATCACCTATTGCATAAGTCGCCATTAGTGAGTTTTTTCCAGATCAATTAAACGAAACCAGCCATTAAACTTTAATGGCGTGTCACTGAGTAATGTTAGTTGTGGGCATTGCTGAAGTAATTCTTCAAAGACAACATCGGTACGGGTTGCTATATGACGTAGCAGTATATTAATAAGTCTTCGGGTTATGGCAAGCTGCCCAGATCTAATGAATTTATCCATAATGAAGATTTTTCCACCCGGTCTGACAATGCGTAATGCTTCCTGAAGAGCAAGTAAAGGATCCGGTACAACAGCGAGTATCAGGTTCATTTGCACAATATCAAAATGATTATCAGCGAATGGCAGGTTCATAGAATCTGCAGTGAGTAACTGCATATCAAGCGAGCTACCCTGAAGCCGCTGTTTACATTTGCGTAACATTGCCGGCGTTAGATCGGTGGCTGTATATGTATGATGAGGTGGTAAGAAAGGAATGTCGAGGCCAGTGCCAATACCATTGATTAAAACAGATAAGGATTCAGTTTGATCTAGTCTAAGCAGGCTGTCTTTACGCATGCTCTGTGTGGCGTTAGCCACAATAGCATCATAGATAGGGGCAAGTAGTGTGTAGCTATGCTTTAAGCCCATTACAGCACCGCTGCTTAGTGCAGAGTCGTCGGTGCTAGCAGGTAGAACTCAGGTATAGAAGCTTCAAAGTGGTAGCCATCTTCTGCGATCATCTGATAGCTACCGGCCATTGATCCGCTGGATGTTTTCATCATTGTGCCACTGGTGTACTGAAAACCTTCGCCAGGTTTTAAATAGGGTTGCTCACCTACTACGCCATCACCTTTTACTTCCTGGGTTTCACCCATTGCATCAGTAATGATCCAGTGTCGTGTGAGTAATCGTGCAGGAACTTTTCCATCGTTGGTGATTGTTACAGTATATGAAAATACATAGTGGTTCTGATCAGGACTGGATTGTTCTGCAATATAGTTTGGTGTTACTTCTACATTGATTTTGTATGTGTCTGTATTCATTGCTCGTACCAGTTATCGATGTTTCGTTTAGCTTACCAGAACTCCTTGCCTGATAATAAATATTTTAAGTGTTGGTATTTGCGGCTTGCAGGCTGTTATGTAGATTGGCGAACTGCTGTAGACTCAGTGTCTGAGCCCGGGTAGACGGATCAATTCCCACAGCCTCCAGTTGTTCTACGCTGCAGTGTTCTTTTAACACATTGCGCAATGTTTTGCGGCGCTGCGAGAAGGCGAGCGTGATAAATTTTGCAAAGGCAGATTCATCATTAACCTGTACAGGCTTTTCTGCGTGGGGAATCAGCCTGACAATGGCCGAATCGACCCTGGGAATGGGGTCGAATGATTCGGGGGGTACCAGAAACAGGGGAGTAACCTGAAAATGATACTGAGCCATAACCGAAAGACGACTGTAGTTGTTATCATTTGGGCCAGCGGCAAGCCGATCAACGACTTCCTTCTGCAGCATGAAGTACATATCGTTAATTAAATGACGATATTCAACCAGATGAAAGATGATAGGTGTAGAAATGTTATAGGGTAAGTTACCAATAATGCGTAGGGCTTCGGTATAATTCAGGGAAGCAAAATCAAATTTCAATACATCGGTATTATGGATACGCAATTTATTCTGGCTACTGTAGTCGAGGCCGCAGTTTAGCTGTAGCTTGGGTACAATATCGCGATCTAGCTCGATCACATCAATTTCACCTACCATCTTTAAAATAGGGCAGGTTAGCGCACCCAGTCCAGGGCCAATTTCAACCAGACGATCCCCCTGTTTGGGGTTTATGCTCTGAATGATCCGCTGAATAATACTCTGGTCAGAGAGAAAGTTCTGCCCGAAGCGTTTACGTGCACGATGCTGTGTTGCCATGTGGTTTAGCCCTGAGGTGTCTGTTGTCTGGCCAGGTAAATAGCACTGTTTAAAGCGGCCATATAACTACCATGATCAACATTGCCTGTTGCTGCAAGCTCAAGGGCGGTGCCGTGATCCACTGATGTGCGGATAATCGGTAGCCCAAGTGTGATATTAATCGCATGGCCAAAGCCTGCATATTTTAATACGGGCAGGCCCTGATCATGATACATCGCCAGTACGGCATCGGCGTGTTGCAGATACTTTGGAGTAAATAGTGTATCGGCCGGTAGCGGCCCCGTTAGATGCATTCCCTGTTCATTCAATGTTCGCAGTACGGGTTCTATTATTTCAATTTCTTCCATGCCCAGATGGCCACCTTCTCCTGCATGAGGGTTTAGCCCGCACACCAGGATGCGTGGTTTGGGGATACCATATTGTCTGATGAGGTCTGTATGTAATATTTGCAGAACCTGCTTCAGCTTATCTTTAGTTATGGCTCCACTGACTTCACTCAGCGGTAAATGGGTCGTGACCAGCGCGACGCGAAGTCTTTCTGCTTCGGCTGTCAGCATCATCACGGGTGTTGCAGAAGTTAATTCAGCGAGGTACTCGGTGTGCCCTGAAAAAATGATACCGGCGTCATTGATAATGCCTTTGTGAATGGGGCCAGTGAGTAACGCCTGTGTCTGTGTTTGTTGCTGTGAAGCTACAGCAAGTTTAATCGAGTCTAGAACGTATTGCGCATTTTGTGTGTCCAGTTTACCCGGAGTAGCTGGCGCGCCAAGTTTTACTGGAGAGACCAGCAGGGTGTTATCTGCTGTTTCAGGAATCTTATCTAAAGATGAAAGTGATTGAATATTCACTGGTATGTTGAGCTTTTCTGCACGCTCTGCTAACAGATCCGGGTCAGCAAAATAGATGCGAGTCGCATCAACTTTTATCTGTGAGCTGATAATCGCCAGATCCGGCCCGATGCCCGCAGGCTCGCCGGGTGTGATCGCAATAACCGGGTGCATTAGGAGTCTGTCTCAATTCTAAACTCTACAAAGGCTTCGTCTCGGGTGCGCCTTAACCATAGTTCCAGTTCTTCATCGGCCTTTCGTTTCTGTATTGCGAGCTCGGCTTTCTGGCGAATTCGCTGCTCAGTTTCATCTTCTTTGCGTCGATCCAGAACCTGAATAATATGCCAGCCAAACTGACTTTTAAAGGGCTCTGAAACTTGCTGTTTTTGCAGAGAGTTCATGACCTCCGTGAAACGCGGCACAAAGCTGCCTTCGCTGGACCAGCCAAGATCACCACCATTATTTTTTGAACCCGGGTCCTGAGAGAATTCTGCTGCGAGTGCAGAGAAACTCTCACCATTTTTAAAACGCTGTTTTATGGAGAGCAATGTTTTTCGAGCGTCATCATCACTGGTTATTTCATCTGTTTTTATCAGAATGTGCCGTGCATGAGTTTGATTAACAATATAGTTTCTGGTCTGTTTATCAATGAGCTTTAATACATGAAATCCACCGGCACTACGTAGTGGTTTTGATATTTCAGATTTTTCAAGCGTTCTGGCCGCATTTAAAAATAAGGAGGGAAGTTCTGCTGCACTGCGCCAGCCAAGATCGCCACCCTGTATCGCATGACGGCCATCTGAAAAACGTAGCGCAACATCAGAAAATTCTTTGCCCTGTTGTAGCTGCTCAACAACTTCCTCTGCTTTTTTTAAAGCAGCCGAAATTTCTTCGGGTGAAGCGGCTTCAGGGGTGGCGATTAAAATCTGTGCCAGATGATATTTGTCGTTGGCGGTGTCCCCGGATTTTTTCTGCTGTTCCAGAAAGCTATCTATTTCCTGCGGCGAAACTTTAACGCTACTATAAATAACCCGTTGTTGAAGCTGGCGAATGATCATTTCCTTGCGTGTTTGCTCACGGAAATCTTCATAATTGAGCCCCTTGCTCTGTAACATGCGGCGTAAACCATCGAGGCTGGTGTTGTTATTTTTTGCGATATTTTCCAGTGCCTGATTAAGGCTTAGGTCATCTACATAAATGCCCTGAGCCTTTGCCAGTTGTAGTTGAATACTGTCAAGAATCATGCGTTCGATCACCTGCTTTTTTAGCAGTTGTTCATCGGGTAATGATTGCCCCTGAAGTTTTATCTGGCGCTTGAAATCATTAAAGCGCTGATCTAGTTGTTGCGTACTAATAATTTCGTCATTAACAATAATGGCAACCGAGTCAAGTTCTTCCAGAGCATAGCCTGTTGTCGGCAGGCTCAGTAAACAAATAAAACCTAAAGTGAATAGTCTGTTGATACGATTGAATTGCATAAGCTTAATAATCCGGTTGATAGCCAAGAATAGCATTTTTTAATGTGTTGGTCGCTTCGCGATCAGAGATACTACCAAAGCCTTTTAATACAAATTGCAGCATGATTGAATTGTTGTATTCTGGATGAGTGTTTTCATCGCCGCGTACGTAGCGCTGTGAGACGAGGCGCAATGCCCAGCAGCATGATTCATATTCAATACCAAAAATTGTATCAAGGTCACGTTCTTCAGTGAGTGAATAGTTCCATCGGCTGAGCAAGGAATAACGCGAGCCAATAGGCAGGGCAAACGATAAATCTGTTTGCTCGATATTATTGTCTTCATTGTCCAGGTTTCTAAAAAAACGATAACCTATATTGAATACGGCTTTTTCTGAGGCGGCATAACTGAGCTGTACACTGCGTTTATCAGAACGCGTATCTTCAGTGTTCCACTGAAATGTTGCGCGTGTACGCCAGTTATCCATATTGCTGTTGAGTTCCATAATAATATCTGAGGTATCTGCGGCGACAGGGGTTGTGATGCTGTTCAGGAAAACCCGCTGCTGGTCAAAATAATAAATACGACCAATGTTCAGGTTGAAAAGTTCGTGGCCGTTACTTTTGTCGAGAAAGCGTGTACTGAGCGCCAGAGTAATCTGCTTCGCATCACCGATTCGATCTATGCCATTGAATCGGTTTTCTCTAAATAGTGAGGAAAAACTAAAATTCTGTGCAGAAGTATCAAACAGTGGAATAGCCGACTGGTCTTCAAAAGGCACATTAAGATAGTACAGCCGTGGTTCAAGTGTCTGAATAATTGAGCTATCACTTAATGCGCGTTCAAAAAAGAGTCCGCCATCCAGGCTAAAACTGGTGAGGTCGCGTTTTTCAATGTCAGTGCCTTCCTCATCCAGGTCGTATTCGGTGTGAAACATACCCAGGCTTGGCGTCAGGTACCAGGCGTTGCTTTGTAGAGGAAGAGATATTCTCGGGTTTGCGTGTAATCTGTTGCCCTGCACACGGTTATCGTCTTCATGCTTGAAAGCCACCCATTCGGCATCGAATGTGCCTAGCAGGTAACTATCAGAAAATTCAAAAAGTGCGTCGCTTCCTTTTAACGTCAGTTGCGGTAGACGTCGATAGGGGCGATTGGCTTTTGCAATATCCGAGTCTATCGTCTGAAAGGTCTGTGCCATAAGGCCTGCATTCCATATTTCATACTGATATGAGAGGCGGGCGTTACGCTCAAGATGGGTGGTGTTGGAAATTGCGATATTGCTGCCAAAATCATCCAGATAGTCAGTGTCTGAGGCATTATTTGCTAACAGGCTTAAATTAATACTGTTGCTGAGCTGAGTGCTATTTTTAAAGCTGATGAGGTAACGTTCCAGACCATCCAGCTTGTCATCTTTCTGCAGGTATTCGGCATCCAGTGTTCCCTGGCTGCTTGCCGTGAGATAGCGATAATTGGTTGTTAACATTTGTCCGCGAAAGCTCAGATTACTCGGGGTGATAATCGCATCCTGATTGGGTGCGATGTTCCAGTACCAGGGGGTGCCCACCTCGAAACCGTTTTTATTCGATGTGCCCATGAACGGCATTAAAAAGCCGGAGCGGCGTTCTTCACCTAGCGGAAACTGTATCCATGGAATGTAGAATACAGGAATATCCTCTACCCACAGTACTGCATGCTTTGCTGTGCCGGTTGCGGTTTTCTGGTTTAACTCGAGCCAGGAAGTATCCAGATACCAGTCTGGTTTATTAGGCGGGCAGCTGGAAAACTGTGTGTTGAGTAACACTGTTTTATCGCCTTCAGTAAAACTAAACAGAGGTGCTTTGCCGGAAAGGTGAGAGTTGGGTAAAAAAAACTCACTACCGATGAGCTGGCCTGAATTGTCATCCAGGTTAAACCAGCCGCTTTCAGCATTCAACGACATGTCAGCAGTATCAGCATGTACATTGCCATCTAGCTCAAGTCGCTGGGCATTGCTATCATGAATAACCTGATCGGCAGACAGCCTGAGCAGGTGGCGTTCTATAATGACATTGCCAGAGAAGATACTGGAGGATTTAGCTGTGTTTTTGACTTCTTCAGCGCTAATCAATGTTTCTTCTACGTCTTCATCGGCAAATACTGGCGGTGCAACATAGCGATAAACCTCACTATCGACAGGGCATAGTCGATAGAAGTCTTGCTCATTTTGTGCCTCACTCCCCCATAGCAATGATGGCCATGTGACGAATAGAATGCTATAAAAACAATGTTGCTTGAAAGTCATCAGAAATGAAAAAAGTGTTGGCGCATGCCTGGGTTATTTTGCTGCGGGTATTGTATCTCGAATAGACCATTTAGTTGGAGGAATATTCATAAATGGCCGAATCTGTAGAAGATCTGCTAAACGAAGCTGCTGAGACAGGTGGATCTGAGCAAGCATTAGCGGCAACACCTGGGCAGGACACCGAAAACCTTGAAGTAGCCGAAGTAGCCGAAGTAGCCGAAGTAGCTGAAGTAGCTGAAGTAGCTGAAGTAGCTGAAGTAGCTGAAGTAGCTGAAGTAGCTGAAGTAGCTGAAGTAGCTGAAGTAGCTGAAGTAGCTGAAGTAGCTGAAGCCCCCATCCCGCCAGGTGGTCATGAAAAACGTATTCATCAGCGCTTTAGAGTAAGCCTGAGAGTGTTTATTCGTTTATCTGATGGTGATATCACGCACGCGCAGGCTATCGATCTGTCGATGGGGGGCATATATATTGAATATGCGTCCTCTGCCGAGGTTAATAAGGAATTTGAAATGGCGTTTGATCTGCCATTTACAGATTCCTTCGAGCGCGTTTTTGTGAAAGCTAAGGTTATTAGATCCGTGGTGATTGGTCACCGTAACCTGCATGGGCTGGCGTTCAACTTTACTGAGTTCGGTAAGGATACTGAAAAAGTGCTAATGCGCTATATACAGCAGCGTCATAGACAGTGCGCCTAGGTGGCTGTGCATCAGGCTGACTCGCTGAGTAAAAACTCTAATAATGCTTTTTGCGCATGCAGGCGGTTTTCTGCCTCATCCCAGACCACGCTCTGAGTGCCATCAATCACGCTGGCGCTCACTTCTTCACCACGATGAGCAGGCAGGCAGTGCATAAATAATGCGTCTTTATCTGCCAGCGACATTAATTCATCATTCACCTGAAACGGGGCGAAAACGTTCTCTCTTTCTTTCTGCTCTTCTTCCTGGCCCATGCTCGCCCACACATCGGTGACTAGCAGGTCAGCCTGAGTACAGGCTTCACGAGGATCCCGATAGATTGTCACTCGATCTCCAGCGGCCCTGACCAGCTCCGGATCCGGATCATAGCCTTCAGGACAGGCAATGTTTAATTTGAAGTCGAGCTGGCATGCGGCATTAATATAGGAATGGCACATATTGTTACCATCACCGACATAGGTTGCTGTTTTACCCTGCATATCTCCGCGGTGCTCAAGCCACGCCTGCATATCTGCCAGTAGCTGGCAGGGGTGCAATAAGTCGGTGAGGCCGTTAATCACCGGCACTGATGAGTATTCGGCAAACTTGGTGATTTTTTCATGTTCGAAGGTTCGTACCATAATAATATCAACCATGCTGGAGAGTACGCGTGCGGTATCTTCAATTGGTTCACCACGGCCTAGTTGAGTGTCTCTGGGTGAGAGAAACATCGCGTGCCCCCCCAGCTGTGCCATGCCTGCTTCAAAAGAAACACGGGTACGTGTGGAGGATTTTTCAAAAATCATCGCCAGCACTTTATTCTTCAGCGGCGCAAAAGTCTCCCCTGCGCGTTGCATGGCTTTCAGCTCGATTGCGCGCTGCAGTAGCTGCTTTAATTCGACGGTGGATAAATCTAACAGGCTAAGAAAGTGGCGTGTCGCCATGGGCGTCTCCGCAGTATTTATTCAGTGAAGTCTCTAATCAGCTGACAAACTGTCGAGACAATTTGATCGGCCTGCTGATCAGATAGAATGAGAGGAGGTAGCAGGCGAATTACTTTACCTGCCGTGACGTTGATCAGGCAGTGTTTTGCCAGCGCAGCAGCGACCAGTTCAGTGCAGTCGCGATCAAGTTGAATGCCAATCATCAAGCCTTGCCCGCGTATGGATTTAACGGCTTTGACTGATGCGAGTTCAGCTTTGAAATCGGCCAGCATTTTATCGCCCAGCACTGCAGCACGGGCGCATAGATTTTCGTTTTCAATTGTTTCAATGACCGCGCTGGCTGCGGCACAGGTCAGTGGATTGCCGCCGAATGTAGAGCCGTGGTTGCCCGGTTTGAATAGTTCGGCTGCCTTGCCTTGTGCAACACAGGCTCCGATAGGTACGCCATTACCCAGGCCTTTTGCCAGGGTTAATACATCTGGGGTGCAATCAGTATGCTGGTAGGCAAACCACTGGCCAGTGCGTCCCATGCCCGTTTGAATTTCATCGAGCATGAGTAGCCAGTTATTTTCATCGCAGAGGCGACGCAGTTCGTTAAGGTAGTTTGCATCGGGCAGGTTAATGCCACCTTCGCCCTGAATTGGCTCCACCAGAATCGCAACCGTATTCTGGGTGTTTTGTGCGATGGCCCTGATGGCGTCTATATCGTTGTAAGGCGCACGAATGAAGCCCTGTACCAGAGGCTCAAAACCAGCCTGTACCTTGCGATTGCCGGTGGCTGTCAGAGTCGCCATAGTGCGGCCATGAAAGCTGCCATCAGTGACAATAATTGAAGGTTTTTCAATGCCTTGCTGATTGCCATATAGCCTGGCCAGTTTAATGGCCGCTTCATTGGCCTCTGCACCCGAGTTTGAAAAGAAGACGCGATCCATACCCGATACATGTGACAGCTGATCAGAGAGCTTTTTCTGATTCTGAATACAGTAAAGGTTGGAGGTGTGCAGTAATTTTTCAGCTTGCAGCTGTATGGCTTTTGTCACGGCTGGATGTGCATGTCCCAGCCCGCAAACTGCAATGCCTGACAGGGCGTCCAGATACTCTTCGCCTTTATCACTGTATAAGTAGGCGCCCTGACCTCTGTCAAAACAGACATCAAGTGGTGCATAGGTTTTCATGAGGTGTTCTGATCCGCTCATATATTTCGTTTCACTGACAGGAAAAATTAAGTGCTTTATTGAAGCAATGCGTGACGCGTAACTTTTTTAAGCCCTAAAAAAACAAAAACGGCAGTGCTAAGCTGCCGTGTAAATCACGATTATACTCAAGATCTGATAGATAGCAAATTTATGCAAAGCTTGATAGGGCCGTGTTTTCAGGAGAATGTCAGAAATAAAAATGGCGGCCCAGTAAACTGAAGCCGCCATACTTATTCGATTCAGTTATCGTGAGATAACTTGATCGGTGATTACGCTAAATTATGCGCGTAACCCACCATGCAAAGTAGCATCGGTATAGATAACGCCGTGTTGGTGCGCGACGCAAGCAGCGCAACTTTCTTTGCTTTGGCAATGGTGTCTGCATCATGAGTTTGACCATCAAGACCCAGAATTTTCTTCTGGTTTGGCCAGATAAGTACCCATACGTTAAACAGCATGATTGTACCTAACCATGCACCCATACCAATAATAGCCATACCATTAGAGAAAGTGAATGCATCGATAATGCCCTGCATGCCGCCGCCAATAGATGCCAGTGCGCTTAAGCCGGTTAACCAGGTAACAGCTGCTGCCATGCGGAACCAGAGCAGTGCAGGTGGCGCGATATATTTGTTGATAGCTGCAGGACCTGGGCCTCCATCGTTTGCTTCTGCGACTGCTTTGCCAACGCCAGGTACCTGTACGAAGTTAAAGTAGTAAAGTATGCCAATCCATACCACACCGGCCATTACGTGTAACCAGGTCATGAAGGCATATTTTAAGCCGTCAACGCCAGCGCCCATGCCAAATGCAACCGCCATAGCAAGGATAAATCCGACTATCAGCGTGCCCTTAATTGTCATTAGTGGGTTCATATTATTTTCCTATTCTTTAATGTAGGGGTGAGAACAAAAAGCTAGAGAGCTAGTTCGGCTCGAACACATTTCTGATACTCGATCTGAAAAAGCGCTTTTGCTAAAAATACTTGATTGTTTTAGTCGGACATTAAGATAAGTGACTAAGCGATAATTTTCAAGTGAAACCAGTGTAATTATTGCGCTATTCTAGGGCATTAACGTGAAAACAGGATAAATAATTGGATTCAATTGCATTAAGTGTGTTTGCCAGTCGAATAGAGGCGGTGTGTGATGAAATGGGTGCAGTGCTGAAGCGAGTTGCGTTTTCGCCCAATATTAAAGATCGGCTGGATTTTTCCTGCGCGGTGTTTGATGCACAGGGAGAACTTTGTGCGCAGGCAGCACATATACCTGTTCATCTGGGCAGCATGGCCTATGCGGCAAAAGATATTGTGAGCCAGTTGAGCTGGCAGCTGGGTGATATGGTGGTACTGAATGATCCTTATTTGGGCGGAACGCACTTACCGGATATTACCCTGCTTGCGCCGCTGTTTTATCAGGGAGAATTACTGGGGTTTGTGGCAAATCGCGCGCATCATGCCGACATCGGGGCGAGTAGTCCGGGGTCTATGCCGGTATCCAGTCACCTGGATGAAGAGGGCGTGCTGATTCCACCCACTTATCTATTACATAATGATACTGAAGATGCAGATGTCATGCGCGGTTTGCTTGCAAAGTTACAGAACCCGTTGCAATCGCATGGTGATTTCTCCGCACAGATTAGCGCTAACAGGCGTGGCTTATTGCGCCTGCATGAATTGCTGGAAAATATGGGGCGCGATCAGTATCTGCAGGCATTGGTCGCACTTAATCATTACGCGGCACGCATGGTTGAACAGGCGATGAGTGAATTCCGGCCAGGCGTATACACGTTTAGTGATGTAATGGATGATGACGGGCAGGGGAATACGGACTTGCAGATCCATGTGTGTATAACGATTGCAGATGGCAGGGTGAGCGTCGATTTTTCCGGCACGGCGTCTCAGGTAAAAGGGAATATTAACTGTCCACTGTCAGTTGCGGCGGCGGCCGTTTTTTATGTGTTTCGCTGTTTTCTGCCAGCGAATGCGCCGGCCTGTGCAGGAAGTTTCAGGCACATCAGCCTGTGTGCGCCAGAAGGCTGTCTGTTAAATGCAAAACGCCCGGCAGCGGTGACGGCAGGTAATGTGGAGACTAGCACGCGTATTGTTGATGTTGTTATGGGTGCACTGGCGCAGGCAATACCCGAAAAAATACCTGCGGCAAGCCACGGTAGTATGAATAATTTTGCGATGGGTGCCGTTGCAACGAGTACTCATAAGGCCTGGGATTATTATGAAACCATGGGGGGTGGTATGGGGGGCAGTGCAATGTATGACGGATTGAATGCAGTGCAGACACACATGACAAACACGCTGAATACACCCGTAGAAGTGCTGGAAATGAATTATCCTTTGCGGCTCAATGAATATTCAGTGCGGACAGATTCAGCGGGCGCCGGCTTGCATCACGGTGGTGAAGGTCTGGTGCGATCTTATACTCTGCTTGCAGATACACATGTCACCCTGTTAACAGAGCGGCGACGTCATGCGCCCTGGGGTATTAATGCATTAGCGGGTGAAAAAGGATTGAATCTTGTGAATGGAAAATCATTTCCGGGAAAATTTTCAATGAAATTAAAAGCGGGCGATACGGTGACCATTAAAACGCCCGGTGG
>Ga0316207_10002535_pt1 | contig 18534 bp, 16 predicted proteins | sample 6weekpyrite_MG_FD_204943 | JGI IMG/M metagenome (GOLD analysis project Ga0316207, IMG submission 204943) | Microbial mat bacterial communities from mineral coupon in-situ incubated in ocean water Damariscotta River, Maine, United States -... | ecosystem: Environmental > Aquatic > Marine >...
AACTTGATAGCTAAAAATAAAATAGAATTCGGCTTAATTACTAAATGACTTAGGAACGTTGCTGAAGCATTTGAATCGCTTTTTGTAAACTACGACGCATGCGGTTAAAAGAAGCGGATAATATAGCGACTTCATCTTTACCCGACTCATCAAACTCTGGCGTATCAAACTTACCGACACTAATCTGATTAGCAGCAACAGCCATTTTCATCACCGGTTTAATGATAATTTGCTTCAACATTATATTTAAAATAATAATAATGAACAGGAAAATACCAATCAGTAATAACATAAAAGTAACAAATACCTCATTCGCCTTTTGCACAGGCACGGACATTGGAACGGTTACTAACTGGGTGCCGACTATTTCATTCATCTTCCAGCCAAACCCATTTGCGGAACCATACTTAGCTAACAGAGTACGGGGTGCCTTCTGAACAGTGCTGTGGCAATTTAAGCAACCCGGCTTTTTAATTTGTATTGGCCGAGCCAGATATAAAATAGGCCCGACTGGTGTTTGTCTGATACCCGTCACTTCTTTTCGGGTTACATTATTGGAAAATTCCTGAATAATATCGCTCTCCCAGTCAGTCGCCCTGTTTCTTAAATTTGTCGGGTTTAAGGTTGCTTCTTTATACGAATATTGTGGATGCTTTTTTCTTAATGAATTAAAACTTTGAGTAGCCGCATAAGCCGGGACAGATTGCGGTAAAAAATGATACTGCATCTGGTCAGACAACAGCGGACGAATTTCTGAAACTGTGTACCCGCGTATGGCTAATGCTGCTTCAAGCATCATACCAGCATGCTGTACCACCTCTCGCTTGGCATTTCGTTGTAAAATATCATACGAAAAATAAGCACATAAACTAAAACTTATTGAAAGGACAAAAATCAGGATCAAGTTAAATTTTGTTGTTAGTTTCACACTACACCCTTTTTAATTTTTATTTAGTCGCTGCAAAAAATTATTTTTATCTGCTTCATTCGGAATTTCTTTTAATAACTTACGGATAACTTCGTCATTACTATTTGAACTGGCAATGGCTTCTTCTACCAAAATGCTGGCGAGTGGCCCCATAATCTCAGATAGTAATTGTTGAGTTGTATCTCTAAACTGTGAATTTAACGATACGGCTTCATCATTTTTTATCGTTAATGCTTCAGAACTAATGGTATCGGTTAATACTCGATGATTTGTTGTCGATGCTTTAACGGAAAATAAGTGCATAAATTGTTCTCGATGTGATGGACTATCAATATGACCAACCAGTGATTTATAAAGATCGTCCATACTCGTCGACTCTTGCAAAGCCTGCTTTATCATGACCGTTGCAAGTGGACCTATATATGTCGCAAGTTCTGCCTCAATAACGGAGACAAACTCAGCATCCCAATCAATGTCTTTTTGTTGTAAGACAGTTTTATCGTCACTCTGAGGTCTTTTATCTCGAATATCCCGAAAACGATGTATAATTTCACCCACTGACTGTGGACGATTTTCAATACGAAAACTTAGCATCCAGTCAATACATGCCAGCATTTCAGAACTATAGTTAGCAGGTTTTTCCAGGATTAATGGTTTAAGTGGGTCGGGGTGACGAGCTTGAATAGATGCCAGCCTATCTAAAGCATCAATTGGTGCTTTACCCATAACACAACGATACAAAGTCGCACCCAAACCATACAAGTCGGTCCAGGGGCCTTGTTCGTCTACCGTATTATATTGCTCAAATGGAGCATAACCATGGGTGACAAAACCGGTAACCGCCTGCGATTGTTCATCAATCGCCTGCCTGGCTGAACCAAAATCGATTAGTACCGGGCGACCTTGTTTACGCAGATAAATATTCGATGGTTTAATATCCCGGTGTAAAAATTTTGTTTTATGTACCGCTGCCAGGCCTTCTAAAATTGGGATAGCAACTAACGCCAACTCATGCTCATTTAGCTTTCGAGACTTTAATAAGTAACGGCTTAATGGCAAACCTTCTTCATAATCCATTATGATATAGGCAGTACCATTCGCTTTTATAAAACGGTTTACACGCACGATGCTACGGGTTTTAAACTGCGCAAGTGTCCGCGCTTCATCCAGAAAACGATTTAAACCGGTCGAATATATTTCATCATCATGACTTGATTTGGAATTAACGATGCAGGTATTCGCAGCACGCACCGCAAAGTTCGCCGGGAAATATTCTTTAATGGCAACATTACAGCCAAGACTTAAATCTTTTGCCTTGTAAGTAATACCAAAACCGCCAACACCAAGAACATTCTCGATTTGGTAACACTCGAGCTTAGTGCCAGCAGGTAACGTATTTGATTGTGCATTTAAATTCATACAATTAAGTTATTGCAATAGAAACTTTTAAATATGCGGGAATACAAAGTAGTGCTTAGGCACTTTATTATAGAAACTTCCCTCTTCGTTCTGCGAGTCCGTATGTTGGAGGGAAAATCATACGTAAACCAGCAAACATCTCAACCTGATGTCGCTCATAAGTATACAATATACCTGTTATATAGTGGTTATTTTTACAAAATATTGCTGTAAAAGTGCTACTTTTAGACCAATTCTGACCAGAGATCGTGATCATCCGAACCCGTTACCTTCACCGAAACAAACTCACCGGTTACGAGTTGCTCCTGATCCTTAATGATGACCCAACCATCGACATCCGGTGCTTCAGCTTTGGAGCGAGCCAGAGCATGACCATCTTCCGAGATCCCGTCCACAATGACCTGTATGGTTTGCCCAATGCGTTGTTCTAGTTTAGCTGCGCTAATCTCGGCCTGTTTTTGCATAAAGCGTTGCAAGCGTTGTTGTTTTAATTCTTCAGCCACCTGATCCGGTAAAACGTTTGCTGCCGCACCTTCAACAGGTGAATAGGCAAAACAACCAACACGATCAAGTTGTGCTTCGTCTAAAAAGTCGAGTAACTGGTTGAAGTCATCTTCGGTTTCTCCCGGAAAACCTACGATAAAGGTACTGCGTAAAGTTATATCCGGACAAATCTCCCGCCAACGTTGGATACGTTGTAATGCCTTTTCAGTATTGGCCGGCCGCTTCATCGATTTTAAAATTTTAGGACTGGCATGCTGCAACGGCACATCAAGATAAGGCACAATTTTGCCTTCGGCCATTAAAGGCACGACATCATCAACATGTGGATAAGGGTAAACATAGTGTAGCCGCACCCATATATCGAGTTCCGATAAAGCGGCCGCCAAATCAAACATACGGGTATTCAGCGGCTTGCCTTTCCAGAAATCCGGCCTGTACTTCACATCGACACCATAGGCACTGGTATCTTGTGATACAACCAGTAATTCTTTGACCCCAACATGCGCCAGGTTTTCCGCTTCGGTCATCACCTCAGCGATTGGACGGCTGACGAGATCGCCTCGAAAATCCGGAATAATACAAAAACGGCAACGATGGTTACAACCTTCTGAAATTTTTAAATACGCATAGTGTCGCGGGGTCAGCTTAATGCCGCCAGCAGGGACTAAATCCAGGAATGGATCATGCGGTTTGGGCAAATACTGATGAATTGCCGCCATCACTTCCTGCTGAGCATGCGGCCCGGTAACCGCGAGCACACTGGGATGTGTCTGCTTAACAATATCTCCCTTGGCACCCAGACAACCGGTTACAATCACTTTGCCATTTTCATCCAGCGCCTCACCAATGGTCTCAAGCGATTCCTGAACCGCATCATCAATAAACCCACAGGTATTGACCACTACCAGGTTAGCATCCTGATAACTCGGTACAACCTCATACCCCTCCGCCCTTAGCTGGGTAAGAATAACTTCAGAGTCGACCAACGCTTTCGGACAACCGAGGCTAATAAAGCCTACTTTAGGTACCTTTGTCTGCATTATTTTTAACCTGTTCTATTGAGTAATTTGTAAACACCACACAATCAACTCCAGCATAACTATTTGATTTTATTGTAAATATTATTATTGCTTTAAAATCAAAGAGTTGGTCTAAATCTATCCGCTAATACGCCTGAAAGTGAAATAAAATATTGATAAATAACAATAAAAATATGAACTATTTACTGGGTTCGGTGACTATACCTTATATACAATACTGTAACACACAAATATTAGTGTGTTATAATATTCCTCCTCTTCGGGGGGGTAAGAATACAAATTTCTTACGTTCTACCAAAACATCAGGTGTGTAAACAAGTAGTTAGAGTCAACACACTTTACTGTCAAATCACGGATCTACAACGGGCTTAGATATGCACAAAAACACTACAGAAAATTATCTAGTTGCCGCTAGAAAGTTATAGGGTCTGGGGAAGGGTTATGCATAGTCGTATTTTTGCAGGTATTGTTAGTCTCACTATTTTATTTAGTATTGCGTTAAATGCCTGTACACCACAAAAAAGTCTGCTTGAGCAGGTTTTATCGACCGGCGAGCTGCGCGCACTCACTCGAAATGCCGCCACCACATTTTACGAAGGCCCCCATGGTCCAACGGGCATGGAATACGATCTGCTACAACGCTTTGCCCTGTATCTCAACGTCAAGCTAACGCTGATAACCTCTGATGATTTAAAAGAAATTCTCGATCAGGTACAGGACGGCGATGCCCATGTTGCAGCAGCGGGCTTAACGATTACCGAAGAGCGTAAACAAAAAGTATTATTTGCACCGGCTTACCAGTCCATTACCCAGCAGTTAATTTATAACAAGCAAAGTAATCGCCCGCGTAAACTGGCCGATCTTGGCTCAGATACAATCGAGGTAATGGCCAACAGTAGCCACGTTGAACGCTTGTCTGAAATCAAACAAACCTGGCAAAACTTGAGCTGGCAGGAAAATACCACTGTCGGTGCTACCGAGTTAATGAATATGGTGGCCGACAAGTCGGTTAATTTTACGATTGCCGACTCAAATGAGTTTTCAATAAATCGCCGTTACTATCCGCAACTTGCCACGGCTTTTAATATCTCTGAACCACAGCAACTCGCCTGGGCATTTTCCAATGGTAAAGATCGTTCGCTTTATAATAAAGCGGTCACCTTCTTTAATAATTTAAAAGCCAGCGGTGAACTTGCTCAATTAATCGAACGTCACTATGGCCATATTAATCAATACGATTACGCCGGTACTTATACCTACATGTACCACGTTCGCAATCGCTTACCAAAATACCGTTTTATGTTAACTGAAGCCTCTGTAAAAAATGATCTTGACTGGCAACTAGTGGCGGCAACCGCTTACCAGGAATCACACTGGAATCCGCTTGCTAAATCTCCAACCGGTGTTCGGGGTATGATGATGTTAACCAAAGCCACGGCTGATCAACTTGGTGTAAAAACACGAACCGATCCAGAAGAGAGTATTTCTGGTGGCGCAAAATATCTTCGCTCTTTACTTAATCGTTTACCGGCTGAAATTGAAGAACCTGATCGCACCTGGATTGCCCTGGCATCATATAATGTAGGATTAGGGCACGTAAAAGATGCGCAGCTTATTACCGAGCAGCTTGGTGGTAACCCCTACAAATGGGAAGATCTGAAAAAAAGTTTACCACTACTAAGACAAAAGAAATGGTATAAAAAAACACGCTATGGTTATGCTCGTGGTTTGGAACCTGTGCGTTATGTTGAAAATATTCGTTCTTATTACGATATCTTACGCTGGCATCTTAACAAAGGCTTGCCTGATAACGAGGTGCCGGAATCTATTCTTGCTTACTCGTCCCCTATTCTTTAGCCGTATTACTGTTTCGTATAAAAAGGCCGTTTCAATAAACGGCTTTTTCTGAAACACAAGATGCTCTTCTTTAAACTCTCTTGCGCTTAAAAAATTGCTTTAACAGATCGCCACATTCTTCTTTTAATACACCCATCTCAATATTGATAAAATGATTAAGTTTATCGGTATTTAAAATATTAAAGATACTGCCTGCAGCACCCGTTCTCGGATCGTTTGCACCAAAAACAACCCGGCTCACCCGAGCATGCATTAATGCACCGGCACACATCGAACAAGGTTCCAGAGTAACGTACAATGTCGTATCAACCAATCGGTAATTATTTATTTTTTTTGCGGCAGCGCGCAACGCAACAATTTCTGCATGTGCAGTTGGATCATTAGATGTAATAGGTTGATTCCAGCCTTCAGCAATTAATTCATTATCTTTAACGACAAGCGCACCAACAGGCACTTCATCAATGGACTCAGCATGCCGTGCAAGTTGAAGGGCATGCTGCATCCATTGGATATCTAGTTCTGCTTGAGAGGTCATAAATTTATTCAGTCGTCATTATCGGATAGGAGAGAATCTAAAATTACCGTACTTAGTAAAAAGGTGCATACTTTTTCACTCAAGAATAAAGCTCTAACGTTTAATTACAAACTATCTTTATGCTAGATTCGGATTCCCGCCCGCGCGAGAATGACAAGGGAAAAGAATTAACTTACCCTACGCCATTCAATAACATGCATAATTAAATGCTTTTAAATACAAAGAGTTATTTTGATTAGTTGGTAGTTGCATAAATCTTGCGTGCCCTATCTAAGTGGGTGTGCATACAAAAGTGCACGGTTTTCTGCTACTTACAGCAATTATATTGTAAATTGCGTGTAAGCGTAATGGCAAAATTTCCGCGCACCTTAAAACCAAGTACCAACTTGGTTAAATGCTATCAAAATCAATTATTTTGTAGTGAAATCTACCTTCAACCAACAATATTCAAACTTTCCGTAATTATTAGCTTTTAATTGCTTGACCTGGAGTTAACTCCAGCTTGTAAAGTAACAAACATGTAAAACAACTGTCTCAAATGATGATGAGAAATATTAACGACCAAACTACAAAAACTCGACCCAACGGGACAACACTGGGTTGGCTCACTCTATTTACGTCGACAGGGACATTAATTTGCTGTGCATTACCAATCTTATTTGTAAGTTTAGGGTTTGGTGCATCAGTTGCTGCAATAACGAGCAGCTTCCCACTAATAATTACTTTGAGCCAATATAAGATATGGATATTTATTATATCAGGCAGCTTACTTATTGTATCGGCATGGGCAATAAAACGTACTAAAAGTCAGTGTCCTGTCAATACAGAATTAGGTGAACTTTGCCATCGAGCAAAAATATTCAACCGACGTATTTGGCAGTTTGCAGTTCTTATTTGGCTTATAGGTTTTATAGCAGCTTACCTTGCACTACCTGTTCAGAAATGGCTTGAACTTTAAACACATAAAATGAGGTTTATATGAAACTACATATTTTTTCTTTTCTAATATTATTTTTGGCAAGCTCGCTTGTTATAGCGCAAGATCAACAGCAGCTTGAAATAAATATTACGGGTATGAGCTGTAAGTTTTGTGTACACAATGTAGAAAAGAATCTATCAAAGCTTGAAGGTGTAGACAAAATATCAGTAAATTTAGATAAAGGTATCGCTTTAATCGCTATGTCTTCCGGTAAAAAAGCAGACATAAAAAAAATAAAAGAACTTATTAAAAAAGCCGGGTTTACACCTGGCAATGTGCGTGAAATTAAAAGTAATGATTAACGATTGTACACGGGGCCATCATAATGACTATTAAAGTAGAAGTTTTCTCATCACCTGGTTGCGGCAAGTGTGGTCACGCTAAAGATGTACTAAAAAAACTGGCTGATGAAATTGGTGGAAACAGTATTGATTGGCGGGAAGTCAACATACTGGAAGAACTTGATTATGCAGTCGGGTTAGGTGTGTTATCAACACCCTCTATTGCAATTAATGACGAGTTAATATTTACAAGCCTTCCTTCCGCCAAAAAACTGCGCGATGAATTATTAGATCGTCTTAGCAAGGAAAATAATTAATGCTTACTTTATTTCTTCTATCTGCTTCTTTGCTGGGACTTTTGGCTTTTTTTGAACCCTGCACGATTGCAACACACACTATATATTCAGTAAAAATAAATAAAGAAAGTGACAAAAAATCCTGCTGTCAAAGCTTAATTTCTATTTGGTTAAGCCGCAGCATATTACTTGTTGTACTTTTAGTTGCTGCTGTCTTACTAACTGATCAACCTGAGTGGAGCAAAACTTTACCGAGTATTATTTTATCTATAATGGCTTTAATCTATTTAATTTCCCGCTTTATATATATTCCTGTTCCACATATAGCATTTTACAAGTTATTACCAAACTCAGAAAGAGTGCCTTACAGTATACAACTTGGTTTAACATTGCCCGCCTGTACATTGCCTCTTATTGTTATTGTTATCGGCATGGCCATTACAGTTGACTCTATTGCGATAGCTGCATTAGCAGGCGTATTATTTGCTACACTATTTACATTACCTATAGCTATAACTTCTGTGAAAGGCCTAGATGATAACAAGCTGGAAATATTGAATCGTGCTGCAAAAGGTAGTCCGTACTTAACGGCTGTATTGTTATTTGGTCTGGCTTTATATTTACTGGTACCGTCGCTTGAAATCAATGTAGACGAATTTAAAGAAGTACTTACACAAGCCAGCTGGGCAGGTATTGGTCTGGCTTTTCTCGCTGGTTTCGTATTCAGCTTTAATCCTGTTTCATTTGCTTCTGTCCCTGTAATGCTTGCTTATGTAACAAAGGCACATGAAGAACGACGCGCCTTATTAATGGGCTCAGCCTTTGTTTTCGGCATGATTATGACACATGTTGTACTTGGTGTTGCTTCAGCACTGGGTGGTGAATGGGTTAAAAGTATTATGGGAAGAGAGTGGGGCTTGGTATTAGGTCCTGTCTTAATTATTATGGGGCTTATTTGGCCAGGCTGGTTAAAAATCAGAATGCGTTGGTTTGGTATCAAAGGTCGTCAGGCAACGGGTATCTGGGGTGCATTTTTACTCGGTATTCCTTTCTCCATTGCTGTCTGTCCATTTTGTACACCTGCATTACTGGTAACATTAACTGCTAGTGCAGCGATAGGATCAGTCACTTTTGGATTTGGTTTATTACTTGCTTTTGCTGTCGGTAGGAGTATACCTATACTACTCGGCGCATGGAGTATGGGCTGGCTGGAATCTTTGAAAGTATTATCGCATTATCAAAAATGGCTTGAAGTGATAGCTGGTATCGTACTCATTATTACAGGCCTTTATCTGCTTAATGAATATTTCTTTATAATTAAGTATTAAGTACTCTATGTATAAGATCGGCGACGTAACAAAATTAATAAATATAACTGCTGATACATTGCGTTATTATGAAAAATTTGGACTACTTCCCAATATTTCCCGCAATGTGTCAGGTATACGTCAATACGATGATAAAGATATTTCTCGCTTAAAATTTATCAAACGCGCACAGAGTATGAATTTCAGCTTAAATGAAATTAAAGAATTATTATCTATGCGGGAAGGTCCACAAACAGCTAAAGATAGTGTTCGTCAATTAACGGCTGACAAACTAAAAGATGTCGAACAGCAAATCAATGAACTTACTACTCTTCAAAATGAATTAACCTTGTTACTGAATCTTTGTCGTGCAAGTGACGAAGGTTGTCCTATTATTGAAGATATAGATGAAAATAAGGGAAAAAATACCTGAATTCACTCCCACTCTATTGTCAATAAACCTTTTTTAACTTTTATATTAATGGCTTATTTTTCTGCAAATTGGTAATACCATGTTCAGAAAATCCTTCAAAAAGTTTCAAATTTTTATTTGAACGACCAGAAAAGCAGAGCACAAAAATCTGTTTAGTCGGGAAATAGAGATTCCAATCCCATAGATGTTAAGCCCCACTCACCACGCCAAATTATATGCCTATCACACCTCATCAAATACTGCGAAAGATATCGTAAAAACAGCGCGTTACCACCAATACCCTTCAGCTGGACTTTAGTCGTTTTCAACTACAATACTGAAATGCTCGGTGCGTTTACCCGGTAGGCCCCTTGCGATATTTAACTACGACGGTACGGGTCGAACCAAGCTTACCCATTGACTCTATTGGAATACAACCGAAAATATTGACATATTAAGAGCTTAAACTGTCTATTTAGCCTATGAAATGGGCACTATAAGCAGCTTCTGCTTCTTTGATAATATATGCTGACCATCTTTAACTGGCAGCTTTTACCTTTTACGCGAACGCCCAGCATTGCCTGAACCTTTTCCACATAGTGTGCACTACCCACGGCAGTACTGTCACTCCAGAATGATTGTCGCTGGTTCTGCGTAATTTGTGTGTTTATCCGGTCTCAATAAGCTGATTGTAGTGACTCCAGGTTTTTAAAACCGCCCAGTTCAATTAATCGTGGTATATCGACAATAGCATAACGTTCAGGGGATGATTGTATTTCGTGGTAACCGCTGTGTTTCTATTCAGAAGGATGAGTGACAGCACCAGCACGTATCATGTTCATATCGATATAGACCATGCATTGAAAAAGATACCTATCACTCTCTATGGCGGTTGCGTGGTATCGGTCTTCCCAATATGCACCCTTTCTTTTTTACGCAGATTATTCCTGTACCGTTCTGCCGGCTACCAGTTGCATGGAAACCGGTATGGCATACTTGCCATTATCCATCACGAGTAGATGGATATGATTTGAGGTAACGATATAATTAAGTACACTCAAGCCATAATGTTTTTTGCTTTATATAACCATTTAATCCAGTTCTGCCTGTCTCTGGAAAACTTGAGCAAAAATTTCTGTTTATGACAACGATGAATGATATGCCTGGCATGACCGGGTCAAAAATGTCTGTTCGCTCTGGGCATGTTACTTCTTCCTTAAAATAGACATTTCAGGGGTAAACCTGGCCTTCCAAGCAGGTATTTTGATGCTTCCCTGTGACTTTCAACGGTTTTCAATTGCTTGGCTTAATCCGACCCAATTTACCCGGATCGCTTCGTGCACCTGCCTGTGAAACTTGGCCAGTATTGCACAGAATCTGGAAAAACTATGATCTTCATGCCACTACTAAACTATCGTACGTGTAATGACAGACCCCTGGCATCTGACGTAATATTCCTGTCATTTCCGCATTGTAGCATTCCTCTATTATCTCATATATATCCGCTCCTCAAAATTTATCGCACAGGACTGACACGATGTTGCCACGCAAGCTACTGATATTTACACTGCTCTGTTCTGCTCCAGCAGGCGCTGGAACGCCGTCTGAATCTGTACCAAAAAATGGTTCGGATGAAATTCGCGCTGCGGGCCTGATGCTATCGCTTTATCGTAATGAACTTGATTGTGAGAAAGTTGGCTTTCTTCAGACAGGTGAGCCACAGGAGCACTTAGCACCAATCTTCATGTCGCTCGATATCGACCAGTCGAAACGGCTTTCGCGCAGTGAGCTGGTTAATATGCCATACGTAAAAAACAAGTCGCTGCTTGGCGTGGCGTTTTCCAGAATGGACAGAGACAGTGATGGCTCAGTAACACCAGAAGAGCTGCAATACTTCCTGGATGATGCGATAGCCAGTGTCGACAGTAATGGAGATGGTGATGTTTACCCGGTTGAATATGAACATGCGTTGAACACCGGTACGCTACTCAAAACAGACACATCAATTACCCATAGCAAAACTAAACAGGCTTATACAATCCCACCCTGGGAAAGACACCAGAAAGCGATAAAACAACAAACTGCAAAGTCATCGAAAAAACCAGAGCCACATAATCATTGATTCCCGCCTACTTCCATTAGCTTTGTGATTTTTTCTGATTCAGGTGTTTGTACATAAGCACCCCTGCATTCACACATACCGATAAAAATTCAGATGAAAAAAACAAAGGCCCCGAAGGGCCCTTGCTGCGACTAACTCTGATTTGTCAGCATTGCACTGGCTATCATTGAATTAATCCATGCAACACTACTTGTCTTTAACCTCGATGAAAATCGGGTTAGTAGTGAATGTCAGATCAGCCCATGCCTCAAGATCATAATTGAGGATACCGTTAACATGTGGTGGACATGCCGGATCACTACAAGCAATGTTGTCGCTGAGGAAATCAGGCAGTGGATTACCGTTCATGTCACGTTCGTTTGGTGTACCCGCAGGAATGTTGGTACCACGTGCACGGATATAGCTGTCTTCCATAGCTCTGAAGCTATAGCGGGCTTTTATCTTTTTACCGCGCTTGTGCTTGCCTTTGTAACCGTCATCATCTTCTTCGTAACGTTTGTAACCGTGATCATCGTTGAACGTAAAGTTCTTGGCTATCACAGTAGTCTCTGGCGCAAGTGGATTGTAATACTCTTCATCCGCCGGTGTGAATTTCTCACCAACTACACCCGTGATAAAGTCAACGTGACGTACGCTAGGTCTATTAACTGGCTCTTTGATGCCAACCTGCAGTAGCGATGGGTTGTTGAATTTGTACGGACTATTGTTTGCACCTTTGGGATCAATGGCTTTCATTGTCACATGAACTTTTTCACCCTTGCGAACCGTTAAAGTTTCACCCATGGTGGCACAGTTGTCTTCGCTGGTACAGGCCTTGAAGCTGAAACCCTTACCACTGATCAGCTGTCCCTGAACCGAGAAAGAGTTACCGCTACGCAGACTGTCGATGATATTGACGGCAGGATCGTCACCGTAGTCTTCTACATAGGTAAAGATTTCCTGGAACTCACCCGGCCAGAAGTCAACCGTTGACTCGAAATCCAGAGGCCCGAATGCACCGCGTGAATGCCAGTCAGATGATGCGAAGTACCAGAAGCGACGACCTTCAGACAGCATCGCGTCCCACATAGTGCGCACACCAGGACGACACAGGGTAACCTTGTTGATATCACCACCGTACATTGTCAGAGGAGTTTCTGGGCCATAAACATTGTACAGCTCATCGTAATCAGCCTGGGCGATCGGTTCGCCATCAAAGTTTATACCTGGCTTGGTCGCTTCAGCACCACCATAACAACCTACACCACCGTAGGTGAACAGGCCTGAGGTCGGGCGACCGGCATGGTAGCTACCACGAGTACTGACTGCCTGGTGACCTGGCTCAGTTTCAAAACCGAAGGCAACATCCGGCGCAATTGTGTTCCAGTCGCGGAAGTGCTCAACGTTAAAGCCTTCGTCGTCGGCGCCAATGAAAGCACCCTGACGTTCAACGTGCGCACCAACCGAGAAACTTTCACCGGGGAAGTTTTCTTGCATCCACAAAACGGCAGCAGTCGATTTAACGTGCTCACCTGTATCGGAGATGTTAATACCGTCAACCAGTGTACTGTTGTAGTCCGCAGTACCTTCTTCAGGACGACCCGCAAACAGTGCTTTGATCTTTGCGTTGCTTTCTTCAGACAGTTCACATGTCCAGCCCTGACCGCCACCCTGTGAAGTATCGTCAGAGTTCCGCGCGAAGCAATATTCGAACTGGGCCATGGCGTCGGAATTTGGATTTTCCGCATAGTTACCAGTAGAAATCGAATTAGATGAATGCTCGTGACCTGGTACAACCCATTCCAGACCGAGGAAGGCTTCCTTGTCTTCATTACCAGGCAGTTCACGGGCGGTAACAATAGATGGCAGGTTGAATTCCTGCAGGGATTGCCAACGCCACATGCGCTCAACACGGTTACCATCACGCAGCTGCCGATCACGGAAATCACCCTTGATAGCCACAGAGTCGGTGTTTGGACCATCACCAACGGTGTTTGACCATAGGCCGCGGTTGTATGCACCATCACGGTTCAAGTATCTGAAATCGGAAATACGGCAGTCACGTTCACCAGAACCGGAGTGACCGACATGAATGAACCAGTCCAGGTAGCTCAGGGACTTTTCGGTCAGCACTTCAACGTTGGTGGATCCGTCGGAGCAGGTGGTATGGTTGTGGAAGTCACCGGATAGATACTGACCGGCACCGGCTACACTGGCCGTGCTGGCCAGAGCAGCCGCAAGCGCAGCAGACATTACATTAGGTTTCAACACATCAGGTTTCATCGATTATTTCCCCTATAAATATAGTTATTAATTTAATTATTTAGTTAGAACAAATTGAGTATCACGATCTTTTCCAAACTCCCACACAACACACGTACTGCTACTAACCTAGCTAATGTTGGTAGCTGTTTACGCTCCAGCTGTTAGCAGGAAATGCAATTTTAAATGACGGAAAATGACAGATTCGTTAGGAAACCATGAAAGATTTTTTAAGATTTAATGACAGCAGGACAGTCTTTAAAGTACAGATACAATATTCAAAGTCTAAATCTCTGTTCTCCTTGATCTGACCGTCTTTAATTAAAACGTAATAATTGGTGATTATATTCATCCGTCACTATTCATTTACGGGCGACATATTGAGTCGGGCATTACTTGTATGCACACATCTAACCGCGGGTTGACACTACTACGTGAACCCCTGATCCAATTTCTCTTTATTGGTGCCATGCTGTTCGCGTGGGACCACTATTTTACCTTGCAACGGGACGACCCAACGCAGATTTTCGTTGATGCAGACCGAGTAACCTGGCTAGTCGATGTCTTCCAGCAGGGACAGGGTAGACTCCCGGAGCGCGAGGAGATTGACAAGCTGATCGTCAAGTGGAGCCAAAACGAGATTTTCTACCGCGAAGCACGCGCAATGGGACTTGACCAGGGCGACGAGATGATGCGCAGCCGCCTGATCCTTAAGATGCGCAACGTTCTATTCAACCGTATCGTGCAGGAACCTGCCAACGACGACGATTTACGGCAATGGTTTGAATTGAACCGCAAGAAGTATGATATCCCGCCACGCTACACGTTCGAGCAATTCCCTCTGGCTCACATCCAGAACGAAGTAGAGGCTAAACAGCTCGCAAAAGAGCTGGCTAATAAACCAGCGCCGGAGCACTTCGCATCGAACCTGCGCAGTTACCCGCGGCGCCCACTCACAAACATCCAGGCACTGTTCGGTGCAACAGGCAGTGATGCCCTGGTAGTTGCGCCTGTCAACCACTGGCTCGCAATACATTCACAAAAAGGCTGGCATTTAGCCAGGGTCACTGAACAACATCCGCCAATCCTCGCTGATTTCGACTCGATCAAAACCAGAGTCCGCAAGGAATTTCAGGAGGTTGCAGTGGATCTGCAACTGGTGGAAATGGCGTCACAAATTGCCGACAAGTACCAGTTTCATCGTAACTTCGACGACGCCGACCTGGACGACATTCTGTCTTCTGCCAGGAACTTTAAGCCAACATCGACTACCGCGAACAGTCGAACGCTAAAAGCTCGTGCCGGCGCCTCGAAACAACAGGTTAACTGAACACATCATGTTCAGGCTACTAACCATCTTCGCACATGCCCGTCTGGCAACTTTCTGCCTGGCGCTACTGGCTATTTTCGCTATGCCCCAAGTCATGGCGCATTCAACACCAGTTGCGTCACTGGACATTCGTGAAGGTCAAAATGGTGTGCAATGGCTTCAGTGGACTTACTATTCTACCAGTACTGAACAACCTCCCAGCGTACAATGGCCTGCACACTGTCGTGAGGTTTACCCGCGACTGGAATGCGGTGAACAGGGACTGGTTGGACTCGTCACCATGCCGCAGATTGGCGAGCAGTATTCTGCCGCGGTGGTCAAGATACATCCTCGCGAAGGTACTATGCGCACTTACACACTCACCGGCGCTAACCGTAGCCTAATGCTTTCTATTGATGGCAAGCTGCCGTGGAAATTCATCGCCGCCTCATACATTCCGCTAGGTATCGAGCACATCATGCTGGGTATCGACCACCTGTTATTCGTGCTCGGCCTGATCGTGCTGGTCAGTAGTACCCCGATGCTCGTCAAGACCATCACCTCGTTCACGATCGCACACAGCATTACTTTAGCGGCTGCTACACTCGGCTGGGTTGGCGTTCCTGAAAAACCGATTAATGCCGCCATCGCCCTGAGTATAGTGGTGCTCGCTGTCGAAGTGCTACGTAATCGCGAAGGCAAGCCGAGCCTGAGTGCGAAATTGCCATGGCTGATTGCCTTTGGTTTCGGATTGCTGCATGGCTTCGGCTTTGCAGGCGCGATGAACGATATCGGCCTGGATGCGAATAGCCTGCCGCCAGCGCTGCTGTTCTTCAACATCGGCGTGGAAATGGGTCAGCTGGGTTTCGTGTTCCTGGTATTGGGACTGTATCACGCCCACCGCCGGCTTGAGGCGATGCCACCGGCGTGGAGTGCGACTGCTGGCATCTACGCTGTCGGCGGTATAGCCAGTTACTGGTTCCTGGCGCGTACCGCGATGATTGCATGGTAACAAACTCGGAGCATTAAAATGAAAACAACATTCCGCTCGATATACAAGCTACTTACCCTGCTGGTACTGGCTGGCTGGTCCAGTGCATCGATGGCACATGCTGAAGTGGGTGTAGTCAGTGGCTTAACCAGTGGCCTGCTGCACCCCATCTTCGGGCTCGATCACCTGCTGGCGATGGTCGCCGTCGGCCTGTGGGGCGCACAACTGGGCAAGCCAGCAATTTACCTGCTACCCATCACCTTTCCAGCGGTCATGGCCATGGGTAGTTTGCTCGGGGTTGCCGGTATGCCACTGCCTTACATCGAATTTGGCATTGCATTATCCGGACTGACACTTGGCGCTATGATTGCAGCAAATACACGACCGGCGCTGTGGATCGCAACAACCCTGGTCGGACTATTCGCCATATTTCATGGTCACGCACACGGCACCGAGATGCCCAATGCGACAAACCCGCTGGCATACGGTATTGGCTTCGTGATTTCTACCGGCTTGTTACATCTTGCAGGCATTTTGATTGGCCTGCTGATTCGCTGGCCGATCGGTGCGATAGCGATTCGAGCATCCGGTGCTGTAATTTCCGGTTTCGGCGTTTTCTTCATGGTTTCGAGCTTCGGTCTGGCGGGTTAAGCGTTATGATGATGTTGCGGCGACGCCTGATACTGCCCCTGATAGTGCTGGCTGTTCCCGAAGTTGCCCATGCTCACCTGGTCTCGACCCGCTTCGGGGAATTTTACAGCGGATTACTTCATCCGTTGACGACACTGCTTCACATTGTTCCCTGGCTGGCACTGGCAATATTCGCATCGATGCAGGGCAAAGCTTTTGCACGTCACACCTTACCGTTATTTCCACTGGCCATCGGCTTCGGGGTATTACTCGGTTACAATCTGGGCGGTTACCAGAATGTATTGATGCTGAATATCATTTCCTTCGTGGTACTGGGCGGACTGGTGGCACTGTCCCGCCAGGTCCCAGGTGCTGTGGGACTCTCCGCAATACTGTTGTTTGCCATCAGCCACGGCTATTCCAACGGTGATGTCGACCTGGCCGGCGGCAGCCTGACTCTGTACACGGCTGGCGTGATCACCGCTGCCTACCTGGTGATAGCACTCGGCGCCGGTGCGGCCACAACTCTCAACGAGCGGGCTGCCTGGGGGCGTATCGCCATGCGAGCGCTGGGCAGCTGGATCCTGGCTGCCGGCCTGATCTACGGTGGATTTGAGCTGATGGGGATCAGTGGTGCCTGATTCTACCTCAAGCTCTGCTGAGGTATTGAAACCCGCCGGATTCACATCCGAAACACTACCACTCGCGTCTGGTTCCAGGCTGCTGCTCTACCTGGTGCTGCTGTTTTCCGGATTTGCCGGTCTTGGCTACCAGATGTCCTGGACACGCATGCTGTCTGTTTCCCTCGGCCATGAATTCGCTGCAATACTAGCCGTTGTTGCAGCCTTTTTTGTTGGCCTGTCGCTCGGCGGGCTATTGCTTAACAAGGTGATTCGAGAAACTCATCAGCCGCTGCGCTGGTACGTCGCACTGGAAATGGTAATCGCGCTGTGGGCGCTCAGTCTGATCCTGTTACTACCATGGTACAACCAGTGGAGTGCGCACCTGATCGGTAGTGAGCCATCCCCCTTGTGGCACTGGAGTGTTGCTTTTGGTGCCAGCCTGTTGGTGCTGTTGCCAGCAACTTTGGCCATGGGTGCCACTCTGCCTGCTGCGCATCGTGTAGCAGAATCACTGAACGCACCACACCACTGCATTGCTGGTTTGTATGCTGCGAATACCGCCGGTGCCCTGTTGGGTACACTAATCGCAACCTACTGGTTGCTGCCATCGCTGGGTCTGACTCACACAATGCTAGTGTTTGCATTCATCAACCTGGCTATCGCTGTGCTACTGTGGTTGCGATTACCAAGGGGAAACAGCCAACCCATTTCACCACCTGACATTGACATGCCAAACCGAAGGCTGCTGGGGGTGCTGTTCCTCACGGGACTTCTCGGCCTGGGTTATGAAATCCTCGTAGTCAGGGTACTTGCGCAGGTGCTTGAAGGTACCGTTTACAGTTTCGCCGCAGTGCTATCAATTTACCTGCTGGGCACGGCATTGGGCGCTGCACTCTATCATCGATACAAGCATGCATTGCTGCATGACAATAGGCGATGGTCGAGCGTCAGTCAGCAACTACTCACAGCCGTTTCATTTCTGTGCCTGACCGGTACCGCATTGCTATGGACTACCGAGTCCATCTACCAGGGTGTTTTTGCGCAACTCGGTTCCGGTAAC
>Ga0316207_10002536_pt1 | contig 18529 bp, 18 predicted proteins | sample 6weekpyrite_MG_FD_204943 | JGI IMG/M metagenome (GOLD analysis project Ga0316207, IMG submission 204943) | Microbial mat bacterial communities from mineral coupon in-situ incubated in ocean water Damariscotta River, Maine, United States -... | ecosystem: Environmental > Aquatic > Marine >...
CGGTCAGGGTAAACAACAAAATACCCCGCTGGATCGAGCGTCAGTTTCATCGGCGCGGCTGCAGGCTCGATAGGAATGGGCAGGATATCCTCGGGCGCTCCGGCAAACGGGCCGGGATTGTTGGCTGCCGATCCCGAAATTTTGTTCAATAAAGTCGGAATATCGGTTTCACCGATACATTCAACAAGCTGAATTTGCTGCCGAAAGGCTTCGACGTGATCGGCATCCAGATTCTTGAGTAGCGGTCGCTTGCCTTTGGCCTCGATGATGCGCATTTTTTCATTCACACCATTGAGAACCAGGCTATTCAGTGACTGGCCTGGCAGATGACCGATGGCCTTTTGCGTATCTTCACCACAAAGGACAATAAATCGTATGTGTGGATTGGCAAGTGTGTTGCGAATGAGATGTTCAATCCCTAAATTTTCCGTGTGCAGTGTGCCGACCAGTGACAAGCCTTCCGCACCGCTTGCCGCCAGTTCGGCAACCAGATGGGCGGAGTTCAGCGTACAAACAGCGACGGGGGCCTGCATACGCACCACCTGATAATCACCGGGCAGCGGCGGCCAGCCTTCGCGCTGTTCAGGTTCTTCGGTGGCGCAATGGCCATCCTCGGCAACGGCCGGATCGAGTCCAGCTGCCAGATTCTGCGCCACGGCAGGCCAGCAGGTCTCGCAGCCCAGACAGTCGTAGCGTTTCGACTCGAACAACGAACGTGCCTCTTCGAGTAAAGCATCCAGTTGTTGATTGATGACTACCGAGTCTTGTAGGGAGGTAACCGTGTCCTGAAAACAACCGCAGCGCCAACACTTCTTTGCCGCCATGGCCTCGTTGAGCTCAGCGCGTAGCCGTGACAACGTATTAGGAATCTTTTTCATATCTTCATTATCGAAAACATCTAAATGACAGGACAAAAAAGCGTCAGCCGAGACGCTTTTCCATCATCACCAGATCACCTCGCAGAGCCCGCAAGAGATCCTCGCCCTTGAGGCGGTAATAGACCATCTTGCCGTCATCCCGTTTATCCAACCAACCCTGATCGCGTAGCAATTTCAATTGATGCGAAGTCGCCGCCACACTCAAACTCAGGACATGAGCGATGTCACAAACGCATAACTCTCCTTCCGCCAGGGCCAGCAGAATCTTCAGGCGGGTGGAATTTCCCAAGAGTTTGTAGAATTCGGCCAGTTGGGGCAGGCGCTCTGCATCTTCAGCCAGCCTGGCTTTCACCGCTGCGACTTTGTCATGGTCAAAGCACGGCACTTTGCAGACTTCTTCTTGATCAACTAGTGGTGTCACTTTTTTCATGGGCTTGCCGTTCATTTCGATGTTTGCGAAAATGATCTAACATAAGCGTGGTGATGTCAACATCCATCGCCGCCTAAGAAAACGCCCAAAAGCTAAAGAAGTGAAATCAGATGAGTCCAGCCGACATCACCATCCCTTTGGCCCTTTTTGCCGGTGCCTTATCGTTTTTCTCACCGTGCGTATTACCCTTGGTACCGGTTTACCTCAGTTACCTGTCAGGCAGTTCGCTGGAGGAAGAGAATGAGGAAGAGCGAGTCGGCCGTTGGCATGTATTCAGTCATGCACTGTTTTTTGTCGGCGGATTCACGTTGATATTTGTACTACTATTCGGTCTGCCTGCAACGCTAATCGGTAACGCGCTGTACCACTATAACGATATCATCGCCCAGGTGGGCGGCGTGCTGGTGATCATCTTCGGCGTTCACACGCTGGGCTGGATCAACATCCCTTTCTTAAATATGACCAAACAGCTACAGGCCGGGCACAACATGACACCGGGTTACACCCGTTCGGGATTGATCGGTATGGCCTTTGGTGCGGGTTGGACACCTTGCATTGGGCCACTGCTGGGTACAGTGATGACCATGGCCGCAAGTCAACCCTCCCAAGGGGTGTTCTATACGCTAATCTACGCTTCGGGCCTGGCACTGCCCTTCCTGATAACGGCACTGCTATTCTCACGTGCCGCCGGCCAGTTACGCCGCCTCAATCGACACGCCCATATCGTGCAAAAAGTGAGCGGCGGCTTTTTGATTGCGATCGGACTGCTGTTGGTCAGCGGCCAGCTCTCCACGCTCAATACTTTCTTTATTCAGTTCACGCCGGATTGGTTGGTGGAACATTTATAGTGCAGTGGTAAATAACTATCTCGTGAACGCAGCCAACCAGTGACTCATTCATGACTGACAAATACCTCCACCTTACCCCGGTCATAAAAGCTCATAACTTTGTAGGGCTCCCTGGAATCACCTCTTTCCATACCTGGCGTTCCAACGGGCATGCCGGGCACAGCGATGCCTTTCACATCCGGGCGAAACAGCAACAACCGTTCGATATCCCGGGTCGTGACATGACCCTCCACAACATAGCCATCGATAACGGCCGTGTGGCAGGCCGCCAGCTTCTCAGGGACACCCAGTCGTTCCTTCTCCGCATAGACATTACGAGTATCGATTGAGGTAACTATGTAACCATGATCTTTCAGATAGTTAATCCATTTTTTACAGCAACCACATTCTGGGTTTTTGTAGACGACAATATCTTTGGAGAGCAAATCATCCGTGGCATACGCCATAGAGCCTAGAGCGAAGTACAGAACGAATACTGCAAACAGTGCTTTCATAAATATCTCATTTAATAAGGGCGTTCAACAACAAGCCTTACCACATCGTGAGGTTTCAAACTCCAGCGTTGAATGGGCAATGCTAAACCGCTGTTCCAATTCTGCTTTAAGCACAGTTTTAACGGTTTCTGTTTCGATAAAATCATCTATCACCACATGGGCCTCAAGCGAATTTTTATGCTCATCAAGTTGCCAGATGTGGACGTGATGAACATTCGATACCCCTTTAACATCTTCCATCACTCGAATGACTTCATCGATAAAGATATGCTCCGGTGCGCCTTCCATGAGAATATGGATAGTCTTTGGTAACAACGCAGCGGCCTGATAAAGCACATATCCGGCAATAAGCAGCGTCAACACGGTATCCATCCAATACCACTCATAAAGCAGGATCACGGTTCCGGCGATAATCACACCTACTGAGGCCAGGGCATCCGAGACGTTGTGCAAGAAAGCGGCACGGATGTTCATGCTGTGCTTGGACATTGTATAAGTCAATATCGCTGTGACGACATCGATGACCAGTGCAACACCAGCAACAATAATCACTGTCCAGCCCTCAATGACCTGCGGTTCGAATACGCGCCATATTGCCTCGTAGATCAGATAGAGCCCCACCAACACCAAAGTGACGAGATTGATCAACGCGGCGATCACCTCGGCTCGTTTGTAGCCAAAGGTCTTGAAACGGTCGGCGGGCTGTCGGCCGATTTTGCGTGCTACCCAGGCAATCAACAGTGAAGCGGCGTCACTGAAATTGTGCAGTGCATCGGCGATTAAAGCGAGACTACCGGAGACGATACCGCCTACCACCTGCGTCAGCGTCAACAACATATTGATGGCGATGGCGACAATCAGCCGCCGATCGCCCATCGTCTCTATGTCGTGATGATGGTGCTCATGCCCCATCTTTGTATCACTCCCTCTGACTATTCATGCTTATCTCCACCAATGCTGTGACTGACTCTCACGCTGTACTCCTTCACATCCGGTAATGGCAACACAACGGAAAAGTCTCGGTCGTGATCGTGTTTGGCCGACCCCGCTCGGGTTCGAAGAGGCTGCGTTTCACTTTCTAAGACCCGGCCAAGAGCATCCAGCAATTTTACATCCACGTGCCCGCGAAGACTCACGTTTTTGTGGCCCTTGCGTTTGAGCTTGCCTTTGACCTCCACACCTTGCTCGGTCTCCTGCACGTGGATTTCAGTTGGATAAGCCAAGCGGGAATCGACGGTTTCAAATGGAATCGCATGTGCTGGGTCAACCGGCTCATGCGCATGGACGACTGGCAACGTTAGATAAGCACCTAAAGCCAGTGCCGTCATGGTGATACGTATACGATAGAAATTCATAGTCAATCCTCCGCTTATGAATGCGACGTTTGATAACGCGCCTTGGAAAAGACGCTATATAGCGCGGGAATAACAAACAAAGTTAAAAGCGTGGATGAGAACAAACCACCCACGACAACAGTGGCGAGAGGCCGTTGCACTTCCGAACCGACTCCGGTGGCCAGCAACATTGGGATCAACCCTAACGCAGCAATAGACGCGGTCATCAGCACCGGCCGCAGCCGCGACAATGCCCCTTCAAAGACCGCTGTGTGCTGGTCACAACCGCCCGTTAAACGCTGGTTAATGGCATTGACCATCACCACACCGTTGAGCACCGCGACCCCGAACAAGGCAATAAAGCCAATCGAACCTGGCACTGACAGATATTGGCCAGAAATGAACAGCGCGGCGATACCGCCAATGAGGGCAAGCGGCACGTTGAGCATGATGAGCGCCGCCTGACCCACGGAATTGAAGGCGAAGTAGAGCAGCAGGAAGATCAGTCCCAAGGACAACGGCACTACGATCATCAAACGCGCCTGCGCCCGCTGCTGGTTTTCGAACTGGCCGCCGAAGACCACGCTGTATCCCGGTGGCAAATCGATTTCGCTATCGATGCGTTGCTGCAACTCAGCCACCAGTCCACCCATGTCGCGACCTTCGACGTTGGACTGAATCACCACCCGGCGTTGCACATCATCACGACGAATCTGCGGCGGACCGGATTCGATGGCGACTTGAGCCACATCACCCAGCTTTACCCAGGCACCGTTAGGTGCCTGCAAGATCAGATTACGAATCGCCTCGACGCTGTTGCGATGTGTTTCGGCCAGGCGCACGTAAATGTCGTAACGTTCATTGCCTTTGATTACCTGACCCGCCTCACGGCCACCGATGGAATCACTGACGAGATCCATTACTTGAGCCACCGGGATACCGTAACGGGCCAGGGCATCACGATCGGGGCGCACCGCCAGCTGTGCCTCCCCGCCGATCTGTTCCATCTCGACACCGCGAGTGCCATCCACCTTGCGCACCATGGCTTCGATCGCTTTGCCGGTTGTGGCCAGTTGATCAAGATCGGGACCAAAGAGCTTGATCGCCAGTTGTGCTTTGACACCGGAGAGCAGTTCATCGACACGGGTGGCAATGGGTTGAGAGAAAGAGAAAAGCAAGCCTGGATGGACTGACATCTTCTCTTCCATGATTGCCTGCAAAGCCTGACGATTGTTTGCCGTGCTCCACTCACTAACGGGCTTAAGTCCAACGTAAATCTCTACATTGGAGACCGGCTCAGGATCACCGCCAATCTCGGCGCGACCGACGCGGCTTGAGACATAAAGCACCTCGGGAAAGGTCATCAACTGCTGCTCCAGTTTTTGCGCCACTTCAAGCGAGGTGTCGAGACTGGAGGAAGGCGCCAGGGTGACGCGAATATTGAGCGTACCTTCCTCCAATTCCGGCACAAACTCAGTACCCAGAAATGGGACTAATGTCAGCGAACCGGCAAACAGCACCAGTGCCACGCCTACCACCACTGCCCGCATCTTCAATGCGCCACCCAGGATGCGACGGTAAAGCGCATCCAGGGGTTTCATGACGAAACTCTCTTTCTCCCTCACACCGGTTTTAAAGAAATAGGTCGCCAAAGCAGGCACCACCACCAACGCCACTAATAATGAGGCGAGCATCGCCAGCACGATGGAAATTGCCATGGGTTGGAACAGCTTGCCTTCGACGCCTTCAAGACTGAACAGCGGTGCAAAAACGATGATGATAATCATCACAGCGTAAAACACTGGTCGTCCTACTTCACGTGCAGCTTCTTGGATACGCAAAGCGATACCGTGATCATCATGCGCGGCATCGTAGGGTTGTTTACCTCCCGATGCGAGTTTCTGTTGTGCCTGCGCATGATGATCGGCATCAGGTCGACTGAGGTGGCTAAAGATGTGTTCCATCATCACCACCGAACCATCCACCATCATACCGATGGCGATGGTCAGGCCACCCAACGACATCAGATTGGCAGAGACACCCCACTGCGCCATCACCATCAACGCTAACAGGATGGAGATTGGCACCGAGATCAACACCAGAAATGTCGCGCGCACATTGAGCAGAAAGAGCATCAAAATGATGACAATCAGGACGAATGCTTCCACCAGTGCCTTGCTGACCGTCGCCACCGCCTGATCCACCAAATCCGACTGGTCGTAAACGGCTTCAATAGTCACACCGTCGGGCAGTGCCATCTGAATAGCGGGTAGGCGCTCCTTGATGCCTTCAATGGTCGCCTTGGTGTTGGCCCCCATTCGTTTGAGCACCACACCGGCCACCACTTCGCCCAAAGGTTCTGGATTACCGCTGCCATCACGCCGAGTCATGGTCACCGCACCCTGACGAATTTCGGGGCCGAAATCGACCTTGGCCACATCACGCACCCGTACCGGCACGCCATCCACATCCATAAGCGGAATGTTGCCGATGTCGCGCAGCCCCTCTTCACCGCTGCGAACCCAGCCGACACCACGAATTACAAGCTGCTCTTCACCACGATCCAGATACCAGCCCCCGGCATTGCGGTTGTTGGCTTCAATGGACTCTGCCACCTCATCACTGGAGAGCCCATAGGCTAACAGACGTTGAGGATTGAGCTGTACTTGATACTGCCGCACTTCACCGCCGAAAGAGAGCACTTCGGTGACACCGGACACAGGCATTAATAACAGTTTGACCACCCAGTCATTGAGACTGCGCAGGGCAATGGCATCGTACTTTAAGCCATCCTCGGCCAGCAGAATATACTGGAACACCTGTCCCAGACCGGAGGTATTAGGCCCCATGCCTGGAGTGCCGATGCCTTCGGGGATTTGCTCTTTAGCCGCCTGCAATCGTTCGAACACAAGTTGGCGGGCAAAATAGATATCAGTACCCTCTTTAAAAACCACGGTGATCACCGAGAGGCCGGTCTTTGAGATGGAGCGCACCTCATCCACATCTGGCAGCGCATACATCACCGCTTCGATGGGAAAGGTGATGAGCTGTTCGACCTCTTCTGCCGCGAGTCCTTGGGCCTCAGTGTTGATCTGCACCTGAACATTGGTAACATCGGGGAAGGCATCAAGATTAAGTTTTGGCAGCACCAATACCCCGCCGACCATAGCGGCCAACAGCGCTAGTACCACCAATAGGCGGTTTTCGACCCCAAGGTCGATGAGTTTATTCAACATGTCTCATCCCCCTTAGTGGTTGTGTACGTCAAAACCGCTCTTGGCGATTTCAGACTGGACGAAGAAAGCACCCTTGCTAACGATGGTAGTGCCTTCCTCTATGCCTTGGATCAGCATTTGGTTTCCTACCGTACTCAACACCTCTACCTCTTTGGGTTCAAAACGACCAGGGGCAACCTCGACAAGCACCTGCCAGTCACCATCGGGACTACGTAGAACAGCGGCTAAAGGGACCACGATGCCCTGTTGTTTATCCTTGCCTTCGATGACGACGGTGACGAACTGACCGGGATGGAGCGCATCATCCGGATTAGCCACTTCCACATGAACCGCTAACGTGCGAGTCGCCTCGTCCAGGGTATGGCTAGCTTGGGTGACTTTGCCGTTCAGCCAACGCTGTCCAACCTGCACACGGGCAGGTGAACCCAAGTCGATTCGACCGGCGTCTTCCGGCGTTAGGCGGGCCTCAATCCAAAGCAGAGACTCATCACTCACTTGCATTAGCACATGACCGGGTTCCACCAATTCACCCACGACAAAGTCGTCACTAATCACTGTGCCGTCCTGAAACGAGAGCAACTGGAACGTGCCTGTGGCACGGGCGGCATCGCCCGTTTTTATCAGTGATTCGACTTGTTTGTTGGTCATCCCGTAGGCTTGAGCCTTGGCATAGGCCTGCTGATAGGCAATCTGGGCTGCAACGAAGCGCTTTTCAGAGACCACCTTGCGTCCCAATTTTTCCACCCGGCGCAGCTCTATGTCAGCCTCCATCAAAACACCTTGGGCCTCAGCCATCTCCACGCTGGAAAGAGTCACCAATGGCTGCCCCTTTTTAACGTGCCCGCCAAGACGTACATGGCGCTTCATCACCTGTGCAGGGATACGGGGTGTCACCTTGGTGGTGAGATAGGCATTGAGTGTTGCTTCGCCTGGCGCGGTGATCGCTTCGCCGAGTGCCCGCTGTTTAACGGATAGGGTCTCGATGCCAGCCATCCGGCGCTGGGCATCGGTCAGTTCGGCATCAGTTGCCGCTTCGCCGTGACCGTCCCCTTCATCTCCATGATCATCATGCTCTTGATGCATTCCACCTTCTTTTTCGTGGTCATGCCCCTTTTCCTCATGACCATCGTCTTTATGATCATGACCTTCCTCTTCGTGTTGATGGTCGCTCCCGCCATCCTTGGCTAACGCGACATTCGTGCGTCCATGCACGTCACCTTCGTTGCTATGACTTCCATGTCCATCCTCACCAAAATCAATGTCTGAGAAATCATCAAGTGCCATTTCATGGTCATGTCCCTGCGTTTCGGCAAGAATCATGGACGGATTCGCCAGACTCAGCAGCGCTAATAAAACCAATGTGTTCTTCATTTTGTCTCTCCGGAATTCTTTTCAATGTCGTGATCCGCCAATCCCAACCACTGCTCAACCTGGCCCGAGGCCTCCAGCCAGGCAAAGTGGGCACGCCATACCTCGGCAATTAAGCTGACAGAAGCACTGTGGGTATCAATGTTTTGTTTGGCTTGAATCAAATAGTCGCTGGCGCTGAGTTCACCACTCTTCCATAGTTGATCGATCAGTACTGCTTGATCGGCTAGGGCCTGTTGCCCGGTGATAATCCAGGCCTTGATGGCGCGACTGGCATGATGAAAACGGCCCCAAGCGCTATCGAGTTTGGCCTTGGCCAACTGATAGGCATTGCGATAAACGAACTCTTCCTCAGTTGCCTGCTTGGACGCTGCCTCTACCTCAGCACTGAAGTTGTTACGAACAAACAACGGAATTTCCAAACTCAAGCCCAAGAGGTTTTCCGAGCCCTCACGCCCGCCACGAATGCCGATGGTGGGGTCAGCACGCCCTTGTCGTTCGGCCAGTTGAATTGCCTGTTTGGCTTGCTGCCACTGTAGTTGCTGTGATTTGAGTTCGGGTAAACGATTAAGCAACTCCCCAGCCACATATTCTTCCGGCGGCGGAACCAATGATTGTGGCAATACCGGCCATGCTTCCGAGGCAAATCCGGTTTCAGCCACCAATATGGCGTGCGCTTCCGCCAGTGCCCCCTCGCTTGTTGCCTGCTGTATCAAGGCTTCGCTATAGGCTACCTTGGCCAGAACCACATCCAGAGAAGAGGTATCTCCCGCATCAAAACGCTGGGTAACAGTATCGACAAAACGCTTCATCAACTGGCTACGCCGTAACGCCAAATCACGTTGCGCCTGGGCCGCTAGAATATCCGCCAGTGATGCCAGCGTTTTCACTGCGATCTGTTGACGCACGGCCTCCAGCTTGGCGTGGGTCGCAGTCACTTCAAGCGAAGCCGTCTGCGACAATACATCCTGCTTACCGCTCCAATCGATGGTTTGCGTAATACCAACCGTCGTAGTGTTGATGTCGCTACGCTCGGTTTCCAATTCCAGGCTGGGATTGTGGAGTGCCCGTCCAGCACCTCTGGCACGTGCCTGCGCCGCTTCTATTGCTGCTTGAGCAGCCTGGACGGCCGGGCTTTGCTGCCATACCTGTTGGATAAAGTGTTGTAACGGCAGATCAGCTGGCTGTTCTTCGCCAGCGGGTTTTATTTGTAGCTGCGGCTGAGCAAAGGGCGCTGATATTGCCCACGCACCGCCAGCGTGACAGAGTAGCAACCCTGCCAGTAGGTAATTTCTTAAAGACATGAAAAATATCCTTCAACAACGTCAAAGCAATGTTCCAAGCCCCCTATAGCGATAGGTAGCCACGGAACAACTTAAAATAACGGAGGAAGAATCAAGCCCTGGGAGGGCGTAGATGTGGTGCGATGTAGGGTAAAGGAGCTGATGGGGTTAGCGCAGAAAACGTAGATTGTCGCCCATGGTCGAAAGCTTGCTCACTAACTAGAGGAATCCCCATTAGATGCGCAGCGCCATGGCAACAATGATCCTCATGATGCAGATCGCCATCGGGGTGATCGTGATCCATACCCTCAGACAGTTCAGCCATTGCCGCATCATGGCCAAATAGCGCCTCGGGATGGCTATCCCAGGCAAAGGCCACGCCGGAGCATAGGTTGGCGATGAGTAGGAAATAGGTTAGAAAGCGTTTCATTTGAATTAGCTTATGGATTACCACACCAGGTTGTCAATTTCTCATTTATTTGGATAACGACTTATCCATAGATATCTTAAGATTACACAACCTTTAACAAGAAACGTGAAGGTCTGCTATCGACTAAGCAGTCATTAGGAAATTAGTGCAATTGAACTTAGTTTAGTTCTTAAACCCATCAAAAATGTGCAATTGCCGGTCAATATTCCTCTGATCGTAACAATTAGATCCAGTCGAAGATCCACTATTTTTTTGTAACCATTCTTTGTGTTTCTTCTCCCGATCCACAACCGGCGTTGCCTCTGCCTTACTCATGCGTGAGTCATACCACTTCATTCCAAGTGGAAGAACAAACGCTGCCAAATAAAACCCAAATAAATAATCACCGAACAGACCATTAACGACGGGCAGAAAATAGCATGCCATAGCCACCAATGTAGCCAACACCAAGCATCCAATGATCTGTTTAGCTACTCCTACCATCTTGATATTTCCCTCAATACACACCTAAACGATGAACCATATCCAACAGCGTGTCTAGCCTAAAATCATTGACCTTTCCTCATTCCGTCGCACTCTCCGCCCGAAATGGAGAAAGGGTTCATACGGGAAGGGGGCCTTGAATGGAAAGGCCCTATCCGAAAGGGCTTGATTCATAAAATGAAAAGCACCCCACCCTGCTTAATGACCAACCGGAGTCAAGCCTATTCCCTCAAACTACCCTCAGCGATTTGTAGAATCTGATGATATTGAGCTTCGGGCAAAAGGGCCTGCGCGGTCTCCATAAACGCCTTGGCCAGTGGACCATTACTCCCTGAACTATCAATGACGCGACCACTGGCTGCTATATTTCTCTGCTTGATGGCCTCTTTGATGTCCCCGAGCTTATTTCTAATCTCGGTTCGATAGGCCAGTAGATCTTCGTCCCTGCGCTTCCAATTGTTGATCTTTTTCCTATCTGCGCTACGCCGCTCTCGTTTAGCTGATTCCCCCTCGTCAGTGATACGTTCTTTCAACTGACGGCGTTGTTCATCAATATGAACCAGTTCGTCTTTGAGAAGGTTGCGATGTTCAATGAGATCAAGGTCATTTCTATAGAGCAGTGAATTCCTACTTTTCAACTAGGACTCATCTACAAACTCAGAGCGAACAATATTCAAACGCTTGTCCGCCTGCACTGAGAACTGTACCTGCGCATCCCGCTCGCCTTGCATAACAGTCACCACAATAGGGTTCGTGAAAAGCACTTCAACAGGTAACAGCGAACGAACCTTTGAATCGGGCCTGATGATGAATGACTCGTTAAAGCGGCGGGTTATCACTAACCGGCCATTTTGAACCAGTGATTGCATATTTAATCCTTAGAATAAACATTGAAACAATGCCTGTGGAGGCAAAGAAAGGCTAATAAAACTACCTTGTTTAGGTCAACGATAATTCAGACACGTTTGAAAAAGATTTATCGTAGATATTGGAAAAACATAGGTGATAAAACATTGGGCTATGAAAACCCAATGCTTACCACAAGCTTATCACGCTCTGCTGAACGCAGGACTTGGTCGCTGGATCCTCCCTCTGATGCAGTTGTTGCATCGCTATGAGGGAATCGAACGCGTCCTTGAGCCTGAACAACTGCCACTTACGCATCTGGATGAACGACTGAGCCATATCAGAAAACTTCCATACGAGAATAGGGAAGCACTTCTCTTTGATGCTGTCGCTTCACTCCCACTTCTGTTTTATAGAGCGTCTAGCAAGACTTCTAACTGGCACCCTGGTAATGAGACCTTCCTGGCGTTTGAGAAGCGGGTAGGCACTGTTTTCATCTGGCAGGCATGGACACCTCAAGTCACCAAACAAGATATCGTAAAATGGATGCACGCCAACCTCGCCGAGTCACACCATGTTTGGCATACGGCGTAATAGCCACCCTCCTTATGCGGATTGCCTGCCTGTCTTAGCACCACAGGAGCTAATCGCACCGCGTAGTAAACAGATCAAAGCGATCCAACAATTGGCCGGGGTGCCCAAGGCGCATTGGCAATCGCTCTATCTTGAGGCACTTCTATCCTTTGCCGGTTATGTGCAACAGCTTCCGGCCTCAGAGGCCCACCATCACCCAGGGCCTGGCGGCTTGCTGGATCACAGCCTGGAAGTTGTCATTCACACCCTGCGAATACGGCGTGGTCACTTACTGCCTCAGGGAGCGGACGCTGAAGAGATCACGGCAAAAAAAGATGTCTGGACCTATGCGGTCTTCAGTGCCGCCCTACTTCATGACGTGGGCAAGCCGTTGATGGATCAGACCGTCTGTCTCTATGACAAACAAGGGCGTGAGATTGGCTTTTGGGATGCGTTAACAACCCCAATGACTGAAGCGAGTTGGTATCGCATTCGCTACCGTAAGGATCGCCAATATCGCCTTCATGAACGGGCCGCCTTGTTACTGGCTGGGCTGATTCTACCCGCCCCTGCATTGAACTGGTTGGCAAGCGACCGCTCAGTACTCTCCGCCTGGCTCGCCTCCGTCAGCGGTTTATATGAGGATGCAGGCATTATTGGTGAAATCATCCAGCAGGCCGATGGGCTGTCTGTCGGAAACAATCTTGGTGCTTCGGGATCAATGCAACAACTCCCCGGTGCGCGCGCTCCACTTCATGAGCGACTGTTGACCGGTCTTCGGTATTTGCTGAAGGAAAACCACATCCCGCTTAATCGCAATGGTGCGGCGGCGTGGTTTGATGGTGAGCATCTATGGTTGGTCAGTAAACGTGGCATCGATGCACTGCGCGAGCACCTGATCAAAGAGGGACATTCCGGCATCCCCACACGCAATGATCGTATCTTTGATGAGCTGCAACAGAACAATGTGCTTGTTGCCAATGGTGAGCGCTCGATATGGAAGGTCAACGTGGCTGGCGATGACTGGGCTCACACCCTCACCTGTCTGTGTTTTCCTGCTGTAAAGATTTGGCCAGATCCATCCACACGTCCCGACACGTTTACCGGCACAGTCAGACCTGACAACAGTGAAATTGACGCCAACTTGGACGAGACACCGTCAATCGTTGAAACGACGACAAATACCGACACGACTAAATCCCAATATGCCCAAACAGATTCCGCAACAGAAAACTCCTCTGCCATAGAATTCGACCCTATTGATTTTTTCTCTTCGACTTCGCCAGAAAAACAAGATGATGAAATTACCAATTCAGCATCCCAACCCAGCCCAACAATAGAGACAGACGACGAAGACCCAGGACAGACTTTTCGCAGTTGGCTCCACGATGGCTTGTTAAAAGACAAATTCGAGACCAACTCCGTCAACGCTCGGATACATCGTGTTAATGAAGGCCTGCTTCTAGTCAGCCCCGGTATTTTCAAAGACTACGACCACGCTGATTGGCAACGGGTACAGAAACGCTTTCAGAAGTTAAAACTGCACCGCAAGACCACGCAGGGCACCAATATCTACACCTACCAGGTCACGGGTAAGCGCAACAAAAGCCGAATCAAGGGTTTCCTGATCGAAGAACCGGAAACAGTCTTTGCAGGCGTCAAACTGCCATCGCCCAATCCTCACCTTGAATTGCTGAGTGATTAGTCATGTCCGATGCATTTGATAATCGCCTTAGGCCTGTCGTCGAGTTCCTACCAGCAGCTGTCTTTATTACCGGGGCGGCACACCTCGCGCTTCAGCCGTCAGTGTTTTTTCCCATGCTACCCAGTGTAGCCATCGTCACGGCCATACCCTTTGCCGCCCTTGGCTGTTGGCGACTTGGACAGGCATGGAAGGTCTGTCGTTATCAGTCGCATTTGCGCAAGTTACCGCGTTATTCGTTGGATGCCGATGCGATTCCCCTCTCCCACCACAAGCTGTTTTTAGGACGTGGCTTCAAATGGGATCAGCGCCATACCCAACGTCTGGTTGAAGCACGAAACCCAAATGCCCAACGCTATTTGGAGCAAGGCCGCGCCTACAGGTTGGCCAGATTGATGGAGATCAAACTTGAGCACTCGCCAGTGCTTTCATGGCTGCCACGACTCACCAAACAAGATCGTTGGTGGAACCCCTTTCGCCCTCTTCCACCCGTGGGGGGCCTCCCGCCCCTGCATGGTGTTGGAACCGAGGATGAATCAGATACCTGGATGGATATCGGTGAGCGTGTCGGCCATAAGCTGGTGTTGGGCACCACACGGGTGGGTAAAACTCGGCTACTGGAAGTCCTGGTAAGTCAGGATATTCGCCGTGGGGATGTGGTGATCGTCTTTGACCCCAAGGGCGATATTGATCTGCTACGTCGTATGCACGCCGAAGCGAGACGTGCCAAGCGGCTGGATCAGTTCCATGTCTTTCATTTGGGCTTTCCTGATATCTCGGAACGCTATAACCCGGTTGGTGATTTTGCCCGGATCACCGAAGTTGCCTCACGTATTTCTACCCAGCTCCCCGCCGAGGGGAATAGCGCTGCCTTTCGTGAGTTTGCCTGGCGCTTTACCAATATCGTCGCCAGAGCACTGGTAGGACTGGGCCGTCGGCCTGACTACAACACCATCGCCAGATACGTGACAAACATCGAGCCACTGCTCACCGACTACTATCACCTGTGGCTGGATAACGAAGCCCCTGAGGGCTGGCGGCAGACGGTTCAGCGTATCGAGGGAACCCTCAATGATAAGAACCTACCCATGGCGCTACGTGGACGGGAGTTTCATGCTATTGCCCTGACACGTTATGCCAAGGAACATCATTTATTCGACCCGGTGGCCGATGGCCTGCGTAGTGCCTTTGAGTACGATAAAACCTATTTCGATAAACTCACCGCCAGCCTGCTGCCGTTACTGGAAAAACTCACTACCGGCCGGATCGGCAAACTGCTTTCACCCGACTATGCCGACACCTCAGACCAACGTCCTATCCTCGACTGGATGCGCGTGATTCGTGAACAGGGCATCGTCTATGTGGGGCTGGATGCACTCACCGATTCAGAGGTCGCCGGTGCAGTCGGCAACTCTATGTTTGCCGATCTCACCTCTATTGCCGGCCAGCTCTACAAGCAGGGCGACGCGCACGGACTCCCCCTACTCCCAGGCCATCGCTCTGTGCACAAAACCATCCACGCCGATGAATTCAATGAACTGATCGGCAATGAGTTCATTCCGCTATTGAACAAGGCTGGCGGAGCTGGTTTTCAGGTGACGGCCTATACACAGACCGCCAGTGATATCGAGGCAGGCATTGGGGATTTGGCTAAAGCGGGACAGATCACCGGCAACCTCAACACGCTCATCATGCTGCGTGTAAAGAACGAGGTCACCGCCTGCGTCCTCACCGACCAGCTACCCAAAGCCCGTATATACACCAAACTCGCCGCCTCCCAAGTCACCGATAACAACGACCCAGGCACCGATATCGATTTCACCACCCGCAACGAAGACCGCCTGACTGAAACCGAGATGGATATGCTCACACCTGCCGACCTCATTCAGCTCCCCAAAGGCCAGGCCTTCGCCCTGCTTGAAGGAGGCCAACTCTACAAACTGCGCCTGCCACTACCAGGTCATGATCCACTGCTCCCCAAAGATATGGATGAGATTCGGCGCGAGCGGTTGGCTTATTACGGGATTGATGATGCCTGAGCAACGACGACTGACCGGCATTTTATGGCATCTAAAATGGTTTCTGTTGATTACTCTACTGGTGTTAATCGTCGATCTCTTTTGTGTCTTCGTCCTATGGTCGCCTGATGGTGTGGCGCACTTGGAGGGTGTATTACACCAAGAGGTAGCCTTACTGGGATTACCTCAGAGTGACATCAACTTTCTTATCAGCGTAGCCACGTCGCTTTACAACACTGTATTCGTATCTACAGGCATGGACGGCATGATGAGGCACGCTGCCAGCCTGCCACCCAGCGACACAAGCCAACCGACTGTGCTCGAATTCATAGACACCCTGCGCCCCGCCATTGAGACCGCCATGATCGGGCTACAACTGTTTGCGATGCGCATCGGGGTATTGATCATGACTTTGCCATTCTGGGTAGTCGTAACCTTTGCAGCCATGACTGACGGATTTGCAGGCTGGTTTCTACGCCGCACAGGAGGTGAGCGGGAATCCGGCTTTATATACCACCGGGCTAAACGCAGCCTGGCATGGTCATTTCTAGCCCTGTGGGCCGTATATTTGCTTCCCCCCGTCCCAATGGACCCGAAATATATCATTCCACCGTTTCTGCTCTCTGCCGGTATTGCCACCAGGCTACATGTGGCGTTTTTTAAGAAGTTTTTGTAACCCGCCCCAGATCCCCACCGACTATAAAAAACATCAAATACTCACCCCTTGGGGAGAGTTAGTGCGGTTGTTTAGTAGCCACTACCCCGGCATATTTATTTTAATAAAACGAACTCCATACACCCTGTTTACACCTTCTTGGATTATGTTAAATTGCTATGAAATGGGTCAAATTAAAAAAGTATGTTGAAACCAGCGGTGACAGCGCTGATGCGGTTCATGCACGTCGAAAAAACGGCAAGTGGTTGGACGGCATTCATTGCCAGGTTCGAGATGGAAATCTCTGGATTAATACTGAGGCTGTAGAGAAATGGGTTGAAATCGGCATTTTAAGCACACGCTCAAGATGACCAAATTTATTATGCGAGCAAGACTATTCTCAATAGGATTAAATTAACATCGTATTTTGCGCGAATATGTAATCCTCTAGGTATAGATATTGCTATTATCACACCACACCTATCGCCTCTAAATCTAAAGACTATCTGTCCGAACCATCATAATCAGTTTATGGAGGCTTCCGAACAGTGAATAAACCCAAGCGAAGTAACAAGTCAAAAAGCGTTTCCTTGCCTCGAGGAATCGTAATACGCCAGCACAAACACTCTGCTAGTTTACAAGTCTATTTTTCCTATCGTGGCGTTGATTGCCGCGAGACGCTTAAGCTGGAACCGACTTCCAGCAACATCAAATACGCAGATAGACTTCGTGGTGAAATACTTAATGCCATTGAACATGGCAGTTTTCGTTATTCAAACTACTTCCCAGAGTCCAAACGAGCAAAACTTTTTGGAGAAGGTGTTTCAAATGAAACAATAGGAGTACTACTAACCAATTACCTTGATCTATGCGAAAAAACACTCCAACCGAGCACGGTTAGGGGCTACAAAGAAGTTAGTAAAGCCCATCTATTTCCTCAATTCCGTCATATTAGAATACGAGACCTTACCCCTGCAATGTTGAGAACGTGGATCAGTGGTTTGGGTCTAACAACAAAACGTGTACGGAATATTCTCACTCCATTGCGTGCTGTATTAGAGCAAGCAGTTAATGACGACATGATCCCGGCCAACCCCTTAGATAAAGTAGTTTTAAATAAACTCCTTGATAGAGAAACGCGAATTAGCAAGTTCATAGTTGATCCTTTCGACCAACACGAAATTCAGAGCATCCTGAAAACAGCACAAGGACAAGTTAGGAATTTGTTTCAATTCGCATTCTTCTCTGGCCTTCGCACATCTGAATTAATAGCACTTGAATGGGGCGATATAGACTGGGTAAATAATTTTATTCGAGTCAGCCGGGCTGTTGTCGAAAAGCAGGAAAAATCTACGAAAACAAGGGCAGGCATTAGAAATGTACTTATTTTACCCCCGGCCTTGGAAGCACTAAAGAATCAAAAATCACATACATACTTGCAGGATGGGAAAATATTTTTTAATCCCAAAACAGATAATCCTTGGGAAACTGATGCGCAAATTAGAAAAACCGCATGGACACATGCATTAAAAAAAGCAGGTGTAAGATATCGAAACCCTTACCAAACTCGACATACCTATGCTTCCACACTTTTATCTTCAGGTGAAAATCCTTGGTGGGTGGCAGAGCAGATGGGCCACGAAACCATAGAAATGATTATGCGACATTACGGGAGGTGGATACCCGATAAAAGTAAGAAGTCTGGATATCAGCCAGTGAATGACTGGGGAGCTATCTGGGAGGCAAACTGCACGGATACTGCACGCAGCAAAAACCAGGATGGATAAATATCTTTTAATACAACCACTTAACAAACAACGAAATCGGGTTCAATTCCCGCCGCCTCCACCAAATAAATAAAGGGCTACCCGACCAGGGTGGCCCTTTTTTATTTGGTTGTGGTGGGTTGGATGCGAATCCACGTTCCGGGTTGCCGGAGCGTAGCACAGGC
>Ga0316207_10002537_pt1 | contig 18529 bp, 19 predicted proteins | sample 6weekpyrite_MG_FD_204943 | JGI IMG/M metagenome (GOLD analysis project Ga0316207, IMG submission 204943) | Microbial mat bacterial communities from mineral coupon in-situ incubated in ocean water Damariscotta River, Maine, United States -... | ecosystem: Environmental > Aquatic > Marine >...
ATTACTGGCTTATCGTCCAGCCCTGCACTGACAACATCAATACCGGCACGACGCAACAGGTCAATAACCGTCACGGCTTCAAGCTCTTCACAACCCTGGGCTAGTGGGACAAGGACACTTGCCATGTTGATTTCTCCTTACGTCGACGTAGGAGTTCACTGATGGCCACCAGCTTTACGCCTTCGCTATCAAGTTGCAATAAACGTTTATTAAGGACTGCAAGGGTTGCCGGGTACGGGTGCCCAATACCCAGAGCCGTGCCACGCCTTTTGGCAATCTTCACGAGTTGATCAAACTGTTGCTCAACAAATGCTTGCGAATTTTCCGCATCCAGAAAAACATCACGATTAAGCGTGGGCACCCTGTTTTCTTCCGCGACCATCCTCGCTACGCTCTCAGCAGTAGTGCGGCTGTCAACAAAAAACAGGTCACCGTGTCGATTCATTTCCTGCATTAACCAGAGCATATGACCTGGATGACGTGTTAGCAGACTACCCATGTGATTATTAACACCACTCACATGCGGTACGGCGGCGAGGCCTTCTTGCAAGGTCGTGACAAATTCCTGCTCAGACATATCGAGGGTCAGGCTTCCCGGACCTAGTGCCTTATGGTTCATCGCCTGCATTGGCGCGTGCAGGATGACTTCCTTATTCAGGCTATGTGCTAGCCTCGCAAGACGTTGTGTATGAGGGGTATGAGGGAGAAATGCGCAGGCCACGGCACCCGGTAAGCGAACGGCCTGTTCATGACTGCTGTGATTACCAAGATCGTCAATGATAATGGCAATCGCTGGCTGTTGTGCGTGAACTGCCTGCTGCCATGACAGCAGGCAGAGAATAACAACATGTACTATGCGCACGGCAAACCTACCGCTCCATGCGTGCGTGCAGGATATTCATGCCTTTTAACAGGTTAAGCGCCTCGTAGAGTTGAAAGTCCTTGTTTACCAGGCTTTCTTTTTCCTTGCTGTCTTTATCTTTTGTCTGGTTGTCATCTTTATCTTTAGCGCCATCTTTACCATTGCCATTCTCAAGGCGACCAGACAAATCAGCTTCTTTAATGCGCTTCACCGCAGGTTTCTTGAGCGACTTCAATTTCAAGCTTTCAACCACGATATCCGGGTGAATACCATCGGCCTGGATCGAACGGCCACTTGGTGTGTAATACAGCGCGGTTGTCAGTTTCACGCCGGTACCGTTATTCATCGGTAATATCGTCTGTACCGAGCCCTTACCAAAACTGTCTGTACCCATGATCACTGCTCGCTTATGATCCTGTAAGGCACCGGCGACGATTTCGGATGCTGAAGCAGAACCACCATTGATCAGTACAACAACCGGCGCCCCTTTCAGCAAGTCGCCCGGTGTAGCATGAAACTTGTTATCTGAATCACTGGTACGTCCTTCGGTATAAACGATCATTCCCTTATCGATAAAGGCATCAGAGACTTCAACCGCGGCGTTGAGAACGCCACCAGGGTTGTTACGCAAATCCAGTACCACACCCTTGAGGCCATCGTTTTCATCTTTTAACTTACTAATGGCTTCGGCGAGATTGCTACCCGTACGACTCTGGAACTGTGTAACACGGAGATAACCGTAGCCCTCTTCGAGGCTACGGAACTTGACGCTCTTGACCCGGATAATGGCGCGCGTAACCGTGATCTTCAGTGGTTTGTCTTCACCTTCACGGACAACGGTCAGTTCAATATCGGTACCCGGCTTGCCGCGCATGACCTTGACGGAGTCACTCAGGCTCATGCCTTTAACCGGTTTGTCATTGAGACGAATAATGAGGTCGCCGGCCTGCATGCCCGCACGCTGTGCCGGTGTATCATCAATCGGCGCCACGACCTTGACGAAACCGTCTTCCATCGTGATTTCGATACCAAGACCACCAAACTGGCCACTGGTACCCACTTGTAGCTCACTGAAATCTTCCTTATTCAGGTAGGCAGAATGCGGGTCAAGGCTCGACAACATGCCGCCAATCGCATATTCAATCAACTCCTTATCGGTACGGGGTTTGACGTAATCATTCTTGATCTTCTCAAACACCTCACTGAATACCCGCAGATCTTGCAGTGGCAAAGGTCCATTGAGGGATTCAGCGCGTTCTGCCATGCCAACACGGCCCAGGGTCAGCGCGATGCCTAGAATCAGACCAACCAATAAAATCAGGAAGTTACGGGTAAAAACGTTCATGTACTGCTCCATACATTATATAAGGAAGGATGTTGTCCTTCTGGCAACTACTGTATCCAAGTATTTTCTATATTACGCTGATATACAAGCTCGATATCTATTTGTTTGAGTACCCGAAAGCCATTCAGTTCCGGCGCACCCAACGAAGTGGGTTGGCTGGCTTACCGTTATGCCTGATCTCGAAGTACAACGACGGGCGCTTGCGTCCACCACTGGTACCCACTGAGGCAATGACCTCGCCGGGTTCCAGCCAATCGCCCGTTTCCACAAACAGGCTGTCGTTATGCCCATACAGGCTCATATAACCATCACCATGATCGACAATGACCATCAGTCCAAAGCCGCGTAACCAGTCGGCAAACGCGACGCGGCCATGCGACACCGTGCGTACCTCGCTGCCCTGTTTGGCCCGTATCATGACACCCTGCCAACGCAATCCGCCATCATTACGTTTACTGCCATAACTTGAGGTGATGCGACCTTTTACAGGCAAGCGCATACGTCCTTTCTGGCTACGAAACGATTTACGTTGACCGGCATCGATCGGGACATCGGCAAGCGCGCGTCGCAATCCTCGCATCAAATCTTCGAGTTGTTTAATGTCGGCCTTGGCCTGGTTGAGTTTCTGTTTGCCGGTTTTGATCTGCCGGTCGAGAACCTTGAGTATCTTGCTACGTTCTTTGCGACGCTGATCAAGCTGACGTTTTTGCGCAAGGCGTTTGTCTCGCGTTAATTGTAGTTTTGTCGTTTGCAGGGAGATTGCCTGTTCGAGATCAGCAAGGCGTGCAACATCTTCCTGGATAACCGTGATGTTTTCCGTTCGCGTGCGGTTCAGGTAATCGTATTGCACCAGGGTACGCCCCATCACTGATGGATCTTTCTGGTTCAGCAAAAGTTTCATATATTCCTGTCGGCCAATTGCATGCGCGGTGCGGATCTGTGAGGCGAGGACACGTCGCTGTTGCACGAGATCAGCTTTTAATTTTCCGCGTTGCTTATGTAACGCATTCATTTTCTTTTGCTGGGTTTTAAGCTGGCGATTGACTGCACCAAGTTTTCGTACCACCCGTCCTACAGCTTTTTCTGCCTTGCGTAGCTTTGTCCGTACGGTACTGTACCTGTCTTTGTCTTTTTCCAGGGTACGCTGCAGTTGTTCAACGTTTGTTCGCAACTTGTGCAGTTTTTGTAACTGGAGTGATGTATCTGAATCCGGCGCGGCAGAGACTGGCATACTGACCATGAACATGGACAGTAATATCGAACTGTATATAAAGGCTGGAATGAACTGTCTAGCGCTGTGCACAATAACAAAATGTAGGTTGCGCAGTAAGGTAGTCACGCGTTCAGTTATACAGGCTTGGTGTCACTGCCGGTATCGGTCAGCTCAAGTAACTGGCGGCCATTCATCTCGTAGGGCCGTTTCAATCCCATCAGGTCGAGCATCGTCGGTGCAATGTCTGACAACGTGCCAGTATCAATAACAAAGTTTGCCGGACGACCCACATAGATCAAGGGTACCGGGTTTGTGGTATGCGCGGTATGCGGCTGCCCTGTTTCTGGGTTGACCATGACATCGGCATTACCGTGATCGGCCGTGATCAGCATCTCACCGTTATTGGACTGGATCGCATCAACAACACGCGCAATGCAACCATCGAGTGCTTCAATGGCCTTGACCGTCGCCTCGTAGTTGCCCGTGTGTCCGACCATGTCCGGGTTAGCAAAGTTACAGATAATGGCATCGTATTTACCACTTTCAATGGCCTCGACAAGTTTGTCGGTCAACTCAGGTGCACACATTTCGGGTTGCAGGTCATACGTCGCGACATTTGGCGAATTAACAAGAATACGGTCTTCGCCTTCAAACGGATCTTCTTCACCGCCGTTAAAGAAGAAAGTGACGTGTGCATACTTTTCTGTTTCGGCAATTCGCAGCTGTCGCATACCAAGACTCGATATGTAGGCACCAAACACATTTTGCAGACGCTCAGGTGGGTAAGCCACGGGGACGTCAAAGTCGTCCTTGTATTCGGTAAGGCTGACAAAGCTGCCAAGCTTTGGCATGACATCACGTTCAAAGCCATCAAAATCAGGTTCGATAAATGGTCGTGTAATCTGGCGAGCACGGTCTGAACGGAAGTTCATAAAGATCACTACATCACCATCTTCAATGTTCACATGTGCATCACCATTAGCCGTAATGGCCGTGGCCTGGACAAATTCATCCGTCTCACCACGGGCATAGGCCTGTTCCAGTGCCGCCATTGCACTTGGCGCGCTATAGTCCGATTTACCCTGGGTCATGACATCATAGGCAGCCTGGATTCGCGGCCAACGGTGATCTCGATCCATCGCGTAGTAACGCCCAACCACCGAGGCAAACCGTCCCCCGCCCAGTTCGGCAAAGGCTTCATCCATATAGCGTATGGATGCGGCGGCACTCTTTGGTGCGGTATCGCGACCATCCAGGAAGGCATGCAGGTAAACCTTGTCACAACCTCGCTCCACGGCAAGCTTCATCATTGCCTGGATATGCTCTTCGTGGCTATGCACACCGCCCGGCGACAGCAGACCAAGTACATGAATCGCCTTGCCTGAATCAATCGCCTTGTCGACAGCACCAGTAAGTGTCTGATTATTATAGAATGATCCCGTTTTTATCGCACGAGAAACTCGTGTAAATTCCTGGTAAACAACACGACCAGCGCCCAGGTTAAGGTGACCAACCTCGGAATTACCCATTTGATCGGCCGGTAAACCGACATCCGCGCCGGAGCCGCGTACCAAGGTATGTGGATAAGTCGCCCACAAGTGATCCCAGGTCGGCTTGTTGGCGGCCTGTACGGCGTTAAATTCTGTGTTTTCGCTGTAGCCCCACCCATCCAGGATCATGAGCAACATTGTTTTAGGAATCAATGATATAAGTCCAATATCGTAGTCAAAACTGGTCATCTGCGCTAATCGCGCATGATTGTAGTATCTGGACTGAGTTCAAGTCCAGTCGGAAATCCCTGCCTACCCTATCAAAGAATAGTGTAACACACGGTCTTTAATACAAAATTCCGCTCACAGCGGTCAGCTATAAGCCTATAAGCAGAAAGTGCTTCCAAAATAGTACATTATTGTATAATCTTTTTATTATATATGAACATATAGATTTTACGTTCATGGGGAAAGCCCCCCATAAGCAGGGGATATTATACGTGTCAGTAGATGGCATTAATCTGACCAAGCAGGTAGGTAATATGAACTCTATCGCACTTGAAGAAGTACTGATTTCGCGTGACGAAGATATCGATCGGGCATCACGTTCTCTAAAAGCAATGTCACACCCACTGCGACTGAAAATTCTCTGCACACTCGGTGATCGAGAAATCAGTGTACAGGACATTGTCGAACATGTAGGTACATCGCAAAGTAATATCTCACAACACCTCGCCATCCTTCGCGACAAGGGAATCCTTTCATCGCGCAAAGACGCTAACCGAGTTTACTACCGTGTTGGAGATGAGCGTACATTGCGACTGATAGGAATGATGCGCGAAGTATTTTGCCACACATCTTTCTAGCTTTTACCTTCAAAAAGTTTACACACCTACAGCATGATCATGAACGATCATGCTGTACAGTTTTCACACTAATTATTACAGAACCCGGCCATGCAACAACTTCTTGAGTTTATCGGTAATCACCTGGATCTTTTCGCTGCGCTTGTCGTGATCCTGCTGCTGTTGTTTGGCAGTACATTCATAAATGCCATACGCGGCATCAAACAGGTTGGCCCGGCTGAAGCAACCCAGTTGATTAATCACAATAGTGCGATTGTGGTTGATGTACGCGAAGATAAAGAATTCGCCGAAGGGCACATTATTAATTCACTGCATATCCCGATGGGAAATGTTCAACAACGCATCAGTGAATTGGACAAATACAAATCTACACCCGTTGTGGTCAGTTGCCGCAGTGGTGCACGTTCAAACACAGTATGTGGCTGGCTGAAAAAACATGGTTTTGAAGATGTCAGTAACCTCAAAGGCGGCCTGATGGCATGGCAAAGCGCCAGCATGCCCGTCGCTAAAGATTAGATTTTTTATGGAAAACATTTATGCCTGATGTAATCGTATATGGAACCGCAATCTGCCCTTACTGCATTCGTGCACGCAGCATGCTGGATAAGAAAGGTGTCAGCTATGAAGATGTTCGGCTCGATCAACATCCCGAACGTCGCCAGGAAATGGAAGCGCGCGCAAATGGTCGAACCAGCGTGCCGCAAATCTTTATCGATGATCGACATATCGGTGGCTTTGATGACATGGCTGAACTCGATATTGATGATGAACTGGATCCGTTACTCGGGCTCTCCGGCAATTAACACCAGACAAAGCGAATAAAACGATGACTGAAGCTAACGAATCAAATACACAACCTAATTTTTCTATTCAAAAGATTTTTGTCAAAGATGTCTCTTTTGAATCTCCGAACACGCCCGAAATTTTTCTTGATCAGGACTGGCAGCCGGATGTAAATCTCAACCTGCAAACCCAGTCTCGTCAACTCGCCGAAGATATCTACGAAGTCGTCCTTCACATTACGGTGACAGCAAAGCTCGATGACGAAAAGATTGCCTACCTCGTAGAAGTACAACAGGCAGGTATCTTTAATGTGACAAACTTCAGTGACGAAGACGTTACCTACATGCTTGGCAGCTACACACCAAATGTCCTTTTCCCATTTGCACGTGAAGTCATTGCTGACCTGGTGTCCAAGGGTGGCTTCCCTCAAATGCTGGTCGCACCTGTTAACTTCGATGCACTGTTCCAGAAACAAATACAGGAACAACAGAGTAATACGGCAGAATCTGAAGCCGAACCTGAACAAGCATAACGGCCTCTATGACAGCGAGTAGCGTATGTGTTTTAGGCGCCGGTTCCTGGGGAACAGCCCTCGCTATTTTGCTGTCACAAGACAACAAGCCTTGCCGGCTCTGGGCACATAGCACTCAGCACGTAGCGGACATCAACAATGACCGCAGTAATAAACGTTACTTGCCAGGTATCTCTTTTCCAGATTCACTGGATGTACATGCTGAACTGGAAACGGCCATCAGCGATGTCGAAACTATTTTGCTTGCTGTGCCCAGCCACGTGTTTCGCGAAACACTGCGTAAGCTTGCACCATTAATGCAAGCGGGCCAGGGTATCTGCTGGGCTACAAAAGGGCTCGAAGCCGACACGCACAAATTACTCAGCCAGGTCGTGGCCGAAGAAATACCGGGGTCACATCCATCTGCCGTCATCTCTGGCCCGACCTTTGCCAAAGAGGTTGCTGCGGGTCTGCCGACTGCGGTCACGGTGGCCTCGGCAGATCAAGAATTCGCGAGCAAGCTCGCCGAACGACTCCATACAAAAACATTTCGCGCCTATACCAGCCACGACATCATCGGTGTACAAGTTGGTGGCGCGGTTAAAAACGTGCTTGCGATTGCAGCCGGTATTGCCGACGGACTTGGCTTTGGTGCCAATACCCGCAGTGCCCTCATCACACGTGGGCTTGCCGAGATCTCTCGCCTAGGACATGTATTGGGCGCCGATGCAACGACGTTCATGGGGCTGGCCGGGCTTGGTGATCTGGTCTTGACCTGTACGGATGATCAGTCGCGCAACCGCCGCTTTGGTAAAGCCCTTGCGGCCGGGCAGTCGGCCGAACAGGCCTTTACTGAAATTGGCCAGGTCGTTGAAGGCGCCAAAACAGCAAAGGTCGTCCATGAGCTGGCCAGCAAACTCGACGTCGACATGCCCATCTGTAAAGAAGTCTACCGTGTTATCTATGAGCAGTTATCCCCAAAACAGGCGGTCAGTGACCTGTTACTGCGCTCACAAAAATCTGAGTAAAACTGCTTACTTATTCACAGCCAGGAAAATCATTCTGGCGCAATGCTTCATAAAGAATAACAGCCACCGTATTAGACAGGTTGAGGCTTCGTGAACCCTCCTGCATCGGCACGCGTAAACATTGCTCAAGCGGCAAGGCATCCAACACCGCCTGTGGCAGGCCACGTGTTTCCGGACCAAACAACAAGGCGTCATCAACCTGGTAATTCAGCTGTGCATAGTTTTGTGTGCCTCGCGTGGAACAGGCCAGTACACGGTTCGGTTTTACGGTGTCTATAAACCCCTGCAGGCTTTCATGCTCGGTAACCGTTGCAGTGTCCCGGTAATCCATCCCGGCACGGCGGAGTTTTTTGTCATCCAGCACAAAACCCAGCGGGTGAATCAAATGCAGACGCGCGCCGGTGTTTGCACATAGTCGCATGACATTGCCGGTATTGGGTGGGATTTCGGGTTCAAACAGGACAATATGAAACATGTATCACTAGCCAGTTAAGAATGCGTGCCACCATTATATCTGCACATGAGCGCTAACATCGTGATTTCTTCCACCAAGCTGGTCGCCGCTTCCTCTTTCACGATACAATACCGCGCATGAATCCTTTATCTGTAGATTTTTGTGGCCTGAATTTTAATACCCCGCTCGTACTACTGTCCGGCTGTGTTGGCTTTGGTCATGAGTACACCCGGGTCGAAGGCTATTCGAATACGGATGTTGGCGCCGTTTGCCTGAAAGGCACAACCCTTGAACCGCGTCTTGGTAATCAGCCACACCGTGTCTACGAAACACCGGCCGGCATGTTGAACGCAATTGGCCTGCAAAACCCGGGTACCCCACACGTAATCGACAACATCCTGCCAACCCTGGATTTTAATGAAACCCGCTACATTGCCAATATCTCCGGTTCCAGTGTCGAAGAATACGCGGAAGTCGCACGTTTGTTTGACGATTCACCCATTGATGCCATGGAGATCAATATCTCCTGTCCGAACGTCAAAGAAGGCGGTGTCGCATTTGGTAATGACCCGGATATGTCACGCCGCGTAGTTGAGGCCTGTCGCAAGCAAACTTCGAAACCACTTATTACCAAACTTTCACCGAACCAGACTGACATCGCGGCCAATGCAAAAGGCTGCATCGAAGCGGGTACAGATGGTCTCGCTGTCATTAATACCTTAATGGGCATGGCGATTGATATCGAATCCCGCCAACCCGTCATTGGCAACAACCAAGGTGGCCTGTCTGGCCCCGCCATCAAGCCAGTTGCACTGTTAAAGGTTCACCAGGTCTACCAGGTTGCCAAACAGCATGGTGTTCCGATTATTGGCCAGGGCGGGATCACCTCAGCCAATGATGCGATTGAATTCCTGATCGCCGGTGCCACCGGGATTGGCGTCGGTACGGCACTGTTCTATGAACCGCATGCCTGCAAGACCATTAATGATGGGATAACGGACTACCTCAAGCGTCATAATCTCTCTTCGGTCACTGATCTTATCGGCACGCTGGAATTAAATACCCCAAAACCGACGCCTGCCTGTGGTAACTAGCTAATTACCACGCCGCGCTTCAACTGTGTTTACTATTCCTCGCCAAGTTCATAGCCGTATTCAGATTTATTCTTAATCTACTTGATTTTAGTCGATATCTGGTCGACTCTTATTAGCGCAATACAAGCCCCGAGGAAACTTGCTTGACCACACAAACGCGTAAAAAGATCCGCCTGGGTGACCTGCTCGTTGAACACAAGGTCATTTCTGAAGATCAACTCAAACAGGCACTTTCTGCCCAGAAATCAAGTGGCCGAAAACTTGGTAAGGTTCTGATTGAAAACGGCTTTATCGATGAAGACAAGATGCTGGACTTTCTTTCCCGGCAGTTACGTATTCCTTTTATTGATCTGAAGTATTACAAGTACAACGCCGACACCGTGCGCCTGTTGCCAGAAACGCATGCACGGCGCTACCGGGCTATATCCCTTGATTCCAGTGGGGATGATGTACTGGTCGGCATGGCCGATCCTACCGATATCTTTGGCTATGACGATATCGCCAACATCCTCAAGCGGCCGATCCGCCAGGCACTGGTACGTGAATCAGACCTGATGAAGACCATCGATACGGTCTATCGGCGCACGCAGGACATTAGCAACTTTGCCGAGGAACTCGGTGAAGAACTCGCTGAAAACGACTTTGATGTCGCTACCCTGGTCGAGGGTGCAGATGTCACCGATGCCCCGGTCGTTAAGCTGCTGCAATCATTATTCGAGGATGCCGTCCAGGTCGGAGCATCCGATATTCACATTGAACCGGATGAACGCATCCTGCGTGTTCGCCAACGTATCGATGGCGTGCTGCACGAAACCATCATGAAAGAGGCCAACATTGCCCGCGCACTCGTCTCACGACTCAAACTCATGGCCAGCCTGAATATCTCTGAACGCCGCCTGCCACAAGATGGCCGCTTTAATATTCGCGTCAATAACAAAAGTGTCGACGTGCGCCTTTCGACCATGCCGATTGAACACGGTGAATCGGTGGTAATGCGTTTGCTTGATCAATCCCAGGGCCTGCTCGACCTGGATCTACTCGGCATGCCCGAAACAATTTGTGAGCGCTTTAAAAAAATCATTACCCGTCCGCATGGCCTGGTACTGGTCACCGGTCCAACCGGTAGTGGTAAAACAACCACGCTGTATTCTGCACTTAATATTCTCAATCACCCTGAAACAAAAATTATTACCGTTGAAGACCCGGTTGAGTATCGTCTGCCGCGTATTAACCAGGTGCAGGTCCACTCAGACATTGGCCTGACCTTTGCACGTGTTCTGCGTACTGCACTGCGACAAGACCCCGATATCGTACTGGTCGGCGAAATGCGTGATCATGAGACTGTCGAAATGGGTCTGCGTGCCGCGATGACCGGCCACCTCGTGTTATCCACCTTGCATACCAATGACGCCATCAGTACCGCGATGCGCCTGCTCGATATGGGCGCCGAAGGCTACCTGGTCGCTTCTGCCCTGGAGGCCGTTCTTGCACAACGCCTGGTCAGACGCATTTGTGAAAGCTGTGTCGAAGACTACACGCTCAGTACCCATGAGTGGGCCTGGGCGCAACAGGTCATTGGCGACATGACGGACAAGGTTCAGTTCAAGCATGGCGCCGGCTGCCCGCATTGTAATAACACCGGCTACCATGGCCGTATCGGTGTCTATGAATTACTTGAAATCGACTCTGCCCTTGCCGATGCACTGCGCCTGCAAGACTCTGCGGCGTTTAACCGCGCCGCTGAACGACTCACATCATTTAGGCCACTGGTTCTGAGCACGCTTGATCTTGCCGAGCAAGGCATCACCACGGTCGCCGAAGCAATGCGCATAGCCGGCGATATCAGTATCGAAGCCGAAGACTTTGAACTCCATGCCGCGCAGTCGACCTACGACGAGTTACAGGATAACGACTAGGTATGACGACATTTAGCTATAAAGGTCGCACCAATCGTGGCGATTCCGTTACGGGTAACATTGAAGGTGCCAGTGCCGATGCGGTTGCCTCGCAACTTTTGAATAGTGGCGTCACACCGATCGACATTTCTGAATCAAAGAGCCAAGCCAAAAGTACCATCGATGTTAATAATATTTTTGGCTCCCGGGTAAAGATCGATGACCTGGTCCTGTTCAGCCGCCAGATGTACACCCTGATGAAGGCCGGTGTGCCCATTACGCGCTCGATCCGTAGCCTGTCAGAGTCGTCACGCAACCCGGCCATGATCAATGCCCTGGATCAGATCGTTGAAGACCTTGAATCTGGCCGTGAAATCTCATCCGCGATGAGTCAATTCCCAAAGGTTTTCTCACACTTGTATGTCAGCATCATCCAGGTCGGTGAAAACACCGGTCAACTCGATGAGGCCTTTTTACAAATCTCCGAATACCTTGAGCTGGAAAAAGACACACGCGATCGAATCAAAGCCGCTCTGCGTTATCCAATGGTCGTTATTGTTGCCATTGTTGCCGCCATGGCCGTCATTAACCTTGTCGTCATCCCGGCCTTTGCCAAGGTCTATGAGGGCTTGAATGCCGAATTGCCTGTCCCGACACAAATCCTTATCGCGATGTCGAACTTCACCGTGAATTACTGGCCCTTCTTGCTCGCGGGAACAATCTTTGCTGTTGTCGGCACAATCATGTACGTACGTACCGACAAAGGGCGATATAACTGGCACAAGTACAAACTGCGTATTCCGATTGTCGGGAGTATTATTAACCGCGCACTGCTGGCACGGTTTTCACGTTCATTCGCCATGGCCACACGTGCCGGTGTGCCGCTCATCCAGACCATGACGGTAGTGTCACGCGCTGCTGATAATGACTACATCGGTGAGCGCATCTTGCAAATGCGTAATGGCATCGAGCGTGGCGATACCCTCACCCGTACCGCAGCGGCGACCAACCTGTTTACCCCCCTGGTTTTGCAAATGATGGCGGTGGGCGAGGAGACCGGTGCCGTCGATGACCTGCTACAAGAGGTTGCCGAGTTTTATGAGCGCGAAGTCGATTACGACCTGAAAAACCTCAGCGCCGCAATTGAGCCTATCCTGATTGTCGCCATTGGTATCATGGTGTTTGTCCTTGCTTTGGGTGTATTCCTGCCAATGTGGGACCTCGCCGCAGCCTTCCGCGGTGGTTAATCATATGAAGCTAATTGGAATACCTGCGACAAGGCTTCGCAGCAATAAAATGAATTCAGCTCTACCCTGCTATCAGAAGGGTTTTTCGTTTCTTGAGCTTGTCCTTGTCATTATCATCATTGGTCTATTACTCACAGTTGCTGTGGATAAACTACTGATCTTGAAGGTTGAGGCTGAACGGACTGCAATGGAAACCATTTTAGGTAACCTTCGTAGCGCCATGAACCTGCAAGTGGCGGATCACATCACCAGGAATAAAGTAGGGGAACTGGCCAAAATACAGGACAGCAACCCGATGGACTGGTTATCGGTACGCCCAGATGGCTATATCGGGGTGCTGGATGAGCCTGATCCTGCCGATGTAGAGCCCTATAAATGGTATTTCGACAGTTATAACAAAGAGTTGGTTTACAAGGTCGGAAATGCCGACTACTTTGAAAGTAAGCCTAAAAGTTTAAAGTTGGCACGCTTTAAATTAAAGCTCGACTATACAGACGCCGATAGCAATGGAGGTTACAATCCACGGATTGATGAAATTCATGGCTTAACACTCAATAGTGTTGAACCGTATACGTGGCTGGTCGAACCGGTCAATATTGAAGATTATGTCAGCGAAAATGGCAATACTGCCAGCAAAGCTGGTAAAACTAACTAGTATTACTAAAAGCTATAATTTTTAAGGAGTACCAAGCATGAAGAAGCAACAAAGCGGTTTTACCCTGATCGAACTGGTTATTGTGATCGTTATCCTCGGTCTGCTTGCCGCAACCGCGCTACCTCGTTTTATTGATATTACAGATGATGCCAATACCGCTGCCCGTGCGGGTGTAGTCGGTGGTCTGGCCTCAGCGATGGCGATTATCCATGCCCAATGCCTGGTCGATAGCGCATGTGATGATGGTGATACTGTGACACTTGATGGCGGTGCTGCAATTACCCTGAATGGAAATGGCTATCCTGACATTGGCGCATCGGGTGAAACATACGATGATGCAGCCAGTTGTGGGACACTAATTGGAAATATGCTTGGTGGTAGCACTAATAGCTATACTATTGGATATACATCTCCAAACTGTACGGTAACCGGGAATCCAACCGCTTATGCATCTGTTATTACAGTCAGCGGTAATGGCAACGTCCAGTAAGTTTTGAAATGAAGTATATGAAAAAGACGCTGCTATGCAGCGTCTTTTTTTATGTCCGGTGATTAACAACACCCTTCATTACGGATGACATAACAGGGAAGTCTTTTAACAAACAGTCGAACCTTCATAGATTGCTTCGAGCCCATCACCCTCGCAATAGCGTAATATATTGACTTCACTGTAAAAGCACATACTCTTGTTATTATGGTGCACAAGAAACATATCAACGGTTTCACCATGGTCGAACTTGTGGTCACACTTGTGATCCTCGGCCTACTGGCCGCCTATGCGGCACCGCGATTTTTTGATGCACAGACATTCAGTAACCGTGGTTTTTATAACGAAACAATTAATGCGGTGCGTTACGCACAGCAATTCGCCGTCGCAACGAACTGTAATGTACAGGTCAACCTGACGAGTAGTGGCTACGCACTCAATCACCCTACCAACAACTGTAATACTGGTGACTATAACCAGGCTGTCCCACACCCTGCACGGGTTGGAAATGACTTTGAAGGCAGTGACAGTAGCGTGGGTGTGTCACCGACTACGACCTTTACGTTTAATGCGCTCGGCGTACCGTCGTTTAGCAGCAACCTTGCCGTGACCGTCGGTGGCATCAGCTTTACCATCCACGCCGATACCGGTTACATCGAGGAAAACTGATGCGTAACTTCTCCTCACAACGTGGCACGACATTTGTTGAGTTAGTGATCTCGATTGTTGTGATCAGTATTGCGGTAACAGGTGTGCTGCTTGTTATTACCCGGAATACTGCCAGTAGCGCTGACCCGCTTGTGCAACACCAGGCAATTGCCATCGCCGAGGCCTACCTGGAAGAAATCCTCGAAAAACCATTTATCGATCCAAATGGTGGTGAGCCTGAAGCCTCGCGTGCCCTGTATGACGACATCGATGATTATGATGTCATTAATAATGAAACACCTACCGATCAAGCTGGCAATGTCATGAATGACCTTGATAGTTATAGTGTCAGTGTTGATGTCGTCAATGAAGCTGTCGGCCCCTCTGGCAATCAATCACCCGCGGGTAGCACCTATCGGATTACGGTTACTGTCACCGCACCAACGGGTAACGTTATTCCACTAAGCGCCTACCGGACGAATTTCTGATGCATAGATTTCAGAAACAAACCGGCTTTAACCTTATCGAATTGGTCATTGTTATCGTCATCACCGGTATTCTTGCCGGCATACTTGCCACTTTTATTGCCCGACCCGTACAAGGCTTCATTGACCTGACACGTCGTGCGACCCTGGTCTATTCTGCAGAGAGTGCATTGCGCCGCATGCAGCGTGATATTCGCCGTGCACTGCCGAACAGTATTCGCGTCAATGCCGGTAACAACGCCATTGAAATGATCAACACGGTTGAAGGCGCGCGTTATCGCTCTGCACCACCGCCTGGGCAACTCGAACGTCGCCTGACTTTCACTTCTGCGGATGCGGATTTTGATGTACTCGGCACATTACTAACTAATGGCGCAACAAGTCTTCGCGTAGCCATTTATAACATCGGTGCCGTTGATCTAAGTGGTGACCCGGTAGCGGGTGCCAATGCGTATGCCGGGCCTGATGCCCTGGGTAAAAATGTTGTCACCCCCGCCGGCCGTACAGTCACTATTTCAAATGCACCGGTGACGGCAAATGAGGATCATATCAATATCAGCGGCGGTGGCTTCCAGTTTAGTTTTGATTCACCCAATGACCGTGTCTATCTCGTTGATAGCGGTATTTCTTACATCTGTAGTGGCAACCAACTGATGCGCTACGACAATTACAACTTCAGCAATACCACTCAACCCGTACCGCCGAGTGGTGATGCCGCACTGATGGCGGATAATATTGGTGGCTGTACCTTCACTTACGAACCCGGCACCGTTCAGCGTGCGGGGCTGATGACCCTTGACCTGACGATCAGCGATCCTGAAACAGGTGAACAAGTGCGACTATTGCATCAAGTCCATGTGGATAACGTGCCATGAAACGTTTTCAGCAACAAAAAGGCTTTTCCCTGGTCAGTGCAATATTCATTGTCGTGGTACTTGCGGCACTTGGCAGCTACATGGTCACCATCGGCGGGGCCAACCGCGCCACCACCACGGCGGCCTTACAAGGTGCACGCGCCTACCAGGCTGCCCGTACCGGTATAGACTGGGCGGTATATACCATTACCCAAGCCGGTAGCCAGGCCACCGCTCGTAATAATTGCGATAACGTCATCGATCCAGCCAGTTTCAGCCTGACCGCCACTGGTCTGAATGGCTTTACAGTGTCTCTGGACTGCTCATTTACCGCGCACAATCAACAAGGTAACGATAATATTACAGTTTATCGCCTCACGGCCGTTTCAAGCTCCGGGAACTATGGTGATCCGGAGTTTGTGCAACGACGTATTTCCGCGACCATCTCACCCCCGTAATTCCAGCCAAACTGGCTCGCAAGCGCTTGAAAAACGTCTATATTTATAAGGTACGCTGCCTATTCTTATCGTTTAGTAGATACAGTTCAACATATTGGCCTATGCAGACGATAAAGTAGTGCGGGCATTAAGTACCCGTAGCTTTTTTACGCCTGTTGTTAACGAATGAGATGTATTTCCTATGGCTGTTGCCTCACTACATAAATTTCGCCTTGCCACGACCCTTGTATCAGGTCTCATCTTAAGCACACTGGGCTATGCCATGCCTGGTGGGGGTGATCCGAACCCGGCCAGTGGCACCTACACATGCAGCACTGAAGATTCACCAACGGCTAATATCAATGACATCCACTTCTCAGGGACCGGCGTCAACAATGTCGACTACCTGGAGGTCTATATCATCGAAAATGATGTTGACGTATCCGGGTGGCAGTTATGTACCCAGGACGCGCAAAATGGTAATGCCAACGCGGTGAACTGTTACCCATTTGGTGAAGGTAATTTCAATAACTACTACTACGGCAACCCTCAAGGCACGGATGCAACACAAACCAAGTTCAACACCGGTACTTATCTATGGCATGACCTTGCAGGTGGTGACCAGATCAACAGTACCTATGGAGAGTTGCTGCTACTGAATGAGAGTAACCAGGTTGTCGATTTCATCCGCTACTGTGATGGGACATCATGCCCCAACGAATACTGGAATGTCAGTGATGCCAGCTGTGGCTTTGAACTGATTGGCCATGAACCTGGCAACAAGGATATTGCACGTCTGCCTGATGGTACGGGTACCTGGCAGGATAATGACGACGACGTCACACTCGGTAACACCAATGATCCAAATCAACTGCCTGTTGGCCTGTTCATGTTCGCCTTTGATGAAGCACTTTGGAATGGCACACCGACCGAGGTTGTTGATGGCAATGGCAATGCATCCGGCCAGGCTATTAATGGCGCCGTGACCAACTCGGCGACATCTGCAATTGACGGCTCCCCGGGTACCTGTGGTTACGGTGATTTCGATGGCAGTAATGATTATGTTTCCGTGAATGTGCTGCCGTCCGGTGGAGGCGGTGGTGGTGATGATGACGATGAGAACGAGATAGAGGTCGAAGACTCCTTATCCTTTAATGCCTGGATACGCACAGCAGAAGACCCCATTACCAGTACCCAGACTATTTTTAATTTTGGTGATAACTCTACTTACATCCGTCTATCTGTAGGTAGTGGTGGCGTCCTGGCGTTTAATTCATCCGGTATTTTTTCTACAGGTGCTAACTTCAGTACATCTACAGGATCGATAGACAGTAACACCTGGTATTACGTCGTACTGACCATTGACCCGTTTAACGACAAAATCAATATCTATCTAGGCACCGAAGCAGGTAGCATGGCCCTGATAACCTCACAATCCTACACCCTCTCAGGCGACGGTGATGATGATGAAGAATTTGAACTCGAAATAGAAAATGCTGGAGACCTCACCATCGGTGGTGGCAGTGGCCTGCCATCTTTCGATGGCCTCATCGATGAAGTCTCACTCTTCCCCGGTGCACTCGGGCTCACCACGGTTACCCTCAACCAGGGTGATGCAAACGAAACCACCACGACAGTCCTCGACCTGCTGAAAAACAACTCAAGGCCTTGCCCGGTATCGCTTTCTCACTATGCGATTACCGGTGGCACCACCGGCATCTCCTGCCTGGCTAACCAGATAACGGTTACTGCGCATGATGCGAATGACCCACATGGCACGAGTAATGTACCGGCCGATACAACGCTCAACCTTTCTTCACTGGTTAGTACTACCGGGATTGGCACTTGGACATCTGTACTGACTGGAACAGGAACGGGTATCTTTACCCCAACGGCTGGAAATAATGGAACTGCAAGTTATGTCTGGCCCGGCGGCGAAAGTTCGGTCACCTTCCAGTTTAACTACACGACATTTACCAGCCCGAGCCTTGATAGCGAAACGGTGACCATCAATGTCGAAGATGAAAACGGCCTGGTTGAAGACCCCACTGAAGACCTGGCGATCTCATTCAGCCGTGCCGGATTTACCTTCGATACCATTCCGACACAAATTTCAGGTAAGCCTTCAGACACAGGCTTTAACGCAACAACGCTGAATATAAACGCGGTACGTGC
>Ga0316207_10002538_pt1 | contig 18524 bp, 15 predicted proteins | sample 6weekpyrite_MG_FD_204943 | JGI IMG/M metagenome (GOLD analysis project Ga0316207, IMG submission 204943) | Microbial mat bacterial communities from mineral coupon in-situ incubated in ocean water Damariscotta River, Maine, United States -... | ecosystem: Environmental > Aquatic > Marine >...
AACAGCAACCAATACAAGTTAGCCTTAACCAGAATATTCAGTCTTGCGGTGCAAGCTGGAACCTAACATAACAATAACGAAGCACTACCTATAAGTATTCAGCCCCGCCCTGCGGGGCTTTTTCTTGGCTGAACCACCGTAGCTGATTGAGATAAGCACAATGCACCAGCTTTTTCTGATTAGATCATTTGCCAGTGCTGGAATCCTCATTTTGTGGCACAATCCCCGTTTATTTATAAATTAAAACCGGATACGCAGCATGCAACTTTCTTCACTCACCGCAGTTTCTCCTATTGATGGCCGTTATGGCAGCAAAACTGACATGCTACGCAGCATTTGCAGCGAATATGGCCTCATTCGCCATCGCGTATTGGTCGAAGTTCGCTGGCTACAAGCACTTTCCGAACAATCGGATATTAATGAAGTTCCTGCATTAAGCGACGAAGCCAATACGGTATTAAACGCGATTGTGAGTGACTTTAGTGAAACGGATGCTCAGCGCGTAAAAGACATCGAGCGCACCACTAATCATGATGTGAAGGCCGTTGAATACTTTCTAAAAGAAAAGATTGCCGATAATGCTGAATTGAATGCGATTAACGAATTCCTGCATTTCGCCTGTACTTCAGAAGATATCAACAACCTCTCTCACGGCCTCACCCTCGCTGCCTCACGTAACGATGTGCTTTTGCCAATGATGGACGAGGTTATTGAGGCAATTGCAAGCCTTGCTCATGACCATGCAGCGCAACCTATGCTTTGTCGTACCCATGGACAGCCAGCCTCACCCTCAACGCTGGGTAAAGAAATGGCCAATGTGGTGGCTCGCTTGCGTCGTCAACGCCAGCAACTAGCCAGTGTTGAACTGCTCGGTAAAATAAATGGTGCGGTTGGTAACTACAATGCCCATTTAAGTGCCTATCCTGATACTGACTGGGAAGACATTGCCGAGAAATTTGTGGCGGGCTTAGGTCTCACGTGGAATTCCTACACAACCCAGATTGAACCACACGATTATATTGCCGAATATTTTGATGCCTTGGCGCGATTTAATACGATTGTGCTCGATTTTGACCGTGATATTTGGAGCTATATTTCTATTGGCTACTTCAAGCAAAAAACCATTGCCGGTGAAGTTGGATCGTCCACCATGCCACACAAGGTTAATCCTATCGACTTCGAGAATTCTGAAGGCAATATTGGCATCGCCAACGCCATTCTTGGCCACCTTTCGAGCAAACTGCCTATTTCTCGCTGGCAACGTGATCTAACCGATTCCACTGTACTGCGTAACCTTGGTGTGGGTATTGCTCACAGCGTTATCGCTTTCCAGTCGACACTTAAAGGTATCAGTAAACTAGATCCTTCCGCAGATGCCATGAATGCCGATCTAAATGCCAACTGGGAAGTACTTGCAGAGCCAATTCAGACAGTAATGCGTCGCTATGCTATTGAAAAGCCATATGAAAAGCTAAAAGAGCTCACCCGTGGTAAACGTATTGATGCCGCCTCTTTAAGCACCTTTATTGACTCATTAGCGATACCTGATGACGAAAAAACACGCTTGAAGGCGCTCAGTCCAGCCACTTATATCGGTAATGCGGTCGCACAGGCGAAAAAGCTCTAATTTGGCTAATGACTCATTTTGTGAACCAGTCCACAGAGTTTACGAAAGGGATTCGGGATAGTAGTCATCAGGCAGCAGATGATGTGTGACTCCTTCCTACCCCCACAGGTCGCCATTAACTGCACCCAACCCACCCGGACTGCATCCCCCACCCCAGCAGTCCGGGTTTATTTTGTCTGCGATTCGGGATTATTTAGGCAAACCACATGTCTATGAATATTACCTTTCCAAACGGACTAAGTACTGAAGAGTTCTTACGTGACTATTGGCAAAAACAACCGCTGTATATCCCAGCGGCCATCAATGACTTTCAAGATCCACTCGAACCAGAAGAACTCGCAGGTCTTGCCTGTGAAGATGAAATAGCCGCACGTATTATTCTTAATAAAGATGATAACGACTGGCAAGTGCGCCACAATCCATTCACTGAGGATGACTTTACTTCATTGCCCGCAACGCATTGGACAGTCTTGGTGCAAGATTTAAACAAACACATCGGTGAACTTGATTTGTTGCTGGATGCCTTTTCATTTTTACCCGCATGGCGTATTGATGATGTGATGGTCAGCTATGCGGCACCACACGGTGGCGTTGGTCCTCATACCGATCAATATGATGTTTTCTTACTACAAGGTATGGGAACGCGTCGCTGGCAGATTAATAACCCCAAAGACAGTAGCGCAAAAGAAGACCAAAAACTCGTCGAAGGAATTGATCTAAGAATTTTAGAAAACTTTCAACCTGAGCAAGAATTTTTATTGCAGCCGGGTGACATGCTTTACCTTCCGCCTGGCGTTCAACACTATGGTGTCAGTGATAAACCTTGTATGACCTATTCTGTTGGTTTGCGCGCACCCACACAGCTTGAGTTACTCGGTGACTATATCGATCAATGCACATTACAACAAAATAACGAATCAGAACTGCGTTACCGTGATCCTGTTCTGCAAAATAAAAACAACAGCGGCGAAATAACACCTGATGCAATTAAAAACATCACTGCATTGATTAAAAACATCCCAACCGATGATGCAGACATAAAAAAATGGTTTGGTCAGTTCATTACCAGCACGCACCACAACCTTAGCGGCATTCCTTTAAAGCCTATGGAAGCGACTGACTATTTTCTACAACGCATCCAACAAGGCGAAACACTTTATCGTAATATCGCGAGTCGTTTCGCCTATATCGAAAACACCAACAGCACCGACATTTACATCGACAGCACCACAATAACGCTTACTGATGAAACTGCACAACTTGCAAAAACCATCTGCAACCATCGTCAGCTAACAACCAACGAATTATCCAACTATTTAGAAAATCCAGATTGTCTTAACTTATTAGCCGCATGGTACGAAATCGGCTTACTCGAGTTCCCTGAAACAGAGGATGATAATGACGACTAGTTGGCATGCTAAAATTGCAGAGTGGTCTAAACTTAACGAACGAGAAGCCATTAAGGCTATTAGACAACAAGTCTTTATTGTTGAACAACATGTGCCGGTAGAATTGGAATGGGATGAACTTGATAGTGCGTGCCTGCACTTACTGATTTCAAGCGCCAATGAGCGCAATATTGCGACAGCAAGAATGCATATAGAAAGCACCTCAGCGTATATTGGTCGTATGGCTGTACTTAAACCCTATCGGCAACAAGGAATTGGCTCTCTCATGCTGCAAACATTACTGGAACAGGCACAATTAAACGCTGTCAAAACAGTAACGCTTAACGCACAAACGGTTGCGATTGGTTTTTATGAACAGCATGGTTTTACGGTAACGGGTGATGAGTTCCCGGATGCAGGCATACCACACTATAAAATGACAAAGCATTTAACAGACCAGATACATGAATGACGAACTAAACAGTAAACTCGATAACAGTAAGATTGGTGATTCAGTCGTTATCAAACTGGATGATGCCGAGGAGAACCGTATTGCCAGCCAAGCGCTTGCCGCGCAAACACGTTATTCATTAGATATTGTCAGTCGTGATCTTGATCACAAGGTATACGACAATGAAGAATTCAAAGACGCAGTTAAAGATATTGCAACAAACAGCGCAAAAGCAAAAATTAGAATATTGATACAAGATAGTGACAAAGCCGTTAAACAAGGTCATCGACTTATTGAGCTCGCACGCAGACTAACGTCTTTTATTGATATTCGCATTCAAGGCAAACGCTTCAAAGAATTTAACGAGGCATGGCTGATCGCCGACGCTAAAGCATGGATACGCCGCCCTTTTGCCGACAAGTACGCAGCAGACATGGACTATTCTGCCGCCAGACAACTTCGAGAAATACAGAAAACATTTGATTGCATGTGGAATGAAGCAAGTCACGACCCAAACCTTCGTCGACTCAGTCTTTAACAATACAGGTACGCAATGATGAAAAAATTAATCACAATTACTTTTCTTTTATCATTCACATTTAATGTCTTTGCTGCAGATCGCATTGAAGTCATTCAATTACATGGTCGCAGTGCCAACGAAATCATTTCAATTATTCAACCTTTACTCGAACCCGGGGTTGGCCTTAGCTCACAAGGCTATAAATTGATTGTTAGTGGTTCAGAACAAGATATTGCGCAAGTGCACAACATACTTAAACAAATTGATACTCCGCCTAAACGACTTACCATTAGCCTTCGTCATGGTAACGCCTTAACATTTAAAGAAAATGCAGCCAGCGCATCTGGTACAATAAAATCAGGCGATGCACGACTCTCTGTTAATGGTGGTGGTTCAACGGCGATTCGCTTGCATGAAACGCAACGCTCAATTAATGACAACGCCATTCGCCGAATCAATGTTATCGAAGGTCGTCAGGCATTTATCCAAACAGGAAAACTCATCCCCGTTGGTGAGCGTCGTGTTGACCAATTCGGCCGTCAAAGTAGTTCGGTAAGTTATAAAAATATTAATAGTGGTTTTTATGTTCTGCCACGCCTGTCTGGTGAGTTTGTAAACCTTGATGTGTTACAAAACCGCGCCAGTATTGATCGGCATGGTAGACAATCTTTCAATACGCAGAAAACCGGTACAACCTTACGCGGTAAATTAGGTGAGTGGATAAGTATTGGTGGGATTTCGCAGCAATCTGCACAATCCAATTCAGGTATTCTTCATTCAACACGTAGAAACAGCCAAACAGATTTACAGTTGTATATTAAGGTTGATGTCGTCGCGAACTAACGCCTCAAGCGGATAAGGCGTCAATCATCTCACGCAAGCTCACTAACAGCTGCTGTGAGTCAGGCCAACGTGCATCGCTTCGGTTATATTCGCTCTCAAGCAATGGTTTAAAGGTATTTTCAAGTTCGCGCGCAGTTGACCCTACCTCAACAAGATCAAACGTCGCCGCAGAACCTGCTAGATTATGCGCTTTACGATCAAACTCTGCGGCTACCTCTATGTCCCAGCCCTTTTCTAACTGCGCCCACAACGACTCCAGCTCAAGCACCGCAGGTGGCAAGCTGTCACGATAGGATTGGAACAAAGCCGCAATGCGCGACTCTCTATCTTCAGGCATAGTTTTGGCTGTATGAGTGATTATTTTTATGTATCATAGAGGGTAACATGGTATCCGCTGTAAGCAGTAGTCCTGTGTAAATAATATTTTAATATCAGGAAGTTAGCGAATAATCATGTCATTATCATTGCTCAACCCAAGCCAACGTGAAGCCGTACATTACCGTGAAGGTCCCCTGCTCGTCATCGCAGGTGCGGGCAGTGGTAAAACGCGTGTTATTACCACCAAAATTGCTGAACTCATCAGTACACATAGCCTAGAGCCACGCTATATTGCCGCTGTCACCTTCACCAACAAGGCTGCCCGTGAAATGCGCACACGTATCGGTGAAATGCTCGACAAAAACATCAGCAAAGGCCTACGGATTAGTACCTTCCATACCCTTGGCTTAAACATTATTCGCGATGAGTTAGAAACACTGGGTCTACGCAAAGGTTTTTCCATCTACGATGACACCGATAGCATGGCCGTTCTCAATGAACTGGCGCGCGGTGAAACCGATGAACGCCTTCGTTTGCTACGTAACCAGATATCAAAATGGAAATCAGACTGCACAACACATAAACAAGCAATGGCAACCGCTGAAGATCAGTTACAAGGTCGTATGGCGGAAATCTATGAAGCCTACGATCGTCACCTACATGCATGTAATGCAATCGACTTTGACGATCTGTTACTTATTCCCGTGCAATTATTAAGAAAAGATTTTGATGTATTAAATCGTTGGCGTGCCAAAGTACAGTATCTGTTAGTCGATGAATATCAAGACACCAACAAAACACAATACGAACTCGTTAAATTACTCATTGGCGATCGTGGTTGCTTAACCGTAGTTGGTGATGACGATCAATCAATTTATGCATGGCGTGGTGCACAGCCAGAGAATATGAATCTACTCGCTAAAGACTATCACAATTTAAAAGTGATCAAGCTAGAACAAAACTACCGCTCAATGGGCGGTATTCTTCAAGCTGCAAACAGTGTAATTGCAAACAACCCACATGTGTTTGAAAAAGCACTTTGGAGCGAACTTGGTTTTGGTGAATCATTACAAGTGATCCGTGCAGCCAATGAAGAACAAGAAGCCGAAAAAGTCACTACGCGTTTATTACATCACAAATTCAAACACCGTACCGAACATCGTGATTATGCGATTCTATATCGCGGCAATCATCAATCGCGTTTGTTTGAACGCGCCTTACGTGAATACAATATCCCCTATTACTTAAGTGGTGGCACCTCGTTCTTTGCTTACACCGAAATCAAAGACATCATGTGTTACTTGCGCGTTATCACTAATCCTGATGACGACAATGCCATGTTGCGTATTATTAATACACCACGGCGTGAAATAGGTCCCGGCACATTAGAAAAACTCGTTAGCTTTGCCACCGATACCAATTCAAGTCTATTTGCAGCAATGCATGATCCAAGTATTGCTAATGCCCTGCCTAATCGTGCAGTAAGTCGCATTCAATATTTTTGTGAATGGCTCGATAAAAAAGTGCATTCTGTAGAAAATGATTCGCCGACACTCACGGTTAAAAGCCTCATCAGTGACATCGATTACCCACAGTGGCTACTTGATAGTTATCCAGATGAAAAAATTGCCAAACGTAAAATGGAAAATGTCGATGAACTCATTTCATGGATCGAGCGACTTTCAAATAAATCTGAAGATGCTGAATTAGGTGATATTGTTAGTCGCCTGACACTGCTTGATATTCTTGACCGCGATGATGAACAGGAAGGCGATCATGTTCATCTAATGACGTTGCATGCAGCTAAAGGACTGGAATTCCCGCATGTCTATTTAGTCGGCATGGAAGAAGACCTGCTACCACACAGAGTAAGTATTGAAGAAGACAATATTGAAGAAGAACGCCGCCTTGCCTACGTCGGCATCACCCGCGCGCAAAAAACCATGTCATTTAGCTATGCCATGCGCCGTAAACGCTACGGCGAAATGATCCAATGCACCCCAAGTCGTTTCCTCGATGAAATCCCTCAAGAACTGCTGCATTTTGAAGGCGAAAAACAGGATCCTGACGAAGCCCAAGAAGAAGGTCGTGCAACACTAAGTAGTTTGCGTTCTCTCTTAAATGAAAAATAAACCCCGCCTTTATTAAATAATTGGGGTCAGAACACAATACTTGCTAACATTCGAACCAATGATGCGCTAACCATATTTTTATAATAATTTCACGTCATTCAAAGAACGGAGATTAAATGTCAGATTGCGGTTGCGGTGCAGATCAAGCAGATAAACTAGAAAGAAAAACGCTTATTATCCTTCTCTTAATAAACGCATTTATGTTTATCTTTGAGTTGGTTTTAGGCTGGATAGCCCAATCTACTGGTTTGATCGCCGACTCCTTAGACATGCTAGCAGATGCAGCAGTGTATGGCCTTACGCTCTATGCTGTTGGCAAAGGAATCATACAACAAGCAAAAGCAGCTCAAGTCAGTGGTTTTCTGCAAATTATATTAGGCCTTGGCGTCCTGTTTGAGGTATTAAGACGCTTATTATTTGGTAGTGATCCACAAAGTACATTAATCATAGTAGTTGGTGCTATCGCTTTGTTAGCAAATATTGTTTGTCTTATATTAATATCCAAACATCGAGATGGCGGCGTACATATGAGAGCCTCTTGGATATTTTCAACAAATGATGTTATTGCCAACTTAGGCATCATCGTTTCCGGTGTACTTGTTGCAAGTATAGGTAGCCGGTTTCCAGATCTTATTGTTGGCACAATAATTTCATTTATCGTTATTCGCGGTGGAATTAAGATACTCCAAGATGCAAAACGAACACGTGAATCAGCAAATCCCTCTTAATAACTAATACCTGAAAAAACACTATCTAATATCGGACATATCTGTATTCTGAGCCTAATTAATAGAAATATAAGGTTAAGAGATTACGCTATGGCAAAACTCATTATGCTTATCGCAGGACTATCTGGCGGCTTATCCGTGATTCTTGGCGCATTTGCTGCACACGGGTTGAAAAAAAAGCTATCTCCCGATATGCAGGCTGTTTTTAAAACGGGCGTCGATTACCAATTTTATCATTCCTTTGCATTAGCCTTGGTTGGTTTATCACTGCTTGCTCAGAATATTCAACAAAGCACTTATTTAAACTGGGCATTTATATGCTTTGGTATTGGTATCATTCTTTTCAGCGGTTCGCTTTATCTTTTAGCCTTAACACAACGGAAAGTCTTTGGCCCAGTTACCCCCATCGGCGGGCTATTTTTTATTCTTGGCTGGCTGTTATTTTCCCTTCATTGGATAAATTAAGAAGAACACAATATTTTCTAATGTGATATTTATTGCGCCTTCCCCCTAAATCGATTATTTTACCTATTAACTTCGTTCATGAGGAAAAATTATGTTTCACCCAATTAATATACCCTTCGGTTGTGTAATGTTATTCAATGTTGTTGACCTAAAAGATGGCGTTACTGTCGAAGATGTCGAGTTAGTTCTTGGTAATATGTGTAATGTCGTCAAAAATAATTATGGTGACGATCATGGCGGCTTTATCGGTGGTCAAGTATACAAAAACTCTGGTTTTGTCTCTGATGAAGGCAGTTTAGGTGATGATGATCGCGATGAAAAACGCGTTAAACAACGCATGGGCGATTTAGTTATCGTGACATATTGGAATTCATTCGAGCAACACGAAAAATCACACGCTGACGAGCTGTTTAATAAACATTTTTCAGAACTTGCGAGTTTCTGTGATGATACATATGAAGTAGGTTATGAAATGCTTTGGCAAGGTGTACCTGAAGACGATTAAAAAATGAGCATTACAAGCGACCTTCAATCAAAGTTTATGTCGCCAATTGGCTCTATTTGGCGAAAATTTTTTTTCTTTTCTCTTTTATTGGGTGGTCTTGGCAATATTTATACATACTGGTTTATTAATTACTATCTGTGCGACCAATATGACTGTTCCCTATTGGTCATTACAGCCTTTTGGCTAAATTCTTCATATTTATATGCTCTGTTTGGTGGTTGTTCAATTCTCACCGGCATTTTCATACTAAAAGAAAAACAACTCGCTGCCGTTTACGCATTCAGTATTGAAATAGGCTCCCCTAACAATGCTGCATGAAATTAACAGTATTGCCGGAAATACATAGTCAACTCAATTCCTAATGTGAATCAGGTATAACGCCAACTTGAGGCATCTCTGCTAAACCAGTGTCACGCGCATGTTCTTGGAAACCTTTATTACGCCAAAAGAATGCACCCGGCATAGTTGTTGGTATCACCAGAACATAAAATAATGCACGACCAACAATCGTGGTTGCCAGCATAATCAATGAAATAATAATCATGCTTATTAAGGCGGTCGCACCAGCAGGTGCAATAAGTAACATTAATGAAACTAACGCAATTGATAAAAATAAACCGATATTTCTAGCGCTATAGGTCTTACCAAATTCACGACGCTGCATAAAGTGCGAACCTGCTCCCTCACCACCCTGCTTATCCATATCAACCGCATGTCGCCAAAGGCCAAACCCCTCAAGTGACAAACCAGCCAACATTAACCATGCCGCCATAGTGAAAAGTATTGAGGTATCTTCACCACTTGCAAGTAAAACACTGCCGTAGACGATAGCGATTAGCAAACCACCGAGTGCAAACATATTGCCGTAGAAACTCGTCAATACTTGCCAGTGATTCCAGAACGGACGCGCCTTGATGCGATAAATGCTGTGCATGAAGAATAACGAGATTGGTCCCGCGACTACCGCTGACCAACCAGCGATATAGGTTACAGTTGCGACCAGTTCCCCTGATACCCCTAACCATTCGGTTAAGACAAACGGAAACGTAACCAGTAATGCATACAGGCCAAGCAGGTTATAAAATACCGCTAAACTTGCCACCTCACGACTCACGGGTGAATAACGTAAGTTATTAAAGGCACGATAAAAACGGTGCGGCTTACCTAGGTGCATGGTAGAAATAAACAGTGCATAGGTTTCTATACCCAACAATCCAAATAGCAAGAGGGAATATGCCAATGGGTGTGCAGTTGGGCTTAGATCACTCAAACCAATCATAGGCGCGGCGAACAAAAATAGAAATGCACCGACCACCATTTGTGAAATCAATGTAAACAGCACCAATGGATCTTCACGTGATCGGAGTTTACGTAGATTCCACTGCCTTTCTTCAATCTGTTCGTGAACCTTTGTTTTGAACTCGCCCTGCCCCTGTTCATCTCGTTCATAGCGAAGCGGTGCTGAATCTGGTCGTGTCATTTCACGTGGCAATGAATTCTTTTGCTGGAAACGGATATTCGGGTTTGTGATCTCAGGACTTGGGAAACCCGGAATCTGTACCTCTGTTTGCTCACGGTTTTCTGGTGTCGTTTCAATCACACCAAAATCAAGTGCACCCGCTAAACATGCCGAAGCACAGGCCGGTTTGAGTCCAACCTCCAGCCTGTCAACACACATATTGCATTTTTCAACTTGGCCATTAACCGGATCAAGTTGTGGCGCATTATAAGGGCACACCCATGTACAGTAACCACAGCCAAAACAAATATCCGGATCTTGCAGGACCGCACCGTATTCTGCGAATTTTGTGTAAGCGCGTGTTGGGCAACCTTTTAAACAAACAGGATCATCACAATGGTTACATGCCATTGAAATATTTAGTCGATGGTAATCAGGATAAGTCCCTCCCTCCACATAGCCAACTGAACGAAACGCCAAATGAGGCGAGAGATCATTTTTTTCACTACAGGCAGATTCACAGGCATGACAAGAAATACAGTTATCCGCATTAAAGTAAAAACCGTGTTGCTTATAACGGTTAGGATTATCACTGACCGAGGCATCGCCATTAATATTCAAGCTTTGTCCTGTTAGTTCGCTATGATCCTTTGATAAATCAATCGCCTTACCATAGCGATTTATTTCCGGATTATCAGGGACAGGAACAAAAGCGTAATCGGGTTCGTCTTTTCTTACTTTAAACATGATCGACTCAATATATTAAAAGGTACGTGCAGCAACATTACGAACAGCAGCGGCATCTTGATCGTCTGCAGGTTCAATTTTAACCGCACACTGTTTAAATGCCGGTTGTCGAGAATGAGGATCCAGCAAACCCAAGGTCACACGGTTTACACATTCGTGAAAATGGAATGGAATGAATACCATATTCGGTGGCACACGCTGGGTTAATTGCACCATAACAACGGCATCGCCACGACGTGAAGTTAAACGCGCATAGCTTCCTGATGTAATACCCAGTTCCTTTGCTGCATCCGGATTCATTTCCATATAGGGTGTTGGGCTAAACTTATTAAGATTACCAACCTTGCCAGTACGTGTGCGTGTATGAAAATGTTCAACCACACGACCACTGTTCATCCAAAATGGATAGTCACCATCCGGTCTTTCATTGTTATCAATAAAAGGCAGTGGAATTAATTTTGCTTTACCATCTTCATACTGGAACTTGCCATCCGTATAAAGACGTTGGCTACCATTTTCTTTACCTGCTTCATCACGGCAAGGCCACTGCACGCCGCGTTGTTTTTCAAGTTTGTCATAGGTCATCCCTGAATAATCCATCATGCGACCTTTTGACAATGTTCGCATTTCTTCAAACGCCCCTTCCGAGGTTTCTGGAAAGTTAATTTTACTGCCATTTTCGAACCGTTTTGCCATTTGGTTAAATATCCATAAATCAGGCTTTGATTGCTCATAAGGTGGCAGTACGTTACGAATCAAATTCACACGACGCTCTGTGTTCGTAAAACAACCTTCTTTTTCTGCCCATATTCCGGCAGGGAAATAGACATGACTGTATTCATTCGTTTCCACATCGGCATAGGCATCTTGCACAACAAGAAAATCAAGCTTCTCAAGAATTTTACGAATACGTGCCGTATTGGTCATTGACGTCATAGGGTTTGTCGCAATGAGCCACATGCCCTTAATTTGACCTGTTTCAATGGCAGGAAAAATATCTGTTTGGAATAGACCGCGTTTCTCCGGTAGAAAATCTTCTTCTATTCCCCAAAATTCGGCAATTTCTTTTCGATCTTGTGGCTTTTCGAGTGCCCGGTAGCCAGGCAAACCAGAACACGAAGACCACTCGCGCGTACCCATAGCATTACACTGACCCGTGATCGACAAACTGGTTCCACCCTTCTTACCAATATTGCCCGTAATTAAATTCAAATTATTTATACCGACTACACCATCCGAACCATGCGTGCTTTGGTTAATGCCCATTGTCCAAATGGTCATCGCTGCACCCGCTTTTGCATAAATACGTGCCACATTACGGATTGTATCTTCGTCAATACCACAAATACGTGAAGCGGTAACCGGATCATATTGTGAGACAAGTTCTTCAAATTCTTTCGCGCCATTGGTATGGGCATCGATATAAGCACGGTCTTCAAGACCTTCATCCATGATCACATAGGCAAGCGAATTTAATAACACCAAGTCTGTACCGGGTGTCACAGGCAAATGAATATCAGCCATTTGTGCAAACATCGTGACACGCGGATCAACCACAATCACCGGGAATTTTCTTTTTTCCAAAGCCTGTTTCAAGCGCCAGTAAATAATTGGATGTTGTTCAGGCAAATTAGAACCTAACGCCAATAAACATTCAGTATGTTCAAAATCGTCATAACAGCCAGGAGGGCCATCAGAGCCGAATGAACGCTTATAACCCGACACGGCCGATGACATACAAAGAGTTGTATTACCATCATAATTATTTGTACCGATCACACCACGCGTTAGTTTTCCCAAGGTATAAAATTCTTCGGTCATGATCTGTCCTGTTGAGACAACAGCAAAGGCATCACGACCATAGGTTTCTTGAATACGTTTTATTTCACCCGCTGTTTTATCCAGCGCGTTATCCCAGGTGGTTTCTGAAAACTCATCATGGATTTTGTCACGCATAAGCGGAACACGACCACGGTTTGCAGAATAAAATAATTCATGCTCAAAAATACCTTTTAAGCATAGCTTGCCGCGATTAACATCCGCACCGGCAACACCTCGGCTAGAAACGGCCTTACCTGTGTTATCTAGCCCTACTTCAATTGAACAACCCGTTGAGCAATAACCGCAGGTCGTGTATTTCCACTCGACCACACCTTTATCGGCTATCTTAATCGGATTTTTTTGTTTGCGACCCAAAAGCATATTAAGTACCTAGCAGGTTAATCCTTGTTAGGACAGCCTTCATTCGGCGTCAGTGATAAGAAGATAGTTTCACCTTCCATTTTAATCGGGTAACTCGCTGCACAACCTTCATCAGGTGCGACAGCACTGCCACTATCTAATTGTATTTTCCAATCATGCAAGGGACAGGAAACACGATCACCGTGAACAATACCCTGCGATAATGGCCCACCTTTATGCGGACATGCATCACGCAATGCAAACACACTGTCTTCGGCTGTACGAAACACCGCAATATCGCCATCAGGGGCGTTAACAACACGCGCACCTAATTTAGGAATATCGTTCAAATTACCTACTTCTATCCATTCTTCATTCATTTTCTTATCTCGTTATCTAAGCTCATCAAGGCGATTAGGCATTAATGCTTTTCATTGATTCGAATTCATGTTTCTCGGCACCTTTAGCACGCGCCTCCCAAGGATCGTCCTGAGCGAAACTTTGTGAATAATGGAAACGCTCTGCCAATGTTTTACGGTTCGCTTCATCATCAACAATATTTTCTTTAACGTATGCCAAACCAACTCGTTCTATCCATGGCGCGGTACGTTCAAGGTAATGCGCATCCTCTCGGTAAAACTGCATAAAGGCAGCGCCATATTCAAGCACTTCCTCGGATGTTTTAACCGTAGTAAGTAAATCAGTGACCCGCACTTTAATGCCACCATTACCACCAACGTGTAATTCATATCCTGAATCAACACACACCACACCAAAATCTTTAATGGTTGCTTCGGCACAGTTACGAGGGCAGCCTGATGCAGCCATTTTATATTTATGTGGAGTCCACGAACCCCAGGTCATTTTTTCTAAATCAACACCAAGTTGAGTAGAGTCTTGCGTACCAAAACGACACCATTCTTTGCCCACGCAGGTTTTTACTGTGCGTAATGCTTTACCATAGGCGTGGCCGGACACTAAGCCCGCTTTATTAAGATCACCCCATATTTCGGGTAGTTCTTGTTTTGTCAGTCCATATAAACCAATACGCTGGCCACCAGTGACATGCACTGTTTTAACTTCGTATTTATCCGCAACATCTGCAATCGCACGTAGTTCTGTTGGCGTTGTTCCACCACCCCACATACGTGGAATAACGGAATAAGTTGCATCTTTTTGGATATTGGCATGTGCACGTTCATTGATGAAACGCGACTGACTGTCATCACTTTGTGCTTCGGGGTATTGGCACATCACATAATAATTCAGCGCCGGGCGACATTTACTACAACCATCCGGCGTATTCCATTCTAAAAAGTCCATCGCCGCACGAATTGATTTAAGTTCATTAGACTTAATAGCACCACGGACTTCGTCATGTGTATGTTCAGTACAGGCACAAATTGGCTTAAGGTGCGGCGCAACAGAATAATCACCGCCGACCGTATGGGCGAGTAAACTTTCAACAAGCCCTGTACATGATCCACATGAGCTTGATGCTTTGGTATGGGCGCGTACTTCTTCAAGCGTCAGCAGCTTGTTAATGTTGATTGAGTTAACAATGTCGCCTTTTGAAATACCATTACAACCACATATCTCAGCTGTGTCTGACATCATGGCGATCCGGTTTTCATCACCATGGCCTGAGTCACCAAGATGTGATTGGCCAAATAAGATCTTCTCGCGAAAATCAGAAACATCCGTTTCATCGCGCATTAAATCGAAATACCAAGATCCATCAATGGTGTCGCCATACATCACGGCACCTTTTACTTTATTGTCTGCAAGTACTAATTTTCGATATACGCCACGCGAGGCATCTTGGAATACCAGCTCTTCTGTGTCCTCATTTCCTGTAAAGTCACCTGCTGAAAACAAATCGATACCGGTTACTTTCAATTTTGTTGAAGTAACCGAGCCTTCATAAAGTGCTATTCCATGTTGTACCAGATGATTGGCACATACTTTTGCCATTTCAAATAAGGGGGCGACCAACCCATAGGTCTCTCCACGGTGCTGAACACACTCACCCACTGAATAAACACGTGGATCAAATGTTTGCATGGTGTCATCAACGACAATACCGCGCTCACAATGAATACCCACTTTTTCGGCTAACTCAATATTGGGGCGAATACCAACAGCCATGACGACGATACTCGCTTCAATTTCACGACCATCTTCTAAAATAACCTTTTCAACTTTACCTTTACCGACAATTTCTTTTGTCGATGCCGGCATGATAATTTCCATACCACGGTCTTCTAATGATTTACGCAGCATTTTTCCCGCCACCGAATCCATCTGGCGTTCCATCAAGGTATCCACAATATGTAATACTGTAACTTTCATACCTTGCTGCATTAAACCATTCGCAGCTTCTAAACCAAGCAAGCCACCGCCAATCACAACAGCATGGCCATCACCTTTCGCAGCTTCGATCATCATGTCGACGTCATTGATATCACGGAAAGCAATCACTCCGTCAAGCTCGTGACCAGGTAAAGGAATAATAAATGGGTTCGATCCCGTTGCGATGAGTAGGCGATCATATTTATGTTCACTGCCATCATCAACCTTAACCTTGCGACCTTTACGGTCAATATCAATAATCGTTTTGCCTTTGTGTAATGTAATGTTGTTATCGACATACCATTGCTCATCATTGATCATGATTTCATCAATGGTTTTGTCACCGGCAAGTACCGGAGACAACATAATCCGGTTGTAGTTACCGTAAGGCTCTGCACCAAAAACAGTGATGTCATATGCCTGCGCATCTAATTTGAGGATTTCTTCTACAGTACGCATACCTGCCATACCGTTGCCAATAACAATCAATCTTTCCTTCATACCGCACTCCAAATTCAGGTGGTCACACTTTGTTTCCTAGTTACCCCCCCTTAGAGCAACTACTGTGCCAGTTATCTTAGGCGGTGCTAAAACATCCAATGACTCACGCCACAACTTGTAAACTATTGAAATTTAATAAAATAAAGAACTTAAATTATTTTTATACATATAATTTAAGCATTACTGCACCACATTGACGCACCAATCTAGTGCGTAGAAGGACAGCGGCGCATCAATATAAGTCGTTTGTAATGAAATTTAGTCAGCAAATATTTAGATACTGTCATCAGCAAATAGAAAAAAATGAAAAAGTATAAATCAAAACCCTTTGTATATAAGGATATGGAGTGAAGTTACATAGCATGATGTAAAAATATAAATGTAATCGAAACAACATGGCACGCTAGTTGCTCTAGGAGGGGCAGGACAAAATAAGATTTAGGAAACTATTATGCCAAGCGAAAATAAATTTAATCTGTTTTCATTTTCAGATCGATACCGCATTTTACACATGACGTGGTTCGCCTTCTTTATGACCTTTGTGGTATGGCTAGGACTTGGCCCCATGATGCCGTATATCAAAGAGGCTCTCGAACTCACTGATCAACAAACTAAAGTGTTATTAATTCTTAACGTTGCAATGACAATTCCAGCACGCATTGTTGTCGGTATGTTAGTTGATAAAATCGGTCCAAGAATTATGTACACCAGTATTTTGATACTCGGTGGACTTATCAGTATCGCCTTTGCCTGGGCAGAAAGTTATGAACAACTCGCCCTGCTACGTTTTTTATCTGGATTTATTGGTGCAGGCTTTGTCGTTGGTATACGTATGATCGGCGAATGGTTCCCCGCAAAGCAAACGGGTATTGCACAAGGCATTTATGGCGGCTGGGGTAATTTTGGTGCTGCTGGTGCGGCTGCGACGCTTCCCTTTATCGCTGCTAGTATTGGTGATGACAGTGGTTGGCGTATTGCCCTGACAACAGGTAGTATCGTTGCGATTATTTACGGTGTAATTTATTTTTTTAGTGTTAGTGATACACCAAAAGGCTCAACCTACTTCAAGCCAAAAAAATCAGGTGCGATGGAAATCACTAGCGGTGGTGACTTATTCCTTTATAGCATAATGAATATTCCGCTGTTCTTAGCTCTCGGGATCCTGACATGGAAATTATCACCCAGCAATATGGGCATGTTAGATAATAATACAAGCAACCTTATCTACTTTGTTCTTACTACTATCTATGCCGTACAGGTATGGAAGATTTGGAGTATCAATAGCCACGTTTTAAAAAAACCTGTACCAACGCTACATCGATATAAATTTAAACAGGTTGCCATTTTGGACTGGGCTTATCTTGTCACCTTCGGTACTGAACTAGCCGTTGTCTCTATGTTGGCTTTATTTTATGTAGACTGGTTTGAGCTGCCTAAAATCACTGCTGCGTTGCTAGCTGGTATTTATCCATTCATAAACTTAATTGCGCGCCCTGGTGGCGGCTGGATTAGTGATAAAATTGGTCGCAGACTCACCCTGCTCATCGTATTCATTGGTATTACAGTCAGTTTTATTATACTTGGCTTTGTTAACCAAAGCTGGCCTGTCTGGGGTGTTGTTGGGCTAACCATTATCGCTGGCATTTTCTCTAAAGCGGGTTCAGGTGCGGTCTATGCGATGGTTCCGCTTGTAAAACGTCGCATGACAGGTCAGATAGCCGGCATGGTCGGTGCCTTTGGTAACGTAGGCGCGGTTATTTTCTTAACTGTAAACTCACTCGTTAGTTACGATCAGTTCTTTATGTTTATTGGTATCGTTAGTGGGTTTGTGCTCTCCCTAATCTTGTTTTTCCTTGAAGAGCCTAAAGGTTCCATCGCAGAAATAATGCCTGATGGCACAGTACAAATGATTGACGTAAAATAATGAAAAATTAAAGCACCGTTGCAACCGCATGCAACGGTGTTTTTCATTCATAGTAATTTATTATTTAGCCGAGAGCTCTCCTATCGCAGAACTTGGATCTTCTTCATACATCGCCGGTAATGAGTGCGCTATGCCTTTATGACAATCGATGCATGTCTTCCCCTCATCAAACCCTTTACTATGCTGAGCAACAGCTCGCCTCTGCTGAAAAGAAAAGTCCATTGATCCATACTCGTGACAGTTACGACACTCCCTAGAATCCGTGTTCTTCATTTCTTTCCAAACATTACGTGCAAGCTGCAAACGTTTTTTCTCAAATTTTTCTGGCGTGCTAATCGTACCAAGCACCTTATGATATAATTCATTTGTTGCCTTTATTTTAC
>Ga0316207_10002539_pt1 | contig 18523 bp, 18 predicted proteins | sample 6weekpyrite_MG_FD_204943 | JGI IMG/M metagenome (GOLD analysis project Ga0316207, IMG submission 204943) | Microbial mat bacterial communities from mineral coupon in-situ incubated in ocean water Damariscotta River, Maine, United States -... | ecosystem: Environmental > Aquatic > Marine >...
CACTTCAATAGAATGTAAAACAGTTGGATTCGCTTTTTCCCATTGCACCTGGCTTAGTAGCTGGCCTGTCTTTTTAGAATAGTATTGTTCTTGTATGTAGAAATTTTTATTGCCTGCATAACCACCAACTGTTTTTTTAACTTCGTGATCATGTTTTTTGATAAGTTCTTTATGCAGTGCCAAGGCATTGTCAGCAAAACCATTCCATTTTCGAATATGCTGGTTATCTTCTTTCATTCTCGAGTCTTCTGCTGCATTAGCATTGAACGCTAGCATAAAACTCAAACTAACAACCGGTATTGTTTTTAATATACGCATGGCTCCCCCTACATTGTCTGCGTGTGTAGAAGACTGCTGATTAGAGAACAAGTTCCATACTTCACAGCCGATGACTGCATATTGCAATATCTGGATTCCCGCTTTCGCGGGAATGACAATAGATTAAACCCCTATTCCCGGCGCCAGCTGGTTTGGCCGGCATTATCTTCGAGTATGATCCCCTGCGCTTTTAGTTCATCCCTGACTCTGTCACTCTCAGCCCAGTCTTTATTGGTGCGCGCATCGTTACGTTGCTGAATGAGCGCTTCAATTTCAGCATCCGTTAAACCTGACTGCTCGCCCTGCCCGCCTTTTAAAAACGTATCAGGGTCTTGTTGTAACAAGCCTAATTGAACAGACAAGAATTTTAAACTTGCAGCTGCATCACACGCCTTTTGTGTATCACTTTGGCGATGTTTATTAATTTCTTTTGCCAGCTCAAACAAACTACTTAATGCTTCGGCGGTATTAAAGTCATCATCCATGGCTTTATAAAAGTGTTCGATAGCATCACCTTTATTATTAGCAGCCTCAACACTTTCCATTCCTTTAAGCGCCGTATATAAAGTAGTTAAAGCTGCTTTGGCATTATTTAAGTTTGTTTCAGAATAATTGAGCGGGCTACGATAATGACTGGTTAATATAAAGTAGCGGATCACTTCTGGCGCAAACTGTTTGGTTACTTCTCGAATGGTAAAAAAGTTACCCAATGACTTGGACATTTTCTCTTCATCAACGCGAACAAAACCATTATGCAGCCAGACATTAACAAACTTTTCGCCCGTTGCACCTTCACTCTGGGCTATTTCGTTTTCATGATGCGGAAACTGTAAATCCATGCCACCACCGTGAATATCAAAATGATTTCCGAGGCAATGAGTCGACATGGCTGAACATTCTATATGCCAGCCCGGACGTCCGTCGCCCCATGGTGATGGCCAGCTTGGCTCTTCCGGCTTGGCAGCCTTCCATAAAACAAAGTCGAGCGGATCATTCTTCGCCTGGTCAACTTCAACTCGCTCGCCAGCACGTAAATCTTCCAGCTTTTTACCTGACAACTGGCCGTAATCTTCAAAATGGTTAATGGCATAATAAACATCACCATTATCCGCCGCATAGGCATTACCATTTTTGATCAAGGTCTCAATCATCTCGATAATTTGCTGCATATGCGTGGTGGCACAGGGTTCCTGGTTGGGTGGCAGTACCCCCAGTGCAGCAGCGTCTTCATGCATGGCATCAATAAAGCGTTTGGTCAGATCGGTAAATGCCTCGCCATTTTCATTTGCACGCTGGATAATTTTATCGTCAATATCGGTAATGTTGCGTACATAGGTGACCTGCTCCGCACCATAAATTTGGCATAAATAACGATAAATAACATCAAAGACGACTAAAACCCGGGCATGGCCAATATGACAAAAGTCGTACACCGTCATACCGCACACGTATAAACGGACATTTTGTGGGTCGATAGGTGTAAAAGTCTCTTTTTGTTTGGTCAAACTGTTATAAACAACTAGCATTATGGTTATTTCTCTTTTGCAAATAAGCTCAATTTAGGCACCTAGTTTACCTGTGAGCGCCCTATTAATGTAGTCCCTGAGCTGCAAAATACCGCCTTTAATGAATATTACCGACGAATAAAAGAAACCAGACTGAATTCTTTTACTCTAACCCTAAACCTTAGTATGATCGCCGCCACAAAGCGGTCAATCCGATAACATTGAATGTATGGAAGAAACAATGAAAAAACTACTTTTAGCACTTACTCTGACAATGAGCTTTATCAGCACAAGTTTCGCTGCTAATCCCAAAGTCATCATGACCACAAATCTGGGCGCCATCACCATTGAATTAAATGCAGAAAAAGCACCAAAATCAGTCGGTAACTTTTTACAGTATGTTCAATCCGGCTTTTATAATGGTACTATCTTCCATCGTGTTATCAGCAACTTTATGATCCAAGGCGGTGGCTTTACATCTACTTTTGAGCGCAAACAAACTAACGCCGCCATTAAGAATGAAGCAAACAATGGCTTAAAGAATGTGAAAGGCAGTATTGCCATGGCCAGAACCAACGACCCACATTCTGCAACAGCTCAATTCTTTATTAACGTTAAAGACAACGACTTTTTAGACTACCGCTCACCCACTCCAAGAGGCTGGGGTTATGCAGTATTCGGTAAAGTTATAAAAGGCATGAACGTTGTTGAAAAAATTCGAACCGTACAGACTGGCAGTAAAGGCCCATTCAGACAGGACGTACCTCAAACAACTGTTGTTATCGAAAAAGTTGAACTTGTTGGTGGTGTAAAACCACCAGCTGCACCCGGCATTAAAGCAAACTAAATTCTGAAATTTTAAGGATACTAACATGATCGTTATGACTACCAGTTTCGGTGATATTAAAATCGAACTTAACCACGACAAGGCGCCAGAAACAGCGGCCAATTTTGAACAATATGTAAAAGATGGTTTTTATGATGGTACTATCTTCCACCGCGTTATTGATAACTTTATGGTACAAGGTGGTGGTATGGAACCGGGCATGAAAGAGAAAACAACCCGCGCTCCGATTAAGAACGAAGCAGATAACGGCTTAAGCAATAACACAGGCACGATTGCAATGGCACGCACAATGGATCCAAATTCTGCTACCGCACAGTTTTTTATTAATGTGGCAGATAATAAATTTCTCGATCACCGTTCACCAACGCCAGACGGCTGGGGCTACTGCGTTTTTGGTGAAGTAACTGAAGGCATGGATGTTGTAGAAAAAATTAAAAATGTTTCCACAACAAACCACGGTATGCATCAGGACGTACCAGCAGAAGATGTTATTATCGAGAAAGTAGTAGTCGAATAAACAAGTTTTTAAGATGACAACGCTTTTTATTGCCGACTTACATCTAAATGAGAATCGGCCAGAAATAACAGAACTGTTTTTAAACTTTCTAAACAATGAAGCACGGCATGCCCGTGCTTTATACATTCTGGGTGATCTGTTTGAAGCCTGGCTAGGAGATGATTGCATCCTACCTGGTTACCAACCGATTATTGAAAATTTAAAATCTCTTACCGACAATAACGTACCTGTTTATTTTGTGCACGGTAACCGGGACTTTTTAATTGGCGAACGTTTTTGCGAACTAACTGGTTGCCAGCTTCTGGATGAATCAACCGTTATTACAATCGATAATCAGAATTATTTGATTATGCATGGTGATACACTTTGCACCGATGATGTAAAGTATCAACAGTTTCGAGCAATGGTACGCAACCCTGAATGGCAAAAACAATTATTAGAAAAAACACCTGCTGAACGCATCGCATTGGCAAAACAATACCGTGAAATCAGTCAAAGTGAAACAGCTGAGAAAGCAGATGATATTATGGATGTTAATCAGGCAGAAGTAGAAAACGCAATGCAACAGGCAAAGGTTTTAACCTTAATACATGGCCATACCCACCGCCCTGATATTCATACCTTTAAACTAGCCAATAAGGACGCGCAGCGTATTGTACTGGGTGACTGGTATAAACAAGGCAATGTTTTACGCTTAGAAGATAATAAATTTACTTTAGAAACAATTTAAATTGGTTTTTTGGATTCTACCGGCTGTTGTGCCGGTGCTTCTTCTTCATCAAACTTAACTTTACCTTCTCTTAGCTCCTGAACAGTATACTGCTTATAACCTTCAGGTAATTCGAACAGTTTTTTATCAACCTTGTAGTTAGCATCATAATCTACAAGAGTACGTGCATATTCCCTACTACCCGTTGTTTGCACTGGAAAGCCAAATTGCAATTGTCGTGCAGGCGCAAATGTATCTTGCGCAAGGTTACAGGCAGTGTGCATATCAGCCGGAGTACTCGATAATGTTTTTTTGCTGTCAGATGCCATTAATTCAGAAAACTCGACTAACGCTTTTACCGCAGCTGGTAATAATTCTTTGACGGCTATCACTTCACTGCATACTTCATCATTAACCAGTAATTGATAATGTCTTGGTTTATTACCATCAATTTCCGGTGCATCCTTTAATACACCCAGATCTTTTTCTGATAATTTTAATTTGATCGGTGACTCAATAGAAACCTGCTTTAAATGCACAGACATTATCGACTGCTCTCCAGTGACGATACTGCGTACGACTTTATTTTTTCGATCAAATAAAACAAAATCCTGCGAACCATCACCATCATCAAACCGGACATATTCCGGCGTAATAATCACGCGTGTTGGATAAGGCTCTACGAATTTCTCCTGCTCCATAAACATTATTTTGTAGGCGTAATTTCGTGGCACGTCGTTTGTGCAACCAGCACTTAAACCAAACAGGCTCGCTATTAAAATTACTGAAAATAGTTTTACTTTGTTCATTGTATTGATATTCCTGCTTATAAATTACTTTCTATATAGTCCAGTTCCTGCTGAGTAAAACCAGCCTTTAACCTTGAGTCTTTATCTAACGGTTTTTTTATACCACCTTTCAAATATTGTTTTAACAATTTTTGGAAGGTTTCATCATGTTCAAGCTGTCGTAGCTCACAGCAATAGCGAAACCAACGTGAGCCTATTTCAACATGACCAATCTCATCACGTTGAATAATGGTTAGTATTTCATTTGCACGGGTATCTTTTACACTTTCAAATTTTTTCATAATACCCGGCGTGACATCCAGACCGCGGGCTTCCAGTACGCGTGGCACCAGAGCCATTCTAATCATAACGTCATGGTCCGTCTCAACCGCCATATCCCAGAGGCCATTATGCGCACTAAAGTCGCCGTATGCAAAACCTAACTCATTCAGATAGTCATTTAACAGGCTGAAATGATAAGCCTCTTCTTTTGCAACTTTCAACCAGTCCAGATAATACTGATTTGGCATGTCACGAAACCGATAAACGGCATCCCAGGCCAGGTTAATAGCATTAAATTCAATATGACAAATCGAATGTAATAATGCTGCCCGGCCTTCCAATGAACCAATGCTTCTTCGACTTAAATCGCGGGGCAATACCAGCTCCGGCTTTTGAGGTCGGCCAGGTATCGGTAATTTCTGTATTTCAATTTTCGAATGACTTGCACCGATGTTCTGATTATCACTAAATTGCTCGAATGCAGAGTAGGTTTGGGTAACTTTTTGTTCTGGCTCAGTGAGATTAAGAATTTCCCACGCTGTTTGAATTAAATCCGGCTTCATTTGAGGATTTTACCAAAATCAGATCAAAAGCACTATTTCAATGCTATGATTGTTTACACTTCAAAACGAAAGATCTCAATAATGGATAAATACCCTATTCCAGGCGTTGGCGCTGTCATAATCCATAACAATTCAATTTTACTGGTTAAACGTGCTAATGAACCATATAAAAATGAGTGGTCTATTCCTGGTGGAAAAGTTAAATGGGGCGAGACGCTTCAGCAGGCTGCTGAACGGGAAATTTTTGAAGAAACAAATATTGTGATAAAAGCCAAAGAGCCCGTTTACCAATTTGAAATTATTGATCACAACAATTGCCAGTTTCATTATGTCGTCATTGACCTGCTAGCCACATATATCCGTGGTAAACCTAAAGCGAACTCAGATGCAAAAGAGGTGAAATGGATAAATCTGGAAAACCTTAATGATTACAATATTAATCATGAAACACTAAAACTTATATATCGTTTAGAAATTTAAGATTCAATTCTTACCTCTAAACTCAAAATTCTTCCTATCAAATCTAAGTTATTGATTTCAAATATTAGCAGTTGTAAACGTGCGCAATCATAGTGCGCTTATAATCATAAATGTAGGCTATAGCCTACAATTTAATCCATTTTTTATATCTAATCTATACTCCTATAATAATCTAGTATTACTCCAATAACTGACTACACTAAATAGTGATAATCATTTGGTCTGCGGGCACTAAAATGACAAAAACGGGTAAAACTCCAGGCAACTCCAAGACAGATGCACTTAATGCTCAATCTGCATATAAAGCACTTGAAATGGTTTTGTATAATTTATCCAGCCACGTAAGTGAATCAATAAGCAATTTAGAAAACAAAACCCAGAATGCTGATAACGCTACAAAAATTAATATCAGTCATTTAAAAGAATCTATTGGTAATCTGGAAATGTTTGTTTCAGATACACTGAATAAAAAAACCGTCCAAAATGAGTTAAATCAATTCGACCCTACTATGGTCGAAAGAATTAACGTAGAGAAAGTACTTCGTACTCTTGCTCAAACCAGTTCGAGCGAGAATAGTCAGGAGTTCCTGAATTACTGCGTTAAAAATCTTGCTGACTTTTATGGCTGCCAATTTGCATTTATTGGACTAATCAAAGAGAGTAAAAAAGAAGTACGAACCATAGCCGTGTGGGCTGGAGATAAGATTGTTGACAATTTTGAATACCTTCTGGAAGGAACTCCATGTGCCGATATTATTAACATGGATAAGGAATTAATACCTGAAGATGCATCCAAATTATACTCTGAAGATGAAATGCTGATACAAATGGGTATCGACAGTTATTATGGCTCTCCTTTGTTAACTACAGACAAAGGTGTTATTGGCCTGGTTTCTGTGATGGATGTCAAACCAATGCGACTAAATGAATGGACAGCTCCAACATTAGGTGTCTTTGCATCTCGCATCACTTTAGAAATTCAACGTAATAATATTCTTGATGATTTAAAAAACTTAAATGAAACCTTAGAAGCACGTGTTAAATCCAGAACCAGTGAGCTGGAAAGAATAAACAACGAACTTGCTGCTTTTTCTTACAGTGTATCACATGATCTGAGAGCCCCCGTCAGAACGATTAATTCATTTACTGAAATAATCAAGGAAGACCACATCAATGAATGCAGTAATGAATTATCCAATTTGTTAAATCGTATTGAAAATGCCGGACACCGTCTCGATGAAATCATTGACGGTTTACTATCTTTAACCAGTATTACTAATAACAAATTATTAAGAAAAAAAATTAATCTAAGCCAACTTATCGATAATGAAATCGACTCGGCCATCAGCTCTGATGAAGACAAACGAACCATCAAAACTAATATACAACCTGATGTTTATATCTGGGGGGATGAAAAATTAATTAGCATTGCAATTCAGAACCTGGTTTCTAATGCTTACAAATACACATCAAAAGAAAACGCCACGGAGATTTCATTTGGGATATCAGCAAACGGTGATAACAACCAACAAACTTTCTATATAAAAGACAATGGTGCAGGTTTTGATATAAAACAGTCAAAAAATCTTTTTAAACCATTTTCCAGGTTACATAGTGATAAAGATTTTGCAGGTGTTGGTATTGGCCTCGCAACAACAAAAAAAATATTTGAACGCCACAACGGAGATATATGGGCTGAATCAAACAAAGGGATTGGCTCTACTTTTTATTTTCATTTTGGGGACTCAAAACCAATAAATTAGTCATTTACTCTTCCAGCTCTTCCCATCGCTGATAGGCTTTAGCTAATTCTTTCTCAATATCTGCCAGGCGATTCATTGTTTGATTAACAATATGCTTTTCTTTTTGATAAAAATTACTTTCGCTTGTTAATGCTACCAACTCTTCCTGCTCAGTCTCCAGTTTTTCGATTTTCTCTGGCAACAGTTCAAGTTCACGCTGATCGTTATAATTTAATTTCTTTGTGACAGGTTTTTTATCTACTTGATTATCTTTTAGAGTTGGTTTGCTTGTTACTGATTTTTTATCAGTGTTGCTTTTATTTAAGTCCGGTCGTTGCCTGAGATAGTCATTATAGCCACCAACATATTCATTCACCTGGCCTTCACCCTCCATTACAATGGTGCTGGTCACAATGTTGTCAAGAAACTGTCTATCGTGACTAACCAGTATTAGCGTACCTTCATAGTTAAGGAGTAGCTCTTCAAGGAGTTCAAGTGTTTCAACATCAAGATCATTGGTCGGTTCATCCAGCACAAGTAAATTAGCCGGTTTAATAAACAGTCGTGCTAACAATAAACGATTTCTCTCACCACCAGATAATGTCTTAACCGGTGACTGAACACGCGCAGGAGGGAATAAAAAATCCTGAAGATAACCGATGACATGCCTGTCTTTACCATTAACCATTACACGATCTTTACCGTGATTTAAATTAGCCATCACCGATGCATTTAAATCAAAGTCGGCACGGTTTTGATCAAAATAAGCAATTTCAAGATTGGTGCCTAACTTTACTTTTCCTTCTGTGGGTTTAATCTCCCCAAGCAAGAGTTTAATGAGTGTTGATTTACCCGAACCGTTTGGACCAATAATACCAATTTTGTCACCACGTAAAATTTTAGTACTAAACTGTTTAACAATCGGTTTGCCATCATACGAGAAACTGGCTTTCTTTAATTCTGCAACAATACGACCAGACGAATCTGCTGTATCAATATTAAGTTTTGCTTTACCCTGCTGTGTTCGCCTTTGTGCGTGTTCTTTACGCATTGTCTGCAACGCACGAACCCGACCTTCATTACGGGTCCGTCTTGCTTTTATTCCCTGACGTATCCATTTTTCTTCCTGAGCAAGACGTTTATCAAACTTAGCGTTATGTTCTGCTTCTATCGCCAGCAGCTCATCTTTTTTAACAAGATATTTTTCATAACCCACTTCCCAGGAAGTAATCACACCACGATCAAGCTCGATAATTCTTGTTGCCAGCTGTTTAATAAAAGCACGGTCATGCGATACAAATAGAATCGTTCCCTTGTAATTCTTCAGAAAATTTTCAAGCCAAAGAATTGACTCTATATCAAGATGGTTAGTTGGCTCATCAAGTAATAATATATCTGGCTCACATACCAATGCTTTAGCTAACATTACCCGACGTTTATAGCCACCAGACAAGGAACTAACTAATTCATCAGCAGGTAAGGATAACTTACTAACAACTGATTCTACTTTTTGTTCCAACGACCAGCCATCCAGTCGTTCGAGTTGATTTTGATAATCGTTTAGCTGATTAATCAGCCGAAGCGATTCTTTTTCGTCTTCAACCGTAGCTAAGGCATGAGCAGTATTATGATAATCAGCTATAAGTTGGCCAACATTCTCAACGCCACTGGCAACCACTTCAAAAACCGTACGCTCTTCATCATTGGGTACTTCCTGCATTAGATACGCAACTTTTAAACTTGGCGCCCGCCAGACTGTGCCATCATCTAAAGTCGCCGCACCCAGTAACACTTTCATCAAGGTAGACTTGCCTTCACCATTACGACCAATCAAAGCAATACGTTCACCGGTATCAATTGAAAGCTCGGCCTTATCTAGTAAAGCAACATGCCCATAACTCAAACAAGCTTTATCTAGCGTTAATAATGGCATACTATTTTATACTTACTCTCAAAGGCCGTGTTCGATATCTCGAATGATATCGCTTATATCTTCCAGACCGACCGCAATACGAATCATTCCATCAGTAATGCCCGCTGCTGCGCGTTGCTCATCGGTTAAACGACCATGCGTTGTTGTTGCTGGATGTGTGATTGTTGATTTCGCATCACCTAAATTTGCTGTGATTGATAACAGTTTAGTTTTGTCAATCAGGTTCCACGCAGCCTGCTTGCCACCCTTCATATCAAAAGCAAGCACACCACCAAATCCACTTTGTTGCTTAGCAGCAAGCGTATGTTGAGGGTGTGATTCCAACCCAGGGTAATAAACGCGATTTACTTTTTTATGCTGCTCAAGAAACTCGGCAAGCTTTTGCGCGTTATCACTATGCGCATTCATTCTTAGACGTAATGTTTCAAGACCTTTTAAAAATACCCAGGCATTGAACGCACTCATGGTTGGTCCGGCTGTACGTAGAAAACCATAGACTTCTTCACCCACTAATTTATTATCACCAACAACGGCGCCACCAACACAACGCCCCTGCCCGTCAATATATTTTGTCGCGGAATGCACAACAACATCCGCACCAAACTCCAGTGGTTTTTGTAAGGCTGGCGTACAAAAAGCATTGTCGACGACAAAAATACTGTCATTTTGATGAGCAATTTTTGCAATAGCTTCTAAATCCGCAATCTCAGTTAATGGGTTTGAGGGCGTTTCAACAAAAAATAATTTTGTATCTTTCGTAACTGCATTTTGCCATTCATCAAGATCGGTCAACGATACATAGCTAACTGTTATCCCCATACGTGATAAATATTTATCAAACAGAATAACTGTACTGCCAAAAATAGACTTTGAAGAAACAATATGATCACCTGCCTGTAACAGAGCACAGCAAGTACTCAAAATAGCAGACATACCTGACGCTGTTGCAACACAGGCCTCACCACCTTCCAATGCTGCCAGCCGTTGTTCAAAGTTTCTAACCGTTGGATTGGTAAAGCGCGAATAAATATTACCTGGCTCTTCTCCACTAAATCGGGCTGCGGCTGCCGCTGCCGTATCAAAAACATAACTCGACGTTGGAAAAATAGGTTCACTATGTTCACCTTCCGCCGTACGGGTTTGTCCTGCCCTGACCGCTAAGGTGTCAAAGTCCCAGCTTTCATTCGTATTTTGGTCATCATAGTTCGACATAATTAGCCTCGTTCTTAATCCACTTGTAACCTTAACACGGATAGAGAGAAGTCAGAGAACAAGGCAGAAAACGACGAAAAAGCGGAGTTTACAAAAGTAAATGAGCGTTTTGAGTCGGCTTTCTAACATAGTTATCTTACTTCTCTTTATTCGTGGGCACAAAAAAACCCGCTTTAACTAAAGCAGGCTGGTAACGTCCACGCTTTAGCTGTTTTTATTAAGCGCCCGCAAGCTGATCTTCAAATCGGCGCCATGTTGTATATCAATTCATCAAAGAATATGTGTAATTTTATCCAATGTCAATTAAAACAATCCATTTTAAATATAATTACACGCAATATTACTCAGATACAGGATCAAATGCATTTGGATGTGCTTCCAAGGTGGCGATATTATAGTATCGATTACCATCCTGCGTTTTTACATTTAATTTTAAAACTGCCTTGTTTTTAACAAAGCATGGTTTCGCAATGCGTGTTGTCACCCGTTTTAAATTCGCTTTTGGGTCAAAGGATAAATAAAGCATAAATTTTTTCTGCTTCGGTCCACAGTGCTTCATCTCTGCATTGATATCAGTGACAACGATTGCTACAACCTTTGGGACATCAAAACGAGCCGTAATATAAATACGATTCTCTATCGTTATTTTCTCATGCTCGTAAAAACGCAGCCAATTTTTTGGATTGTCTATGTGCTTACCATCAAATGTACTTGCATAGATATTAAGCTCATTGTTTTTAATCGAACTAAACTTATTACTTTCTGCACATGAAGTTTGTATATATGCAAGCAAGGGTAACAACAGTAAATACTTCATTACAATCTATCCTCATCAGTTAGACTAACCAGAATCCTTGGATCATACTTACTAACAGTCCATTTACCTTGTTTTCTTTTACCTGTAATGATATTGATTGTTTGCAGAACGCCAGACTTATCCTCACCTGAATATGTATACCTCGGTTCATATCCCTTACGGATTCTTACCGGATTTTCGAATAACATTACAGCTTTTCGTTCATCTAAAAGTGTTGCTTTTTTACCCTTTGAAGTTTTAGGTAAAAAAATGCTTGTATGAGCAAATTCATGATAAATAATAGCTAGATCAAATATTTTTTGTCCGCTTATAAGAAATCGTTTTTTCTTATTTGGAAAGACTTTTGACAAAGTCATTGACTTATACCCACCTGTAGCGCCTTTTTTAATACCTTGTGCAATGACAAAACCACTATACCGCTTAGGATTATTGAGCATTTCTTTTATAACAGATGACCCATAGTCTGTTTGTGCAAAACGTGCAAATGCTCTGTAGCCATCAGAACTTGTAGTAAGCTTTGTTGCTCCAGGGAATATACCAAACTCCGGATCTGGAATAGTGTTATCAATTGTCTTGGTAAAATACATATCGACAAATTTAAGAAAATTATATTTTCTTCTGCTGACTAAAACTGGCTTTAACACGCGTCCATTTGCCTTTGGGAAAATTCTTGTATGTGGGACTTTCGAACGGTAAATTTTTATACGCTTAAGCTCAAGTTTAACTCTATCCAGAGCTGATTCTTTTTTATTTTTAACTTCCATATTCAAATCCATTTCAATAACCAAGTTACATCATCACTCGCCTTGAATAACTATGCTGTATTATATATTTCTACAACCTCGTTATCTTTGACTTTATCCTTTCGTGCATCATCACTTCTACTTGCTTCAATACTTGCCAGGTATTCCTTACTAACATCACCAGTAACATATTCACCATTAAAGACAGATGTATCAAACTGCTTTATCGCAGGGACTTTCTTTTTAACCGCTTCGATTAAATCATTTAAGTCCTGATAAATTAGCCAGTCAGCACCAATGGCTTCTGCAATTTCTTTGTCCGTGCGGTTGTAACCAATTAGTTCACTGGCCGCAGGCATATCGATGCCGTAAACGTTAGGATGAACAACAGGTGGTGCAGCTGAAGCAAAGTAAACATTTTTCGCACCTGCGTCCCGCGCCATTTGAATAATTTGTTTCGAGGTTGTTCCCCGAACGATCGAGTCATCCACTAACAATACATTTTTATTCCTGAATTCCAGTTCAATTGCATTGAGTTTTTGGCGGACAGATTTTTTGCGTTCTTTCTGGCCAGGCATGATAAAGGTTCGACCAATATACCTGTTTTTAATAAACCCTTCGCTGTACTTTACACCAAGTGTATATGAAAGCTGTAATGCAGATGTACGACTGGTATCAGGAATAGGCAATACAACATCAATATCATGGTCTGGAATTTCTCGCATAATTTTCTTAGCCAGATATGCCCCCATTCTTAACCGAGCTTTGTAAACTGAGACGCCATCAATAAGTGAATCAGGGCGAGCAAAGTAAACATGTTCAAATATACAAGGCGTTAATACCGGATCCTCGGCACACTGTTGCGTATGATAATTACCTTCGGTATCGATAAATACCGCTTCACCTGGCGCAACATCTCTAACCAGATCAAAACCAAGCGCATCAATCGCAACACTTTCAGAGGCAACAATAACGTCACTGCCATTTTCAGTCTTACGTTCACCAAAAGCCAGTGGACGTATACCGTGTGGGTCACGAAATGCCAGAATACCTTTACCGGTGATCATGGCAACAACAGCATAAGCGCCACTGCAACGCTTATGCACGCCTTGAACTGCTTTAAAAATATCCTCTACACTGACATCCAGCTTGTCACTGGTTTGCAGCTCATGTGCAAGAATGTTTAATAACACTTCTGAATCTGAATCGGTATTGATATGACGACGATCTTCTTTGAATAAATCACGACGCAATTGATCAGCATTGGTTAAATTGCCATTATGCGCCAGAGTAATACCATACGGTGAGTTAACATAAAAAGGTTGAGCTTCTGCTGATGAAAAGCAACCGGCCGTCGGATAACGAACATGGCCAATCCCCATATTTCCTTTTAAACGCAACATATGCTTAGTCAGAAAGACATCACGAACCAGGCCGTTCGCTTTACGCATATAAAGGCGATCATCCTGACAGGTTACAATACCAGCCGCGTCCTGCCCCCGATGTTGTAAAACAATCAAGCCATCATATAAATTTTGGTTTACTGCCTCAGAAGAAACAATACCAATAATTCCGCACATACTCGCCTCTTTAAATTTACAGTACAGATAACAATTACAGTATAACCACTAAAACCAATTATTCGACAATAGTGATAAATTAGAACCTAAAACTTGATGCAATATTAGTTGGTAAGAATTGACCTAACCATAGCGCAATGCCTTCAAATTGCGACAATAACAACGATTCTTTCCACCAGGCTTCTTTTGGCATACTGGACAAGCCAGCCAGCATGACCAGAACAGCAATGATTAGCGTCCCACGTAACAGCCCAAAGATAACACCAATAAAACGGTCAGTACCTGATAAGCCTGTTCGATGTACCAGCTGTACCGCAAAATAGTTCACAACAACAAAAAGAATGAGTGAGACGACAAATAATATACCAAAGCCGACAACCACTCTAAATGTTTTATCATCTATCGAATTTAAGAATAATTCCGCAAAGCCACCGGCAAAGGTTAGTGCTATCCAGAAAGAAACAACCCAGCCAACCAGGGACAACGCTTCTCTTACAAAACCACGTATAAGACTAATAAAAGCAGAAATAAGAATAATGCCAATAATGGCAAAGTCTATCCAAATCATTTCAATTCCAAATCGTTAAGGATGCGCAACAACCAGGCCTGTAATTTTTAGCTCTTTCTTTATACGTTGTTGAAGTCTTTCGGCCTGCGCACGTTTTACTTCCGGACCAACACGTACTCGATAAACATAACTGTTCGACTTTTTTACTGCATCAACAAAAGCAGTAAACTTGTTAGTTCTTAACTTATTACGCAATTTAAAAGCATTATTTCTGTCTGAAAAACTGCCAACCTGAATTGCCCATGCTTTGGCAGGTTGTTTTGCTTTAGGTGTTGTTTTTGCGGTAATGATTTTAGTGGCTTTTGTTGCAGTCGCTTTGCTGATTTCTTTTGGCTTTGCATCAGTTGGTTTGCTTTTTTCAACTTTTGCAAAACTAGCAACAGAGTCTGATTTTAATTTTGGCGTATGCTCATCAACCGGGACACGTGCATCAAAATCCGCCTGTGATTTAATGATAATAGCTGAAGATACTGGCGCATTAACCGGCTTTGACTGTTTGGTTAATGAGGCCGGCTTATCAGGGATATTACTGCCAAAAACGGGCATCCCGTCATCCAGAGCGCGCTCACTGTTTAACAGCATTGGGATAAAAATAACCCCTAAAGAAACCAGTACAATCGCGCCTATAACACGCTGTTTGATGCTAACCGGTTGTTCTTCGTTGTGAGATGATTGCTGACTCATTTCAGTATTGTAACAAGATATGCATTTGGAATTTAGCGTTTTTACACACTAATAATACCTGGCAAAACTGCACTAACGGTGTAAAAAGAACCAAATACAATCAGGATATCACCCTTATTTGCCTGTGATTGCATTTGAGAAAAAGCCGTTGCAGCATCCATCTTCGACACACTCGATTCAGCATTTAATTCATGAACAATATTTTCTAATTCTGCCGGTTCCGCTGCACGTTCTACGGGTGCTTTAACTATAAACCAGTGCTTAACCAGATTGGCCATCGGCTGTAATGATTCTTTTAGAGCCTTATCCTTCATCATACCCACCAGCGCGAAAACCCGGGTTGGTTTATTCTCGGCCAAATTCGACTTGATCATTTCCTGCACTGTTTTAGCTAAAGATTTAACACTGTCCGGATTATGGGCAACATCCAGAATCACGGTTTGATCGCCGGGGATAATTTGACAACGTCCGGTTACGCCCACCTCCATCAATCCCTGCCGAACATGTGCCTGGCTAACCGGTAATTGAGACGATAAAAGCTCGACCACCATTAAAACACCTGCCGCATTCTGATATTGATGCTCTCCAATAAGGGCTGGTCTGGGTAAGGCACTACGAATACTGTCCTTACCCGACCACTGCCAATCAAGTTTGCCTTGTTCGTATTGGAATTCATTCCCCAGCTTGTAAAGTGGTGCACCCAGCTTGTCCGCATGTGCCTGTATACTTTGAGGAAGATCAGGGTCACTGCAAACAACAGGATGGCCGGCCCGCATAATCCCGGCTTTTTCATAACCGATGACATCACGCGTATCGCCCAACCAATCTGTATGATCTAAGCCAATGGACGTGATAAGTGCGATATCGGCATCGACTAGATTCACAGCATCTAATCTGCCACCCAGACCAACTTCAAGGATAACAACATCCAACTCACCCGCAGCTTCAGCTTGATGAAAAATATCGAATGCAGCCAACGTACCAAATTCAAAATACGTTAGAGATATGTGACTTGAAACGTCGGCTAGTCTTGCCTTGTCGATACGTTCAAAACTGTCACAGATAGCATTATCGGACACAGGCTGCTGATTAATACAAATGCGCTCGTTGTATTGTAATAAGTGAGGCGAGGTATAACTCCCAACACGATAACCAGCTTGAGAATAAATCGAAGCCAACATCGCCACACTGGAACCCTTACCATTGGTGCCAGCAATACTGATAACAGGAATATTAAAAGGCACGGAATATAGACGTTGATAAACCGTACGGATGCGCTCCAGACCGAGCTCAATTTCAGAACAATGGAGGGTTTCCTGCCAGCTTAACCACTGCTGTAAAGTATTAAAACGCATGATTAACCATCAACACGGGCGACGTGTTTTACAATAAGCTTAAATTGAAGTTTATGTAACAGTAATTTAACTTCGCAGCATTTGCTAGCTAATTAAGCAGCTGGCTGATTTGTTAACATTGTTAACAAACGTGCAACCGTATCTCGCATGTCTCGTCGGTTAACGATCATATCGATAGCACCATGTTCCAGTAAAAATTCACTGCGTTGGAAACCTTCAGGTAAGGTTTCGCGTACTGTTTGCTCGATAACTTTTGGCCCAGCAAAACCGATTAAGGCTTTGGGTTCTGCAATATGAATATCACCTAACATTGCAAAGCTTGCTGAGACACCACCCATGGTTGGGTCGGTTAAAACTGAGATAAACGGCAAACCTTGTTTACGAAGCTTACCCACTGCCGCACTGGTTTTTGCCATTTGCATTAAAGAGAACAGAGCCTCCTGCATACGCGCACCGCCACTGGCAGAAAAACAAATTAAAGGAATACGATGCTGAATAGCTGTATTAACTGCACGAACAAAACGTTCACCAACAACAGAACCCATTGAGCCACCCATAAATTGAAATTCAAATGCTGCAGCAACTACCGGTACTTTTTTTACCTGTCCCATCATCACAACAAGTGCATCTGATTCACCGGTGGCTTTTTGCGCCTGGATTAGACGATCTTTATATTTTTTTAAATCCTTAAACTTCAGCGCATCGACCGGAACGATATCCTCACCAATTTCAACGCGTGGTTCCTGATCCAGAAAACCTTCTAAGCGGCGTCGCGCACTAATTCGCATATGGTGGTCACACTTGGGACAAACTTCCAGGTTTCGCTCTAACTCAGCACGATATAAAACAGCATTACATTTTGTGCACTTTGCCCATAAACCTTCAGGCACTGTATTACGCTTGTTACCATCTGCCCGGATGCCCGTTGGTAATAATTTTGTAAACCAGTTCATTGCTTAATAGTACTCTCTAATTTGTTATATTTATGAATCTATCGCAGCGCGCAGTTCTTTAATGAAATTGCATACATCTGTGTTAATTTTATCAGAATTTGCAGCATTTTCCTCAATACGCTTCACAATTGCACTGCCTACAACAACCGCATCTGAAACGTCGGCTACCCGTCTAGCCGAATCTGCATCATGGATACCAAAACCGACACCCACGGGTAAATCACTCACTGCCTTGATTTGCTCTACTTTATCCGAGACTTCATCGGTATTCAAATGTCCTGCACCGGTTACGCCTTTAACGGATACATAATATACAAAGCCACCACCGGCATGTGTAATTTGCTCCATACGTTGGGCATTGGTCGTTGGAGCGACAAGGAAAATAGCGTCTAATCCTTTGTTTTTTAAGGAATTAATATAAGCCTCTGCTTCTTCCGGCGGAATATCCACAGTGAGTACGCCATCTACCCCGACAGACGCTGCTTTTTCTGCGAATTCGGTATAGCCCATCACTTCTATGGGGTTCAAATAACCCATCACAACAATAGGGGTCTGTGTGTCTGACAGACGAAACTCTGCCACCATATCCAGAACCTGACTTAAACTGGTATCAAATTCCAGTGCGCGCTCCATGGCTTTCTGGATAACCGGTCCTTCGGCCATGGGGTCAGAAAACGGTACCCCTAGCTCGATAATATCTGCTCCAGCCTCAACCATATTGTGCATCAGGCTTACAGTGACTTCTGGTCTGGGATCACCGGCAGTAATATAGGGTATCAGTACCTTACGCCCGGCTGCCAATCGTTCTTCAAATCGCTTCTTGATAAGACTCATAGCTCGATTCCTTCATGCGTCGCAACCGTATGAATGTCTTTATCACCGCGACCGGACAAGTTCATAATGATAATTTGATCCTTATCCATCGTC